>WBZU01000055.1_pt2 | contig 65427 bp, 63 predicted proteins | sample 5204311 | NCBI WGS metagenome assembly WBZU01 (sample SAMN12344359, study PRJNA552823) | activated sludge metagenome | biome: Activated sludge suspended growth; feature: Nitrification reactor; material: Wastewater; isolation source: activated sludge from nitrification reactor of wastewater...
TGCCGAAAGTCACGTGCAGGTGCTCGCGCGAGTTGGCCTTGATGCCGTCGCGCGGCAGCGGCACCTTGAGCTGGTACCAGGCCTGGGCGAGGATGGCGAAGGAATCGTCGGGGCCGGCGCCGGTCTGGAACGCCAGCGTGTTCGGCGTGCTGGTGTAAGTCGGCTTCAAGCCGATGCCGTTGCCCTGGCCGAAGCGGACGTGGGTGAAGATGCTGCCGTCGATGTCGCCCATCGCGCCGCCGGGCAGGGTGACGGACAAGTCGCCGCGATAGCTGGCGCGCGACTCGCGCTGATCGGTCGGCGTGCCGCCATGGCTGACTTTCTGCGCCACGCCGGTGATGCTGGCGCCGACGCTGATGCCTTCCAGCGCCTCGATCTGACGGGCCTGCTTCTGCATGGACAGCGCCTGGAACTCGACGGCCTTGAGGCGCATGGCGATTTCCGGTTCCTGCTCGCTGATCCGTTCGGTCGTCAGCGCCTTTTCCATTTCCTTGTTCTGCCGCTCCAGCGCCTCGATGCGCTCGGCCAGACGCTTGAGCTCGGCGCGCAGGGCGGCAGTGTCGTCGGCAAGAGCGGGCGCGGCCAGCCCGGCCGCCAGCAGGGCGGCGAATGCTCGGGCGCGCACGATCAGTACCCGCCCTTCTTGCCGATGCCGGCGTAGGTGAATTCCCACTCGGCCTCGACCGGCTTGAACCACGGACGCACGCCGGTGGCGCGGTCGGTATGGCGGCCGAAGTGGTTGCCCTGAGCGTTCTCCTTGGCGTTGGGCGGGTAGACGATGAACTTCAGCTTGTACTTGCCCGGGCCCTTGAGCTTGACGTTGTCGCCGTAGTGCGGGCCATCGCTGGCCACCATCGGCATCATGTCGCCCTTGATGGTCTCGTTGCTGCCGATCTTGGTCAGCTCATACTTGACGAGCAGGTGCGGAATCCAGAAGCCCTCGGGAAAGCCGTTGGGATTGTTGGCCAGCGCGTGGATATCCGCTTCGAGGTGCATGTCGGAATCGGCGGCCTTGCGCATGTGGCCTTCGGGCTCCATGTCGATGGCCTGCAGATAGACGGCCGCGATTTCCATGCCGGCGAGATTCTGCGGACTGCCGATCGGATACTCGAGCGCGGCGGCGGATGCCGCCGAAGCGGCGGCGACAATGAACAGCAAGGATCGAACGAAACGCATGGCAAGCCTCCCTATGATTTTGGCTGATGGTGGCTGGCTTGCCGTGCTGGAACGCTGGCGGCTGGCTGGCCGGAACGGTGGCTCACGCCACGGCTGGCGCCGCGGCGGAGCGAAAAGTCACGATCCCGAATCGCCCCCCATTTGCGATTGCAGGTAGTTCTGCAGGCCCACTTTCTCGATGAGCGCGAGCTGGGTTTCCAGGTAATCGATATGCGCTTCGGTGTCGTCGAGAATGTCCTGCAGGATGTCGCGCGACACGTAGTCGCCGACGCTTTCACAGTAGGCGATGGCGGCCTTGCTGTCGGCATGGGCGCCCTGCTCGAGCTTGAGGTCGCCGCCCAGGCACTCGGGCACGTGCTCGCCGATCAGCAGCTTGTTGAGCGCCTGCAGATTGGGCAGGCCCTCGAGAAACAGCACGCGCTCGATCAACTTGTCGGCATGGTGCATTTCCTCGATCGATTCCTCGTACTCATGCTTGCCGAGCGCGTTGAAACCCCAGTTCTTGTACATGCGCGCATGCAGGAAGTACTGGTTGATCGCGGTCAGCTCGTTGACCAAACACTTGTTCAAGAGCTGGATGACTTTCTTGTCCCCTTTCATGGCTATCTCCTCTTCAAGCCGGCATGCAGGCCATGCCGCCGGCGTTGGGGCAAACGCGGGCTTGCAGCGAATCCCGCAGAACCTCGCGCGCGCGACCGGCACAGCGGCCGCAACAGGCGCCGACGCCGAGCTGTTCGCGCAATTGCCGAAGACTGCCGCAGCCCCCGGCGACGGCGCTGCCGATATCGCGCTCGGTGACGGCGTTGCAAATGCAGATGTACATGTTGTCCGCTCCTTATTTGGTCAGGATCAGTCGATTCTGTCGCGTCAATCGCAATCGGTAGACCTCGTCGCCATGCTCGATGACCAGCTCGACACCCCCGGCCAGCAAGGTGCCGCTGTCCAGGCGACGGCAAGGCGCCTGCCGCGCAAACCATGGGCCTTCCTCGGCATTGCGCGCAGCCGGCAAAGCGTGCTTCGACGCTGAACGGACCATCGATGACGACATGTCAAACCTTCCTGAACGATAACGATTCTCATCTTACACGAGAATAATTCTTGTTTGCAATACGTATCCATATCGGTGTCTGGCGACGGCGACACCGCTCGATCGGCGGCCTGGCGGGATAGCCTGCTGCTCATGCCGGCGAAGGCACACGGCCGGCTTCGACAGGAGATATCGACCATGCTCACCAAGGGATCCCTTTTTCCGCCCAAGCGCGAAGTTGCGCCGATGCCCGCCACCGCCGCCAAGGCCGCCATGCCGGCCGGCGCACCGTCATCCGCGGCGATGCCCACGCTTTCCGAGCCTCCCGCCGCACCGAACGTCCAGCGCAAGATGGACGCGGCCGGCCCCGGCGCGGACGCGGGCGCCCGCTTGACGGTGGGGCCCGGCGTCAAGCTCAAGGGCGCCGAGATTCAGGACTGCGATACGCTGGTGGTCGAAGGCCGGGTGGATGCCACCATGAACAGCCGCTTCATCGAAATCGCCGAGAACGGCTCATTCGACGGCAAGGTCAATATCGATGTCGCCGAGATTCGCGGCCGCTTTGCCGGCGAGTTGACGGCGCGCGAGCAAATCGTCATTCATGCCACGGGTTGCGTCAGCGGCAAGATCCGCTACGGCAGGATCGTCATCCACGAAGGCGGCGAACTTTCGGGCGACGTCCGCTCGCTGACGGCGGAATCGGCGGGCGGCGAGACCGGCGATGGCGCCGCCGCCCGACTGGCGGTCAAGACCGCCTGATCAATCCTCCAACAGGCTGCGGAGCATCCACGCGGTCTTCTCGTGAATCTCCAGCCGCTGGGTCAACAGATCCATGGTCGGCTGGTCGTTGGCTTTTTCCACCACCGGGAACAGGCTGCGCGCGGTACGGGCGGTCGCTTCCTGGGCGGCGACGAGGTTGCGGATCATGTCGGTGGCCTTCGGCACGCCTTCCGACTCCTTGATGGAGGCGAGCTTGACGAGCTCCCGGTAGGTGCCGGGCGCCGGATGGCCGAGGGCGCGAATGCGTTCGGCAATCATGTCGAGCGCATTCCACTGCTCGGTGTATTGGCCCATGAACATCAGATGCAGGGTGTTGAACATCGGCCCGGTGACGTTCCAGTGGTAGTTGTGCGTCATCAGGTAGAGCGTGTAGCTGTCGGCGAGGAAGCGCGACAAGCCGCCGGCGATGGCAGCGCGATCCTTGGCGCTGATGCCGATGTCAATGGCGGGCGTGGCGGCGGATTTCTTGGTCTTCATGGCGTTCTCCTATGCTGACGGGTTGGTTGACGCCCCCATCCTATCCCTACCCGATCGTCACGACCAGTGAATTGTCGGTATCGCGAAGATAGCCGAGATTTATCGCCGCGGCTCAGTCGAAATCGTCGATCAACGAAACGCGCACGGCATCCGGCGGCATGACGTTCGCCTGATAGTCGGGATGGTCGATGCCCATCGTCAGCGCCGCGCCGGCCTTGAGCGCCGCGATCATTGCCGGCGTCAGCTCGAAGCGCAGGAAATGCACCGAGGAGGTCTTGTCCTCGGTCTCGCGATCGAGGTCTTCGTTGGCGATGGGATGGACGCGGGAGAAGTCGGCCACCTGTACCCAGACGGCTTTCTCGATACCAATCAGCTGGGCCAGCCGGGTCTTGCGTTCCTCGGCATCGGCATATTCGACCATGAAGGTCGCCTTCCAGTTGCTGCCGTCCGGGATCAGCGGGTTGTAGACGTCGAGTTCCTCCTGGATCGGCTCGGGCTCGAACATGCGTTCCAGCCGCAGCATCTCCTGCACCTGGTATTGCATGGTCAGGCGGTCCTCGAAGTGCAAGGTTGCGTGCGCGCCGAGTTCGACCAGGCGGTTCTTCTTGTGCGCGATGACCCTGGCGCGGAATTCGGGCCGGGCCCGGGCGTACTGTTCGAGGCTGTAGAGATCTTCGTGGGTCAGCGTCTTCATACTCCGTAGGCCTTCCGCATCAGGGTGATCGGGTGCTCGGGCGCGCTGCCGTCGCCACGGGCGTGGGCGATGTGGTGGCCGGCCATGGCGCAGTCGGAGCCGTAGTGCGCGGCGGCCGCCTGGTTGACGCGATTGACCACCGGCTTGACGATCTTCATCGCATACGGGTGGAACTCTTTCTTGACCGCGTAGGTGCCGTCGTGGCCGGAGCAGCGCTCGATGATGTCGACCTCGGTGCCGGGCACCAGCGACAGGCATTCCTTGGTCTTGGGACCGATGTTCTGCACGCGCTGGTGGCAGGCGGCGTGATAGGCGACCTTGCCCAGGCTTTCCTTGAAGTCGGTCTTCAGCCGGCCTTCCTTGTGCCGCAGCATCAGGTACTCGAAGGGATCGAAGAAGGCCTGCTTCACTTTCAGCACGTCCGGATCGTCGGGGAACATCAGCGGCAATTCCTGCTTGAACATCAGCACGCAGGAAGGAATCAGCGCCGTCAGGTCCCAGCCCTGATCCACCAGTTTCGCCAGCACCGGGATATTCGCGTCCCTGGCCTTCGCCACCGAATCGAAGTCGCCCAACTCGAGCTTGGGCATGCCGCAGCAACGCTCCTTTTCGGCGATGGTGACGGGAATGCCGTTGTGCTCGAACACGGCGACCAGATCCTCGCCGGGGCCGGGCTCGTTGCGGTTCATGTAGCAGGTGGCGAACAGCGCGATCTTGCCCTGGGTCCGCCCTGCCGGCTGACCGGGCGTGGCCGGGTCGAGTTGCTTGAAGCGGCTGCGCATCGACCTCGGCGAGAACTCGGGCAGCCAGGCCTCGCTATGGATGCCGGCCACGACCTCGAGCGCCTTGCGCATGGGACCGAGCTTGTTCACGGCATTGACGGTCTGGGCGACGATGGGAATGCCGACGAAGCGGCCGACGAGATCGGTGCTGGTCAGGATCTCGTCGCGCAGCTTCGAGCCCTTCTGGTAATGCACCGCCTTGGCGCGCAGCATCAGGTGCGGAAAGTCGAGATTCCACTCGTGCGGCGGCACATAGGGGCACTTGGTCATGTAGCAAAGATCGCACAGGTAGCAGTGATCGACCACCTGCCAGTAATCCGCCTTCTCGACGCCGTCGACTTCCAGGGTTGCCGACGCGTCGACGAGGTCGAACAGCGTCGGAAACGCCTGGCACAGGCTGACGCAGCGCCGGCAGCCGTGGCAGATGTCGAAGACGCGCTCCATCTCGTGGAAAAGCGCTGCTTCGCTGTAGAACCCCGGATTCCGCCAGTCGATCGGGTGGCGGATCGGAGCCTGGAGATTGCCTTCGCGCGCGGGACTGGCCATGACGTGTTCTCCTTGACTGTTGTGCTTGTCTCGGTAATGGCAACTGTCGGGGTTGGCGGCGGCCGGCTTGCCGGGGCGGCAATGCCGGCCATTGCCGCCGCGCCGTCATGGCTGACTTTGACTCCGCTCAGCCCAGGTCGTTCAAGGCTTTCTGGTAGCGGTTGGCGTGCGAGCGCTCCGCCTTGGCCAGGGTTTCGAACCAGTCGGCGATCTCGTCGAAGCCCTCGGCGCGCGCATCCTTGGCCATGCCTGGATACATGTCGGTGTATTCGTGGGTTTCGCCGGCGACGGCCGATTTGAGATTGTCGCTGGTGGCACCGAACGGCAGGCCGGTGGCGGGATCGCCGCACTTCTCGAGATATTCGAGATGGCCGTGGGCGTGGCCCGTCTCGCCTTCGGCGGTGGAGCGGAACAGCGCGGCGACGTCGGCATAGCCTTCGACGTCGGCCTTGTTGGCGAAGTACAGATAACGGCGATTGGCCTGCGATTCGCCGGCAAACGCATCCTTCAGGTGCTTCTCGGTCTTCGAACCTTTGAGTTGCATGATGTGTCTCCTTCGCGAGAAACGTGGGCAGCCGCATGCCTGTTCTGCAAACCGGCAGCTGGGCGACTGGCCGGGCCGGACGCCACGACAGCCACAGCTTAGGAGCCCGCGGCCGAAAAGGGAAATTGGTTTTTTCTACCCGGCCGATAGCAGTGCGCTATCGCCGCACCAGCGGCTTGGTGCCGGGCAGCTTGCAATCCAGCAGCGCCTGCCGGAGCAGGTCGATCGCCTGATGGCGCGGAAAGCTGGCGCGCCAGACGATGCCGACCCGGCGCGTCGGCGTCGGCTCGACAAAGGGCTTGACGCGCAGCAGGGCATCGTTGCGCGGAATGTCGTCCACTGCCGTCGCCGGCATGACGGTGATGCCGACGCCCGAAGCCACCATATGGCGGATGGTTTCCAGCGAACTGCCCTCCAGCACCTGCGGCCCGCCGGCGCCGGCGCGATCGCAGAGGTCGAGCACCTGGTCGCGGAAGCAGTTGCCGCGCCCGAGCATCAGCAGCGGCTGGTCGATCAGCACGGCGGGATCGACCGCCTTGGCCTTGGCTCTCGCCCAGGGATGGCCCGCCGGCACCAGCGCCCGGAAGGCTTCGTCGTAGATGGCCTGCGCCACCAGGCCCGGCTCCTCGACGGGCAGCGCCAGGATCGCCACGTCGAGTTCCGCCGCCTTCAGTTTTTCCACCAGGCGGTGGGTATAGTTTTCCTCGAGCAGCAGCGGCATGTCGGGCGCCCGCTCGCGCAGCAGGGGCACCAGCCGGGGCAGCAGCCACGGCCCGATGGTGTAGATGACGCCCAGGCGCAGCGGCCCCGCCAGCGGGTTCTTGCCGGCGGCGGCAATCTCGGCCAATTGCGCCGCTTCGCCGAGGACTTTTTCGGCCTGAACGACGACGCGCTCGCCGATCGGCGTCGCCCGGACGTCCTGCGGCGACCGCTCGAACAGGATGACGCCCAGTTCGTCCTCGAGTTTCTTGACCGCCACCGACAGCGTCGGCTGGGAAACGAAGCACTTCTCGGCGGCGCGGCCGAAGTGGCGTTCGCGGGCGAGGGCGACGATGTAGCGCAGATCGGTGAGCGTCATGATGTCGGCGTAGGGCTGGCGCGGATTATTGTGCCCATGTTAACCCGTCGGCAGGCCGCGCTCGATGTCGCGACGGATGATGCCTCCTGGTTGAAAGGCCTCGCGCAAGGATGCGTAGGCGGCTTCGGCGCCGGCGCGATTGTCGCGGCTGAAGTTGCAGACGTAGATATCCAGCGTCACGCCGGCCTGCTCGGGCCAGGTATGCACGGCCAGATGCGACTCGGCCAGCACCACGGCGCCGGTGGCGCCGGCCGGCGCTTCGGCGGTACCGAAGGCGTGAAAGGCTTCGGCCACCACCGTCAGCCCCGGCGCGCCGCAGGCCGCCAGGCATAGCCGGCGCAGCGCCACGGCGTCGGCGAGCAGCGCCGGCGCGCACTGGCAGCGGTGAAACTCGGCGACGATATGCAGCCCCTTCATCGGTGGCTATCCTATCTTCAAGCGCGCCCCAGCGCCGTCAGCGCCGCGCGGGCGGCGGCCACGCCGCGGTAATTGGCTTCCTCGAACAACGACAGGCCGGACAGGTCGGCATGAGCGAAGCGCACCCACCCCCAGCCCCGCGCCAGCGCGGCCCGCGCTTCATCGCCGACCACCCCCGGCAGCGGCCGGATCATGGCGTGACCGTGGCGGTACACATCCAGCCGCGCGGTCAGTTGCGGCAACTCGCGGTGAGCGCGCGACAGCTCGTCGAGAATCACTGTCGCCCAGGCTTCGCGCGAAGTGTCGAGCAGCAGTTGCCGCGCCTCGGCCGGCGGCCGGTCGGCCAGCGCCCGGTAGTAGGTCATGACCGTTGGCCCCGGGGCCAGACGCAATTGCTGGTGCGTCGCCATCACATAGCCGAGGCCGGGAGCATCGAACAGCACGTTGTCCCAGGCCAGCGGCGCGCCGGCACCAGGCGCCGGCGGCTCGCGCAGCGTCAGGTTGGCCACCAGCCAAGGGGCATAGGTACCGGCCGCGCAAACTGCCGCGACGGCTGGCGGCAGCCCGGTGGCCAGCTTCGGCAGCAGGAACAGCGGCGCGGCCCAGATGAGCTGCTCGGCCCGGTAGCGGACGCTGCGCCGCTCGGCTTCGAGCCAGACATCGGCGCTGACGCCGGCGCGATCCTGCGCCAGCCGGAACACCGCCGCGCCGTACCGGATCTGGCTTTCCATGCGCGCCGCCAGCCGGCGGACGATCCAGCCGTTGCCCTCGGGCGCCGTCAGCACGGTATCGCTGGCGGCGTTGGCGGCCTCGCCGTTGCGGCAGGCGAAGTAGTGGATGCCGGCCCAGGCCGAGGTCTGCCGGTAATCGGTGCCGTAGTCGTCGCGGCAGGCGTAGTCGACATAGGCGTGCAGGCGCGGCGAGCGGTAGTCGTGGCCGATCAGCCAGTCGGCCATGGTGATGCCGTCGAGCGCGCGCCAGCGCGCGTCGCGCGAGCTGGCGACCACCGGCAGGGCGAAAGCGCGGCGGCCGAATAAGTCGCGCGCGACCTTGAACTCGGCCATGGCGTCGTGGAAGCGGGCAAATTCGGCCCGCTCCTCGCGGCTCGCACCCAGCTTGGGCAGCAGCCCTTCCTCCCAGAAGCCGTCGAGGTACACGCGCTCGTGCGGCGCGTGGCAGAGCCAGGTTTCGTCGTACTCCGGGCGCGCCGCTTGCGGGTCGCCCTTCAGCGCCCCGAGGTCGGCCAGCAGCGCCCGCACGTCGGTCGCCTCGGCGGTCGGCAACGGCAGATAGTGGGCGCCCAGCGGATAGGCGGAGACGGCGTTCTCGCCCCAGCGGGCATTGCCGCCGGGCGCGGCTTCCAGTTCGAGCAGGATGAAGTCGGGCAGGCCGGCGCGCTGCAATTGCCAGGCGGCGGACAGGCCGCCGATGCCGCCCCCGACGATCAGCACCGGCGTGCGGCGCGTCTCGGCGGGCTCCGGAATGCCGCCCTCGCGCAGGCGGTGGCCCAGCGCGGCGTCGCTGCCGGCGAGCGTCCCCGGCGGCAGCGGCGTGCCGCTCTTGCGGCGACAGGCGATCATCGGCGCCGCGGCCACGGTGGCCATGCCGGCCGTGGCGGTCAGGAACCGGCGGCGTGTCACCATGGCTGACTTTCGGGCGGCGGCCGATTCCCGCGCGCCGCGCCGCGCTCACTGATGCTGCACATGCCGCCATTCCTGCTCAAAAGTTCGCACCAACGACTGGTCGTTGAGGCGGTTCGGTTCCATGTCGATGCGCGCCATGTCGGCCGGAAACTGGAACAGCGCCGGCGTCATCGCGGCGGTGAGAAAGCGCAGCGGTACCTCGTAGCGCATCGGCGGCGCGTAGTCGTCGTGACCGGCCAGAATGAAGCCCCATTCGCCAAAGCTGGGCACCAGGGCGTGATAGGCCGCCGTGCGCAGGCCGGCCGCTTCGAGCGTGGCCGCCACCGTCCAGAACGAGCGGCGGGCGTAGAAGGGCGAGGTGGTCTGCACCACCAGCCGGCCGTGCGCCGCCAGATGCTTGTCCACCAGCCGGTAGAAGGCGGTGCTGTAGAGCTTGCCGATGGCGTAGGCGGTGGGATCGGGGAAATCGGCGACGATGAAGTCGTAGTACTCGCTGTTCTCCTCCAGCCAGCGGCCGGCGTCGGCATTCACCACCGTCAGCTTCGGCGAGTGGAGCGCATCGCCGTTGAGTTGCCGCAGCAGCGGCGCGCGGGAAAACAGGCCGGTCATGGCCGGATCGAGGTCGACCAGCGTCACCGCCTCGATCTGCGGGTACTTGAGGATTTCGCGCACGGCCAGGCCGTCGCCGCCGCCCAGCACCAGCACCCGCCGCGCGCCGGGCAGCGTGGCCAGGCCGGGATGCACCAGCGCCTCGTGGTAGCGGTATTCGTCGGTCGAGGAGAACTGCAGGTTCTGGTTGAGGAACAGGCGGATGTCGTCGCGCCAGCGGGTGACGACGATGCGCTGGTAGGGCGTGGTCTCGGCGTGGATGATGTCGTCGGCGTAGAGCCAGCCCTCGGCCAGCGTGGTCAGGTGGCCGGCGCCGGCGAAGCCGGCGCCGAGCAGGGCCACGGCGGCGAAAGCCGCCCCCTGCAGCAGCCGGCGGCCGGCCAGTTCGAGGCGGAAGATGTGCAGTCCCCACAACGCCACCAGCGCGTTCACCAGCCCGAACAGCAAGCCGCTGCGCACCAGGCCGAGATGCGGCGCCAGCAGCAGCGGAAACAGCAGCGAGACGGCCAGCGCGCCGAGATAATCGAAGGACAGCACGCGCGCGACCAAGTCGCTGAAGGCGACTTCGCGGCGCAGGATGCGCATCACCAGCGGGATCTCCAGGCCGACCAGGACGCCGACCACCAGCACCGCGGCGTAAAGCAGGATGCGGAAAGGCCCGGCGTGGGCGGCGAAGGCGAGGAACAGCGCGGCGGCGGTGAAACCGCCGAGGACGCCGACGGCGATTTCGATGCGCACGAAGGTGCCGATGAGGTCGCGCCGCACGTGCCGCGACAACCACGAGCCGATGCCCATGGCGAACAGGTAGGCGCCGATGACGGTGGAAAACTGGGTGACCGAATCGCCGAGCAGGTAGGAGGCCAGCGCGCCGGCGATCAGCTCATAGGCGAGGCCGCAGGCGGCCACCAGGAAGATCGAGATCAGCAGCGGCAGCTGCCGCCCGGCCGCGGTCGGCGCCGCGACCGCTTCAGCCATGAATGGCGGCGGCGACGATGATGGCGATGCCCAGGCACATGGCCGCGACGACGGTGGCCAGCGCCTGGTTGCGTTCCTCGACCAATTGCCGCCAGAGGTCGTAGGGCGTGATCTTGTCTACGATGATGAACGAGATCCAGAAGACGATGACGCCGAGGATGGAGTACAGCAGCGAGTTGGTCAGTATCCTGAGGTCGATGAAATTCATGTCGGTCTCCTATTTGTGGAATGTCGCGCGGCCCCCGGAGCCACGCACGGAACTGCCGCTGGCGGTGTCGTCGAACAGGCCGTAGCCGCGGTACTGGGCGTTGGCGAAAACGGTCAGGGCGAGGACGCCGAAGACGATGTAGAGGATGCGCGCCATCAGTCGCCCCCGCCGCCATCGCCGCCATCGCCGCTGTCACCGCCGTCGCTGCCCACGCCGCTGGACGTGATGATCGGATGGTCGCTGTCGGCCCAGCGCTCGATCTCGAACTTCCAGCGCCGGTACCACATGACGACGGGCGGCAGCAGCAGCGCGCCGAGCAGGATGAACAGCGACGACCAGTGCGGGCCGGCGCGGCGCAGGGTGATGCGGTCGCGCACCGGCGGGCTGGCCGGATCGAGGTCGGATTCCAGCGCCAGCCGGTAGCGGCCGGGCGGCAGGTCGGCGAACACCTGCTCGGCCTTGCGCGAACCCTCGCTCCAGCGCTCGCCGTCCTCGACCCCGCTGTAGAAGCTCAGCTCGCGGCCTGCCTGCCAACTTTCGCCGGTATCGGCATTGACCAAGGTCGCCGTCACTTCCACCCAGTTGTTGTCGAGCGCGGCCTTGTGCGCGAGCTGCAGCCGGTTGCGCGGCGCGGCGAGGACGAACTCCTTGGTCAGCACCGGTTCCTCGTCGGTGCTGCGGAAAGTGATGTCCTGCGTCAACAGCTTGCCGCCGGGACCGAGCGCCAGCAAAGCGAAATGGATGCCCAGCGCGGCGACGACGAACAGCCCCAGCCAGCGGGTCATGCTGCGACCGCTGTCGCGATGCGGATTCGGCTGGTCGGCATAGATGCCGCGCGGCTTGGCCAGCGGCGACTTGGGCCGGAAAGCGGCGGCGATTTCGTCGACCGGGACGTACTCGGCCGCTGTCCAGGTCAGGTCTTGATCGGTTTTTTCCTGCGAGATCATGCGCGGCGGCGCCACGTAGTCCATCACCTGCGCCCGCTCGTCCAGCCGCAGCCGCCAGGGAAACTGGCCGACGACATAGGCGACGCGCGCCTCGTAGGTCTGAAAGTGCTTGAACGTGCTGCCCGCGTAAGCAATGCCGGCCGGCGAGGCCTTCAGCGCCTTGGCCAGCACCCGGCCGAGGTTCCAGTGGCCGTCCGATTCGACCAGCCACCAATACTGCCTGCGGCCATCGACCAGCAGGTATTCGTGCCACGGATATTCGACATTGCCATCACGCTGGCTGCGGCGCAGGAAGCCGACCACGCGCAGCTTCTCGCCGCGCAGGCTGCCCTCGCTGCCCAAAGTCAGTGTCGGCGGCACGCCGCGCTTGAGGGCTTCCTGCGCCTGTCCGATCAGCTGCAGGCGTTCGTCCTTCGGCTCCAGCACCGCGCCGCAGCTGCCGCAGCCCACCGTGCGGACATCGGCCAGATCGATGGTGAGCGCATTGCCGCAGGACGGACAATCGAGCGCGCGGGCGGCGACGTTGATTTCCGGCAAGGGCGCAGCGTCTGTGTCCTGGCGCAAATTGGTCCAGCGCAGGCTGTTGAAGTCGACCGCCTCGCCTTCGAAGAACAGCGGCGGGCCGCCGTGCTCGGCCTCGCTGTAGTCGAGCGTCGCGTAGCCGCCGCTTTCATCGCGCAGGTCCGCCGCCGGCGAGGCATAGCCGGCGCCAACCTCGAAGGGCAGCTCGCCTTCGCCGGCGACGCATTCGGCGGAGAGCAGGTTGGTCAGGAGGTACGGGCGGCCGTTCAGGCGCAGTTCCTGGCCGGTGGCGAGCGCGGCGAAGGCCGGCGGCGCGCTGCCGAGCGGCTTCAATTCGGTCAGCACGTATTCGTCGCCGGCTTCGGCGAGCCAGCCGTTGCGGCCGTCGTCGAACAGCAGGTGCCACTCGTTCCACAAACCTTGCTCGTAGCGCAGCTGCAAACGACCGACCAGGCGGAACGGGCGGCCGCGCCAGACGCCGGCGGCACCGCGCTGCAGCCGCGTCGGCAGGTCGACCAGCTCGGCCATGCGGCCGATGTTGGCGATCTCCTCGCCGCGCCGGATCAGCGTCGTGCGGCAGTAATCGCAGACGGCCGTGACCGAGGCCGTCGATTTGAACTCGACCGGCGCGCCGCAGGACGGACAGCGGGCAGTCTGCGGCATCGAAGCGCTAGCCCAGCTTCTTCAGCAGTTCCGCTTTCTTGGCCTCGAACTCGGCCTGGCTGAGAATGCCCTTGCCGACCAGGCCATGCAGTTTTTCCAGCGTCGCCACCACCTCGTCGGCCGACGCCGAGGCCGTCACAGCCGCGGCGGCGGCGGGCGCCGTCGCGGCCGGCGGGGTCTGGCCGAGTGCGTTGGCCATCTGCTGGCCGATATGGAGGCCGGCGCCGAGGCTGGCGCCCATGCCGGCCAGACCGCCTTCGTTCTTCGCCGCCAGCGTGATGGCATCGGCGGCCTGCAGCTGGGTGTAGGCCTGCATGCCGCCGATCATGTTCACGCCGATGCGGCGGTCGAGCTGCGCCTGCAGTTCCTCGGGCAGCGAGATGTTCTGCACCACCAGATTGTCGAGCGCGAGGCCGTACTGCGCGAAGTAGGGATCGACCTTGGCCTTCAGCGCGCGGCCGAATTCTTCCTGATTGGCCGCCATGTCGATGAAGGCGATGCCCGATTCGCCGAACAGATCGGCGATGTGGGCGATCACCATGCCGCGCAGCTGGTTCTCGAGCGTCTCGCAGGTATAGCGCTCGACAGTGCCCGAGACGGCCGTGTGGAACAGCTTGGCGTCGACCAGGCGATAGGCGTAGAGGCCGAAGGCGCGCAGCCGCACCATGCCGAATTCCCGGTCGCGCACGGTGATGGCGCTGGGCGTGCCCCACTTGCGGTCGAGCCGCTGGCGGGTGCTGAAGAAGTAGACGTCGGACTTGAACGGCGACTCGAACAGCTTGTCCCAGTTCTTCAGGTAGGTGAGCACCGGCAGCGTCTGCGTGGTGAGCTTGTACATGCCGGGCGCGAAGACGTCGGCGATCTTGCCTTCGTTCACGAACACCGCCAATTGCGTTTCGCGCACCGTCAGGCTGGCGCCGTACTGGATTTCGAAATCGGCCATCGGGAAACGCCAGGCCATGGTCTCGCCGGCGTCCGCGGCGTCCTCGGTCCAGGCAATGATGTCGATGAACTGCTTCTTGATGAAATCCATCAGCGCCATGGCATCCTCCCGATAGGCATAGGTGGTTGGAATCATAGCAGCGGCAGCCTTGCCGGCAAGGGCCGCGTCGGCGATAATCGCGCCCCTCCCGGCCCCGCCTCTTCCGGCCCCCATTCAGGCAATCCACCGTGTCACTCGCCCCCGAAGTTTCCCGCCGGCGCACGTTCGCCATCATTTCCCACCCCGACGCGGGCAAGACCACGCTGACGGAAAAACTGCTGCTGTTCGCCGGCGCCATTCAGATCGCCGGTTCGGTGAAGGCGCGCAAGGCCAGCCGCCACGCAACTTCCGACTGGATGGAGATCGAGAAGCAGCGCGGCATTTCGGTGGCCAGCTCGGTCATGCAGATGGAGTACCGCGACTGCGTCATCAACCTGCTCGACACCCCCGGCCACCAGGACTTTTCCGAGGACACCTACCGCGTGCTCACGGCCGTGGATGCGGCGCTGATGGTGATCGACGCCGCCAATGGCGTGGAAGCGCAGACGCTGCGGCTGATCGAGGTCTGCCGCGCCCGCAACACGCCCATCCTCACGTTCATCAACAAGCTCGACCGCGAGGTGCGCGATCCGCTCGACCTGCTCGACGAGATCGAACGCACCCTGGGCATGCCCTGCGCGCCGCTGACCTGGCCGGTCGGCCAGGGCAAGAACTTCCACGGCATCTACGACCTGCGCACCGACCGCATGCGCGTCTTCCGTCCCGGCGAGGACCGGAAAAGCGACGAGGACGAAATCGTGGCCGACGCGTCAGTCCTGGCGGCGCGCTTCGGCGCCGAGTGGACGACGGCCCACCACGAGATCGACCTGGTGCGCCATGCCGGCCACCCCTTCGGCCGCGCCGATTTCCTCGCCGCGCACCAGACGCCGGTGTTCTTCGGTTCGGCGATCAACAACTTCGGCGTGCGCGAAGTGCTCGACGCGCTGGTCGACCTCGCCCCCGCCCCGGCGCCGCGCCAGGCACTCAAGGGCAAGGCGCAGCGTGAAGTGCTTCCGGAGGAGGACGAGTTTTCCGGCGTCGTCTTCAAAATCCAGGCCAACATGGACCCGGCGCACCGCGACCGCATCGCTTTCGTGCGCGTCTGCTCGGGCAGGTTCGAGCGCGGCATGCGCCTGAAGGTGCGCCGCACCGGCAAGGAGCTGCGGCCGACCGGCGTCGTCACCTTCCTGTCGCAACGGCGCGACCGCGTCGAGGAAGCTTATGCCGGCGACATCATCGGCATCATCACCCACGGCGGCCTGCAGCTCGGCGACACGGTCACCGGCGGCGAACTGCTGCAATACACCGGCCTGCCCTTCTTCGCGCCCGAGATGTTCCGCACCGTCGAGCTCGCCGACCCGATGAAGAGCAAGCAGCTCGCCAAGGGCCTGCAGGAGCTGGGCGAGGAAGGCGCCATCCAGGTGTTCAAGCCGCTGGCCGGCAGCCTGATGCTGCTCGGCGCCGTCGGCCAGCTGCAGTTCGAGGTCGTCCAGCACCGCCTGAAGACCGAATACGGCGTCGATGTGCGCCTGTCGCCGGCCAACTTCGCCGGCGCGCGCTGGATCAGCTGCGACGACGAGACGGAACTGCGCCGCTTCATGAACGCCAACGGCTCGCGCCTGGCGCTCGACGCCGCCGACACCCACGCCTACCTGATGTCCTCGCGCTACGACCTCGAACTGACGCAGGAACGCTACCCCAAGATCCAGTTCCACCCGATGCGCGAACACGCCGGGCTGACGCTGCAGGGCACCTGACGCGGGGCGTCCTTCAATCCTCGTCGGGGTCTGCCGACGACAGCGCTTCGAGCTTTTCCGGCCCGATGTCGAGATGAGCCTCGGCGAGCGGCGCCCAAAGCGGCCACTCCTCGCCGGGGCCGTCGCGCAGACGACGGGCCACGGCGATGAACGCGGCCAGCGCGGCGGCGGGTGACGGTTCGCTGGCGGCGGCGGGCTTGTGGTGGATGGCCACCGCCGCGGCGACGTCGGGCGGCAGCTTCCAGTTGCGTGCGACCAAGGCGCCGACGGCGGCGTGCTCGGCGCCGGTGGTGGCGTCGAGACGTTGCGCGGCGATATCGAGCGTCAGGTCGGCGGTCTCGAACATGCCGGCGTGCTCGGGAAATCGACGCAGCACGATGGCGATGCCGACATCATGAACCAGCGCGGCCAGATAGGCGAGGTCGGCAAAGCCGCGAACGCGGCTGACGCGGGCGGCGCGATACGCGTTATCGGCGGCGGCGGCGGATGCCGACCAGACCCGTTCGACGGCGCGCGGCGCGATGCCCGCCGTTTGCGCGCGCAGGGCATGGCTGGCGACCACCGCCATGGTGCGGGTGCGGCCGAGGACGGTGATCGCGGCTTTCACCGAGCGCACCGGCGTGCGCGTGCGAAACACCGGCGAATTGGCCACGCGCATGAATTCGCCGGTCAGCGCCGGCTCCTGGCCGATCGCGGCGGCCAGCGCTCCCGGGCCGGCGTTGTCGTCCGTCGCCAGCGCTTGCAGGCGGAGCAGCGTCGCGCTGGGCGCCGGCAGCTTGACGCCGCTGGCCAGCACCGCATCGAGTCGTGGATCGCGTTCGGACATGGTGGGCCGATTCTAGTCGACGCGGTTTTTCGGCAGCGCGGCGGCGTACCGCCACGCCTGACTTTCGGCAAGCCTCAAAACACGCCCATGGCCAAGCCGGCCGCCAGCGTCGCGCCGAGTTCGGCGCAGCGGGCCAGGTCCCCGGCACCGATCTGCTTGGGAGCAAGGATCGCCTCGGGCGTCTGGGCGTTGGTACGAACGATCAGCGCCGGCGCCACCGCCTTGAGGCGCCAGCCGGTGGCGATGCGGGCAATCTGGCGCGCGGCGTTCTCGCCATCGCTGCCGGCGCAGATCAAAGTACCGTAAGGCCGGCCGTTGATGCGGTCGAGGCAGGCGTAATAACTGCGATCGAAGAAATCCTTGAGCATGCCCGACATTGCCGCAAGGTTTTCCGGCGTAGCGAACAGATAGCCGTCGGCGGCCAGCACATCGTCGCCACCGGCGGCGGCGGCATGCAGCAGCCGCGTGGCCACGGCCGGCTCGCCGGCAGCGCCGGCGGCTGCGGCTTCGGCCATCCGGCGGGTGCCGCCGGTCAAGGAATGATGGACGATCAGCAGCGTCTTCACCTGCCGTTCCCCCTCGTGGCGCGGTCGGTCATCGGCCCGGCAATCCGGCACGCTGGCCCTGCCGGATCTCGGGAACGACATGCAGCGTCGTCCCATCCACGTCGAGCCAGAGTTCGCCTTCCTGGAGGGTGCAACTGATCTGCATGGTCCGCGCCACCCGCGCCGCCAGCGCCTGGGTGGCTTCGGCCGGCAGGTCGACGACCGTCAGCTTCGCCTGCTTGCGCAGTTGCGCTTCGTTCTGCTCCCACCAGGTTCGCGCGACCCTGCCGCCATAAGTAAGCGCTAACACTTGCTCGGCCCGACCGCAGGCGCGCCGCAAGCGCCGCTCGTCCGGCAAGCCGACTTCGATCCAGTCGACCACTTCGCCGGTCAGGCCGCGTCGCCACAGATCCGGTTCGTCGTCGGTCGACAACCCCCGGCCGAATTCCAGCGCGTCGTCGGCCGACAAGGCAAAAGCGATCAAGCGCACCATCATGCGCTCGTCGGTTTCCGAAGGATGCCGCGCCAGCGTCAGCGCATGGGTCTGGAAATAGCCGCGGTCCAGATCGGAAACCTGTAAATCCGCCTTGAAGATCGTCGCTTTAAGTGCCATTTGACGCCAATAATTAACGAGTTACCGGAATTCGGCCCTAGAGGTGCACCTGAAACAATCTGTTGCAAATGACGCCCTGAACTTTTACCGACGGTCGCCGTCATAGTAACCGTGTCGAGTACGAATCGTTCGACAAGGCAACGCAAAGGACTTGAAATTTCAATGCAGAACCCCATTATCGAGAGGTTTCTAGCCGATTCGCGCCGTTATCTAGGCGCTTAAGATCGGCAAAACAGGCAGCGTTTACGATCCCCATCGGTGGCTGGTCCCCCTCCTCCCCCAGTCACCCGAAGGCCCCGGCATGCCGGGGCCTTCGTCATTACAGGAAGAGCTGGAGCATCTCATGGCCCAACAGAGCATGAGCCTGATCGACGTCCTCAGGCCCCCCGTCAATCGCTGGCTGGTCGAACTCGCCAGATCCAAATCCGCCCCGCCGACAGGCGTGCGCGTCATCCGGTTCGGCAACGGCGATGAAGAGGAACTCGATCTCCCGGAGACCGGCTCGCCGCGCAAGTCGCGGCAGAAACTCGCAGGCTAGCGCCCAGGCGGCGCTCCTGTTACGCTTGCCGAAGCCGGCGGCCGGCAAAGCCGCCCGGGCCTGGTCGCGGCATGTTTCACTTCGGACAATTGTTTATGAATCAAGCGATTGACAGGACATCGTTCCTACGCCCCCGGCGGCTGCTGGCCTTGCTGGCAGCAGCAGTCCTTGCCGCGGGCTGCGGCACCTCCGTCGTCAACCCCGTCACCGGCCGCGCCGAGCGAACGGTGATGGACGAAAAGGATGAAATCGCCGAAGGCCGCAAGGCCCACGAGAGCACCCTGAAGGAATACGGCGTGGTCAACAACCCGCGCCTGCAAGCCTATGTGAACGACGTCGGCCAACGCCTGGCCAAGCAGTCGCACCGCGCCAATCTCACCTGGACATTCACGGTGCTGGATTCGCCGGAGATCAATGCCTTCGCCCTGCCTGGCGGTTACGTCTATGTCACGCGGGGCATCATGGCCTATCTCGACAGCGAGGCCGAGCTGGCAGGCGTCATCGGTCACGAAATCGGCCATGTCACCGCCCGGCACAGCGCCCAGCGCGCCACCCGGGCGCAGAACGCCGGCTTCGGCGTCATCGCCGCCACGGTGCTCGGTGCCGTGCTCGAGGCCCAAGGCCTGCCCGGCGCCGGGGACGTGGCCAGCCAGGTTTCGCAGGGTGTCGCCGCCGGCTATGTCGCATCGTACAGCCGCGACCAGGAATCGCAGGCCGACGAACTCGGCGCCGAATACCTGGCGCGCAACCAGTACAACCCGCAGAACATGGTCGACGTGATCGCGGTGCTCAAGAACCAGGAACGCTATGCCGCCGAACAGGCCAAGGCCGAAGGACGCGCCGCTCCCGGCAGCGCCAACTGGTTGTCTTCGCACCCCAGCAACGATCAGCGCTTGGCCGACATCAAGCGCATCGCCGCGAAGTACCAGGGCAGTTACGCCGACGACGGGCGGGCGCGTTACCAGCAGGCCATCGAGGGCATGGCGTTCGGCGAGAGCCGGGAGCAGGGTGTCACGCGCGGTCGCAACTTCTATCACGAGGAACTCGGCATCGCCCTGACGGCGCCGCAAGGCTGGAAGGTGGACAACACCCCGGAAGCCATCGTCGTCGCCAGCAGCAACGGCGATGCCGCCCTGGTGATCAAGCTGATTCCGCCCCAGGCCGGCACCACCCACGAAGAGATCATCAAGAACACGCTGCATCCGGTCGATGGCCGCGCCCAGCCGCGCAGCGTGAACGGGCTGGCGGCGACCCATTTCGCCGGCGTGGTGCGCAATTCGAAAGGCCAGCAGGCCAACGCCCGCGTCACGATCGTCACGGGCCCCAACAACCGCCACTACCTGCTTCAGTACGCGGCGCGCAACGCCGCCGCCTTGCAGCAGGCGCTCGCCCAGATGGGCGAAGCGGAAGCCTCGTTCCGGCCGCTCAGCGCGGCTGAGCGCCAGGCCGCCCGCCCCTGGACCGTCCGCATCGTGCCGATGCCGGCCGGCGGCTTCGCCGAACTGGCGCGCCGTTCGCCGCTGACGTCGATGGCCGAGCAGCAGCTCCGACTGATGAACGGCGCCTACGACGGCGCCGCCGCGCCCAGCCCGGGCCAGCGCGTCAAAATCGTGCAATGAACAAGGGGCTGGGGGCAAGTCGCCCCCGGCGTTCCGGGCATGGCCGAAAGTCAGTGGCGGCGGCACGCCGCCGCGTTCGTTGCGCCGCTTGTTTCTACGGATTCTACGCCAACGGTCCTACGCCAGCGCCTTCAGCGCCGCCGCGTAGTCGGGTTCCTGCTTGATTTCGGGAACCAGTTCCGAGTAGATCACCTTGTCGTTCTCGTCGACCACCACCACGGCGCGCGCCGTAACGCCGGCCAAGGGGCCGCTGACGATCTCGACGCCGTAGTTCTTCATGAACTCGCGGCCGCGCATGGTGGACAGATGCGCGACGTTCTTCAGCCCTTCGGTCGCGCAGAAGCGGCCGGCGGCGAACGGCAGATCGGCCGAAACGACCAGCACGACCGTATTGTTCATCTTGGCGGCTTCCTCATTGAACTTGCGCGTCGAGGTCGCGCAGACCGGCGTGTCGAGACTGGGCACGATGTTGAGCAACTTGCGCTTGCCGGCGTAGGTCTTCAGCGTGGCCTGGCTGAGGTCGCCCGCCACCAGCGAGAAATCGGGCGCCGACGCGCCCGCCTTGGGAAAATTGCCGGAAACTTCAATGGGATTGCCGCCGAGGGTCACGGTGGTCATGGATCGAACTCCTATCGTTTTGTTGGGAACGGTGCTTTCTTCGAATTTTCGATGATGCGCCATATCGAGGGCGCTGTCATACTTTGCCACAGGCGGGCATGCATCGGCAAGTTCGGTCATCCCGACTCGTCTGTAGAATGGGCGCCATGGACTATCACATCATCCCCGTCACCGCCTTCGCCCAGAATTGCACGCTGCTCTGGTGCGAGGAAACCCGACAGGCCGCCGTCGTCGATCCCGGCGGCGACCTCGACCGCATCACCGCTGCCGCCGCCCAGCGCGGCGTGAGTATCGTCAAGGTGCTCTTGACCCACGGCCACATCGACCATGCCGGCGGCACGGCGGCGCTGTCGAGCCAATTGTCGGTGCCGGTCGAAGGACCGCAGCGCGAAGACGAGTACTGGATCCGGCAGTTGCCCGAGCAGGGCCGGGCTTTCGGTTTTCCCGCCTGCGAAGCGTTCACGCCGGACCGCTGGCTGGACCAGGGCGACACGGTGGCCTTCGGCAATGTCGTCCTGGAAGTGCTGCACACGCCGGGCCACACGCCGGGCCACATTGCTTTTTTCCACCGGCCTTCGAAGCTGGCGCTGGTCGGCGACGTACTGTTCGCCGGCTCGATCGGCCGTACCGATTTTCCCCGCGGCGACTACGATACCTTGATCCGGTCGATCCGCAGCAAGCTCTGGCCGCTGGGCAATGACGTCGAGTTCATCCCCGGCCACGGGCCGATGTCGACCTTCGGCGAGGAACGGCGCAGCAACCCGTTCGTCGCCGACGGCGCGTAGCGGAACTACTTCTTCAGCGCGTCCCTGATCTCGCGCAGCAGCACGACGTCTTCGGGCGTCGGCGGCGGTTCGGCCGGCGCAGCGGCGGCTTCCTCGCGCTTCAGGCGGTTCATCTGCTTGACCATGATGAAAATGATGAACGCCAGGATGATGAAGTTGAGCAGGATGGTGATGAAGCTGCCGTAGGCGAACACCGCGCCGGCTTTCTTGGCCTCGGCCAGCGTGGTGGCCGTCTGGCCGGCCAGAGGAATGAAGTAATTGTTGAAGTCGAGCCCGCCGAAAATCTTGCCGACGACGGGCATGATCAGGTCGCCGACGATCGAATCGACGATCTTGCCGAACGCGCCGCCGATGATCACGCCGACGGCGAGGTCCATGACGTTGCCCTTGACCGCAAACTCCTTGAACTCCTGAACGAAACCACTCATCAATATTCTCCCATGCTGTTTTTGTTACGCTGCTCACTCTAGCAAACATCATGGAAGAATTTGTGTGCCATGAAGTGGCTTAAGTTAGCCGGAATCCTAACCGTTCTGGCGGCATTCGTCCTCGTTCTCATCGTCGCCGGCGTCGCGACCTCCCTGGCCCTAGGCAACACGGCTTGGCTCAAGGCGGAGCTGGCCAAGGCCGTGCACGAACAATGGCAGCGCACGCTGACCGTCGAAGGTGCGCTGGAGTTGTCGTTCTGGCCCGACCTCGGGTTCCAGGTCGGCAAGGCGCGCTTGTCCGAGCCCGACGGCAGCCGGACGTTCGCGGCCATCGCGGGTGCCCGGCTGTCCGTTGCGCCCTGGCCTGGCACGACGAACAGGCCGGCCAGACCACGTCGCTTTCGGCGCTGACGCTGACCACGGGCCGCATCGTCGGCGACTCGGCGGGGCGCGCATTCCATGTCGACACGCCGCGCCTGGCCGCCCGACTGGATGGCGACACGCGCTCGGCCAGCGTGCGCGTGACGACGGCGGGCATCGGCGCCATCGACGGGCAGTGGACCATCGCCGGCCTCGACTTCGAGATGGACGCGCATGTCGGCGCAAGCACGCTGGCGGCACGGTTGGCTTCGGCCATCGCCGTCGATCCGGCAAAACGCAGGTTGTCGCTCGACGATATCACCGGTCGGATCGACATCGCCCACCCAAAGCTGCCGACCCGATCGCTGACGCTGCCGATCGCCGGCCGGCTGGCGGGCGACCTGTCGGGACCGTCCGCCAACGGCGCCTTGTCGAGCCGGCTCGATGGCTCCGACATGGCGCTGCGGTTCGCAGCGGCGCGATTCGCGCCGCTGTCGCTGACCTTCGCCCTCGATATCGATCACCTCGATCTCGACAAGTACCTGGCCAGGGACAAGGGTGGCGATGACGGCCGCATCGATCTTGCCGCGCTGAAGGACTTGGATATCCGAGGCGACCTCCGTATCGGCCGGCTTCGGCTCGGCCGGGTGACGGCCGCCAATATCACGCTGGCGTTCGATGCCGCCGCCGGCGTGCTCGAACTCACGCCACGCGCAATGTCTGGCGATACGGCTCGGCGGGATGGTGGAAAGCGACCGGGCCGTCCGGCCGGGCATTGACGAACTGGTAGACGAAGGCGTCGCGCGAATCGAGCATCTCCCGGGCCGTGCCTTCGGCGACGACCACGCCGTCATGGATGAAATAGGCGTAGTCGACGATCTTGAGCGACTCGAAGATGTCGTAGGTGACGACGATGGACGTGACGCCGAGCGCGTCGTTGAGCGTGCGGATCAGGTTGGCGATGACGTTGAGCGAAATCGGGTCGAGGCCGGCGAAGGGCTCGTCGTACATGATCAGCATCGGGTCGAGCGCGATGGCGCGCGCCAGCGCCACCCGCCGCGCCATGCCGCCCGAAAGCTCGTTGGGCATCAGGCGGCTGGCGCCGCGCAGGCCGACCGAATTCAGTTTCATCAACACCAGCCGATGGATCAGTTCTTCCGGCAGGTCGGTCAGTTCGCGCATGGGAAAGGCGATGTTCTCGTAGACCGAAAGGTCGGAGAACAGGCCGCCGGCCTGGAACATCATGCCCATTTCGCGCCGCAGGTCGTAGAGCGCGTCGTTGTCCAGTTCGTGGACGATCCGGCCATCCACCTTCACCGTGCCGCGCTGGGGCCGCCGCTGGCCGCCGATCAGCTTCAGGAGGGTGCTCTTGCCGGAGCCGGAAACGCCGAGGATCGCCACCACCTTGCCGCGCGGCACGCGCAGCTTCACGCCGCGCAACACCTGGTTGGAGCCGTAGGCGAAATGAAGATCGTCGATCTCGATGAGGTATTCGCGGTTGCCTTTCATGGCGCCGATTTTCTCAGACTTGGCCGCGCCGTGCCAGAATCACGGCCATGACATTGCGACTCGGCATCGACCTGGGAGGAACGAAAATCGAGATCGTCGCCCTCGCCGGAGACGGCAGCGAGTTGCTGCGCCAGCGCGTCGCCACGCCGCGCGGCGATTACCTGGCGACGGTCATGGCCGTGGCCGGGCTGGTCGAGTCGGCCGAGCACGAACTGGGCCGGCGCGGCAGCGTCGGCGTCGGCATTCCGGGCGCGGAATCGCGCGTCACCGGTTTCGTCAAGAACGCCAATTCCACCTGGCTGATCGGCCAGCCGCTGCGTCGCGATCTGCAGGCCCTGCTGCATCGGCCGGTGCGCATCGACAACGACGCCAACTGCTTCGCGCTGTCCGAAGCCACCGACGGCGCGGCAGCGGGCGCCGAAGTGGTGTTCGGCGCAATTCTCGGTACCGGGGTCGGCGGCGGCATCGTCGTGCGCGGAGCGCCCCTGATCGGCGCCAACGCCATCGCCGGCGAGTGGGGCCATAACCCGATGCCGGACGAAAGCCGCCGCCCATCGTGCTACTGCGGCCGGACCGGCTGCGTCGAAAGCTATCTTTCCGGCCCCGGTCTCGTGAGCGACCACAAAGTCAGCGGCGGCGGCGCGCCGGGGGCCGAAGCCATCGTTGCCGGCGCCGCCGCGGGCGACCCCGCCTGCGCGGCGACCCTGGCGCGCTACGAAGCGCGGCTGGCCCGGGCGCTGGCGCAGGTGATCAACATTCTCGATCCGGAGGTCATCGTGCTCGGCGGCGGCTTGTCCAACATCGACCGGCTTTACGACAATGTGCCGCGGCTGTGGGGGGCGCATGTGTTTTCCGATCACGTGGCCACGCGCCTGGTGAAAAACCGCCACGGCGACTCCTCCGGCGTGCGCGGCGCGGCCCGGCTGTGGCAGGAGGCGCCATGAATCCCTGGCTGCGCGTGTTTCTGCCGTTCGCGGTGGGCTACTACCTGTCCTATCTGCTGCGCAACGTCAACGCCGTCATCGCGCCCGAGCTCATGCGCGAACTGTCCGTGTCGGCGGCCGACCTGGGGTTGCTGACTTCGGCCTACCTGCTCGCCTTCGCCGCCTTCCAGCTACCGCTGGGTCTGCTGCTCGATCGCCTGGGCCCGCGGCGCGTCGAGGCGGGCCTGCTGGTCGTCGCCGCGCTCGGCTGCGTCATCTTCGCGCTCGGCGACAGCCTGCCGCAACTGGCCTTCGCGCGCGGCCTGATCGGCCTGGGCGTGTGCGCCTGCCTGATGGCCAGCTTCAAGGCGTTCTCGCTCTGGTTTCCGCTCGAGCGGGCGGCATCGGTCAACGCGGCGGTGATGGCGGCCGGCAGCCTGGGTGCGCTGACGGCGACGACGCCGATCGGCTGGGCGCTGCCGGCGCTGGGCTGGCGCGGCGTTTTCTTCGGCCTGGCGGCGCTGGTGCTGCTCGGCGCGGCGGCGATCTTCACCACGCCCGAGAAGCCTGCCGTCCATCAGGGCGAGGGGCTGGACAAACAACTAAGCGCGCTCGCCGGCATTTTCCGCAGCCGGGTGTTCTGGCGCTTCGTCCCGCAGACGGCCTCCATCGTCGGCGGCTTCATGGCCCTGCAGGGCCTGTGGGCCGTGCCCTGGCTCACCGAGGTCGGCGGCCATTCGCGCGAGGAGGCGGCGTTTCACCTGCTGTTGACCGGCAGCGCCATGATGATCGGCTTTTTTGCCGTCGCGGTGCTGGTGCTGCCGCTGAAACGGCGCGGCATCGCGCCGGAATCGATTCTGGGCGCCGGCATGGCCCTGGGCATTATCGCGCTGGCGCTGATTCTCGCCGGCATCGGCCCGAGCCGCCTGCTCTGGTTCTCCCTCGGGCTGGTTTTTTCGGTCAGCAACCTCGTTTATGCGCTGGTTGCGGCCCATTTCCCCGTGCATCTTTCGGGACGGGTCAATACGGCCATCAACCTCGGCGCCTTCCTCGGCGCGTTCGGCATCCAGTGGGGACTGGGCGTGCTGGTGGATGCCCTGGCGACGCGCGGCATGTCGATGGCGGACGCTTATCGCTGGGCTTTTGGCGCCCTGGTGGTCGTGCAGGCCATCACCCACGCCTGGTTCTTGATCGAAGGCCGCCGCTCGGCCCGCGTCAAAGCCAGCGGCGATCTTCCCGCCTAGAATTCCAGCGGGTCGACGTCCAGGTGCCAACGCAGCTCGCGCGGCGCCTTGAGCGCGCGCAGCCGCTCGCTCCACGCCGCCAGCAGGGCCTGCAAGGCTGGCCGGCTGGTCGATTCGACCAGCAGTTGCGCCCGCTCGCGATTTTTCAGGCGGAACAGGCGCATGGGCACCGGGTCGTAGAGACTGACCTGCGCGTCGGCGAGCGGCACGGCGGCGGCACGCGCCGCCGCGAGATAGGCCAGGGCATCGCCGATCTCGGGCGCCTCGGCCGACAGCAGCGCCTGGAATGAAAACGGCGGGAAGCCGGCGGCGCGGCGCTCGTCGAGTTGGGCGCGGGCGAAAGCGGCATAGTCGTGCTCGGCCAGCGCGCGATACAGCGGGTGCGCCGGATGCTCGGTCTGGATCAGCACTTCGCCGGGCAGGTCGTGGCGGCCGCTGCGGCCGCCCACCTGCATCAGCTGCGCGAACAGGCGCTCCGGCGCGCGAAAGTCGGCGGCGAACAGCGCCGCGTCGGCGCCGACCACGCCGACCAGGGTCAGCCGGGGAAAATCGTGGCCCTTGGCCAGCATCTGGGTGCCGATCAAAATGTCCGCCTCGCCGGCATGAATCGCGGCCAGCAGGGCCTGCCACCGCTTCGGCGTGCTGGCCGAATCGCGGTCGATGCGCAGCACCCGGGCTTGCGGAAACCGTTCGCCCAGCGCAGCCTCGAGCCGTTGCGTGCCGCGGCCGAACGGGTGGATGTCCTGGTTGCCGCAGTCCGGGCAGGCACGCGGGATACCGGCTTCGAGGCCGCAGTGATGGCAGCGCAGCCGCTTGTCGGCCAGATGCACCACCCGGTTGGCGGCGCAGCGCTGGCAGCGCGAAATCCAGCCGCAAGCCGGGCAGGCCAGTACCGGCGCGTAGCCGCGCCGGTTGAGGAAGACCAGGCTCTGCTCGCCGCGCGCCAGCCGCGTGGCCAGCGCGTCGAGCAGGGCGGCGCTCATGCCGTCCTGCAGCTTCTCCTTGCGGGTATCGACCATGCGCACGACCGGCGGCGCTTCGGCAACGGCCCGATGGCGCAGTTCGAGCAAACGGTAGCGGCCGGAGATCGCGTGATGGAAGGTTTCGAGCGCCGGCGTGGCCGAGCCGAGCACGATGGGCACGTCCAGCTGCTTGGCGCGCAACACGGCGACGTCGCGGGCCGAGTAGCGCAAGCCTTCCTGCTGCTTGAAGGAAGCGTCGTGTTCTTCGTCCACCACGATCAGGCCGAGGCGCGGCAGCGGCATGAACACCGATAGCCGCGTGCCCAGCACGATGTCGGCCCGACCCGCGAGCGCATCGAGAAAACCGCGCGCCCGAGCGGCATCGGGCACGCCGCTGTGCGCGGCGACGATGCACGCCGTGGGGAAGCGCTCACTTACGCGCTGTTCGAGTTGCGGCGTCAGGGCAATTTCCGGCACCAGCATCAGCGCTTGCTTGCCGGTCGCCAGCACGGCATCGATGGCGCGCAGGTAAACCTCGGTCTTGCCGCTGCCGGTGACGCCATGCAGCAGAAAAGCCGCAAAGCCGCCCGAGGCATGGATGGCCTGCACCGCCACCTGCTGCTCGGGAAGCAGCGCGGGCAAGGACTTGGCGGCCGGCGTGCCGCCACCGCTGACTTTGCGCGGCCGGGGCAGTTTGCCTCGGCGCAGCAGCGGCGGCAAGGCGAAGGCCATGACTTGGCCGAGCGGATGCTGGTAATAGCGGCTGCAGAAATCGCACAGGGCCAGCCAGTCGGCCGGCAGCGGCGGCATGTCGCGCAGGATGGCGTCGGCGGGCTTGAGTTTTTCCGTTGGCTGGTCGCTCGCGGCGGCGACCGCGACGATCAGGCCGAGCTTGCGCCCGCTGCCGAAAGGCACGCGCGCACGACAACCGATATCGCTCTCCGCGACCTCATCGGCCTGGTAATCGAACAGGCGCGGCAGGGGAACATCGAGGGCGACTCGGACAATGCTCATCGGCGATCAATGGCTTGCCAGGATTAGCTCGACTCGACTTGCGCTCTCAGCCCTAAGTCTTTGGCGTCTCGAATGAAATTTCTTACCCACAAATTCTGTGGATAAGTTTGTGGGCAACCCCACGCGAGAAAACCTAAATCACCGTGCCTTAAGGAGATTTTCATCGTTGCGCAATATTTGTGCTAAATTTAATCCATTAAAAACAATACGTTATGAAGCAAGCCGGAACGACCCTGCCGTTGTCATGGCATTTCGACTTAGCCGTATCAAACTGTGAGTAAGTCGATTGTCAACCCCTCTCTGAAACCCTTGCGGCACGGCGATCCCGGGGTGGTCCCGCCGCGATGTCGGACCCAGACTGCCTGAACAGCGCGTCTGTCGCCCGAATCAGTCGCTGCCTGCCGGCGCGGGCGCGCCGCCGTGAAAGCGCCGGCTGAACTGGTGCACGGTGTCGACCAGTACCGAAACGCGCTCTGGAGGCGTGAATTGGGAGATGCCATGGCCGAGGTTGAAGACGTGGCCGCTATGCGGGCCGTGGGCGCCAAAGCTTTCCAGCACGCGCCTCGTCTCGCGCGCCACGCCTTCGGGCGAAGCGAACAGGGCGACCGGATCCAGATTGCCCTGCAAGGCGACGCGATCGCCGATACGGCGGCGCGCTTCGCCCAGGTCGGTGGTCCAATCCAATCCGACGGCATCGACGCCGATGGCGGCGATCGATTCCAGCCACTGGCCGCCGCCCTTGGTGAAGGCGATCACCGGCACTCGTTCGCCGTCACGCTCGCGGATCAGTTCGTCGACGATGCGCCGCAGGTAGGCCAGCGAGAATTCCTGGTAAGCCCAGCCCGGCAGGGCGCCGCCCCAGGTGTCGAAGATCATCACGGCCTGGGCGCCCGATTCGATCTGGGCGTTGAGATAGTCGGCGACGGCGCGGGCGGTGACGTCGAGGATGCGATGCAGCAGATCGGGACGATCGAACAGCATGGTCTTGACGGTGCGGAAGTCTTCCGAGCCACCGCCTTCGACCATGTAGCAGGCGAGCGTGAACGGCGAGCCGGAAAAACCGATCAGCGGCACGGTGCCGTCGAGGGCGCGGCGAATCTCCGAAACCGCATCCATCACGTAGCGCAGGTGCGCGTGGGGATCCGGCGCGGCCAAGTCGCGGATGGCCCACTCCTCGCGCAGCGGCCGCTCGAACTTCGGACCCTCGCCCTCGGCGAAATAGAGTCCCAGGCCCATGGCGTCGGGCACGGTCAGGATGTCGGAAAACAGGATGGCCGCATCGAGGTTGTAGCGCGCCAGCGGCTGCAGCGTCACCTCGCAGGCCAGGCGCGGGTTTTTGCACAAGCTGAGGAAGCTGCCGGCGCGCTTGCGCGTCTCGCAATATTCGGGCAGGTAGCGGCCGGCCTGGCGCATCAGCCAGACGGGGGTGTAGTCGACGGGCTGGCGCAGCAGCGCACGCAAGAAAGTGTCGTTCTTCGGTCGGGCCATGGTCGCGATCCTGTTGGGGTCGGGCGATTATCGCATGGCGCCCCGCGCGCCAAAGTCAGGCATGGCGACGCGCCGAAACCGGCGCCGAGCGACCCCGCCGGCCGCCGAGGTCAGCCGGGCGGTCCGTCCGGCTGGTCCCGTCCTTCGGCAAGGCGGGTCAGCGTGGCGCTCACCACCTTTTCCACCTCGGCGAACTCGGCGACGATGCGCGGCGCCAGACTCAGGGCGAGACCGACGTCGCCGGCGCGGGCGGCATGCTCGGCCTGCTTGCAAAGCTCGGAGAAATCACGGATGCCGAGCACGGCGCTGGAGCTCTTGAGGTCATGCGCCATGCGCGTCAGATGCTCGCGATCGATATCGGACCCCGCGACCGCCAGCTTGTCGATGTTGGCCCGGCCCTCGCGCAGGAAGGAGCCCATCACCGCCGGAATGATCTGGTCGGCTTCGGCGCCGAGCGTGAAACGCAGCTCTTCGAGGTCCACCATCGGCACCGCGGAAACTTTCCCGCTGTCCTTCGCTGCCGGCGTCGGCGCGGGAAGAGGCTGCTGAAGCTGCGCCGGCAGCCAGCGCAGCATCGCCGTCCTGACGCTGGCGATGGTCACCGGCTTGGCCACGTAATCATCCATGCCGGCCTGCAGGCACATTTCGCGGTCGCCCGCCAGCGCGTTGGCGGTCAGGGCGATGACCAGCTGGCGCGGCAGCTCGCGCAAGCGTTCGATCTCGCGCAGCGCGCGGGTGGCGGTCAGGCCGTCCATGACCGGCATCTGCACGTCCATCAGCACCAGATCGAACTGTTCGTGCTCCAGCGCCGCCAGAGCTTCGGCGCCGTTGGTGGCATGGCGCACGCCACAGCCCAGCGTGTAGAGGATCTGTTCGAGGATCAGGCGGTTGATGTCGTTATCCTCGACCATCAGCACGCGGGCGTTGAAACGTACGGCATCGGCGGCCTGCGCCGGCTTGGCGCTCGCCGCCACCAAGCCCCACATGCGCGCCAGCTCGGTCCACAGGGCGGTATCGCCGAACGGCTCGTGCAAGTTCCCCTGGATCCAGGCCGGCACGGCGCGCATACCGCCGCGCGGCGAACGCAGGCCATCGACGAACAGCACTGGGCAGTCGAAGTCGGGCCGCTGCTCGACCAGGGCGCGGCAACTGGCGCTGTCCTCGACGAGAATCGCGTCTGAATGGAATTGCTGCGCCTCGGCGGCCAAGTCGGCACAGTCGGGCAGCGTCTCCGCATCGATGCCGGCCCAGCGCAGCATCGCCGCCCAGTGTTCGCGGCGCGTTTCGTCGCCGCAGACGGCGAGAACCTTGCGGCCGCGCAATTGCGGCAGCCAATCGGGCAGCTTGCGGTCGCCGCTTTCCTTCGACAGCGGCAGATCGATCGTGAACGTCGAGCCCTGGCCGGGAACGCTGGCGGTGTGAATCTCTCCCTTCATCAAACGCACCAGGTCATACACGATCGCCAAGCCCAGGCCGCTGCCGCCAAAGCGGCGGCTCATGGAATTGTCGGCCTGCCGGAACGGCGAAAAGATCTCGCGCAGCGCCGCTTCGTCGATGCCGATACCGCTGTCGCGCACCTCGATCAGCAGACGGGTACTATCGTCGCGCGTCTGCGCCCGGCAGCGGATTCGCACGCTGCCCTTTTCGGTGAACTTGACGGCGTTGTTGATCAGGTTGGTGATGACCTGGCCGAGCCGATAGCGATCGCCGACCATTTGATCGGGCAGCGTCGGTTCGATGTCGAACCACAAATCCAGCCCTTTCTTGCGGGCGTTGGGCGCAAACACCGACACCACCTGTTCGATGGTGTCTCGGATGCTGAATGGCAGGTGCTCCAGTTGCAGGCGGCCGGCCTCGATGCGCGAGAAATCCAGAATATCGTTGAGCAGAACCAGCAGGGTGTCGGCCGAGGTGCGCAGGGTCGCCAGCTGGTTTTGCTGATGCGAGGTGAGGCTGCCGGCGGCCAGCAGATCGGCGACGCCGATGATGCCGTTCATCGGCGTGCGGATCTCGTGGCTCATGTTGGCCAGGAAAGCGCTCTTGGCCCGGTTGGCTTCCTCGGCGGCATCCTTGGCCAGGCGCAACTCCCGGGTCCGGCTGTCGACCACCTCTTCCAGGTGGTCGCGATGACGGGTCAGCTCGGCGTCGCGCTCGGCGATCTCGACCAGCATGGTGTTGAACGCGTCCGCCAGCTGGCCGATCTCGTCGTTGGAATACTTGCGCGCGCGCCGGCTGAAGTCCTTCGACTGGGCGATGTCGTTGGCGGTCTCGGTGAGCGAACCGAGCGCCGTCAGCAGGCCGCGCTGCATGCGCCGCGCGATCAGCAGCGCCAGGGCGAAGGCCAGTAAGGCGGCCAGCATGAATACCATCAGGTCGGCGCGCACTTCGCGCCAGGTCTGATCGAGACTGGCCGTCAGGGACACCGAGCCGACCACGTCGCCGGCGCTCAGGATCGGCACCACGGTGGTGACATGGTGCCAGTCGGCGAAGCTGACGACCTGCCCGGTCGCGACCGGTTGGTCCACCTGATCGGCGGGCGCAGCGCTATCCAGGCTATAGCGGTATTCGAAACCATTGCCGCCGACCATATGCGCGGCAATCACATCCCGATGCTCGCCCAGCGCGCTGAACAAGCGTTCGGCGCCCACGCGGTCCTGGAACTCGACCACGGCGCTGGCGTTGAAGGCGATCAACTCCGCCATCGAGCTCAGTTCGGTGATCTTGGCCTGGCGCCGATCATGCACCTGGCGCATGACGAAGAACACCGAGGTAAACAACACGCTGATGCCCACGGCAACGGCGAGCACCAGGGCCAGGCGGCGGCGCAGGGTCAGATTGGCGTTCATCGCACGCCACCGATGATTTGCCGCGCCAGCCGCATCATCTGCGAACTGGGTTTCAGCCCGGCTCGCGCGAGCGCATCGGCATTGACGTTGAACTGCAAGCGTCCTTCCGCGCGGATCAGCGCGATGGCGCCGCCATCGCGGGTGAACACCTCGGCATCGCTGACCGTCAGGATCGGCTGGTTTTCCACCCAGCGCAGCACGGCGCCGAAGCGAGCCTCTTCCGTGTCGGGAATGAACAGTTCGTGGCAATCGGCCAATTGTTCGGGGCTGCTGACCTTGCGGATCCTCAATTCGCGGCCGCCGATCTGCCGGCCTTCATAGCCGGCAAGGCTGGGACCGAGGCTGTCGCGGCCGAACAGGCAAATGGTGAGATGGGCGCGCTGTACCGGCCATTCCACGTATTTCAAGAAATTCACCAGATACGCAGCCTTGAGCTGAGCTTCCGTCGCTACCTGGCCATGACTGGCCGACGCGGCCAACGCCAAGCCGGCCGCGGCGGCACGAACGGCCCGGACCAGGATTCTCGGCATTGCCATTTTGGTAATCAGAACTTCCAGCGCGCGGTGACCGCCCAACTCGGCGCGATTTCCGTCGCGGCAGTGGGGATAAAGTCCGAAATATACTCGAGCCGATGGCGAGCGATCAGGTTGCGTCCGACCAGCGCCAGTTCCAGGTCCTTGTTGACCCGGTACGCATAGCGCAGATCGAGGGTGACGTAGCCCGGCACATGACTATAGGTGGCCGCACCCATCGCGCCCGGAGTCAGATTGGTCAGATTGACGCGTTCGAGACCGGCAGAGCCCCGCAGCCAGGCGTCGAACTGCTGGTTCGCACCGATGTTCCATTGCGAGCGCAGCGATCCAAAGTGGTGTGGCGCGGATTTCTCGCTGACCGCGATGGAAGTGCGGGCGATCGGATCGTTGTTGTTGTCCATGTCGATCCGGTTCCAGGCGTAGGAAAGCTGCAGGCGCCAGCCGGGGCTCACCAGCCAGTCGACCGCCAGTTCCACCCCGCGGCTCGTGCCGGCCAGATTGTTTGCCGTCTGGCTCTGGCTGAACAGCACCGGCGAGCCCGCCGGCAGGCCGAAATGGGCGCAACTGGCCGGGTCGAAAGCGATGCCGAGGCCGGCGAACATGGGATGGCAGCCGTACATCCCCAACAGCGCGGCGCCACGCAGATCGGTGTAGCGCTGGTGATAGGCGCTCAAGTCGGCGCCGAGGTTGGCCGCAAGTTGCTTGCGATAGCCGAACTCGACGCCTTTCATTTTCTCGGGGCCGAGATCGCTGTTGTTCGTAACGTGGTTGATCAGCGGAATGTTCACGCCCTGCTGCCCCGGCACCGGAATCAGCGACACGCCGGTCAACAGCGAGATATCGCGTTCGCCGCGCGAGGAAATGCGCGGCGAACGCGCGAGCTTGATCCAGGCCGAGTCGGCCCGGGTGGGCGTCCACAGCAGGCTGGCATTGAGCGAAGTCTGGGTGCCGTTGGCAGTGGCCCGGTCCAGCCGTCCGCCAATGCCCAGCTTGAGGCGTTCCGGCACCAGCGTCCAGTCGTCGTGGATGAAGACGCCCGTCTGGCGCAAAGTTTTGGCTTCGCCGGCGATCTCGACATAAGGCTGGTTGGTGTCGACGTCGTCCCGAGTGCCGCGATGGCTCACGCCCCAGAGCAGATCATGTTGACCGACGGCGTGGCGCCCTTGGTAGTCGAGATCGATGATGTAGTGGTTTTCCCTGGCGAAATCGTCTACCGTGAGACTGGCATGGCCGATCGACGCCTGGATCGAGGATTCGATACCGGTGTCGGTCAACCAGCGGTAACGGGCCACCAGGTTTTCCTGGTGCAGCGCCTGCTTGGGCGTCGCCGATGTCAGGCTTACGCCGCCGGCGGGCGAAAAGCTGGGACTCACGTTCCACAGCTCCCGAATGCTGGAATGCGAAGCATTGGCCCAGACGCTCAAGTCGCGACCGCCGCCGATTTCATTGTCGAGCCGGAAATCGACCAGGCCGCTGTCGTAGCGATCGAAGCTGTCCCTCGACTGGTCGTGGAGCCGGGACGGCTCGGCGTGGCGGCCCTGCGCGGAAAGCTTCCAGCTCGGACCATCGGCGGGCGCCGCGCCGATGCGGGCGTAGACGCTGCCGGTGCCTTGGGTGCCCGCCGTCACGCTGACGGCGCCGCCGGCCTGGGTGGAGGTCGGCCTGCTGATGATGTTGATCAAGCCGTTGACGGCATTGACGCCCCACATGACGGCGCCCGGGCCGCGGATGATCTCGATGCGCTCGATGTCTTCGAGCGGAATCGGGTCGAGTTCCCACATCACGCCGGCGAACATCGGGTGGTAAAGGCTGCGGCCATCGACCAGCACCTGCAGTTTGTTGGCGAACCGGCCGTTGAATCCGCGCACCGAGACCGCATGGCGGCCATTGTCGAGCTGCGCCACTTCCACGCCGGGCGCCATGCGCAGCACGTCGGGCAAGCTCTGGGCGCCGGAGCGGCGGATGTCCTCGGCGGTGATGACGAAAGCCGCCGCCGGCACGTCGGCCAAACTCTGGCTTTTGCGCGATACGGAGGTGATATCGGTCTTGACCAGGTCCTCGAGGCTGAGTTCGGCCGGATCTTCGGCGGCCAGGACGAGGGATGGAGCGGCGGCCAGCACCGCGCAGAAAGCCACTTTCTTGATCATGATCGCGTCGATTCGAAGTCAGGTTATCCGAAGGGTTAACGGCCGCGATGCCGCGCGCTTGAGCGTCGCAAGGTCGCCAGCCGCTACGTGCGCCAGAACTCGGGGGTAAGCACGACCAGCAACGTGAAGATTTCCAGCCGGCCGAGCAGCATGGCGAAGATGCAGATCCAGGTCTGAAAGTCGCTCAGAACTTCGAAAGTGGCGGCTGGGCCGACCTGGTTGAGCCCCGGGCCGGTATTGTTGATCGAAGCGACCACCGCCGAGAAGCCGGTAACGATGTCGAGGCCGGAAAAGGACATGAGCAGGGTCAGGGCGACGATGATGCACATGTAGGCGAACCCGAAGGCCAGCACGGCGGTCAGGATGTGAGGCGGCACCACGCCGCCGCCGACGCGCACGGGCCACACCGCGGCGGGATGCATCGCCTGCACCAGCTCGCGGTACACCTGCTTGTAGAGGATCAGGGCGCGGATCATCTTGATGCCGCCGCCGGTCGAGCCGGCGCTGGTGGCGAAGCTGCACAGAAACAGCATCCACAGGGGCGCGAACATCGGCCAGGCGTTGTAGTCCACGGTGGCGAGGCCGGTCGTCGAGGCGATCGAGACGACGTTGAAGGCGGCGTGCCGCAGGGCCGTGGCGAAGTCGGGGTAGACGTCGAGCGCAAGGAGGTAGAGCGCGATGCCGAACACGCTGCCGACCATGACCAGCATCACCCAGCGGGCCTCGGGATCATGGCGGTAGGCCCGCCATCCGCGTCCGTGCAGGGCCAGGTAATGCGTGGCGAAGTTCAGGCTGGCAATCAGCATGAACATCACCGCGATGCCCTCGAGCAGCGGCGAGTCGAAATAGCCGAAACTGGCATCGTGTGTGGAAAAACCGCCGAGCCCCATGACGGAGAAGGAGTGCACGAAGGCATCGAGCCAGTTCATGCCGCCGGCCTTGAAGCTGGCGATGCATGCCACGGTGACGAGCGTGTAGATCGCCCACAGACCCTTGGCCGTCTGCGTCATGCGCGGCGTCAGCTGCGCATCCTTCATCGGTCCGGGCGCCTCGGCCTTGAACATCTGCCGGCCGCCGATGCCCAGCAGCGGCAGCACGGCGACCGCCAGGACGATCAAGCCCATGCCGCCCAGCCAGACCAGCAGGCCGCGCCAGAGATTGATCGACGGCGGCAGCTTGTCGAGATTGGGCAGCACCGAGGAGCCGGTGGTCGTCAATCCGGAGACGGCCTCGAAGTAGGCATCGGTGAACGAAATGTCCAATTGCAGGATCAGCGGCAGGCCGGCATAGGCAGGCAGCACCGTCCAGACCATCACCACCATCAGGAAGCCGTCGCGAATCTTCAATTCGGCGCGCGCGTGCCGCGCCGTCCACCAGAGCCCCAAGCCGCTCAGGAAGGAGATGGCAAACGCTTCGTCGTAGGCGGATTGCGCGCCATCGTCCAATGCCCAGGAGAGCGCCAACGGCACGAGCATGGCGACCGAGAACCCCATCAACAGGATGCCGAAAACACGGACGGTCGGATAAAAACGCTTCATGGCCTCAGGCCCGATCGAAAGTCAGCCACGGCGATGCGCCGCGCAACGGCGAGAAATTCCGGGAACGACGCATGGTCAGAGGAACTGGAAGCCGACCTGGAAAAGCTTTACCACTTGCGGCACCTCGCGCTTGCGGGTGCAGAAGACGATGACGTGATCGTCCGGCTCGATGACCGTGTCGTGATGGGGAATGACGACCTGGTCGACGTAGTCGTCGACCAGGAAGCTGCCCTTGCGCACCTTCTCGGTCTCGCGGCCGCGGCGGACGATGGCGCCGATGCGCGCGCCCTTGATCTCCGGCAGTTCGTCGATGCGGCGGCCGACCGCCTTGGAGGTCTTGGCATCGCCGTGGGCGACCAGCTCCAGCGCCTCGGCGGCGCCCCGGCGCAGGCTGTGCACGCGCGCGACATCGCCCTGGCGCACATGCGTCAGCAGCGAGCCGATCGACACCTGGGCCGGACTCAAGCCGATGTCGATCGGGCCGCCCTGAACCATGTCAGCGTAAGCGCGGCGGTTGATCAGGGCCAGCACGCGCTTGCAGCCCAGCCGCTTGGCCAGCGACGCCGCCATGATGTTGTCCTCGTCGTCGTTGGTCAGGGCAAGGAACATGTCGATCTCGTCGATGTTCTCCTGCGTCAGCAGGTTTTCATCGGTGGCCTCGCCGACCAGCACCAGCGTGTCGGACAGGCGGTGGGCAACCTGCTCGGCGCGCCGGCGGTCGCGTTCGATCAGCTTGACTTCGTAACGGCTACCCAGGGTGGCGGCGACGCGCGAGCCGATGTTGCCGCCACCGGCGATCATGACGCGGCGCACCGGTTCCAGCATGCGCCGGAGCTCCTTGAGCACCGTGCGGATATGCGCGGTGGCGGCGAGCAGGAATACTTCGTCGCCCGGCTCGACGACGGTCTGGCCGTCCGGATCGATCGGCTGGCGCTCGCGGAAAATGGCGGCGATGCGCGCATCGACGCCCGCTGGCAGATGCTCGCGCATGGCCCGGATCGGCTTGCCGACCAGCAAGCCGCCCTGATAGGCGCGCACGCCCACCAGCGTCACCACGCCGTTGGCGAATTCCAGCACTTGCAGCGCCTCGGGAAACTGGATCAGCTTGCAGATGTAGTCGGTGATGTCCTGCTCGGGACAGATGGCGAAATCGACCGCGAAGTTGTCTTTGGACAGCAGGTCGTTGTCGAGGAAGTCGGGCGAGCGCAGGCGGGCGATGCGGGTCGGCACGTTGAACAGGCTGCGGGCGATCTTGCAGGCCACCAGGTTGGTCTGGTCCGACTGCGTCACCGCCACCAGCATGTCGGCGTCCTCGATGCCGGCGTCGCGCAGCACCGACGGGTAGGCGGCATTGCCGGCCAGCGTGCGCACATCGAGGCGGTCGGCCAGCTGCGCCAGGGATTCGCGATCCACGTCGACGATGGTGATGTCGTTGGCTTCCGATGCCAGCGCCTCGGCGACGCTGGCGCCGACCTGGCCGGCGCCCAGAATGATGATGCGCACCGCTTATTCTTCCCCCTTGCCGCCGCGCAAGCCGAGATCCTTGAGCTTGCGGTAAAGGTGGGTCCGCTCCAGGCCGGTCTTTTCCGCGAGGCGCGTCATGTTGCCGCCGTCGATGCGCAGGTGATGCTCGAAATACACGCGCTCGAACATCTCGCGCGCCTCGCGCAGCGGCAGATCCATCACCTCCGGCGGCAGGCCGGACTCGGCGGCGGCATCCGGGAACAGCAGGCGGCCGACTTCCTCGCCGTCGATCTCCTCGCCGAGCGCCGCCAGCGCCAGCGACCGGATCGCGCTTTTCAGTTCGCCATAGCCGCCGGCCCAGGCATGCTGGCGCAGGGCGTTGAGCGCACCGGAGTTGAAGCGGCGCAACGGCGACTCGCCGGACTCGGCCAGCTGCACCAGCAGATGACTGGCGATGTCCGGCACCTCGTCCTTGAGATCGGCCAGCGTCGGCAGGGCCAGCCAGACTTCCGACAGGCGGCGCAAGCCGGCCTCGTCCCAGCCCTGCTGCACCAGGCTCTGATAGTCGCTGCCGCTGCCGACCACCAGATGCAGGTTGTAACGCTCCAGCCGGTCGAGCGCGAACAGCGCGTTCTTCTGCTGCAGGCGCGTCAGCCGGGCAAGATCCTCGCAGTACAGGATGCCGCCGGATGCCGCACCGAGCATTTCCAGGCTGAGCGGTTCGGGGCTGGCGGCCAGGTCGATCCAGGCCTTGCCCGGCGGGTGCAGCGTGCGCGCCGCCAATTCGACGATGCCGCCGACGCCAGAACGCAGCAACAGCGCGCGGCTTTTCGCCGCCATCTGCTCCAGTCGCTTCTTGAGATCCTTGAGCGGCGCCGAACGCGGAAAGGCCGCGAGCGACAAGCCGGCGACGACCCGCCGGCGGCCGCGCTCGAGGGCCCGGCCGACCGCGGCCATCAGCTTCTGCATGCCGATCGGCTTCTCGAGAAACTCCATGGCGCCGATGCGCGTCGCCTCGACGGCGGTATCGATGGTGCCGTGCCCGGACATCATGATCACCGGCATGGTCAGTTGGCCGCCGGCCGACCACTCCTTGAGCAGCGTGATGCCGTCGGTGTCGGGCATCCAGATATCGAGCAGCACCAGGTCGGGCCGCGCCGCATCGCGTGCCTCGCGCGCCGCCGCGGCGTTCTCGGCGGTGCGGACGTCATGCCCCTCGTCGGTAAGAATTTCCGAGAGCAGCTCCCGGATGCCGATTTCATCGTCAACGACCAATATTTGCGCCATGTGCCTTCCCTATGCCGCCAGCGGCAGCCTGATGGTGACTTCCGCGCCGCCGCCCTCGCGGTTGGCCAGCAGAATGTCGCCCTTGTGTTCATCCACGATCTTCTTGACGATGGCCAAGCCCAAGCCGGTACCTTTCACCTTGGTGGTCACGTAGGGTTCGCAGGCGCGCGTCAGCAACTGCGCGCCAAAACCCGGGCCATTGTCGATCACCGACAGCACTACGCGCTTGTCCTCGCCCCGGGTCACCACCGTGATGCCGGGTTCGCCTTGGGCTGGCGGGTGTTCCACCAGCGCCTCGCGGGCATTCTTGATCAGATTATGCAGCACCTGGCGCAGTTGGCTGCCATCCGCCATCGCCGGCGGCAGGTTGGCGGCGAGGTCCGCGTCCACCTTGACCGTGGCATCGGCCTCGTAGAGCTGCAGCAACTCGCGCACCAGCGCATTGACGTCGAGCGGCGCCAGTATGGGCGGCGGCGTCCTCGCGTAGTCGCGAAAATCATTGACCATGTGCTTCATGGCCTCGACCTGATTGACGATGGTGCCGATCGAGCGCTTGAGCATCGTTCGCCCGGCGTCATCGAGGCGATCGGACAACTTCAGCTCGAGACGCTCGGCCGAGAGCTGGATCGGCGTCAGGGGATTCTTGATCTCGTGGGCCAGACGGCGCGCCACCTCGCCCCAGGCGATGGAGCGCTGCGCCGAAATTAGCTGGCTGATGTCGTCGAACACCGCCACGTAACCGCCGCCGCCCACCTCGGGCAGCGTCGAGCCGCGCAGCAGCAGCGTTTTCGGCACGTCATCCGCCCCTTCGAACTCGAGCTGGCGCTGCCATTGGGTGCCGTGATCGCGGAATCCCTCCATGATCGCGCTGGCCAGCGCGCCGTGGCGATCCCATTCCGGCAGCGGCCGGTCGCCGAGCTTCACCAGGTCGTCCTTGAGGATGGTGTCGGCGCCCCGGTTCGAAGCCTGCAGCCGGAACTCGGCGTCGAAGGCCAGCACGCCGGCCGACAGGTTGGCCAGCACGCTTTCCAGATAGGCCTGGTGGCGCTCCGCCTCGCTGCGCGCCTCGTCGAGCTGACGGGTCATTTCGTTGAACGAGCGCGTGAGGACGCCCAGCTCGTTGCGCGTCTTGGGCGCCACCAGCGGCCGAAAGTCGCCCGCCGCCACCGCTTGCGTGCCCTCGGCCAGCACCAGCAGCGGCCGTGCCATGCGCTCGGCGAGGTAGACCGCCAGCGCCGTCGCCGCGAACAAGGCCACCAGCAGGGTGAACGTCAACGTCACGGTGTAAATGCGTTTCAGACCGCTGCGCGCCAGCTGCAATTGCTGGTAGTCGCGGTAGGCGGCTTCCACCGATTCGGCGCTGCTGGCAATGGCGGCGGGCACCGGTTGGAGCAATTGCAGCACGCGCGTCTCGCCGCCCAGTTCGCGGCTGCTGACGGGCACCAGGGCGCGCAGCATCAGCCCGTTGGGGGCATCGCCCTCGATGCTGGTGACGCCCCGGCTTTGCCGCGCCTGGCGCAGTTGCACCGGCGACGGCAGCGACGGCAGCAAGTCGCCCATCTGGTCGCTGCTGTTGGCCAGCACGTTGCCGGTGCCGCTCAGGAGCGTCGCCGTGCGCACGCCGGCCTGCTCGCGCAGCCGGTGCAGCTGCGCCGGTCCCGCGCCCGGCGCGTCCGACAGATCGAATGCCAGGCCGCGCGCCTTGCCCGCCAGTTCCGCCTCCAGGGACTCGAGCACGTTGCGGCCGAGCGCCAAGCCGCCCTCGAGGGCGCGATCGACGCGCACGTCGAACCAGGAATCGATGCTGCGCACGGCGAACTGCATGGATACGCCGTAGATGAGCACGCCGGGCAGCACCGCCATCATCGCCAGTATCAGCACCAGCCGGTACTTCAGGCGCGAGCCGAACACGCGCTGGCGGTACTCGCGGCGCAGCCGGCGCAGCTGGATGGTCACCAGCACTGCCAGCGCCACCGCCGCCGTGGCGTTGACGCCGAGCAGCAGCGGGTAATGGCGCGCGAACAAGTCGGTGTCGGCGCTGGCCGACGCCAGCAGAAACAGCAGAATGGCGCCCAGCGCGGCGATGATCGGCAGCGCGATGTTCATTTCTGGCCCGCCGCCGTCGGCGCGAAGCGCCAACGCAGCACGCGCGTCTCGACCTGCCACCCCTTGTTGGCGATGGCGTCGAGCTGGAACGGCTTGGGCAGCTGGCTCCGGTCCAGCGCCAGACGCAGCGCCGCGTCGTAATGGCTGCCGGCCTTGAGCGCCGACTTGTCGGCCACCGGCAGGTCGACGACGCGGCCGAGCACGCGCAGCGCTTCGCCCAGCGTGGCGAAGCTTCGGTGCAGCCCCCCCGACGACAGCCGGTACTGCCGGGTCAACACGTTGTAGGACAGGGCGTAATGACCGACATGGCCGGCGATGTGCTCGTCGACCCAATACCAGCGGTCGCGCGACAGCGTGAATTCGAGATTGAAATGCAGCGTCACGCCGCGCGTCAGCGCCTCCTCGAGCTGGGCGCCGAGGTCGATGTCGAATTCCGCCGACAGCACATAGCCGCCTTCTTCGGCGAGCGACAGTTGCGCGCTCTTCGGCTCGATGCTGCCGGCCTGCGCGCCGGCGATGCAGCCCGCCCACAGCGCCAGTACCGCCAGCAGCGCCAGCGTTCGGCTAAAGGCGCTTGGCCAGCAGCGCGTAGTAGAAACCATCGTGGTCAGCATCAGGCAGCAGTTGCCACTCGCATCCCTTGTCGTTGTCCGGCATCGGCAAGCGTTGCGCATCGCCGTGGCGGGCAACGAAGGCCGCGACCTGCCTGCCGTTCTCCTCCGGGAACAGCGAACAGGTCGCATAGAGCATTTTGCCACCCGGCGCCAGCAGCCGCCACAGCGCATCGAGGATTTCCCGCTGGCCGGCGGCGAAACGGGCCAGATCGCCGGGCCGGCGCAGCCACTTGATGTCGGGATGGCGGCGCGCGACGCCCGACGCCGAGCAGGGCACGTCGGCCAAAATGCGATCGAACCGGCGGCCATCCCACCAGGCATCGACATCCCGGCAATCCGCGACTTTCACTGCTGCGGCCAGCCCGAGCCGGCGCAGGTTGTCGCCGATGCGCGTCGCGCGCGCCGCATCCAGTTCCAGCGCCGTCAGGTCGAGGTCGGCCCGCTCCAGCAGGTGGGCCGTTTTGCCGCCCGGCGCGGCGCAGGCATCGAGCACGCGCTGGCCGGCCTGCGCGTCGAGCAGCGGCGCGGCCTGCTGCGCCCCCCAGTCCTGGACCGACACGAGCCCCTCGGCAAAGCCGGGCAGCCGCTCCACCGGCATGGGTCGTGCCAGTCGCAGGCCGGTCTCGCCCATGACGTCGGCCGCGATGCCGGCGTTCGCCAGCAGGCGCTGAAAGTCAGCCGTGGCGACACGCCGCCGATTCACCCGCAAGGTCATCGGCGCCCGCTGGTTGCCGGCCTCGGCCACTTCGCGCCAACGGTCCGGGCAGGTGGCGCGCAGCTCGGCCAGCCACCAGCGCGGATGCTGCCAGCGCGCCGTTTCGTCGCGCTCGGCCGCCGCCGCCAACTCGCCGCGACGGCGCAGAAAGTTGCGCAGCACGCCATTGACCAGCGCCTTGTAGCGGCCGCGCGCCAGACCGGCCGCCGCCGTCACTGCCTGGTCGACCGTGGTGTGGACATCCTCCGGCCGCGTCTCGAGCCGCTGCAGGGCCGCCAGCAGCAGGCTGCGGACGATGGGTTCGGCGAGCGGTCGCGCCAGCAGTTGCGCAAGAAAGAAGTCGCCGCGCCCGAAGCAGCGCAGCGTGCCGTAGGCCAGATCCATCACCGCCGGCCGCGCCGCCGTCGGCAAATCCAGCGCCGCCAGCGCCAGTTCGAGGTTGCGGCCGTCGATCACCGCCGCTATCGCGCGCGCGGCGGCATCGAGGGTGAAAGCCAGCGAATCGACCGCGGGTCGCTTCATGACGGAAATACGCGCAAGACCGGAAGAGAAGCCGCATGCTATTGCAATCCGAGCCTCCCCTGGGCGCCATGCCGCGCCCGGATGCGTTTTCACGGGGCGCGCGGCGGCGCCGCTTCACGTATGATCGTACTTCCCATCCAATCCGGCACGAGGGAGCGTCCCATGACTCAGGTTTCGATAACCGCGCAGGTAAACGCTTCGCCCGATCAGGTGTGGCGCCTGATCGGCGGTTTCGACGCGCTGCCCGACTGGCATCCGCTGATCACCCGCAGCGAAGCGCAGGAAGGCGGCCGCATCCGCCGCCTGACGCTCGCCGATGGCGCGGTGGTGATCGAGCGGCTGCTGTCCTTCAGCGAAAACGACCGCACTTACGTCTACACGATCATCGGCGGGCCGATCCCGGTCGCCCACTACCGCGCCACGCTGCGGGTCGTCGCGCGGGCCGGACAGCCCGGATCGACGGTCGAGTGGTCGAGCGAATTCGAGCCGGCCGGCGCGCCCGAGGCCGATGTCGTCGCGCTGATTCGCGGCGTGTTCCAGGCGGGGCTCGATCAGCTCGGCAAGGTGTTTCCGGGCTGATCGTCGCCCGCGGGGGCGCCGTCGGGTTCGCCATGGCCGCTTCGCCCGCCCTGCCGCCAAGGATCCGCTCGCTGCTCGACCCGGGCCGCTACCCGCATCCGGTCGATCGCGTCGAGTTGGTCGAAACGCACATCTCCTGGGTGCTGCTCGCCGGCGCCTTCGCCTACAAACTGAAAAAACCGGTGACGCTGCCCTTCGTCGATTACGGCAGCGTCGAGCGACGGCGCGCCCACTGCGCCGCCGAACTGCGCTTGAATCGCCGCTATGCCCGCGACCTCTACCTCGAAGTGGTGGACTTCGACGGCGAGCCGGCGGTGAAAATGCGGCGCTTCGACGACGCCTGCCGCCTCGATCGTGTCTGCGCCCGGGGCGCGTTGACGCCGACGCATCTGTCCGGCCTGGCGCGTACTCTTGCCGAGTTCCACGCGGCGGCGGCAATCGCCCCGCCATCCTCGCGTTTCGGCGCGCCGGAACAGGTGATGGCACCGGCGCGCGCGAACTTCGACGAGCTGGACGGCTTGCTGCCCGGCGAGTCGCCGCGGCTGACTTTGCTACGCGCCTGGACCGAAGCCGAGTTTGCCCGTTGTCGCGACGCCTTCGCGGCGCGCAAGGCGGGCGGCTTCGTCCGCGAATGCCATGGCGACCTGCACCTGGGCAACTTGGTGTTGCTGGACGGCCAGGTGACGCCTTTCGACTGCATCGAGTTCAACGAGGATTTCCGCTGGATCGACGTCGCCAGCGAGATCGCCTTCACGTACGTCGACCTGCTCGACCACGGCCAGCCCGGCCTGGCCTGCTGGCTGCTCAACGAATGGCTGAGCTGGCGCGGCGACCAGGACAGCGGCGGCGCCCTGGCCGTACTGCGCTTCTACGCCGTGTATCGCGCCATGGTGCGCGCCAAGGTCGCGGCCCTGCAAGGCCGCATCGAAGCGGCGGCCGCTTATCTCGCGCTGGCCGAGCGGCTCGGCGCGCCGCCGCGGCTGACTTTGACCATCACGTTCGGCCTCTCGGGTTCGGGCAAGACCACGGCCTCGTCGGCGCGGCTGCTGGCGGACCCCGCCGCCGCCACGCTCCGCTGGCGTTCGGACGTGGAGCGCAAGCGCCTGTTCGGGCTGGATGCCGACGCCGATTCCGGCGGCGCGATCTATTCGGCCGACGCCAGCGCCCGCACTTATGCCCGGCTGGCCGACCTGGCCCGGACCACCCTGGCCCATGGCTGGCCGGTGATCATCGATGCCGCCTTTCTCAGGCGCGACGAACGGCAGGCCTTCGCGGCCATCGCCGACGGCCTGGGCATTCCCTTCGACATCCTGGCTTGCACCGCGCCGCTGGACACCTTGCGCCGCCGGCTCGACGCACGCCGCGACGACGCTTCGGAAGCGACTGCGGCGGTGCTCGAACAACAACGGGAATGGCTCGAGCCGCTCGACGACGCGGAACGGGCGCGCGCGAGCGCACCGACGCCGGTCAGACCCGATTGAGCAGCAGCTTGCCGCCGGCGGTCAGGCAGGTGCGGTCGCGGCCGTTCTGCTTGGCGGCATAGAGGGCGCGGTCGGCGGCGACGATCAAGGCGTCGGCGTTGGCCATGCCGTCTTCCTTGCTGGCGACGCCGATGCTGATGCTGGTTTTCAGGCCGACGCCATCGACGTCGATTGCTTCGCTTCTCACCTTGAGGCGCAAGCGCTCGGCGGCATGCACGGTGGACTGGAGGTCGGCGTTGTGGCAGATGACCAGGAACTCCTCGCCGCCGATGCGGCTGACATGGTCGTCGCGGCGCGCGCTGGAACGGATGAGCTTGCCGACATGGGTCAGCACCTTGTCGCCCACCGCATGGCCATGATTGTCGTTGATGCTCTTGAAGCGGTCGATATCGATCATCATCACCGCCACGCCCTGGCCGGACCGGCTGGCGCCGCTCCAGGCCTGGTCCAGGACATCCATGCCGGCGCGGCGGTTGGGCAGGCCGGTGAGCAGGTCGGTCATGGCGTAGTGCTCGAGCTTGCGGTTGCTGATCGCCAGTTCGGCGGTGAACTGCTTGAGCTTGGCGCGATCGCTTTCCCATGCCTCGAGCAGTTGCACGTAGTGCAGCGCGGCGCGCATGCGAGCGCGCAGCGAGCGGACATTGAGCGGCTTGGTGACGTAGTCGTCGACGCCGGCCTCGAAGGCCCGCGCCACCTCGTCTTCGGCATCCACCCCGGTCAGCATGATGACGTACATCGACTGGCCCCATTCGGTGGCGCGCAAGGCCTTGCAGAACTCGACGCCGTCCATGACCGGCATCAGCCAGTCGGTGACGATAATCTGCGGCATGATCTCCAGCGCCATGGCCAGCGCTTCGGCGCCGTTGCAGGCCGAGTGGACGTTCGGTCCGACCATTTTGGTCAACACCGCTTCCATCATCGTCCTCGATGCCCGCTCGTCCTCGACCAACAATACCCGCATCGACGAATGCAGGGCCTGCGACTCGGCGCTCTTGGGCACCGGCGCCGACGCCATGGCGGCGAACGAGGGCAAGGTGCCGGCCGGCACCTTGAGCATTTCGCTCCACTCCCGCCACTGGCCGACGATGCCGTCGATCAGGTTGCCTTGCTCGTTGGCGTCGAGGCCGAGCTTGCCGCCGAGCAGCATCAGTTCGGAAATGATGCCGCCACGCTCGGCCTCCGGCGCCAAACCCATGTCGGCGATGCGCTTGCCGTGATGGAACAGATGCGCCAGCTGGTAAGGCCGCGAGCCTTCGATGAACCCGGAGGCTTCCGGCGCCTCATGATGGCCGAGAGGTTCGGTCAGGACGTGCGGCAAACCGCAATCCTCGAGGATGGCGGTGGTGAATTCGCGGTGGTCGGCGCGCAGGCGCAGGCGTTCCAGCGCCGCCAGATCGCGCTCATCCGGGCATTCCCGGAGCAGCGCGGCGTATTCGACCGGATAGAGGGTCGCCAACGCCAGGCAGCCGATGCGGGCCATCAGGCCGCAGGTAAACAACTCCTCGGGCGAGCCGATCCGGCTTCGGGCCGCCAAGGCCTGCATGGCCACCGCCATCAGCAAGGAGTGCGACCAGAAGCGGTCGTAATCGAAGCCTTCGCATTGGCCGCGCCGGTATTGGTCGACCATGGAGAAACCCATCGCCACCTGGCGCACGGCGGTCATGCCCAGGCGCATGACGGCATCGGGCACGGCGGCCACCGGGCGGGAAGTGCGAAAGGCCACGGCATTGGCCAGGCGCAGCAGGCGCGCCGCCAGCGCCGGATCGGTCTGCACCACGTGGGTGATGGCTTCGATACAGGCGTCCTCGCGCCGGCAAAGCTCCATGATGGCCAGCGCCACGCCCTTGGGGCTCGGCAGCTGGCCGCTCAGTCGCAGCTGCTCGATCTTCGACAGCGACGCCTCGCGCCTGATGATCGTGGTGGCTTGCGCGCCGATGGCTTCGGCATTCATGCATCGTCCCCTTGGCTCGACAGTTGCAATCCTAGCGCCAGGAGGCGTTCCGCGCGCAGGCGGGGCTGCCGCCGGACGGCGCGGCATTGCGGACGGTCATGTCGGTGGCCTTTCTTCTTTCATGTCGTTCGGCATATAGTTGAGTTGCCCGTCGCCCGACATCGGCGCGGCGGACGTCGATGGTTCCGGTATCGGCATCGACGCCCGTATATTGAGTTTCTCTTGGGTTTCGAGCTTCGTCCGGGCCGCCATTCGGCCCTCAACCGGCCATGAAAACGCTTCTGTTCGCCATGATCGCCCTGCTGGCCGCCGCCTGCGGCCAGCCAGCGCTGCATTCGCAGGAATCCTACGTTTTCGGCACCCGCGTCGAGGTGCTGGTCTGGGGCGAGCCCGGCGACCGGGCCCGCGCCGCCGTTGCCGAGGTGCTGCGCGAATTCGACCGCCTGCACCGGACCTATCATGCCTGGCAGCCCTCAGAGATGACCGCCCTCAACGAGGCGCTCGCCGCCGGCCGCCAGCACGAGGTCTCGCCGGAATTCGCCGATTTCATCCGCGAGGCGCAGGCCATGTCGGCCAAGGGCGACCACCTGTTCGACCCCGGTCTGGGCCGGCTGATCGAGCTCTGGGGTTTCCACGACGACACTTTCAAGGCCCAGCTGCCCGACCCGGTCCGTCTCGCCGAACTGGCGCAGGCGCGGCCCTCCATCGCCGGCCTGCGCGTCGAGGGGACGAAAGTCAGCGGCGGCGACCCGCCGAACACCCGCATCGCGCTCGACTTCGGCGGCTACCTGAAAGGCGTGGCGCTCGACCGCGCCGCCGCCATGCTCAAGGCCCGGGGCATCGCCAACGCGCTGATCAACATCGGCGGCAACGTCATGGCGCTGGGCTCGAAAGGCGGCACGCCCTGGCGGGTCGGCATCCAGCACCCCCGCCAGCCGACACCGATGGCCACCCTGGAATTGCGCGATGGCGAGGCGATCGGCACCTCGGGCGATTACCAGCGCTTTTTCGAGGTCGACGGCCGGCGCTACTGCCACCTGATCGACCCGCGCACCGCGCGTCCGAGCACGGGCACGCAGGCGGTGACGGTGCTGATTCCGGCCGGCTTCGATGGCGGCAAGGCGGGCACCTGGTCCGACGTGGCCAGCAAGCCGATCTTCATCACCGGCGCCGATTGGCGCGCGCTGGCCGGCCGGCTGGGCATCGACGGGGTGCTGCGCGTCGGTGCCGACGGCCAGGTCGAACTGACCGACGCCATGCGCGCGCGCGTCAAGCTAGAATCGCGGCCATGATCGGCATCTTCCTCGTCACCCATACGACCTATGGCGAATCCCTGATTCAGTGCGCCTGCCACGTGCTCAACAAGCGGCCGCCGCAGATCGCCCAGATCGGCATCGCCGCCCAGGACGATCCGCTCGATGCCCTGCCGCTGGCGCAACAGCTGCTGAAGCTGGTGGACCACGGCCGCGGCGTGCTGGTCATGACCGACATCTTCGGCGCGACGCCCGCCAACCTGGCGACCAAGCTGCTCAAGCCCGGCCGCATCGAAGGCATCGCCGGCGTTAACCTGCCCATGCTGATCCGGGCGCTGACCTACCGTGACAAGGATATGGACACTCTTATCGCCAAGGCGGTCGCCGGCGGTCGCGACGGCGTGCTGCACATGCATTCCTGAAAGCGAGATCATGCCCCGGGCCGAAGTCGAAATCGTCAACAAGCTGGGCCTGCATGCGCGCGCCTCGGCGCGCCTGACCCAACTGGCCGGCAGCTACCCCTGTGAAGTCTGGATGGAGCGCAACGGTCGTCGCATCAACGCCAAGAGCATCATGGGCGTCATGATGCTGGCGGCCGGCAAGGGCGCCACGGTAGTGGTCGACTGCGAAGGCGAACAGGCCGACGAGGCGCTGGCCGCGCTGGTGAAGCTGATCGCCGACAGGTTCGGAGAAGCCGAATGAGCTTCGCCCTGCACGGCCTGGCGGTGTCGTCGGGCATCGCTATCGGCCGTGCCCACCTGGTGTCCCACGCCACGCTGGAGGTCGCCCACTACAGGATCAAGGACCGGGACGTGGCGACCGAGCTCGCGCGCTTCGACGCGGCGGTCGCCAGCGTCAGGGCGGAACTCGACCAGCTCAAGAGCGAAGCGTCGGCGCCGGGCACGCCGTCGGAAGTCGCGGCCTTCGTCGACATCCACGCCATGATCCTCGCCGATCCGATGCTCGCCGAACTGCCCAAGGACCTGATCCGCGAGCGCCGCTGCAACGCCGAATGGGCGCTGGTGCAGCAGATGGAACAGCTGGTGGAGCAGTTCGACGAAATCGAGGACGCCTACCTGCGCGAGCGCAAGCACGACGTGGTGCAGGTGGTCGAGCGGGTACTCAAGGCCCTGATGGGCAAGGCGCGCAAGCTGTCCAGGCGCGGCAAGGACGAGGACCTGATCATCGTCGCCCACGATCTTTCGCCGGCCGACACCATTCAGTTCAAGAACCTGAAGATCGGCGGCTTCGTCACCGATCTGGGCGGCGCCACCTCGCACACCGCCATCGTCGCCCGCAGCCTGGCCATTCCGGCGGTGGTCGGCCTGCACCACGCCCGGTCGCTGGTGCGCGAGGACGACCTGGTCATCGTCGATGGCAGCCGCGGCGTGCTGCTCATCGAGCCCGATCCGCGCGTGCTCGAGGAATACCGGCTCCGCAAGAGCGAGCTGGAGCTGGAGCGCTCCAAGCTCAAGCGCCTGAAGAACGCGCGGTCGGCAACGCTCGACGGCGAGGAAGTGGCGCTCCAGGCCAACATCGAGCTGCCGCAGGACATCGAGCAGGTCAAGGAAGTCGGCGCCGACGGCATCGGCCTGTTCCGCACCGAGTTCCTGTTCATGAACCGCGACGAACTGCCCGACGAGGACGAGCAGTACGAGGCCTACAAGGCGGTGGCGAAGGCCATGGCCGGCCGGCCGGTGACCATCCGCACCCTCGACCTCGGCGCCGACAAGGAAGTGCAGGCGCTGGCCGGCACGGGGCGGCAGGCGACCAACCCGGCGCTCGGCCTGCGCGCCATCCGCTATTGCCTGGCCGAACCGCAGATCTTCCTGACCCAGTTGCGCGCCATCCTGCGCGCCGCCCACTACGGCAACATCCGCATCCTGATTCCCATGCTCGCGCATGTCGCCGAGATCGAGCAGACGCTGGCGATGATCGCGCAGGCCAAGGCCCAGCTGCGCGCCACGCGCCACAAGTTCGACGAAAACATCCGCATCGGCGGCATGATCGAGATTCCGGCGGCGGCGCTGGCGCTCGGACCCTTCGTCAAGCGCCTGCACTTCCTGTCGCTGGGCACCAACGACCTCATCCAGTACACCCTGGCGATCGACCGCTCGGACGAGACGGTGGCGCATCTCTACGATCCGCTGCATCCCGCCGTGCTGCGCCTGATCCACCAGACCATCGCCGCCGGCGCGCGCGCGGAGATTCCCGTCGCCGTCTGCGGCGAAATGGCCGGCGATCCGGCCATGAGCCGGCTGCTGATCGGCCTGGGGCTGCGCCAGTTCTCGATGCACCCCTCGCTGATTCTCGAGGTCAAGCAGCAGGTCGTCACGGCCGACGCCGAGATGCTGGCCATGAAAGTCGGCCGGCTGCTCCGCTTCGAGGAACCGGACCGGCTGCGCGAGCACGTCGAGAAACTCAACGCCTAGCAAAGTCAGCCGTGGCGGCGCGCCGAACACGCCGAGCACGTTGACGTAGCGCGGCAAGCAAGGTAAGTTGCTTCCCGTGGCGCCAATTTGAACTCAGCTTGCGGGCGCTTGATAAATTCGGCTAAAGCGAGGAATCCGGAACCCGGTCCCGCTTTCGCAGCCGACCGGGTTTTTTATTGCACATGAGCAGCTCGAACAACGGTATCGGCATCGTCAAGGCGGAACGCGCTCGCTTCGAAGCGCCGCTGGCGCTCGCCTCGGGCGGCACGCTGCCCGGCTTCGAGCTGGTTTACGAAACCTACGGCAAGCTCAACGCGGCGGGAAGCAACGCGATCCTGGTCTGCCACGCGCTGTCCGGCCATCATCACGTCGCCGGACATTACGCCGACGAACCGAAGAATGTCGGCTGGTGGGACAACATGATCGGGCCCGGCAGGCCGATCGACACCGAGCGTTTCTTCGTCGTCGGGGTGAACAATCTCGGCGGCTGCCACGGCTCGACCGGACCGGCGTCGATCAATCCGGCCACCGGCAAAGCCTGGGGCGCCGACTTTCCGGTGGTGACCGTGACCGATTGGGTCAATGCCCAAGCTCGGCTGGCCGACCGCCTGGGCGTTTCGCAGTGGGCGGCAACTGTAGGAGGAAGTTTGGGCGGCATGCAGGCCCTGCAATGGACCCTGCAGTTTCCCGAGCGCGTCCGCCACGCGCTGGTCATCGCCGCCGCGCCCAACCTGACCGCCGAGAACATCGCCTTCAACGAAGTCGCGCGACAGGCCATCCTCACCGATCCCGAGTACAAGGCCGGCCGGCGGCCGGTGACCGGCCTGCGCCTGGCGCGCATGCTCGGCCACATCACCTATCTGTCGGACGACCAGATGGCCGAGAAGTTCGGTCGCAAGCGCCGGCCGAACGCCGCTTCCTTCGGCTTCGGCGTCGAGTTCGAAGTGGAGTCCTACCTGAACTACCAGGGCGACAAGTTCGCCGAGTGGTTCGACGCCGACACTTACCTGCGCATGACCCGGGCGCTCGACTACTTCGACCCCGCCGCCGAATATGGCGGCGACTTGCAAGCGGCGCTGGTGCGGGCGCAGGCGAAGTTCCTGGTGGTGTCGTTCTCCACCGACTGGCGCTTTTCGCCCGAGCGGTCGCGCGAAATCGTCGATGCCCTCGTGCACAACGGCCAGAATGTCGCCTATGCCGAGATCAAGAGCGTGCACGGCCACGATTCCTTCCTGATGCAGGACGCGCACTACCACGCCATCGTGCGCGCCTATCTCGACGGCGTGTCGCCATGACTGACTTTTCGCTGACCCGCCCCGACTTCGACGTCATCGCCGGCTGGGTGCAGCCCGGCGAGCGCGTGCTCGACCTGGGTTGCGGCGACGGCTCCCTGCTGCGCCGCCTGATCGAAGCGCGCGGCGTGCTCGGCTGGGGCGTCGAGCTCGACGACGCCAAGGTGCTGGCCGCCATCCGGAACGGCATCAACGTCATTCAGGGCGACCTCGAAGGCGGGCTGGCCGATTTCGAAACGGATGCTTTCCAGCACGTCATCCTGTCGCAGACGCTGCAAGCCATGCGCCACACGGAAAACATCATCAACGAGATGCTGCGCGTCGGCCGCGAGGCGGTGGTGAGCTTCCCGAACTTCGGTTACTGGAAGCATCGCCAAGCCATCCTCAACGGCCGCATGCCGGTCTCGGAAAGCCTGCCGCACCAGTGGTACAACTCGCCCAACGTGCGCTTCTTCACCATCGCCGACTTCGACGCTTTTTGCGCCGAACGCGGCATCGTGGTGCGCGAGCGCAAGGTGTTCGACGAGGGCCGGGAAATTACCGAGGAACACAACTTCCTCGGCAGCACCGCGGTCTACCGGCTGGGCCGCCCCAGGTAGCCCGGCGCGATCTGCTCCAGGGCCGCCGCCGCCAGCCCGAAGGGCAGGCCGCAACCGGCATCGCAGACATTCGGCACCGACATCGACCGCAGGTTGTCGCGGGTCATCGGACCGCCGACCAGTTCCAGCACCAGCGCCTGCAGCCACGAGAACCCCGGCGACAGGCCGATCAGCGGCCGGCGCCGGCCGCTGCATGTCCCCGCGTATGCCACCAGTTGACGCAGCGTATAGACGTTCGGCCCGCACAGCTCGTACGTCTGGCCGTCGCTTTCCGGCCTCAGCAGTCCTTCTACGAAAGCGTCCGCCACGTTGCCGATCCAGACCGGCTGGAAGCGGGCCTCGGGCGCGGCCAGCGGCATGACCGGCGCGAATTTCAACAGGCCGGCAAACATGGCCAGAAAGGCGTCGCCGGCGCCGAAAATCACCGAGGGCCGGAAGATCGTCGCCGACGGCAGCACCAAGCGCACCGCGGCTTCCCCGGCGGCCTTGGAGCGCAGGTAGCCGGACGGCGCGGCCATGTCGGCTTTCAGCGCCGACATGTGCATGAAGCGGTCGATGCCCGCGCGCCGGGCCGCTTGGGCGACGCGGCGCGGCAACTCGACATGGGCCCGGGCGAAACCCGCGCCGTAAGGATCGCCGTTGCCGCCCTTGAGGATGCCCACCAGATTGACCACGGCGTCCTGGTCGGCGCACAGGCGGCCCAGCGTAGCGTCGTCATGGACGTCGGCCTCGACCACCTCGACGGTCGGCAGCAGGGTCAGGTGCTTGGCGCGCTCGCGCCGGCGCGTCGGCACGACCACGCGCAATCCGCGCCCCGCCACGCGGCGCACCAGATGCGAACCGACGAAGCCGGAACCGCCGACGACCAGCACGCTGGCCATCATGGCAAGGCTGTCCCGTCCGTGTCGCCGCCGCGCGCGCGCACGACGCCGAGCCGCGCCTTGAGCGACTGCGGCTTGTCCTCGAACAGCGTGGCGTAGTACACGGCGTTGCTCATCACTTTCTTGACGTAGTCGCGGGTTTCGTTGAACGGAATCGTTTCGGCATAGATGGCGCCTTCCAGCGGCCGGTCGGCGCGCCATTTGCGCGCGCGGCCCGGCCCGGCGTTATAGGCGGCCGACGCCAGCACCGGCTGGTTGTCCAGCGACTCCAGCACCATCTTGAGGTAATGCGTGCCGAGCGTGACGTTGGTGTCCATTTCCGTGACGCGCGAGGGGTGGTAGTCGCTCAGGCCGATCTTCCGCGCCACCCAGCGCGCGGTCGCCGGCATCAGTTGCATCAAGCCCTTGGCGCCGACCGACGAACGCGCATCCATGACGAAGCGGCTCTCCTGGCGCATCAGGCCGTACACCCAGCCGTCGTCGAGCGCCACCGCGCGCGCCTTGGCCGTGACCTGGTCGCGGAACGGCGCCAGGTAGCGCAACTCGTAGTCATGCTCGACCAGCGTGCGGTCGGCGGTGTTGATGGCGCGGTCCCAGACGCCTTCGCCGCGCGCCAGTTCCGCCGCCGCCAGCAGCTCGCGGTCGCTCATGCCGCGCAGGTTCCACACCCATTCGCGCACGCCTTCGATGCGCAGGTCGGTCCGCAGCACGGCAAGCGCGCGGCGCAACCCCGGGTGGGCGCGCGCGGCCGCCAGTTCCTCGGCGCTCGGCGGACTGGCCCGCGGCGGCACGGCGATGGCGCGGCCGAGTTCCTCGTCGGCGAGATTGCCGTAAAAATTGGGCTGTCCGCCGATCTTCTCGTAAAGCCGGGCCGCTTCCGCCGGCGATTCTTGCGCCGCCAGCGCCCGGCCCGCCCAGTAGATCCACTCCGGCTGGCCGGCCAGCTTCGGCGGCATGCTGGCGATCGCCTGCGCCAGCCTCGGCCAGTCCTGAACGCGCAGCGCGGCGCGCGCCTGCCAGGCCAGCTGCTCTTCGCTCAGCGCCGCGCCGGAAGCCCGCGCGTACCAATCCAGCGCCTCGGGCAGGTGATCCACCGCCGCCTGCCAGGCGATCTGGCCCCAGGCATAGGCGCGCTCGGCTTTGTCGAAACGCTGTTCGATGGCGCGCCATTGCGACGCCGCCACCGCCGGATCGCCGCGCGCGACGCGGGCGATGGCGAACAGCGCCAGCTCGCGGCCCGGCCGGCTGGCGGCGAAATCGCCCGGCAGCCGCGCCAGATAACGCGCCGGATTGTCGATCACGGCCTCCAGCTTGCGTGCGTCGGGAATTTCCCGCGCCGGCAGCTGGCGCGCCACCAGCTGCGCGGCGCCCGGCTTCTTCATCTCCATCAGGCGCCGCATCCGCGCCCAGAGGTCATCCCGCCCCAGCCTGCCGTCGGCAATCAACCGCTGCATGAGCGGCTGGCAGGATTCGGGCAGATCCATCACGGTGAACCACAGCGGCCGGGCCTCGTCGAGCGCGCTGACGTCGTCCCGGCGCTCCAGCCGCGCCCGCAGGGCATAGCAGGACAATTCCTGGTCAGGCTGCACCAGCCGCGGGTATTCCCGCTCAAACAGGGGCCAGTCACCGTGCTTGCCCAGCCAGCGCAGCCATTCGCCGCGCATTTTCTCGGCCAGGTAGGAATCGCGTTCCCGTTCGAGGAACTCGGCCACGCCTTCGTCGGTATTTTCCTCGAGGCGCAGGCGCAACTGCCAGTATTCGACCCAGCCGGCGAATTCGCTGCCGCGCAGCGATTCGCCGAGCTTCGCCAGCCGGACGCGCTCGCCGGCGCGAAAAGCGTCGCGCGCCGCCGCGAAGCGCTCCTCGGCACCGGTCTCGCCGCCGGCGATCGCCAGTCCCGCCCACGCCATCAGCAGCGTGGCGGCCCATGCGGTCGCCCGATTGGTCGTATATTGTCGCCACTCCATCATTTCAGCTTAGCACATGGGCCCGGCCGAGCCATCCGGCAATCACGCCAGCGATTCCGCCTCGTTTCGCGAACGGTTGCGGCGTGAGCGGATCGGTGCGCGTCTGGCGATGACGGCAGAAGAACACGCGCGCGCCTCGGCCCGGATCGAAGCATCGCTAAAGTCAGTCCTGGCGACACGCCGCCCGCAGGCCATCGGCTTCTGCTGGCCGGTCCGGCGCGAATTCGACGCCCGGCCGCTGGTGACCGAACTGATCGACGGCGGCTGGCGCGCCTGCCAGCCGGTCGTGGCGACGCCGGCCGCGCCGATGCAATTCCGCGGCTGGACGCCGGCCGCGCCGATGACCGCCGACCGCCACGGCATCCCGATTCCCGACACCGCCTCCTGCGCGGCGCCGGACGTCCTGCTGCTGCCGCTGGTGGCTTTCGACGGCGCCGGCTACCGGATCGGCTACGGCGGCGGTTACTTCGATCGCACGCTGGCCGCGCTGCAACCGCGGCCGCTGACGATCGGCATCGGCTTCGAACTGGGCCGAATCGCAACGGCCCTGCCCCAGGCGCATGACATCCGCCTCGACATGGTCGTCACCGAGGCCGGCGCGTGGACATGTGCCGGTGCGGTCGGCCTTGCCGGCGCCGCCTGCGTTACACTCGACGCACATCATTCAGATCATCGGGAGCCGAGACGTGATACTTAAGATTGCCGTCGTCGCGGCGCTGGCGATGGGCGTTCCGGCGCTGGCGCAGCAAGCCAAAGTCAGCGGCGGCGATCCGCCGCCGGCCAATCCGCCCCAGACGCAGGCGGTGCCGGCCGACAAGGAAGGCGCCGCGCCCCCTTCCGCCAGCAGCCGCAGCACCGCGGCGCGCCAGGCGCTCAAGGCGCTGCACGGCGGCGATCCGCCGGCCAAACCCAAGCCGGCGCCGAAGCCGGCCGAGGCAAGCAAGCCCGCCCGGGACTAAGTCCGGCTATTGGCCGAGGAACAAGCGGTAGGCGGGGTTTTTCGACTCGTCCCAGCAGCGATAGCCGAGGTTCTTGAGGAAGGCGCGAAAAGCCCGCATTTCCTTCGCCGGCACTTGCATGCCGACCAGCACGCGGCCGGTGTCGGCACCGTGGTTGCGGTAATGGAACAGCGAAATGTTCCACCCCTTGCTCATCCTGTCGAGGAAGTTCATCAGCGCGCCCGGCCGCTCGGGAAACTCGAAGCGGTAGAGCAGTTCATCGGCCAGCCCCGGCGCGCGGCCGCCGACCATGTGGCGGATATGCAGCTTGGCCATCTCGTCGTCGGTCAGATCCAGCGTCGGCAAGTCGTGGCGCCGCAAGGACTCGACCAGCTTGAGCGATTCGTCGCGATTGGCCGCCTGCACGCCGACGAACACGTGCGCTTCCCGCGCATCGGCATAGCGATAGTTGAACTCGGTGATCGAGCGCTTGCCGATCAGGCCGCAGAACTTCTTGAAGCTGCCCGGCTGCTCGGGAATGGTCACGGCCAGCACGGCCTCGCGCTGCTCGCCGACTTCGGCGCGCTCGGCGACGAAGCGCAGGCGGTCGAAATTCATGTTGGCGCCGGAAGCGACCGCTACCAGCGTCTTGTCCCGCGCGTCGGTGGCTTTGGCCCAGGCCTTTGCACCGGCGATGGCCAGGGCGCCGGCCGGCTCGAGTATGGAACGCGTGTCCTCGAAGACGTCCTTGATGGCGGCGCAGATGGCGTCGGTGTCGACCAGCACCACGTCATCGACGAATTCCCGGCAGAGGCGAAAAGTCTCGGCGCCGACGTACTTGACCGCAGCGCCGTCGGCGAACAGGCCCACCGAAGCCAGCCGCACGCGCTTGCCGGCGGCCAGCGAGCGGGCCATGGCGTCGGCGTCCGCGGCTTCGACGCCGATGATCTTGGTCGAGGGCCGCAAGCGCTTGACATAGGCCGCCACCCCCGCAATCAGGCCGCCGCCGCCTATGCTGCAAAAGATCGCATCGATCGGCCCGGGATGCTGGCGCAGGACTTCCATGGCGATGGTGCCCTGGCCGGCGATGACGTCGGGATCGTCGTAGGGATGGACGAAGGTCAACCGTTCCTTTTTCTCCAGCGCCAGGGCATGGGCATAGGCCTCGTCGTAGGAATCTCCGGCCAGGACGATCCGGACGGCGTCGCCGCCGTGCTTGCGCACCGCGTCGATCTTGATCTGCGGCGTCGTCACCGGCATCACGATCGCCGCCTTGCAGCCCAGCCGGCGCGCCGCCAGCGCCACGCCCTGGGCGTGGTTGCCGGCGGAGGCGGCGATCACGCCACGCTTCCTCTGCGCTGGCGTCAGATGCGCCATCTTGTTGTAGGCGCCGCGCAGCTTGAAGGAGAACACCGGCTGCATGTCCTCGCGCTTGAGCAACACCCGGTTGCCGGCGCGCGCCGAGAGATTGGGCGCGAAGTCGAGCGGCGTTTCGACCGCCACGTCATAGACGCGGGCGTTGAGTATCCTCTCGAGATAATCCGGCCGCATCGGACTAGCCGGCGACATAGCGCGCCAAGGCCGCGCTGAGCGCGTCGACGCTGCCATGCACGCCTTCGGCCAGGGTGCGGCAGCGCTCCAGCGTCACGCTGGAGCTCTCGGCTGCCTGCTCGAGTTCGCGCGCGATGGCCTCTCCTTGCGAGCAGGCAAAAGTGGCGAACAGGCCCTTGAGCGTGTGGGCACTTCGTTTCAGCACCTCCCGGTCGCCGGCGACCAGCGCGGCATTCAGCTCGCCGAGAGTCTGCGGTGAATTGTCGATGAACATCCGCGCCAGTTCTTTCAACAGATCCTGGTCGCCGCCCATCATTTCCAGCGCGGCTTCCTGATCGAACACTTCATCTTTCATCAATGGCTCCTCCGACGGTTGCGCCGCGGCCGCGCGCGGTGGCTCGGCTTTTTTGCTGAACACGCGGCTCAGTTCGTCCTGCAGTGTCTTGCGCGATATCGGCTTGGCAATATAGCCGTCCATGCCGGCGGCCAGGCAACGCTCGCGGTCCTCCTGCAGTGCGTTGGCGGTCATGGCGACGATCGGCAGGTACGTCCGGCCCTGTTCCGCTTCCCATTTGCGGATGTGCAGGGTGGCGGTGATGCCGTCCATTTCCGGCATCTCCATGTCCATCAGCACCACCGCGTAGTTCGTCTCCCGCACGCGCTGCACGGCTTCGGCGCCATTGTCGGCGAGATCGTACGGCAAGCCCAGCTTGTCGAGCATGGCGCCGGCCACTTTCTGGTTGACCCGATTGTCGTCGACCAGCAGCACCCGGCCATCGGCCAGGCCGGCCATCGGCGCCTCGACGGCGGCTTCGGCCACCACGGTGGCGGTACCGACCGGCGTCGACGCCGGCTTGAGCGGCAGCCGAAACCGGAAGCAGGTGCCGACGTCGGGCACGCTCTCGACCTCGATGGCGCCGCCCATCGCCTCGATCAGCTCCTTGGAGATGACGAGACCCAGCCCGGTACCGCCATAGCGGCGGGTGATCGAGTCGTCGCCCTGGCTGAACGGCTGGAACAGCCGGTTGAGCGCCTGCTCATCCATGCCGATGCCGGAGTCGCGCACGGCGAACTGGATGTCGCCGCCATTGGGCGCCACCGTCAGGCTGACCATGCCTTCTTCGGTGAACTTGACGGCATTCACCAGCAGGTTGATCAGCACCTGCCGCAAGCGCGTCGGGTCGCCCATCACGTAGCGCGGCAATGCCGGCGACACGGTGGCGACGAAATCCAGGTTCTTGTCGGTGGCCCGTTTGGCCACGATGGTCTTGACGTCTTCGATGGCGTCCGCGAAATCGAAGGAAATCTCTTCCAGCACCAAACCGCCGGCCTCGATCTTGGCGAGGTCGAGCACCGCGTTGATCAGTTCCATCAGGTGGCGGCCCGAGCTGTTGATGAGGCTGACGTAATTGTGGTGCGACGGCAACAGCGGCTCGGCTTCCAGCAGGTCGGCGAAGCCGATGATGGCGTTGAGCGGCGTGCGCAGTTCGTGGCTCATGCGCGAGACGAACTCCGACTTGGCCCGGCTGGCCTGTTCCGCCTCGGCCTTGGCCGCCGCCATGTCGGTCAGCGCCCCTTCGAGCCGGCGGTTGGTCTGGTTGAGACGCAGGACGAACAGTACCGCGATCACGCCGGCAAGCACGATCACCAGGCTGATCAGGATTTTCTCGACCAGCTTGAGGTGCCCCCGCCGGGCGCCCAGATCGTCTTCGAGTTCGCGCATGTGCTGGCTACTGCTGAAATAAAGCCGGTTGGCGTTCTCGCCAATCCGTTCCATGCTGGCCGGCAGTTGCTTGAGAAATTGGGTCAGCTCCGGTTGCAGCACTTGCAGGCACTTGAAGTCTTGGCGCGATTCGCAGTCGCTTCGGCGCAACACCAGATATTCGAGCGTGTCGGCCAGTTTCGCCATGGTCGCCAGTTGCGGCCCGATCTCGATCGATTCCATGACATAGCCGCTTTCGGTGTCGGGCGGCTGATAGGTCGCCGTGACCTTCATGTCATCGTACCCTTCGAGATTGAGCGGCAGCCGCCGCTCCACCGTGCCTCCCCGCGTCAGGACATCAAGATCGCGCTCGATGGCCTCGATGTGGCGGTCGATGGCGTGCCGCACCCGCGCCGTTTCGGCATCGTTCGACGTCGCCGCCAGCCGGTAGAGATCCGTCTCGACACCACGAATGCCGCGCACGATATCGTCGCCGACGAACAACCGGGCCTGTTCGTTGGCCCGGCTCGCCTCCACCTCGTCGCGCAGCGAGTCGAACAGCACCTCCAGCCCGAGCACGGCGACGAGGCAAACGACGGCGAGGCCGAGCAATCCGTAGACCGTCGGCCGCAGGGAGAGAGAAAAAGGGCGCAGCGAACGATCCGTCACGGGCATCTCATTGTTTCGCGGCTAGCGCCTTGTTGTCCAGAAAGCCCCATTTCCGGAAAATGGCCTGGCCTTCATCCCCCGCGGCGTAGGCCATGAAGCGCTTGCCCACTTCCTCGTACCGGCTGCTTTTGAGCTGGATGAGCAGCAATGCCTGCGGCGTAGCCAGCTTCGGATCGAGGTCGATCATGTCGACCTTGGATGCGTTGTCGGGGAAAAAGGCGACCGCCCGCCAGTTCAGGCTGACGTCGGCTTCACCCTTCTTCATGGCGTTGACGATACTGCGCGAGTCGGGCGCCAAGAAGGCCACTTGCTTCATGACCGCGGGATAGATGCCCAGTTCGTCGAGGATCTGCTTGGCCGCCTGCCCGGCGCTGCCCGACTCCGCGTTGCCGACGATGGCGACCAGATCCTTGCGCAACAGCTCGCGCGGATCGGGCTTGACCTGTTTGGGATTGCCTTTGGCCACCATCAAGCCTATCTGGTTGTAACCGACCGTCAGGTACCCGCCGAACAAGCCATCTTTGAGGTGCTTCTCGTAATAGCTCGGTTCGCCCGGCAGATACCAATCGCCGACGCCGTTCTTCTTGACCGACTGGAACAGGTCCTCGGAACCGCCTTGGGCGATGGTGATCTTGACGTTCTCGCGCTGCTCGAAGTTCTTGGCGATTTCCGTCATCGGCCGCACCATGGTGATGCCGCAATAGAGCAGCAACTCAGTCCTGGCCTGCGCGTGGACATGGCTTGCCAGCACGAGAGCGGAGCAACCAGCCGCCAGGCCGATGATGATCTTGCGCCACATGGGCGTTTCCCTTCGAGGAAGTTCCGGAACAACCGCCGATTTTACGCCCGGCCTCCCGCCATAATGCCGGCCATGGATATGCTCGCCGCGTCGGAATTCGCCAATCTCGGATTGGCCGGCCTTTTCGTTTCCAGCTTCCTCGCCGCCACGCTGTTGCCCGGCGGCTCGGAGGTCGCGCTGTTCGCCCTGCTCAAACTACACCCGGAGCAGACCGTGCCTGCGCTCGCGCTCGCCACGCTCGGCAACACGCTCGGCGGCATGACCACCTACGCCATGGCGCGGCTTCTCCCGCAAACGACCCTGCCGGGAAAGTCAGCCTTGGTGACACGCCACGGCGCACCCATCCTGGCCCTCGCCTGGGCGCCGATCGTCGGTGACGCCCTCTGCGCCGCCGCCGGCTGGCTGCGCCTACCGTGGTTGCCCTGCCTGCTGTGGATGGCGCTGGGCAAGGGCCTGCGCTATGGCTTCGTTGCGGCGGGCGCGGGCGTTATTTGAAATACTTGGACTGGGCTTCATTCGCTCGTTAGTGCCGAAGACAACTTCTTTTGGTCGATATATCGGGTATATCGCGAAAACGAAGTATTGACATCCGGGTTCGACATCAACTCCTGCATCGCCAGTTTGCCGATCGTGGCAAAGGCCGCTTCAAACGCCGCGTTTCCATCCTTATTCAAGGCTGATCGCCCCTCTGCTCGACAGTTCTCTGTCACGAGCCTCATCACAGTGGAAGCCATGGCTCTATCAAGGCCATCGCGGTCAGCCTGCGTCACATTGGAAAGGCTGCGCATTTCTGGATGCGACGCCATTCCGACAAAGACCCAGCGTGCCAATTCCTTGCGATCCCTGCCGGTTGTATTGTCGGCCAAGCAAGCGCTCAGCGCATCCGTGGTGGGCCCTGCAACCGCCGATGAACTAGGCAGTCCGGAGCCGACAGCAACGGCGGCAACAGCGATAACAAGCTTTCTCATAAAACAGCTTCCTCCGAAAATTGCAGAAATAGAAAAATGATGATTGAGAGGCCCAATGTCGGAATTCACCGGCCTGCACGGCTTTTCACGCGGACCCGGTGAAATGATGGGTTGGGCGACACATTGCGACCGGTTGTTGGCCGGCCAGTCACGAGACGTTGCGTGATGCCCGACAGATCCGATTCAGTCCTCATGCGTGTGCGTGAGCAGACGAGACAGCTGCGCAACCGTCGCCTTCTGAAGCTCGGCGTCGTTCGAGCGCGACGTCGAAGCCGGCATCGCCGTTGTTGTGAATGTGGATCTGGTAGCCCGCGTCCCAGTAGGTCTGGAACATGACGTCGAAGGCCGGGGGGTCGATGATCCACGCGCCATGGTGGCCGTCGGTGTAGCCGTCCTTCATCTGCATCAGCTGGCTGTAGATCGCACCATCGGTGAAAAGCTTCGCCTGCTGCGGGAGGTAGAAAGTGCGGCCCTTGCCCCAGCCTTCGACCTTCCGGGTCTCGGCGATCAGGCTCGTCGCATCGTTGGGCTTGATGGCGTAGAAGCTTTTGCCGTCGCCGATGAAGCAGTGGTTGAAGGGCGTGTCATCGCCCGAGTACACCGCGTTGATGGCGTCCTGCATCGGCTTGCTCAGAAAGCCGCCGGGCTTGCAGGCGAGCGTGATGCCGGTCCGGTGGTAGAAGGTCTTGGTGAACTCCAGCCCCTTGCGAAATTTTTCGGGCGAGGCCACGAAGGGCGCGACTTTCGAGAGGATGGCCGGGGCCATGGCGCCCTGCTCGAAGAAGTGTCCCTTGGCCAGGTCCACCTGCGCCTGCGCGGACTTGGGCAGGCCCTTGACCACGCCTTCGTCGATGCCGGTGAGCTTCAGCGCCGCATCGTTCAGGTAGAGCTCGTGGCCGGAGCGGTGCCAGACGATCATCGGGGTGTCGGGCGCCAGCTTGTTGAGCAGCTCGCGCGACATCGGGCCATGGAAGTAGTGGTGATAGCCCCAGGTCACGAACAGCGATTTCTTGTCCTTGTGAGCCGCGAGCGCTTCGGCGCGCGGCTTCCTCGGGTCCATGGTGATGAATTCGCGCGCGGTGTAAATCACCGTCGGGCTGGAGGAGGTGACGAGCGCCCCACTGAGGTCCTGCAAGGTGCTGGCCTGCGCCCAAACAACACCCGGTAGCGCAAGCGCGACGCCGACCGATATGGCATGCATTTTCGTGAACATGGGGTTGTATCCTCCTGAGGGATGGGTCGGCTAACGTAAGGCAGGCCGTCTATTTGACGGAAAACGCTCCCTCAAATAGGCCGTATAAGCAGTCTTATTCATGTTGGTTCAATGAGTTACGGAAATTTAGCCCCTCAGAAATCACCATGCATCGATGCTGCGGATCATCGCATGGTCATATGCGTTATGCAAGAAAAGTCAGCCGTGGCGATACGCCACTCAGGTGGGCTGCAGGACGCTTTCGAGTCGTTCCGGCACCTGTTTTGCTGCCGCCGGATCAATCCGAGGGCGCAATATCAGCGAGCGCAGGCGGCAGGTCGGCGGGTCGCGCGTTGCGCCGTGAAACGCGCGCTGAGCGGCTTGCCGGTAGCACGCAGGATTTCGAGCGCGCGCTTATTCGTTCGCCGCGCGCACCCGGGAAATCCGCAGGAAGTAGGCCAGCACCACCCCCCCCGCCAGCAGCACGCTGAGCGTGGCGGCAATCCAGAAACCGGCGGCGCCGCGCGCCGGGCCGAGGAAGTCGGTGAGGCCGAGCAGATAACCGCCGGCAAGGCCGACGCCCCACAGCGAGAAGGCATAGACCAGCATCGGCACGGTGGTTTTCTTGTAGCCGCGCAGTACGTTGACCACCACCGCCTGCAACGCGTCGACGAGGTGATAGAAGGCAACGATGCCGATCAGGCCCGTTGCGACGGCCCGCACTTGGGGGTCTGGCGTGTAGGCCGCCGCCAGTCGCTCCGCGCCGAATCCGAGCCCGAGGCTGACCAGCGCGGCGACCGCCATGCCGACCGCCAATCCGACCAGTGCCGCGCGCCGGGCCTCGGCCGGCTGGCCGGCACCCATGGCGTGGCCGACCAGCACCAGCGCCGCATGGCCGATCGAGAGCGGAATCATGAAGGTCAGCACGGTCAGATTGGAGGCGATCTGGTGCGCGGCCGAATAGACCGAGCCCAGGCGGGCAATGAACAGCGCCATGAAAGTGAACGCGGTGACGTCGACCAGCATGGTCACGCCAATCGGCAGCCCCAGCTTGACGAGCGCCAGGATGGGGCCCGGCTTGGGCAAAGTCAGCCGCGAGAAGACGCCGAATTCCGCGCAATCGGGCTGGCGCGCGCACCACGACCAGGCGAGGATCGCCGTACCCCAGGAAATGGTCGCGGTCGCGGCGGCGCAGCCGGCGGCGCCCATGCCGAGCGAGAACATGAACAAGGTATTGAGCGGCACCTTGAAGGCGAGGCCGATCAGATTGAAGGCCATGATGGCACGCGGCCGGCCGATGCCGGTCATGAAGCCGTAGAAGATGCGAAACATCATGCCGGGCGCCATGCCCCAGGAGACGGCATTGAGATAGGCGCGCACCCGCGCTTCGACCTCCGGCGTCATGCGCGACAGCGCCACGAAAGGCTCGGGGTTGCGCAGCAGAACGATGCCGAGCGCCGCCAGCGCCAGCGCCAGCCAGGCCGACTGGCGGACGTCCTCGCCGATTTCGCCATGGCGACCGGCGCCGAAATGTTGGGCGACCATCGGCGCCAACGCCAGCAGCACGCCCATGGCGGTGACGAAGACGGTGATGTAGATCGCCGCGCCGATGCCGACGGCGGCGAGGTCGACCGCCGACAGGCGGCCGGCCATCATGGTATCGATGACGCCGTTGGCGACCACGGAGACCTGCGCCACCAGGACGGGCCAGGCAAGCCGGGTTATTGCGCCGCAATGGATGACCTAGAATAGCAATCTTTGGTCGCCGCTCTGCCCAATGGCTACCCGTTTACGGGAAATTCCCTACAACTACACTTCGTTCTCCGATCGCGAGATCGTCGTCCGCCTGCTCGGCGCCGAAGCGTGGGCCGCGCTCGACGCGCTGCGCGGCCGGCGCGTCACCGGCCGCTCGGCGCGCATGCTCTACGAAGTGCTGGGCGACATCTGGGTGGTGCGGCGCAACCCTTACCTGGAAGACGACCTGCTCGCCAACCGCGAGCGCCGCGAGGCTCTGGTCGAGGCCCTGCGCCATCGCCTGCGCGAGATCGACAAGCGACGCGACG
>WBZU01000163.1_pt1 | contig 65134 bp, 48 predicted proteins | sample 5204311 | NCBI WGS metagenome assembly WBZU01 (sample SAMN12344359, study PRJNA552823) | activated sludge metagenome | biome: Activated sludge suspended growth; feature: Nitrification reactor; material: Wastewater; isolation source: activated sludge from nitrification reactor of wastewater...
GTTCAGGCAATCGAGCCGTCGTCTTCCCCGCGGGTACTTATGCGATGCGCGTACTCCACAAGGTAAACATAGCCCCTGACCATGAACCACGACATGGAGATATGCGGAACGCTTCGACCGTGAAGTCCAGAGATTCCGACCTGAAGGCGGGCGAATCTTCATAATGACAAGCCCGCCAAGCCGAGATATTACTTATTCGACTTTGACCACGGCAGCCAATTCGCGATTCTCGATGACGCATTGCTCCGAGGTGCATACCGAAAAATAGAAATTGCCGGAGACTTTGGCTTCGCCTGATTTTTCCGGCAAAATGGGCACTTTCATGATGGCCTTTTCGGGCGTGACCGTAACCGCATCCGCTTTCACGATGGCTTGCGGATATGTCACACCTGCCGGCGGAGCCCCGAGCTTGATTTTGTACGGGTATTCCTTGTTGCAATGGAATGCGCCTTTGGGCTCGAGCACGACCTCCACCGTGCCGGCCTGGCCAACCTTGTACGGGCCGTCCGATCTCATTTCGACGCTGAAGTTTTTCTCGTCCAATTTGCCCATTGTGGGTCCAACCGGCTTGGTTTCCAACGTCGGTGCATCTTGCACGGGTGCGGGTGGCGTTGAACTTCCTTTGCAGCCCTGCATGCCGTAAACGAGCAAACATACGGCAATAGCGCCGCCCGACGACAACGCAACGGACGGTTTACGATGCGGCTTGACCATACGGTTCCTCCGAGAATTTCAAACGTTTCTTCGAGATCAGCACGAGTAGCCAAATAGATACCGCGATGGTACTCATCGCCGGAATGCCGCAAATACCACTATTTTCTGCAAGCCTGCCGCTCGTCCACGCGACGTCGAGCACTGAGCCACGTAGACCTGCCCCAGCAAGGTAAAACCATACGGCATGAGCGGAGATGGACGCCCACGCTGCATTCGTTTGAGCCCAAAGCATCGCCGACAAGGCACCCTGAAGTGTGACCGCGACCAACGCTTCCGGGCAAAAACGATCGGCGAGAAGCAAGGGGGCGGTGCCCAGCACGCCAGCATATCCAATGGCCCAGAACTGACGTATTCCTGCACGTTTTGCAACAAGGAGAGGCAGACCTCGGTATAATATTTCGTCTCGCACTGCGACGGCGGCGCCCCGAAGCAAGCCGAAAACAAGCACACTCGAGATACTTCCCATCGCGACGCTCGCGCTTCCAGCAACAAGGCAGAGCAACAGCGGTACCGCCACCAGCACGCAGGCAACAACCGCCCCAACCGCGATATCGCGCCCTATGCGCGATCTGGTCGACTGTCGTTGCTCACGGTTATCCCAACGAACACCGGCGCGCGTCATCGCCAAGTCAACGATGACGGCTCCGGCGATGGCTGCTCCGAGCGGACTTCTGCCGATCAAAGTTTCCACGAACCGAACCGCCGCGGCTGTGCCCACAAGCCACGCAACGCCTCGCGCGACCTCACGCAGAGGCGTCGCTTGAACCGGAACATCGGGCGGAGTTGCTTGCGGCACCACGGGCACATCCTTGCACAGCTCGGATGACGTTGCCCAGTTCGCGGTCGATCGCGAGCATCATGGCATGTCGCGATTGTGACTCCAAACGAGCGTTGCCGACACGATCGCCTTGGAGTAGGGTGCGCACGCCTTTCGCCAAACCGCCTCCGATTTGGCGCACAGAGCAGTACGTGGAGAAAAAGTTCATGAGCCCTGCGACAGCGGCAGTGGAAACGAACGATTTGGACACCAACGGTTCCGTTCTCGGACGCGGCACGCGTGTACGTGGTCGCATCCAGGGAGATGGAGATCTGCGCGTCGAAGGCGCAATCGAAGGTGATGTGAACGTCGGCGGCGAGCTCGTCGTTGATGAAGGTGCTGAAGTGAAAGGCAATATCGACGCGGCCGTCGTGACGATCAGCGGCACGATCACCGGCGATGTATCGTCACGCGGTGGCATCGTCGTTCGCGCTCCCGCGAAAGTGTCGGGTAACCTCGGAAGCCCCGAGGTTAGCCTCGAAGAAGGCGCCGAATTCTCGGGACGCATCGATGCGGATTTTGACTTGCCGGCCGAACTTTTGGGTGGTTTGTCCGGTGCGCAGTAACGAAAAGACAAACGTCGCGAACGCGCGGCGAGGAGCGTGAAACGTGGCGGGTACGATCATCGGCAATGGCATGACGATCGAGGGTGAAGTCACCTCAGACGAAGAAGTGATCATCGTCGGCACCGTACGTGGCAAGCTCCACGTCGATGCCGCAGTCACCATTGAAACCGGAGCCGTCGTCGAAGCTGACGTCGCAGCAGCATCGCTTTCGATCGGTGGCACCATGACGGGCAACGCAAGCGCCTCGGAGCGCGTTGACCTGTTGACCGGCGGGCGCCTCATCGGCGACGTCAAAGCAGCACGACTCACCATTGCGGACGGCGCCTCGTTCAAAGGCAACGTCGACATGGACGTGTGAGCCATGACGACCCCTTCGACCATCGGTCGCGGCACAACCATCCGTGGTTCTGTCCGCTGTGACGGTGACCTCGACATCCATGGCTTCGTGGAAGGGAGTGTCAATGTCAAAGGCGAACTTGTCATTGCTGAAACTGCGCTCATCAAAAGTGATGTCTCGGGTCGTCGCGTCATCGTACGTGGAGCGGTCGCAGGGAACGTTTCAGCAGACGAACTCATCGTCGTAGAGGCAGGAGCACGCATCGTTGGTGACATCGGTGCACCGCAAATCGGTATTCGGCCGGGAGGCCTCATCCGAGGTCATGTAGCAACGGGTGCGCCGCTGCCCGCGCGCGCACCACAAGCAACGACGACACAAGCCGGCAAGAGTCGTCCCGGGACAACGGCCCCCGCCGCCACGACGGCTACTCGGCCGGCTGCGGCACCAACCACCACTACGCGAACGGCGGCCGCACCGACCCGCGCGCCTGCACCTGCTGCCGTCAAGCCAGCTCCTGCCACTCCACCACGTGCGCCTGTCGCCATACGCGCCCCTGCACCTCCGCGGGCTCCGACCCCCGCACCGGTGCCTGCAGCGGTCGCGGCCCCCCCCTCGCCGCCCGAAGAGGAAATCGTCGCCCACGAAGTTCCAGCGGACGAACCCGTCGAGCACGCCGCAATGGAAGCCGATGGCAATGGGCCGCCGCCCCCGGTCGTTCCCGCAGTACCCAAAGGTGCCAAGGCACAGGTCCGTCGGGGCCGAGGCGCCAAGTGAGCAAGACAGATCGGGAGCGGCTCGTCGAGCTGCTCCGCGAACGATCGTTTGAACACAAACGAGTCACCTTGGCCTCCGGTCGAGAGAGCAATTTTTTCATCGACTGCAAGCAGACGATCCTCACCGCGGAAGGTCATGTCCTCGTTGGTTCGCTGATGTTCGAGGCACTTGATGCGCTGCCCCGATGTGACGCAGTCGCCGGTGTCGAACTCGGTGGATGTCCGCTTGCCAGCGCAGTGTCACTGACGAGTTACGTCAAAGGACGACCACTGGCGGCACTGTACGTACGCAAAGAAATCAAGGACCACGGTTCGAAAAAACTCGTCGAAGGAGACCGCGCGATCACAAAAGACATTCCCGTCGTCATGCTCGAAGACGTCGTTACGACTGGAGGTTCAACGCTGAAAGCAGTCGATAAGCTCGTGAGCGTAGGAGCACGCGTGGTTGGTGTGGTGGCGCTTGTGGATCGATTGGAAGGTGGCGCAGAAGCAATCCTAGCGGCTGGGCTACCCGTGGTGGCAATCTGCACACGACGCGACTTCCTGGCCGACGAGTAGAATTGTTTCCTCAAAGAGTTCGCCATCGAGGTCATGCGACAGCACAAGGCATCTCATCGAACTCCCAGAACGTTTGTCTTAACGTGACGCCACAAGAACCGAGGTTCAATTTTAACCAATGATTACAGTAGGATCCGAGTCATAACGATGTCCGTGGTAGTACAACCCCATCGGCACAGACCAGTGCGGGCATCACTCGCGTCCAAACGCAAACGAACGAGTTGCAATCTTTGACACCGACAAAGGGCAAACGGCTGGAAGGCTCATGGCTTTGCCTACTTCGACGTGGTTGGATTAACACTTCCCGAAGGAAACGATGGTGAGGTCCACGTTTGGTTGCTCGTGCCTATTTGCCGAACTTCACGCAAGAATCATTCAAGCGAATAGCCCTTCAGACGTCGGTCTCTCACAACTCACAAGACCGTGAGTCGCAGTGAACACACGCGAAACGCTTCCGCCGACCACATCGGACAAACGTGTCATTGATACTTTCCGGTCGATATCCACTCGTCATGAAAATGCAGTGCATTTGAATAGCCGCCCACCGCATCAAACGAATTCGGGCGAAACGCCGCAGAAAAACCGCACGACCGACGGTCAATATCGTCATCCCCCAGACGTGCGAGTAATTATCGAAAAAACTTGCGCAAACGATTTGAATCCGTACTGCTCCCCGTGAAAAAGCTGGTCTCACTGCAGCGAGCGCTTGATTTTCGAGGCCGGAAACGGCAGTCGTTTTTATTGCGCCAAAAGTCCGCCGTCGACCAAAAGCTCGGTCCCGGTCACGAATTTCGCATCGTCCGACGCCAAATACGCGACCGCGGCAGCAACATCGCCGGGTTCTCCGATTCGTCCCAAAGGAATCCCTTTGGCCATGTTTTCCCGCGCTTTGTCGCGATCCTTGGTCGTCGCCAGAATTTCTCCCACCATGGGCGTGTCGATGAACGCCGGATGGATTGAATTCACTCGAATCCCGTATTGTTTTCGAGCGCAATGCATCGCGACAGCTTTGGTCAGCGTACGAACCGCACCTTTGCTCGAACAATACGCGGCCAGTTTCGGATCCCCAACGATACCCGCCACACTGGACATATTGATGATCGACCCACCAGTTCGTTTCATCAAACCTATCCCGAGTTTACAGCCTAAAAACGTGCCCTCCACATTCACGGAATGCACGAATCGCCATTGTTCGAGTGTGGTCGCCTCGATATCGGCGACAACGCCGACGCCCGCATTGTTGACCAAAATATCAAGCTTCCCGTGCGCGGCATCAATCGCCGCAAGAACTTCGATCCACGCCGATTCCTGGGTCACATCCAACACTCGAAACTCGGCCCGTTCACCCAATTCGGCAGCCAACGCTCGACCATTGTCGGCAATGCGATCTGTCAGCCAGACAAATGCGCCCTCGGCATGCAGCCGACGAGCCGCTGCTGCTCCAAGACCCGATCCCGCCCCGGTGATCAAAGCGATCCTGCTTTCCAGCCTATACATACGCCGACCTCCGCTCGAAATGGTCTTTCACCGCAAACTATTCCGCGGCGATCTTTTCCACTTGCGGCATCAGCGGAAACCCGAGCGCCTCACGCTGCGCCAGATAGCTTTCGGCCACGAGCCGCGCCAAACCACGCACCCGACCGATGAAACGCTGTCGCTCCGTTACGCTGATCGCACCGCGCGCATCGAGTACGTTGAAACGATGGGCTGCTTTCACCACGAAATCATACGCCGGAAGTACAAGCGCCTTTTTCGGGTCGGGCTTTGCACCTTTCACGCTTGCATCGACACCTCGGAACAAGAGCCGCTTCGCTTCGCTCTCGTACTTGTCGAACGCTGCAAAATGCTCGTCGACGTCCGCTTCTTCAAAGTTGTACGTCGACCATTCCCATTCGGCTCGTTGGTAGAGTTCGCCATAACGAACCACGTGACCGCCTGAATTCGAGTAGGCCAAGTCGTAGACGCTATCCTTGTCCTGCAAGTACATCGCAATGCGCTCGAGACCGTACGTGAGTTCGCCGGACACGGGGCGGCAGTCGATTCCACCGACCTGTTGAAAATAGGTGAACTGCGAAATTTCGAGTCCGTCCAGCCAAACTTGCCACCCAAGACCCCAAGCCCCGAGCGTCGGGGATTCCCAATCGTCTTCGATGAACCGAACATCATGTTTCAACGGATCGGTTCCAAGCGCTCGCAACGATTCCAAGTACAGATCCTGAATGTTGAGCGGACTCGGCTTGAGGATGACTTGAAACTGGTGGAACTGCTGCAAGCGATTAGGGTTTTCCCCGTACCGACCATCGGTGGGCCGCCGTGACGGTTCGACAAACGCCACGTTCCAAGGCTCAGGCCCGAGCGCTCGCAGAAATGTCGCCGGATTGTACGTACCTGCGCCGACTTCGGAGTTGTACGGCTGCACCACGAGGCAACCACGCTCGGCCCAGAACTTCTGAAGCGTGAGGATGATGTCTTGGAACGTCATGACAGGCGCTCTCATACACCAGCCTTGGCGAGTCGTCGACAAGAGGTGAACTCTACGTTTGGACAAACTCGCCCACCTGCAACGCCGGACGTCGGGGCACGGCATTTCGCGTCATTGCCGCTACACGAGCTGTTTCTTGTCCACCTTGCCCGCTCCCGTTCGCGGCAAAGATGTTACGAACACAAACGATTCGGGAGCCTTGAACTTCGCCAGGCGCTCACGACAATACGCCCGTAACTGCTCGGACAAACCCTCCGCCGTGGTTGTCTCGGACGTACCGCGTAGGACCACATACGCTCGCGGGACTTGGCCCCATTTCGAATGTGCCACGCCGACTACGGCAGCTTCGGCCACCAAGGGATGACCCATGAGCACCGCTTCCACTTCCGCAGGATAGACGTTTTCCCCCCCAGAGATGATAAGGTCCTTACTTCGCCCCACAATGTAGACGTGACCGTCGTCATCCTGACGAACCAAGTCTCCCGTGTGTAACCAACCATTCAAAAACACAACCGAGGTCGCAATTTTGTCCTCAAAATAGCCGGAAAAAACGTGGGGACCTCGGAGCTGAAGCTCGCCAACCTCACCGACTCCAACCGACTCACCTGTTCCGTCCACGATGCGCATGTTCACAAAGAACAAGGGCGCCCCGACAGAACCGACCTTGCGTCGAACATCCTCCTTTGGCAGCCAAAAATTGTTCGGACCAGCCTCGGTCAACCCGTACCCCGTCTTCAGCTCGATCCCCCGATTCCAGTATGTGTGAAAAATCGGCTCGGGACACGGCGCTCCCCCGCTGATGCAAATCCGCAGCTGCCGCAACGCTCCGTGGACAAACCCCGTCGCTTGCGACAAACCCAGAAACATCGTTGGTACACCAAAGAAAATCGACACACCTCGTGACGCCGTCAGATGCAGCACCTCATCCGCATCGAACGATCGGCACACGATCGACGTACCGCCTGCAAGTACCAGCGGCGCGGTAAACACATTCAGCCCTCCCGTGTGAAACAGCGGCGCATTCAAAATCGTCACATCCGTCGGGTACAGTTCGAAACTCGAAACCGTATTCACCGCGTTCGCCGTCATGCTGCGATACGTCAACATCGCGGCTTTCGGCGTCCCCGTCGTCCCTCCCGTTCCACAAAGAACCCACGGATCATCCCAACGCAATTGCACTCGCGCAGGTCCGGCATCGCTCGCATCCACCCGCTCCGAAAAGCACAAATCACCCCCTCGCGCTCGCACTCGCGCATCAAACGCCACGTAGTGCGTCACCACCAAATCATCCCGCGCCCCGAGTTCGCACACAGCCTGGACAAACTCCTTCCCGTACAGCAGCACCTTCGGTTTGATCGTGCGCATGTACTGCCCAAGCTCATGCGACGTCAGGCGAAAATTCAGCGGCGAAAATACCGCTCCGAGTTTGGCGCAGGCGAACCACACATCCAGCACATCCACATCGTTCAACGCCAGAACGGCCACCCGATCGCCTTGACAAACCCCGGTCTTCTCGCGCAAAAAGTGAGCGGTTCGATTGGCCGCTCGATTCCAATCTCGATACGTGATCTCTCGTCCCCCACGTACGGTATCGATCAACGCAACCTTGTTCGGCGAAAGTGCCGCGCGACGACCCAACCAATCGAAGGCATCCATCAAAGGTGTGCCTAGCAAAAAGGCCACGCCGGTTTCAAACCCCATCGCCGATCGCTTGACGAAAGCGCGCTGCTCACGTAACGAGTCGTCTCATTATGTTCATTGGTGATTGGATGGAACGCGGCGAGCGCTATTTTCCCGATGCGCTCGCAATCGTCGACGTAACCAAAGGTGAAGCGGGCCGATTCACGTACCGCGAAATGAATCGCCGAGCCAATCGATTGGCCGCATATCTCCGCGATGAACTCGGCATTCGTCGCGGCGATCGCGTGGGCATTCTCGCCATGAATTGCGTCGAAATCCTCGATGCGTTTTTCGCTTGCGGCAAATTGGGCGCCATCCTCGTCCCCTTCAACTGGCGCAGCCATCCGCGCGAAATCGAACGCATGATTGCGAAGACAAATCCGCGCATCATGATCTTCGATGACGATTTCCGCGCCGGGGTCGCTGAAATCGCCCCCCTCTGCCCGAACGTCAATGTCTGGATGCACCTCGGCGGCGAAGGCATTCCCTCGAGTTTGCCTTACGCAAAAACGCTCGAAGGCCGAAATGCTCCCGCGGTCGCCAATGATTCCGTCGCCGAAGATGATATCGTCTGTTTGCTCTTCACCGGCGGCACCACCGGATTGCCGAAAGGCGCTCAAATCTCGTACCGTATGATTGCGTGGAACACGCTCAATACGATTATCCACGAATTGGCTCGAGGCGACGTTACCATCACCCATACGCCGATGTTCCATACCGGCGCGTTATTCGTTTATACTCTGCCCTTGCTGACGCTCGGCGGCACCGTCGTCATCATGCGCAAATGGACCGCGGACGACATGATTTCGCTCATCGAACGCGAAAAAGTCACCTTGCTCTTCTGCGTCCCGACGCAATACCAAATGATGATGCAATCGCCCAAGTTTGCGTCGGCAAACCTTTCCAGCCTTCGTTTCCTCACGAGCGGCGGCGCCGCCTTGCCCGTTTCCATCATTCGCGAATACCGCGACAAACACGGTGTCGTCTTCAAGCAAGGGTTTGGCATGACTGAATTCGGCCCGGGTATCTTCTCCATGGGACCGGAATTTGCCGAAACCAAAGCCGGCAGTATCGGCAAACCCAACTATTTCATCGACGTCCGCATCGTCGACGAAAACAACCGCCCCGTGCCCGTCGGCGAAATCGGCGAACTCGTCCTCAAAGGACCAAGCGCATGCTCGGGTTATTTCGACGACCTCGACGCCACCAAGAAATCCATCGATGCCGAAGGATATTTCCATACCGGCGATTTGGCTCGCGTCGACGCCGATGGGTTTTATTTCATTGCCGATCGCAAAAAAGACATGTTCATTTCCGGCGGCGAAAACGTCTATCCCGCGGAAATCGAATCGGTCCTGCATGAACACCCCGCCGTTGCTTCCGCCGCAGTCATCGGCATTGCCGATGAAAAATGGGGCGAAGTGGGGCGCGCCATCGTCGTCACCAAAGCCGGCGTCCAGGTCTCCGAAGACGAGCTCCTTGTTTTTTGCCGCGACCGCATGGCCAAATACAAGGCGCCCAAATCGGTCGTTTTCGTGGAAGCCATGCCCTTGACCGCGGCAGGCAAAATCTCCAAACTCGATTTGCGCAAAACCTACGGCTCGAACTGATTCGACCGCGACAATAGAAACCGGCAAGAAAGCGTGACGCGTATGGGAGATTCGAATTCGAGCGTCAAACCCAAGCTCTTGACTCGCGCCGTCAAAACCGTAGGTATCTTGCTCGGCCCGTCAACGCCGACCGGACGAGCTTTCGGGGTTGTCGAAAAAAACCTCACGCTCATCATCGATAAAATCGGTCAAAGCGATCCTTATCTCGACCATGTCGGGCGTCGATTGAGCAAGAAATTTCAATCACGCGTCCGCAGAAATTCATTACAGGAAAACGTACTTCACGCGTTGCGATTGCCCACGTCGACGGAAGTCGCCAAACTTCGTCACGATGTGCGATCCTTGCACGACCAAATGGAAGCGCTCACCACACAGCTCGAAGTCGTGCTCGAATCACTGGAAAAGAAAAACGCCTCATCGACGCCCAAGCCCGAGGAATCGCCGTGAACCTGGTATCCGATACGCGCGAGATTGGTTCTTTTTTGAAGTCCAATGCGGAAATCGTCGGGGAAATGCTGCGCGTTGCCCGTCAGGGTTCCATCAGCCCGTACCATTACTTGAAACCACTCATTCTGCGCGCAGCGGACCTCGGAGAACCCCCGCTCGCACCCACGCCGTATGAAGTCGTTTCAACCAAAGGCCCGACGCGCCTCCTCCATTACATCCCCGAAAAACGAAAATACGAAACCCCGATTCTATTCGTTTATTCGCTCATCAACCGTTGGTATATTTTGGATTTTTTGCCCGGTCGCAGCCTCATCGAATTCATGGTGAAACAAGGATTCGACGTGTACGCCATCGATTGGGGAACTCCCGGCCCGGACGAACGGCAGGTGGGCTGGGACGATGTCGTCAACGTTCTCATTAAAAACGCCGTCAAATGGACCCTGCGTAAAAGCGGCGCGAAAAACCTCACGCTTTATGGATATTGCATGGGCGGCACGATGGCTCTCGCGTATGCGACCCTTCATCCCGAAGGATTGCGTAATTTCGTCGCCCAAGCCACGCCCGTCGACTTCTCCGAAGGCGGCGTTTTTACCGCTTGGACTGCTCCAACGCGTTTCGATGTCGATGCGCTCGTCGATGCGTACGGCAATGTGCCCATTCAGCTCATGGAAACGGGTTTTTCCTCAATGGCTCCCGTTCAGCGCATGACGAAATGGCTCGAAGTATTCCGCAAAATCGAAGACAAGGATTTCGTCACGACGTTTCTTGGAATGGAACATTGGGCGGTGGACAATGTCGAATTCCCGGGTGAAATTTATCGCCAATACATCAAGGATTGTTACCAGTCGAATAATTTCTGCAATGCCCGCATGAAAATCGCCGGGCGCACTGTCGACTTGGCCAATATCACCTGCCCGCTCCTCAGCATTCTGGCCGAAAACGACCCCATTGCTCCGCCCAAATCCAGCGAAATCCTCAATCAACGCATCCAATCAACCGACAACGAAATCATGCGTTTCCCCGTCGGCCACATTGGTTTGTCCACTTCGAGCAAAGGACCCAAGGTCATCTGGCCCAAGGTCGCTCAGTGGATCGGACAACGCAGCGTGCGCCTCTAGGTTTTACCAGACAACTCCGACGGGAGCCCCGCGATCGTCGAGCGTCCCATCGCCAAGTTCACCCAAATGATTGGTGCCCCAACAACGTACCTCGCCGTCGTTCAACGTCACGCACGTGTGCGCACCATGAGCCGCCGAGATCGATTTCGCCCCTGACAAACCACTCACATCCACCGGCGAAGGATGCGCCGTCGTCGTGCCGTCTCCCAGCTGGTTGTGCGCATTATCGCCCCAACACTTCACTCCACCACCGGCAACGAGCGCACATGAATACTCGGCCCCAAGCGCCAACGCCGTCACATCCGCCAACCCCGCAACGACCACCGACTCGGTACGCGCAGTCGTCGTGCCATCACCAAGCTGCCCCTTCGCGTTGCTTCCCCAGCAGCGCACGGACCCGCCATCCACCACCGCGCACGCATGCCGAGCCCCCAGCGCGAGCACCGTGGCCCCTTCGATCCCTTTGACCGCTACGAGACGAGATGTGGGTTTTGGACCGGGTTTGGGTTTGCCCGCATTCGATGCGACAAACGTTCCGAGCTGATTCGAATCATCGTCACCGAAGCACGACACACGCCCGCCTCGCGCGATGAAACATCCGTGACGCGCACCCAACGCGAGCGACGACAAGCCGGCGACGCCGGATAAGAGCGTCGGGGGACCTCCGGGTTCGGCAGGTGAAACACTGGGTTCTTCCTCGGAAACTTTGGGTTTTGCGCCTGCCGGAGGTTTCGGAGGCGGACCACCGAGCGCGTTGAAGTCGCCTCGACCCCAACAAACGACCTTCCCTCCATCGATGATCGCGCACGTGTGATCGTCACCCGCAGCGATGGCCGATGCGTTTGTCAAGCCAAGCACAGGCGTAGGCGGACGCGGACCTTCGATCGTTCCATCGCCGATCTGTCCATGGTTATTCGCGCCCCAACACAGCACGGTTCCATCATCCAAACGCGCGCAGGAGTGTCCCGCGCCCGGCGCAAGTTCCACCGCTCCCGTGACTCCGGGAACCGCCGACGCGCCACGATTTCCACGACGAGATCCTTCGGCCCCAAAACATCGCACGCTCGCGTCTTCGAACGTCACGCACGTGTTCGTTCCACCTGCGACGACACTTCGAATGCCAAGACAACTCGCGTTCTTGCACAGCGGTTTCGACGCCGGACAAACCGCTTTGGTCCACTGCCCTTCTTCACTGCACGTCGCTACCGCTCGACCATCGCAACGTTGCGCAGCGGGAAGACACTCGCCGCATCCGCCATGACCGTTGCAGATCCCATCCGTGTTGCAGGTTTGTCCTACAGGAACCGATAGATGCGCCGCCGCGCCCTCTTTGCAAGCTGACTTCGTGCACGGATTTCCGTCGTCGTCGGGCAAGTCGATGTCGTCATCGAGCTCGATGATCTGGCCGTTTCCGTCGCAGACGCGCATCCGGCAATCGTGCGCTTGTTGTTGTTCGACGACCGTGTTGAGCGCCGCGTTGATCATCAAACAGCGCTGTTCGAAACACGTTGAAACAACGCATGGATCGTTTGAGGGCGGACAATCCATTTCCTGCGCGCACGGGATGTTCGTCTCGCCCGTGGGCGTCCTCGTTTGCAGTCCACAACCGCTGCCATCGATGGCTGCGAACAGTGCAAACACGACCAAGCTCGAGGCACTGAATCGACGTGCAACGACCGCATTCACGTGCGCCCGCAAATAAGCCTGCCCTCGAATCTTCATCGCCACGCGCGAATCTAGCGAAGTGTGTCTTCGCTTCGCAACCTGTTCGCTAGACACGCCGCATCACGCCCCAGCGCATCCTTGGCACTCGAACACGCCTGCTGTATCGTCCATGAGCGATTGTCTTCGTCTTTCGTTGCGACGAATGAGTACCTCGAACGTCAACCGAGACGGCCGCTTCGTGCCGCGCGTAGGAGCGGTGGTTGCCGGTAAATACCGCATCGAGCGCAAGCTTGGTGAAGGCGGCATGGGCCTTGTCGTCGCTGCGAGTCATCTGTCGCTCGGTGGTCAAGTCGCGCTGAAGTTTTTGTCGTCGGGTGAAGAACTTCGCGACGTCGCAGCCACTCGTCTGACTCGCGAAGCGCAGAGCGTCGCACGCATCAAGAGCGAACACGTGGCGCGTGTTCTCGACATGGGCACGCTCGAATCCGGTGATCCGTTCATCGTGATGGAACTGCTCGAAGGCATGGACTTACAGAAGTTCGTCAGAAAAAACGGACCTCTGCAAGTTGCCGAAGCGATCGAGTACATCTTGCAAGCGGCTGAAGGTGTCGCGGATGCACATTCGTTCGGGATCGTGCATCGCGATCTCAAACCCGCGAACTTATTTCTGTCGCGCAAGCCCGACGGTTCACCGTTTGTCCGCGTACTGGACTTTGGCATCGCGAAGAACATCCAAGCGCCGAAAGAAGCAGGCGACGTGAGTTTGACCGCGGGCACCGATGTCTTGGGATCTCCGCTGTACATGTCGCCCGAGCAGATTCGAAACCCCAAAGCGGTGGACCCTCGCGCAGACATTTGGTCTCTCGGCGCGATCCTCTACAAGCTGCTCACGGGTCGAGCTGCATTCGAAGCGGACAATCCTTCGTCGACGTTGGCGATGATCGTCATGGAAGAGGCCACGCCGCTTCGACAACTTCGTCCGGACGTACCCGCGGATCTCGAAGCCGTCGTGCATCGTTGTTTGGAGAAAAAACTCGAGAACCGTTTTCAGAGCGTCGATGAATTTGCGTGCGCGCTGCTTCCGTTTGTCCCCGTACGTCCACGCGGACGTCCATGGGTCGCAAGGTCGATCGCGCCCGAGCCGACGACCACGTCGACTCCGACACCGATCGCCTCGCCCGAGACAAACCCGACCGTCAATCAAACCATGAGTGCCACGGCGATACCCATGACGATCGGTTCGGGACCAACCGCGGGAATGTCGACGCGTTCGATCGTCATCATGGCGGTGGTCGGCGGCGCATTCATGGCAATCGCCACCATCGTCGTCGTCATCTTGGTCGTGGCGAGTTCGTCCAACGCCATGGTCGCCTCACCGACGCCTGCAAGTAGCGCATCTGCATTGCGGGTTATGGCGAGCGCTCCTGTCGTGGACGCCCAGCCGAGCAATTCACCGCCGGCGACGAGCGCGGTTTTGCCCATTGAAGTTTCCGCTCCGGGGGTCTCGGCCATTCCCAGCGCATCCAATGCACCCATGAAAAACATCAAACGCCCGACGAGGAACGATGCGCTCGACGATCGCCTTTAGGACGGTTGCCGGCGGAATTCTCGCCTGCGCATACCTATTGCTCGGGCCTGCATCGGTCCGGGCCGAAGGAAAATCGAGCGCCGTGACGGCAATGGCCGAAGCGTTGTTCAAAGAGGGAAAAAAGCTCCTTGCCGAACGACAAATTCCGGAAGCGTGTCGCAAATTCGAAAGCAGTTATCGCATTGATCCGGCGTCCGGCACGTTATTGAATTTGGCTTTGTGTCACGAGCAAGAGGGGAAACTCGCGACTGCGTGGGGAGAATTCAATGAGTCGCTGCAACTGGCCAAGAAAAACAATCGGGCGGATCGAGTGAAGATCGCGCGCGAGCACATTTCCGCAATCGAGCCATTGTTATCGCGTTTCGTCGTCATCGTTCCGGAAGATGCAGGCAAGATTGGAATGGTCGTCGAAATGGATGGAGTGCCCTTGGAAGAAGGGGCTTGGGGAACGGCGATTCCGATTGATGCGGGAGATCACCGAGCGATTGCTCGCGCACCGAAACACAAGAATTGGGAAAAACTCGTGACGGTCGAACACAGCAAAGTCGCCACGGTGGTCATTCCAAAACTCGAACGAATGGCAGAACCGCCACCGCCGGATCCCGGGGGTCGTTGGAAAAAACCCGTCGGTTTTGCCGCGCTCGGGGTTTCCGCAGTTCTACTTGGCGTAGGTGGTTATTTCGGGGCAAACGCATTGACACTCGGCACGGAGGTCAATACGGAATGCCAAATGCTCGTCTGCAATGCGGCGACGTGGGAAAAGATCGAGTCGGGGCGCAATTCCGCGCTGGCCTCGAATTTGCTGATTGGATTCGGCGTGGCATTCGCGGGCGCGGGGACATTTTTCCTGGTAACGGCGCCCGGCGCGCCGAAAGAACCGCCGCGACAAAGCGCGCATTTTCAAATATCGGTTGGTCCGGACAAGCAATTTTTTGGAATTGGGGGGGCATTTTGAACCGCCTGAAGCTGATTTCTCTGGGTCTCGTGGGGACGATGTTCGTGACCTTCTGGGGATTCGGATGTGCAACGATTGCGGGCCTCGACGAAGAATTTCAGCATGCGCCCGAATGCAATCCAACGGTCGCCCCCGCTGCTCCGAGCGTTCAAAATGCCGGGGATTCGATTGAATTTTCAACGACGATCCGCACCGTGGATCTCGATGAAGAAGACGACGTTCCGCGATTCGGTTATGACTTGGACGGCAAATGTTCGTGCACGGTGGACGGTCCGAGTTGTACCAGGCCAAACTTCGTCGATCCCAAGAAAGAAACGTGTGACGACGCTCGGGGGCTCGACAACGGAGCGGGCATTGCATTGTCGCGCGTGAGTACACTGGCGGCGGGATCCATTTCGAGCATCGTGGTCAATGAAGGCGCCAATCAAGGTTTATGGTCATTGATCATTCGCGTACGTGATTATTCGGGAATGCCGAACGATGATCACGTCAAGGTAGCGATCTACGAGACCCCGGGGCTCATGAAGCCGAATTGGGACGGCCTGGACACGTGGCCCATTTCAAAGGCGACGGTCGGACCGTCGGGCACGATTGACGACCCGGTGAATTTCGATGACAAGGCGTATGTACATGATGGAATTCTGGTCGCCCGTATTCCCAAAGGAAGATTGGTTTTACGAGCGCCGACGGCGCATTTGCCCATCGATTTGGTGGATCTGATTTTGAGCGCCAAGATCACGCCGGGAAGCGGCGGCAATTGGCGCCTCGTCGAGGGCACATTGGCGGGAAAATGGTCGCTCCCGGCTCTATTCAAAGATCTCAGCCAATTCCGTTATGGCAGCGACGTCATGAAGAAGCTCTGCCGTGACGATATCCTTTATTTGCAAGTCAAGAACTTGTTTTGCTCGGCAACGGACATCCTCGATGCGGCCACGGCCGCGGGTCAAACCGAATGCAATGCGATTTCGTTCGGGATGCGTTTCGACACGGAAAGCATACAACTCGGCGCGGTTGCGGACCCGCTTCCGGATCCACCGCCCGAATGCGATCCCGGATATGATCCGACTTCCGACACGTGTATGAAAGTTCAATGAACGGAGTGCGATTCGGTCCATGGCGACAAACGAATCCTTGCAATGGTTGGCGGACGCGTTGGGACAAGCGCTTGCCGCAGACTTCGGGGGAGTGTCTTTGCCGAATTCCGATGGATACACTTACCGACGGACACATCTGCGAACGTTTCGACAAACGGTTCCGGTCGTCGAATTCAGCCGCGGAGATGAGACGCTTTCGTTTATCGTCACTCCGACGAACCCTGCGGAACCAGCATACAAGCGTAGCCCTCGATATGACATCGTGTATTTTTCCGAAGATGTTCCGGATGCCGAGCAATCGCGAATTTACGGTCGAGACCGGGCGATGATCGACCGATTTGCAGCGTGGGTGATTCAATGGGATCGACGGGTTGGAGCGAATAGGTGAACGACGATTCGCTTGTAGGTCCAGTGCAAAGCCCGGACAGTGCGCTCGTCCCGTTGCAATACGGGGGTTTTTCCTGTAAAGCGCTCGTGGTCGAAGGTGAAAACCGGCTCATCGCACGATTCGAAGCGCGCGGGAGTTCGGATTGGATTGAAGTCACGGTCACGTCATTGGATGCTCCGGGTCCTGTGTTTCGGCGACTCGAGCGATGTGCGGTCCGTTATCGAGGAGCGTTGGCGGTACGTACCGACGAAAGGAAAGCCGAGGTTTCTCGTTTGGTTTTTGCGGTTGCATTGTCGATCGATCGATTGTTGACTTTGCATCCGGGAAAAACCATTGCTGAATCATTGGGGCGAAAGCGCGAATCGGGGAAATGGGTATTTGGTCGGGAATCATTGCGGGCGATGCTTTCACCAGAAATCGTGGAAGGAAGTGTTGCGGCCGATGGCTTCGTTCTGTGCGATGTTTATCCCGGTTCGTATTTGCAAAAGTCGCACGAAGGCGTTTTGGATTTGGTTTTGGATTTCCGCCGGGAAGCGGATGGGCGGCGTCTTTTGTTGATTGTCGGGCGCCGGGATGATTCGAAGCCGGCGTTTGCGACGACGACTCATTTCTCCATCAAGCATTTGTCGCTTGGATCGGTGGATCCGCCGGGAGCTGATGCGGTTCGAGCGCTCGTCGGGTTTTTGCTGCAATTGCGCGATCACGACGATCTGGAAGTGGTATTTCCGGACGTACTGGCCGACGTGGCCCCGGCGCTCTTGACGGAAACGACGGTTGCGGAAGAGCGGCCCGACGAAGTGTTGAATTTAGCGATCGACGCGGAGTGTGGGCAATCTTGTGCATTTTGTTCAATCAAAGAAACGGCGCCCGCGGACGATGGAGGAGATCGGGCATTGGCTCGGCTCATTGCGGATTTGGTTTCGAATCGCCGGCGCGGAGTGCGCAAGGTGCGCATCAATGGGTATGATCCGCTGGGATTTTCAAAAATCCTGGAGGTGCTCGAAGAAACGAAGCGCTTGGGATATACCGAGGTCCATATTTTTTCGCCTTGTACGAGTTTGGCGAATAAAACATTTTTTGATGCGGTGGTCGATCTTTTGCCCGAAAATGTGCGATTTTACGTGCCGCTGTATTCGACTCGGGCGGAAGTTCACGATCGTATTGTCGGGCGCGACGGGGCGCACGCGCTCGTGATGCGGGCGCTGGATTTGTTGCTCGAACGATTGAAGCGGGAAAGCGTTTGGATATTGCACGTCGTCACGAAAGAGGGACTTTCCGAGCTGGATTCTTTGGTGGAATTTGCTCAATCGAAGGGCGTGGCATTTCATCCGCACATGCCATATCCGAGTTTCGAGTCGCGGGCGGATCGATATTTTGCGTCGGCGCCGCGCATGAGCGAGGTAGCGGATGCCTTGGCCAAACCATTTTTGCGCGGTGCGCATGTAGGTGTGCAAGGCGTCGCTCCGTGCGTGGTGTTTCAACGTATGCGGCGCGAAAACGTGTCGTTACGTGTTTGGCTCGACGCACCCGAACAAAAGCCGCCGTTACCGGGTACGGAGTATCGGGACGAGCGATTTCGGCATCGGGCGAGCGAAACGGAGCATGCTGCGTTTCACGCGTCGGCGGTACCTTGCCCGCACGAAGCGAAGTGCGTGCTTGCGTCCGCTTGTCCGGGCGAGGTGTTGCGGAGCTACGTCGAGCTGTACAGTATGGACGAAATGCGCCCGGTCACGTTGCGGGAATTGATCGACGCGATGAAGTGACAGCGCGCTTGTGTTAATGCGCCTAGAATAAGCGCGCCGGATTACACTGCGCACATGTTGTAGCAAAGATATCGTTTCAGTGCGGGATTGCGGGTTGTCATTTTTGGCACTGTGCATGCGTAATCGTGACCAAAATTTGCGGCTTATTCGAACCGTGGTCCGGATTTTTGTGATACCTATTACACAATTTGCGCCGCGTGGACATTCCAATTCTCGCACTTGACGCGTCGGAAAAGTGGGAGATATACTCTCGCATCATGGCTTCGGACGATTTGTCGCGTCTCCAGCAGGCGCTCGACGACTACGCGCAAAGCATCGAGAAATTCAAGCGTGGCGACCTCACCGCCGACCAGTTCCGCCCCCTACGCCTCGGCATGGGCGTCTACGCCCAGCTCGCTCATGTCAAGCACATGCAGCGCATCAAAGTCCCCGGCGGACGCATGTCAGCCACACAACTCGAAGCAATCGCCGAGGTCACGGAAAAGTGGGCGCTTGGACTGGCACATATCACAACACGCCAGGATATCCAGCTTCATCACCTGGAAATCGAAGACACTCTCGAGCTGCAGCGGCTCCTCGCGGACGCGGGCGTCCTTACTGTTGGAGCCTGCGCGGATACCGTCCGCAATGTAACTGCCTCGCACCTCGCCGGGGTCGTCGAGGACGAAGTCTTCGACGTCACGCCTCACGCGGAGGCGATCACCCAATACTTCTTGTATCATCCGCATAACCGCAAGTTGCCCCGTAAATTCAAAATTGGTTTGTCGGGAAGCAATCGCGACCACGCGCAAATCATGATCAACGACCTTGGCCTGCTCGCTCGGGTCACCGACGCCGGCCGAGGGTTTGCCGTATACGTCGGCGGCGGGCTCGGCTCCACCCCTGAGATCGCTCATCTCTGGCGCGATTTCGTTCCGGAAAAACAACTCCTCGCCGCTTGTGATGCCGTCATTCGAGTTTTCTTTCGCGACGGCGAGCGAAAGAATCGTAAAAAGGCGCGCATCAAGTTCCTTCTCCGCAAACTCGGTGAAAAAGCATTCTTCGAAAAACTCGACCAAGAATTCGACAAAATCCTCGCGGAAGAAGGCGCCGCCCTTCAAGACGAACTCGACCGCCGTTTGGCCGAATGGAAAGACGAAGACGTCCCGGCATTACCTCCCGGCGGCGTTTCGCTCGGGGATCAATCGTTTGCGCGCTGGAAAGCCACCAACACCATCGCCCAAAAACAGCCTGGGTACCGCGTCGTCACGGTAAAACTCCCCTTGGGTGACATCACCGCCGAACAAATGCGCCGCCTTGCCGAAATATCGCGTCAATATGGCAATGGCGAAGTCCGCACGACCAATACCCAAAACTTCATCCTTCGCTGGGTCCCCGAAGGAAACCTCGTCGCCTTGCATCGAGCCCTCACCCTGGTCAACCTCGCCGAACCCGACGCCGACCATATCACCGATATCGTCTCCTGCCCGGGCGCCGACTATTGCTCCCTCGCCATTACGAAAAGCATGGCCGTCGGAGCTCGCGTACGTGAGCATCTCGCCGCAAAGGCTTCCACCGGCAGCGTGGACGACCTCATTCGTTCCATCGGCGAATTCAGCATCAAAATCTCCGGCTGCCCCAATTCCTGCGGACAACATCACGTCGCCGACATTGGAATGACCGGCCTCATGGTCAAAGGCAAAGATGGCGTCGAACGACCTCATTATTCGTTACGCGTCGGAGGCGGCTGCGGGCCCAACGCAAATATCGGCGAACGCCTCGACGGCCGCATTCCGGAAGAAGAAACCCCCAAAGTCATCGCCGCCATCGCTCAATTTTACGTCGCGGAACGCGGTCCGGGCGAAACCTTTCGCGAATTCGCATCTCGCAAAGGCGCCGGCGAACTTTCGAAAATCGGGTTTGGCGCGGCAACCGATATCATTTGATCGCCGGCACGAACCCGCCACCGCTCAAATATTACGCACCGGCGTATTCCTTGTAGAGAGCAACCGCCACGCGGCCAATGAGTTCATAAGGAATGGGCTTGTTGAACTTGAAGCTCAGATTCCCCTTCTCATTTCGATATTCGGATAATTCTCTAACGAGCGCCGCGTCCTGCTTGAGCGGTGGATAAATTCCCAAGTGATTCTTGAACGCCGCAAAATAGAAAAACACCTTTTTGACACGATACGCAGGCATACCATAGCTGATACAACGTTGCGCCTTGGGTAGAGCCGCCTCGACGATACGCTGAATTCGCTGCAAAACTTCCTGCGCATCCACCGAAGCCGCCGAAATATACTCCTCGTGGCTTGCAAACTTAATTCGCTCGGTCATCGCCGCCTCTCTCGAAGGAAGGTGTTTATCCCGCCGAACAATGGAAGTCAAGCGCGTGGTCCGATTCGGCAGGTCATCGTCACCGACCATTACATTGCGTACTTCCGACATTTCTGTAAAGCCAATGCTTGAACCCGTTACACCAACATCGTCGACAGCAATCCAAGGAAACTCATAAGTGCCTCAGAAAGTCTCTTCTAAATCCATTTCACCTCAAAAGATAGTCCACTCCGCCAAACCCAATGACAAAGTCGTCGTGGAAAACGTCAACGTTCCCGGCCAAACCACGCGCCTCGATGCCGGAAAATACAACGCCGTAAAACTGGCGCTCCTGCGCATCCTTCCCAGCCAAGCCCCCGGACTCACCCAAAAACAAATGATGTCCGGCATCCTCCCGCACCTGCCCCAAGATCTCTTCCCAAATGGCGCCAAATCCGGCTGGTGGATAAAATCCGTACAGCTCGACCTCGAAGCCAAGGGCACCGTCATTCGCGACGCCACCAAGCCGCTCACGTGGCGCAAAGCCTGAACGGCCGCTCGTGAGCCCCAACTTCTTCGTGATAAATCCTTTTCATTTCCACGCCAAACGAGTACGGTGCGCGCCGACGAGCGGATCCCGGTATTCGGAGCGACGGATGCCATCGGCAAACCCAAGCCCCAATGGTTCATGCAGGGACGCTGCGGAGGATACGGATGGCCACACGACTTCCCGTCTTGAACGAAAACGCGCCAATCGGGGGGCATGAGAAAGGTTTCGCGAAGACGTTACGCACCGACAACTGGTGGATCGGACCTCTGGTCACGCTCCTCGGGTTCAGTGCCTTCATCGTCTACACAACGTGGGCCGGTCTCCAAGGGCAGTTCTATTATGCCGAACCTTACCTGAGCCCGCTCTATTCACCGGTGCTCTGGACAAACTCCACCCTGCCCGGCATTCAAGGTGCCGCGCCGTTGAAGCACGCGCTCTTCGGCGGATGGCCCACGTGGTTACCCTCGTTTGTCCCGGCATCACCCGCGATCTTCATCCTCGCGTTTCCCGGTGCCTTCCGTTTCACCTGTTACTACTACCGCAAAGCGTATTACCGCGCTTTCGCCGGTTCTCCGCCCGGCTGCGCCGTCGGACCGCTCGCGCAGACGCGCACCTACAGCGGTGAACGCGTCTTCATGATCTTCCAAAACCTGCACCGCTACGCGCTCTACTTCGCCCTCATCTTCGTCGTGATCCTCAGCTACGACGCCGTCCTCGCGTACTTCAAAGACGGCAAATTCGGCGTCGGCGTGGGCTCGATTGTCCTGACAATCAACCCCATCCTCATCGCGAGCTACACCTTCGGCTGCCACTCGCTCCGCCACCTCATCGGCGGTCATGACGACTGCATGTCGTGCGGTCAGCAGACGGCGAAGTACGGCGCTTGGAAAAAAGCTTCTTGGCTCAATGCTCGGCACATGCAGTTTGCCTGGGCAAGCCTCATCTGGGTTGGGCTCACGGATCTCTACGTGCGGCTCGTGGCGATGGGCGTGATCAAAGATCTCAACACCTGGGGCTGAGCCTCCATCTGAGGACACGATGCTGGACGTTTCTGAACTTCAAACGATCGAACACGACGTTCTCGTCATCGGCGCCGGTGGTGCCGGTTTGCGCGCGGCAATTGCTTGCAGTGCAAACGGTATGAACACCGGGGTCGTTTCGAAAAGCCTTCTCGGCAAGGCGCACACCGTCATGGCCGAAGGCGGCATGGCCGCCGCCATGGGCAACGTCGACGCCCGCGACAACTGGAAAGTCCACTTCCGCGACACCATGCGCGGAGGCAAATTCCTCAACGTTTGGCGCATGGCCGAACTCCACGCCAAACAAGCTCCCGATCGCGTTCGCGAGCTCGAAGAATGGGGCGCGGTGTTTGACCGGACAAAGGAAGGTCTGATCAGCCAACGCAACTTCGGTGGTCATCGATATCCGCGTCTCGCTCACGTCGGAGATCGCACGGGCCTCGAACTCATCCGCAGCCTGCAAGATCACGGCATCCACCAAGGCATCCACTTCCACATGGAATGCACCGCGCTCGGTCTGTTGAAAGACGGCGAGCGCATCGCGGGAGCCTTGTGTTACTGGCGCGAAACGGGACGGTTTGTCCTGTTCAAAGCCCCCGCCGTCATCCTCGCAACGGGCGGCGCCGGCAAAGCTTGGCGCATCACGAGCAACTCGTGGGAGTACACCGGCGACGGCCTCGCGATGGCCTACCACGCAGGCGCGGAACTCATGGACGTCGAGTTCACGCAGTTCCATCCGACCGGCATGGTTTGGCCTCCGTCTGTCCGCGGAACACTCGTCACCGAAGGCGTGCGCGGCGACGGTGGCATCCTGAAAAACCGCGATCAGAAGCGCTTCATGTTCGACTACATTCCGCCGAAATTCGCCGCGGAAACAGCCGATTCCGTCGAAGAAGCCAACCGCTGGCTCGAAGGCGACAAGACCGCTCGACGTCCTCCGGAACTTCTCACCCGTGACGAAGTCGCACGCGCCATCAACGCGGAAGTCAAAGCCGGCCGCGGATCTCCGCACGGCGGCGTTTTTCTCGACATCGCTTCGCGTCGCCCCGCGGAGTTCATCAAGAAAAAACTTCCCTCGATGTACCACCAGTTCAAGGAACTCGCGGAAGTCGACATCACCAAGGAACCCATGGAAGTCGGCCCGACGCTGCACTACTTCATGGGCGGGGTTCGCGTCGATGCCGAGTCGCAGATGACGCGAGTCCCCGGCCTTTTTGCATGCGGCGAAGCGGGCGCGGGTTTGCACGGGGCAAACCGTCTCGGTGGAAATTCACTCTCCGATCTCATCGTCTTCGGCAAACTCGCGGGCGACGGCGCAGCCAACTACGTGCGCAGTTTGTCCAATCGTCCCAAGCCCGTGAAGGAACAGGTCGAACAAATCGTTCGCGCCGCAACGGCTCCTTTGAATCGGGAATCCGGCGAAAATCCGTATGTTCTTCAGGACGAACTGCAAGACATGATGGGTCGATGTGTCGGCATCGTGCGCATCGAAGAGGAGCTCAAGGAAGCGATCGATGTCCTTGACAAACTCAAGACGCGCGCGAAGAACGTCAAGGCGCACGGGGCCAGTCAGTACAATCCGGGCTGGCACGCGGCGATCGACATCGGCAATTTGCTGTTGGCGTCGGAAGTCGTCACGCGCGCGGCGCTCATGCGCCAAGAAAGCCGCGGAGCGCACACGCGCCTCGATTACCCGGGCGAACGCGACGAATGGCTCAAGTACAACGTGATCATTCGCAAATCGGCGAGTGGCGAAATGGAAGTCGAGAAGGTCGAAAGGCCGGCGGCTCCGCCAAACCTGCATGCGATTGCGCATTCGAAGATTGAAGACTTGGAGGCCGGTAAAGTCGGCGCCGAGGAGGGCAAATGAGCAAGCGAGTGTTCCGCATTTGGCGCGGCGACAAAGACGGCGGCAAGTTTGTCGATTACGAAGAGGAAGTCAGCGAGGGCATGGTCGTCCTCGACATGGTGCACCGCATTCAATCGCATCAAGCCAATGACTTGGCGTGTCGATGGAACTGCAAAGCCGGCAAATGCGGCTCGTGCAGCATGGAAATCAACGGCAAACCGCGCCTCGCGTGCATGACGCGCATGAATACGTTCGGCCCGGATGAAACGATTACGCTTCAACCTCTGAAGACGTTTCCGATCATCAAAGACTTGGTCACGGATGTTTCGTGGAATTACAAGCAAAACAACCGTATTCCGCGATTCAAGCCCAAGCCGAAAAACGCCGACGGTACCATGCGCATGTACCAAGAAGACGTCGATCGCCCGCAGGAATTCCGCAAGTGCATCGAATGCTTCTTGTGCCAAGACGTTTGTCACGTCATTCGTGATCGCGACCAGAAAAACGGGTTTGTCGGACCGCGTTTCATGGTGCGCCTCGCGAGCCTCGAAATGCACCCGCTCGATAACGACGACCGCGTTCCGGAAATCAAGAAAGACTTCGGTTCGGGCTTCTGCAACATCACGCGTTGTTGCACCGAAGTTTGTCCCGAAAGCATCGGGATTACCGACAACGCCATCATTCCGCTCAAAGAACGGGTCGTGGATCGATATTACGATCCGATCGTCATGGTCGGGCGACTTTTGACGGGCAAGAAAGTCCGGACGAAGTCCCGATTCGAAGAAGGCGGAGACAAACCGAACAACGACGAATGACGCGCTTTGGGGCGACGAGCACCTCGAGTGACTCGAAGCCCCATTTCATCCAATGCGGGGCTTGGGGCCAAGGGTGAACCGACGCCCCTATATGAAGAGGGCAAACCAATGGCCGACAAACTCACCCTGAAAAAAATATCCGCCGCGAGTATCGGACAAGCGCTCGAACTTGCCGATCATTATCGGCTCTTGAACGAACCGGCGCAGGCGGAGAGCATTTGTCGCGATATTCTGGCGGTGGATCCCGGACACGTCGGAGCCAAAAAAGCGCTCCTGTTGGCCCTCAGTGATCAGCTGATTGGCGGCGCATTGCCGGATGCCGTTCGCGCAGCGCTCGATTTGGCCAAAGGTTTGCCCGACGAATACGAACGCATCTATTACACGGGCGTCGTGCACGAGCGTGAGGGGCGGGCACACGTGAATCGCGAAGGAACCTTTGCGTACAGCAAATTGCGTCAAGCTGCGGATTTATTCGAACAGGCGGAGAGAATTCGCCCGGCAGGCAATGACGCGGCGATCTTGCGCTACAACGCGTGCGTTCGCGCCATTGAAACCTATCGCCTCAAGCCCCCCGCAGACGAACACGATGGATATTGGGAATGAGACGGGGTTTCCCCCGTACCTCATTCCTCACCACCGCTGCTCGCACCGCCTACGTTCATCCCTTCAAGTGCGTCTTGAAATACTCGCTCACCAGCTCCTCCATATAGATCTTGTCGGCCATTCTTCGCGGCATGTGCCGTTCGTCCGGAAAAGCCAATAAGTCGTACGGCTTGCGCTCCCGAATCAGCACATTGATGAGCCGCGCCGTATGGCGGAAATGCACGTTTTCGTCGATCATCCCGTGCACCAACATCAGCTTGCCCCGGATGTTCCGCACGTGGTGCATCACGCTGCCTTCTTCGTACCCTCGAGCATTCTCCTCGGGCAAACCCATGTAGCGCTCGGTGTAATGCGTATCGTATCCGTCCCAATGCGTCACCGGCGCTCCCGATACCGCCAGATGAAACGTCTCGGGTGCCCGGGACAAACACATGAGCGACATGTACCCGCCGTAACTCCAGCCGCAAATCCCCACTCGTTTCGGATCCGCCAAACCTTGATCCACGAGCCAACGCACCCCGTCGACTTGATCATCCACTTCAATCGATCCCATGCGATGTTTGATGGCACCTTCGAATGCGAGCCCGCGGCGCGCACTGCCTCGATTGTCCAGGATGAACACCAAAAATCCCTGGCTTCGCAAATATTGAGCGCGCATCATCACCGTCGCACTCCACCCGCGCGTCACGAGCTGCACGTGAGGACCCCCGTACACGTACACGATCGTCGGATATGGCCCCGGACCGAAGGTCGCATCGGGCTTGTATACCGCGCCAAACAGTTTTTCCCCATCGCGCGATGACAAACTCACGATTTCCGGTGGAACAAGCCCCAAATCGGCAACCCGCGGATCTTTTTCCTCGAAGATCGTCCCGAGCACCTCACCTGTTTCGAGGGACCGCAGCTTGACCGTCGGCGGACGCTTCAGATGATGATGCACATCGACAAACCGATGACAGGCATGATCGCAAATCACGATATGCATCCCCGGTTCGTTCGTGATGCGTCGAAGCTCGCCCCCGCCGAGCGACACCGCGTACAAATGACTCTCGAGCGGGCTTTCGGCCGTGGCCGTGAAATACACGAGGCCTCGCTTTTCGTCGATTCCGCGAATATCGTCGACCATCCAGTCGCCTTGGGTGAGCGCCCCGAGCAACGCCCCATGTTTGTCGTACCGATAGATGTGTCGATACCCCGTACGTTCGGAGGCCCATAAGAATCCACCGTCGTCGAGCGGCCGGAACATATCGTGCAAGTTGATCCAAAACTTTGTTTCTTCCTTGAGAAGAACCGACCGAGCACCCGTCGCCAAATCGAACGCGACCAATTCGAGCCACGATTGACGCCGATCTTGCATTTGAGCCACGAGCCGCCCGTCGTTCAACCAACCGACACGCGCGAGATACACCTCTTCGCCGTAAGACGTATCCATACTCGTGGACAAACCGCTCTCGACATCCACGATAAAAAGGCGCACGCGGGCATTGTCTTTTCCGGCAAAAGGATATCGATGATCTTCTTGCGCCCCGTCGCCGGTCGTATCTTTGCCTTGATGAACGATGCGATATACCGGAATGTGCGTCTCGTCGACTTCGGCATAAGCGATTTTCTTCCCATCGGGCGACCACCAAAAGCCGTCGTGTCGCCCCATTTCTTCTTGCGCCGCATACTCGGCCAAACCATTGGTTTTTCCGGTATCACGAGCGCCGGACGTGATTTGTCGCGCCGCCCCGCCTCGAGTCGATGACACGTACAATTCCGCATCGGCCACGAACGCCACGCGCGAACCGTCGGGAGACAAACGCGGGCACTGCGCGGCGCCATGCTCGCCGGCGTAAATCGTCAGCAATGGTGCGTCCGGGCCGATTTGCGTGCAAAGTTCATTCTTGATCGGCACGAGCAAATGAGGCGCATGTTTGGCCCACGCGTAGGTCGTAATTCCCGTTTCACGCTGCCGCATGCGTTCACGACGCAAAGCCTCGGCCAGCGAAACGTTTTGATCCGTGGTGCCTTCGTCGCGGGCAATCAAAGGTTTCTTTTCGTTTGTCGCCGGATCGAAACAATAAAGCTGCCGTTCGAGTGTCCGTTCGGGGCTCCAAAGAAACGTCACGACCGCATCATCGGGACGAAAGCGAATTTGATCCGGAATGGCCATTCCCGGCAGGGGATGACGCGCAACTTCCTCCAAAGAAATACAACCGGCGCTCACGAGGGTCCTCGACACTTCCACATTCGACTGGGTCATGCGCGTATCTCCGAATGCAACGACGTAGCCACTTGCCTATACCATGGGCCAAGACCAACGCACCATCGCGAACCGCACGTTCGCATGGTTGCACAATTTGTGCAACGTCCCGAGACTCGCCTTCACAATTTGCGCAAACGGTTTGCGCAGTTCGTGCGTCCCGTACCGCCGCATGCCCGAAGCTTGGGCGCCTCGGGTCATTACTTTTCAACAGCAAAAATCCGAAAAGCATGGCATGGGACTTGCCGGTTGATACAACCGAGGAATGCGGCCGGCATTCCGAACCCAATCAGGTGAAATCATGCATGTTCGTGTTCTCGTCAGCCTCGGTATTTCATTGATGACCTTCACCTTGGCCACTGCGGCGGCGCACGCCGAAGAAGGATACCAAGCCCCCGAGAAAGAAAAGCGAGTGTTCGTCGGTTTGTCGGCGGGTGGTTCGTATGCAATGGTCAATCATCCTCTGATCAATTCGACAGGTTTTGGCGCCGTGACGCTGGGACTGCACGCCGGCGTCAATATCACGGACCGGTGGACGATCGGCGGTGATATCACGACATTCGAGCACGGAATGATCCGCGCGAGCGGAACGGATCCATTTCGACCAACCCAATTCCTCGAACCGCAAGCCGGTTGCGACAAGTGTGAACCTCCCGCGCCGGGCGGTTGGATCAGCCAAACCTCAGCGACATTCACGACCGTCGGACCGCGCGTCGAGTTTTCTCCATTCGGAAAAGACGGCTTCTATTTGGGTTTGACCACGGGCCTCAGCGTGCTTTTGGGCGTCGACACGCAATTCGGGTTTGGCGGAGCAGCCCGCGCCGGGTATCGCTACCGCGTCGGAAACGTCCTCGGGCTCGGCTTAGAAGGCGGCCTTCAAGGTCAACGGTTCGATACGGGCTCGAACGTATTCCCGTATGCCTCCGTCGTTTTACGCCCCTATTTCTGATCCTCGCCCAGCCATGACGACGCGAATTCCAATACCCGCGCATTGTCATTGACCTGCTCCAAGAAACTCTGTCGCCAACGCACGTCGCTGATTCGCTCCGCCCGCTTCAGCAAACGATCCCGGGCCACACGAATCTCCGACGCGGCTTCCGCTTCTTTGCCCGCAGCTCGTAAAGCCAAAGCGCGCGTCCAGCGAATCAGACTTTCGCCTTCTTCGATTCCGTCGAGCCGATTGAGGATCTCCATGGCTTCGCTGGAAAGCGCCAAAGCCTCGGCTTCCTGATTCTTCGCAATCGCAATTCCCGCCATGAGCGCCAATGCGTACGCACGAACGGCCGGAGCACCTTCGGATACATCGAGCGCTCGTTTGGCCATCTCCAGCGCCCCTTCTTTGTCCCCCGCCAAGCGATTGATCATCGACATGTAAATGCAAATGAATCCCTCGCCGCGACGATTCCCTTGCTGCACCACCAATTCGAGGGCCGCATTTTCGACATTGTGCGCTTCTTCGACATTGCCGAGATGCGCCAGCGCATGCCCCAAATTCGCCAAAATCGAGCATACATAATCGAGCTGCATCGGCTCGGCGATCGCCAAGGCTTCTCGAAATGCCGATACCGCCAGTGGATACGCCCCCAAATGCACATACGCATTACCGATGTTCACCCGCTGCAAACACGTATTGCGCATATCCCCGGACGACGTGAAATTCTCGACCGCTCGTTCCACGCGCCGAATGTACGACGTCAGATCCGCTTCGTGCAAAGCCATTTCCGCACGCGCCACTTCGAGCCACGCCAGGACAAACGGACTCGTAATGCTGTGTCGCTGAACCATTTTCTGCGCCGTCGATAACCCCTCGTGCGCTCGATCCGGCAAACCACTGCGCAAAAGTGCGACCGTGAGTCGTGATACCGAAATGACATGCGCTTCGCTCGTCGGACCTTCCGCCTCGAGCTCCCCGAGCAGCGTATCGACAGCCCGAAGACGATCGACATCGCCCAGATTTCCACACGCAATGACGAGGTGCCCCAATGCCGCATGAAATGCCGTGCTTCCCCGAGGCAGCAGGCTCAACGCTTCTTCAGCCGCATTCTTCGTCTCGAATAGATTCCCGAGCCACCGATACGCAATGGCATGCACGAGGCGCATTCTGGCCCGAACGGCGGCTTCGTCCCCCGCCGTCGTCAATGCGCGGTCGGCGAATTTCGTCGCATCCCGCAGCGAATTGACCGACAAAGCATCAATCGCTTTGGCTTCGTCGCGAAGCAATGGGGCATCCTGCAATGCATCGACCGCTTCCCGCCATTCGTATTCGGCCCGAGGAACCACCGACAAAAGCGCCCCGGCATCGAGCACCTCCGTGCCGTCGACATGCGTGTCTTCGTCGACCAAATCCGTCGGATCAAGCTCCAAAACATCGCTGCCGACTTCTTTGGGATGCCGCACCGACAATACATCCGCGACCTCTTCGACGTCGTCATCCGCGGACAATGGCGGAGCAAACACCGCATGTTGCGACATCCGTTCGAATGCCAAAACGAGTTTGTCTCGGAATATCTGCATCGTCTGCAACCGAGCGTCTTTGTCCGGGACGAGCGCCTGTTGAATCACCTCGAGATACGGCGTCGGAATGTCATCCACGAGCATCGACAAAATCGGCGGCGGCTGCGTGATGATCTTGACGAGCACCGCTTGCTGCGTCGGCCCTTCATACGGCCGTTTGCCCGAGAGCAACTCGAACAAAACCGCGCCGACCGACCAAACATCAGCCCGAGCATCCACGTTGGACAAACCCTGCGCCTGCTCGGGCGACATGTACTCGGGCGTGCCCATCACGACACCGTGCAACGTGAGTTTGTGCAGATTCGGGTTGGGCGAATGCACACGCGCCAAGCCGAAATCGACGAGTTTCGGAACGATTTCGCTCGACGTGCTGGTCAAAATGATGTTCTCGGGCTTGATGTCGCGATGCACGATGCCGCGTTTGTGCGCCGCAACGAGCGCCCCCATGATGGGCACCATGATCGTCATTGCTTCGTGCTCGGAAAGCCTCCCACGCGCGCCGAGATAATCGCGTAGGGTTTCTCCCGACAATAATTCTTGCACCATGTAGAACGTGCCGTCGCGACGTTGACCCACTTCATGGATCGTCACGACGTTGGGATGACGTATGGCCGCCGTCGTCTGCGCTTCCCGTCGAAAGCGAGCGATCATCGCCGGATCCCGATCGAAGCCCGGGTGCATCAATTTGATCGCCACCCGCCGCTCGACGAACATGTCCCACGCTTCGAAGACACTGCCCATCGATCCCGAACCAATCAGGCGCTGAAGCGTGAACTTTCCAGCGATCTGCATGCCGGGTTGAAACGGGGTTTGTCCAGCGCGCGAAGACTCCGATCCCGCCGACGGGGCCGAACTCGTCCGTTCATCATCTTTACGGCGCTGCCAAAAACGAAGCATCGTGCTCCTTCACTCCCTCGAGCGAACGAAAGGACACCGCGAGCGTTGGGCGATGTCAAGCAGGTCGTGCGTCCAGCGCAACCGGCGTGACAACAAACGTATTCCACGGCGAATGACCCGAACACATACCCGTCACGACTTCGTTGGTACTCAAATGAAATCCTTCCGACGACCGGATACGCAAGTCACTTCGCGTTGCAGACTCCACCGATTGGATTGATTCCCCACGATGAAAAGGATAAGGTCGATTCCTTCCATAACCGACCATCCTTCGCCCAATCGACATGCCGTCGTGGATACGAGGAGAACTCCATGTCCCATTTGAATCGTTCGCAGTATGTATTGATTGGTTTGGGTCATTTGATTGCCACGTTGTCGTTTGTCGCATGCCGGCTCGAGACAAACGGGACCTACTCCGAGAGCGCGAGCTCCGGAGACGTCGGCGGTATGGGGGCGGAAAAGATCTGCATTCCCGACCAACGGCGAGCTTGTTATTCGGGCCCGGTCAATACGGCGAACGTGGGAACGTGTGCATCCGGCATCGAAACGTGTTTGGCAGATGGAACCGCTTTTGGCGAGTGTATCGGCGAGATCCTTCCCATTGTCGAAAACTGCGTTTCACCGGGAGATCAAGATTGCGACGGTTTGGCGGACATCGACGACCCCGAATGCAAATGCACCGTCGCCAATGCCTTGACCGATTGCGATACCGGCAAACTCGGCGCTTGTGGTCCGGGGCGAGGGTTGTGCGCGGAAGATGGTCGATCCATTTCCACTTGCATCCAAGTGGCTCTGCCATTACCCGAAAATTGCGCGACGCTCGAAGACGATGATTGCGACGGCGTCGCCGCTCCGATGTGCACGGGCAACCCATTATGGACGTATGCTCCACCCAGCGGAAATGGCATACTCAAAGACGACGCGATTTTCTCCGTCGCAGCGGCCCCCAATGACGAATATGTCGTGGTGGGTATGGTCGACGGAACCCTCGGCGCCGATGGTTACGGAATCACGTTCGGCACGGCGTATATCGCCAAACTCAGCTCCGACAAAAAGGTCATCTGGGAAAAACGATTTACGAGCACGAGTTACGCCGTGGCCCGCAGCGTCGCCGTCGAAAAGAATGGCAATATCATCGTCGGCGGCTCATTCTTGGGCATTGCGAACATCGCCGATATGTCCGTCACCTCCAATGGCGTCGACGGATTCATTGTGAAATACGACGCCGCGGGAACACTGCTCGCATCACGAAGGATCAGCGACGGCGGAACCCAAGACATCGTCGGGATCGCCGTTGATCCTTCGGGAAATTATTGCGCTATCGGCTCCACCACCGGCGGCATCAATTTCGACGGCAATATGCAAACAGCCACCAGCACCGACTTCTACGTCACTTGCTCAAAACCGGACAATACGAGCCTCTGGAGCAAAATCTTCAAATCGGGTGGTGTTCAATATGGCCGCGGTATTGCCATGACGTCCGACGGCGACGTCATCGTCGTCGGAAATGCCGACAATACCAATACGAACCTCGGCGCCGGGGACATCACGAAAGGCGGCGATTTCGACTTTTTCGTCGCACGTTACGCCCACGCCGACGGCGCTTACCGCTGGGGCAATCTGTATGGACAAACCAAAGATCAACGCGCCAACGGCCTGACCATCGGAGCCGGCGGTCAAGTCTTCGTTACGGGCGAATTTATCGGAACAATCGACTGGAAAAACGGCGCCACCACGGTCGCGGCATCGACCACGACGAGCGACGTTTTTCTTGCCCAACTCGACGCCCAAACCGGCAATCAATCGAAAGCCCAAAGCGGCGGCCAATCCGGAACGGCAACGGGCACATCGGTCGCCACCGATCTCGCCGGAAATATCACCCTATTCGGCCATTTCAGCGGATCCATCAATTTCGGTAATCCGGCGGGCCCCACGGCGTCGTCCACGGGAACCACCGACACGTTCCTCGTCAAACTTCGCAACACGGACTGGTCCCATGTCTGGACCGTCGCGTATGGCAAATCCGGCAATCAATACGGATGGTCGACGGCTGTCACCAGCGACGGAACAACCATCACCGGCGGCGAGTTTTATGGGGAACTCGATGTGCCGACCACCCCCCTCATCACCGCGACGAGCGGCGCGGATCTCTTTGCCGTACTCGCCAATCCCTGAAAAGAGGCTCACTTCCCCACAAGGTTCTCACTCAAATCCCACAATGCTCGAGCGAGTCCCTCGTCATCCCCGCGAGCTTTCGGCCGTCGAGCCTTCATGTCGAAGAAGTATTGCCCGCTGAATCCCGCAGCCTCCGGGTTCGTCGCCAGCCATAACATCGTTTCCGCTCCTTTTTCCGGCGAGCGAGCAACGAGCCTCTGACCAAGTCCAAAGAACGCCTTGATGAACCCGCCGTTGTTCCAGCCAAACGCCGACCGGACAAACCCCGGGTGATAACAATTGGCCACGGCCGTCGTCCCCGACAATCGCTTGGCCAATTCCAGCGTAAAAAGAACGTTCGCCAATTTGGAATCGGCATACGCTGGAAACCCCGCCGAACCATTCCGTTTGACCACGGTCTGCAAGTCGAAACGACTCATTTGATGCGCCCCGCTCGATGTGCTCACCACGCGAGCGCCCGGCGTTTTACGAATCAATTCGAGCAAATCGCGCGTGAGCACGAAATACGACAGATGGTTCAAGGCAAACGTCTGCTCGATGCCGTCCGAGGTCAGCCCGTATTTCTCGAACCACGCCCCGGCATTGTTGATCAAAATATCGAGGCGCTCGTTTTTTGCGGCAAACTCCTTGGCCACCGCTTTGACGTCCGCAATTTTGCTCATATCGCCGAGCAACATGCTCACCCGATCATGTCCCCCCGCAGCCTTCAGCTCGCCAACGACACGCTCGGTTTTTTCGCGGTTTCTCCCGACAACCGTCAGCGTGACCCCGCGCCGCGCCAATTCGAGCGCCGCCGCTTTGCCAATGCCTTCGGTGCCCCCGGTGATCAGACAAACCTTACCCTCGAGTTTTTCGCTCATGTTGCTCCACCAACGATTCTATGATGTGTCTAGCGCCGAATGAACGCCGGCGTTCCCGAAAATTCGAGCGCCCCGGAAAAACGCGCGCATTTGCCAATTTCGTCGTCGTACGCCATATCGGTATTCGCCTCCATGGCCAATTTGATCGCCGGCAAATATTGATCGACTCCCGCACCTTCGGCGACACCATCGAGAATCTCTTGCGGCAGCATTCCGCCACCCAAATACCCATGCGTTTTACCTTCTTCATCGATGGAAAATCGCATCCGCGCCTTTTCCAAGTGAATCGTGAAAGATACGTCGAAAATCGCAATGGGCACCACGACCGGAAATGCACCGGTCGAAAGCACGCCGTCTTTGATGCTCGCTTTCGTGACGTAGCTCCGTGGCACGGTCGGATCCGCATCGAACGTCTGGTAAGCCTCGATGACCCCGTCGGTCCCCAAATTGGGACGTTTCTTTTGGCCAATCTGCACACCGACGTTGACACAACTGTCATTCATCCAATCGTCGACATTCTCCAATTCGGTGAGAATGACGAGCTCCCCGTCGTTGATGGCCCCTTGCACCAATCCATCCACAGCATCGCCCACTTGATCCTTGATCACCGGAATGAGCGTCGCGAGACGATTGTCAATGCCCGGAACACCATCGGGATCGACGAAATCCTCTTTTCCACAAGAAAGGGTATCGTTGCCGTCACTGACCCGATCATCCAGATTGAATCCGGGGGCAACGTTGTTTTCGGCAATCGTAAACGCCAGCGAAGTCAATACGGTCACGTATTTCTCGCCGCTCGTGCACGAAAGTTCCTCGGCCGTAGGTTCGTCCGGAGCACACCCCGAAAGCAAAGCAGCGGCCAGGAAAAACAATCCGGTATGTAAGGTTCGGTTTTTCATACTTCGATCGCCGACAAACTCGATGTCACGAGCCCGCCGCCCTTTCCGTACGAATCAAGCGTGAGTCCCATTGCCCGTGCCAGCGTGAGGAGCACTTTGCTCGTATTCTCGCTCGACGCCGAACGATAATGAATCCCCGTTTGCAATGCGCCGTTGCAACCACCGGCAATGATGATGGGGTATTCTTCCACCGAATGCGATTGTCCCAACGAACAATCGCTCGTCCCAAGAATGGCGCAATGGTCGAGCAACGTCGTGTCGCCTTCGGGCACCGCCGCGAGCGCTTTGATCATGTACCGGAATTCTTCCATGATGTAGAGCAAAATGCTGGCGACCTTCGGCTGCGGCGTGGGTTCGTCATGCGTGAGCTGATGATGCCCCGAATCGATATTCGGAAGCGGAAACAAGATATTGCTCACGGAATGCGAAAACCAATGGCTGAAAACTCGCGTTTGATCGCAGGCGAGCGCCATCACGAGCGTATCCACCAAAACACGCGAAATCTCCGACAACTGCGGACGCCCGTCGATATCGGGATATTCATCGAGCGGCTTCGGCGGAACGGCGCACGACAACAAGGCCGGCGGATTCTGCTGGAGCTTTTCAATTTGTTTTTCCAACGTGCGAATACCGTCGAGGTGTTGTTCGAGACGCGCTTTGTCGGTACTTCCAAGCACGCCTTGCAATGCCGTCGCTTCGTCGATCACGCCGTCCAAAATGCTCTTGCGCAAAGGCAAACGCGGGTCCGGGGGCGCCATGGAACCGGGCATCACGAATCCGTCGACGAAAACGCGATTAAAAAACGCCGCCGGCGATGATTCCGGCGTATTGCGGCTGTTCACGCCATTGTAGGACCAACCCGCCCCTCCGGCTTGCACGGACGTCTCGAGCGATCGGAATCGTGTGTCTTGACCAATCGCCGCCGCAATGACTTGATCGATGCTCGGCACCGAAAACGTGGAATCGTCTTTGTTGTCATTGGCAAACGGCGCCCCGGAAAGAATACCTACAGCTCCGGAACCATGCGGGAAATTGCTTCCCGTGTACACCTTCATGCCCGTAATGACGTTGATCTTGTCTTTGACGTCCGCCAGCGGCATCAACGTGGGCGAAGGATCCCATGTCGTTCCCGTTTTTGCAGGCGTCCACAAATCGGGCAACATGCCATTGCCCCAAAAGAAAATCCCAAATCGCTTGGGTAAGGCATCTCCGGCGGCATACGCCGTACCGTGGCGATTCAAGAATATCTCGAGCGCCGGAAGGCCGATACCGACCGCAACCCCTCCGACCATTCCCCGAAGCATCGTCCTGCGCGAAAGTTTCGTCCTTTTCATGGCGATTACCTCGTTTCCTTTCACTGCGGCTTCTGGGCCAATCGAAATGCCGGACTCATCGCCACGAGCTTCAAGAGTTCTTTCATCCGATATCCGGAGTCGCGGAAATCCCAATGAAGGGTTCTCAACGTAGCCGCATCCGCGTCGGCGGGACGGAACCCCGTCGCATAACTGAATACTTTGCGCACGATGCACGGCGCGAATTTCGGACTGTCGTGAATCCCCTTCGACAAGGCCCGCGCATCGGCAAACTTGACTCCATCAAGGTCCCCGGACGCATCAATGACCGCTCCCACTTCTTTCGCCCGATATCGACCGATTGCATCGAAATTCTCGAGGCCGAGTCCGATGGGATCCAAGAGAATATGGCAACTCTTGCACACGGGATCCTGCAAATGCGGCTGCATACGCTCGCGCAACGTCCGCGCCGTCTGCGAAGGCTCGGGCAAACCCGTATTCACGTTCGCCGGAGGCGGCGGAATCGTGTCGCAAAGCAATCCTTCGCGAATGAATTTGCCCCGCAACGTCGACGATGTCGCCCGCGGATGCGAATGCAACGCCAAAATACTCGCATGCCCCAACAAACCAACCCGCGGAGAATTCTCCGGAAACTCGACGAGATTAAAACCTTCGTCGGCGGGAGACGCAATCATGTACATCGACGCGAGCTTCGTATTTACAAACGTTTGTCGCGTCGTCATGATTTCGCGCACGTCCGTATCGAGCTCGAAAACGAGGTGCTCGAAAAGGCGCAGGGTTTCTTCACGGACCATCGGCCCGAGGTCCGGGCTGTAATACGTAAAGAGCGTCGGGTCTTTGTTGAGGTTATCGAGCTCGCGGAGTTTCAACCAATCCGTGACGAATGCACGCAGGCCCTCGTGCGCCCGCGCAGACGCGAGCATCCGCTCGATTTGCGCGCCCAGCGCCGCGTCATTGACTAGATCGCCCTTTTCCGCAGCCGCCAGCAATTCATCATCCGGCGTGCTGTTCCATAGGAAATACGACAATCGCGACGCCATCTCCAGGCTCGTGTAACGCAATTGGCCCGCATGCGCCGGATCCGCCTCGCCCACCTGGGGACGATAGAGAAAGTGCGGTGATTGAAGCATCGCCGCAATGGCATACTCGAGGCCCCGGTCAAACCCGCCGAGCGCCGCGGACGCCTGCATGAAAATATTCGTCAATCGCGTGGTTTCGGCATCCGTGAGCTGCCTACGGTAAAGCTTTTTCCCGAGACGCGTGACCGTTTCTTTGGCACACGCCATATCGTCGGGCCCCGTCGGCTTGCATTGCAAGACAACGGCCTTGTGCGCATCGTCCGCAATCACTTGCTGCGCAATCGCAAACGCCGCTTTTTCGTATTTTTCGACGCCGCTTGGTGAAATGGTACTGACGGACGCACCAATTGCGACAAAACCATCGAGCGCCGCATCGGCTTCAATGGCCGTCGGCACATTGATGTCTTTGCCGAAAATATCGCGAATCGTATTTCCGTATTGCGGCACCGTCAGCCGCTGAGCGCCCGTTTGAGCCGCTGTATCGGGCATCGGCGGCCGCGGGCCATAATCGGGTTTCGCCGGAGGCGCAGGCGGATCACTGCCGCACGCTCCCGCAAAAACCGCCGCAACCAGCGAAAGACCAAGCCAACCAAGCATCGAACGCGTTTTTCTCGGACGATGATTCAACGACATCGTATACCTCACGAAAAACCCATCACACCAACCACGAAATTCCCATTGTGCGAATTCAACGCCGCCGCACCGCGTGAATCACCACCTGCTCGGCCGGCGCATCTTTGGCAAATGGACCCGCAGGACCCGTCGCCAATCCGCCCATCTTCTCGACGACGTCCATTCCCGACGTCACCTTGCCGAATACGGTATAACCCCAGCCCGTACCCGTCTTCGCCGTGTGATTCAAAAACGTATTGTCGACCAAATTGATGAAGAATTGCGCCGTCGCCGAATGCGGATCACCCGTACGCGCCATCGCCACCGTCCCGCGCGCATTCTTCAAACCATTGTCCGCTTCATTCTCGACCGGTGGATTCGTCGGCTTTTTCTCATAACGCTGATCATACCCGCCACCCTGCGCCATGAAGCCCGCAATGACTCGATGAAAGATCGTCCCCGAATAATGCCCCGCGTCAACGTAACGCAAGAAGTTCGTTACCGTTTTCGGCGCCCGCACGTCGTCGAGCTCGAGTTCGATGTTGCCCAAGTTCGTTTCGATCAAGATACCGGTCGACATGAGCTGCGACATACCCCATTCCCAACGCCGACGCCAGCAAAGATTCACGGCAACGACATCATCGACGACGCATCAGGTTTTGCGAGAATATTTCACATACACGAAATGCGAGTGCGCATCGGTAACGGAACTCTGAATCATGACCTGCTTGCCCTCCTCGAGATCCCGAAAATCAGCCGGACCGAACGTCACGACGTGCGCGTGGTTGGCCAATCCATGAATATCGTACGTTTTCTGGACTTTCGCCGCCATGTCCGCCGCCGTGATGATGAACTCGTGTTCGTCTTTCCCTCCCACTTGAATATCGCAAACGTTGATCCGCGACGGAGGATCCACAAGCGGAACACATTCGAGCGACAAACGATGAATATGCCCTCCCTCCTTCGTCGATGCAAAACGCACCAGTTCGCCGCGACGAACTGCTGCAAAATCCGATGCGCTCACCGTCACCAGGTGTTTGTGCCCGGACGAACCTGACAAATCGTACGTCTTTTCAGCTCCGGCGACGACATCGGAAACGGCAATCGGGAACGCATGCCCATGATTACGTCCAATGCGTGCCAATAAGCGATCACACGATTCGACCGTTCCATCTCGCCCGTCACACGCGCGCGCCGCACGCGGAAACGCGGGCGCGACGGTCAATACGAAAGCCGCCTTCAAAAGGGCTCTGCGTTCCATTCGTTTATCCTCGATCGGCGATACATTACGGCATTCGCCTCGACGCAGGGGATTTTTTTGCCGATCCGACGCACGATTTCGGTACCATCAAGGGATGCGACATTTTTCTCGAACCCTGCTTCTCCTCGTTTTCTGCTTTGGCTCGAGCGCTCCGGCGATGATGTCGTGCTCGGATCCGGCGAATACGGGGACGTCTTCAACCTCGACAAACTCCGAAGACGCCGGCCCGGACGCACCTTCGGGCCTGACCTTGCGCATCGATCCCGTGACCACCTCATTCGTGGTAGGCCTCGACGGCACCGTCGTCACCCGATCCGTGCATGCTTATGCAAAACGCGACGGAGAAGCCGAGAAAGACGTCACGAACGACGTCGAATGGTCGATCGACAATGCAAATCTCGCCGGTATCGATCTGGGCACCATTTCCAGTCGCGGCATCGGCGGAAAATCCAAAATACGCGCGCTCTACCAAGGCGTGAATGCGGAAGCCGATTTGACGATTCTCCTGCAAGGCGCTTCATTTTCGCCCGGCACCGACGCAACGACCCAAACCGCTTTCGATACGGCCACGGTCGATCCCGATCCAGCCAATGCCCCGGTTCTGGAATATCCCGAAGACGGCGTCGTTTTACCGGCCAATCTTCCGCCCATCGAGGCGCAATGGTCCCAAGGAAACGCCAACGTCGCCTACCGCGTACGCATCTCGAGCCCCGACGTGCTCGACATGTCGTTTTACACGACAAGCCTGGAATTGGTATTTCCCGCCGATGTTTGGAAGAAAGTAGCCGCATCCTCGCCGGATTCGCCCATGACCATCGTCGTCGACGCCATCGATGCGCAAGGAAAACTCCGGACGAGCGCCGCACGCACCATGACGATTGCTTCGGACGGCATCGACGAAAGCTCCATTTATGTTTGGCAATCCTCGACCGGAAGTTTCCGCGTGCTCGATATCATCAAAGGCACGGACATCCCGCTGCCGACGAACAGCCCGCAACTTTCGCCCGGACAACCATGTTCCGGTTGCCATCGCATCTCCCGCGACGGAAAACGTTTTTCCTACTCGTACAATGGCGGCAATTTCAACTTCGGCACGCTGGCTTATGACGGAGCGCAAAACACGTACGCTTCGAAAATCAGCCCGAGCCCGGCATTACGCGGCACGTATGCCTCGTTCAACCCGCTCGAAGCGAATACGCGCGCCGCGATGTTGTTTACTGCGCCCGATACCGTTCCTCAAAATACGGCGGGAACCGTGCGGTTGCTCCTGACAGACCCCGACACGAATGCCCCGATTCCCAACAATTTTGCCGACATGGTGCAGCAAATCCCGGCCGCCAATGGTCAAGCAACCTTGATGCCGGATTGGTCCCCCGCAGGCGATTTCGTCGTTTTCACCGCGTATGACAGCAACGCCAATTATGTGCGCCTCCTCGGAGACGATACCGTGCTGGGATCCGTGATCGAAATGCCCGTCAAATACATGCCCGACGGTTCCTTCCAATTCGGCACCCCCAAAGTGCTCGTCAATGCCCCACCCGCCGCGGGAACCAATCCGGACACCGGCGAAAACAATGTATTGCCGTCCGTTTCCCCCGACGGATCCATCGTCGCCTTTACCCGCGCCAATGGCTGGTGGTCCATCAAAACCCAACAATCGCTCATCAACTTGAGCGGCCGAATCGCCGTGGTTCGTCGCAGCGATAACCAAGTGCTCGAATTGGAACGCGGCGCATCGAATGGTCCCAATGATGTTTGGAGCAGCACGTGGCCGCAATGGGCGCCAACGTTGGGGAAAAAATGGGTTTGGCTTGCTTATGCCTCCGAACGACCCTACGGCCATCGTTTGACCCCGCAAAACAGCACCTGTTCGCTGGTGCAAGGTCAAAAACAATGCAAGCAGCTCTGGATCACGGCGCTCGACCGCGCCAAACTCGGCGCAGGCACCGAAGACCCAAGCCAAGCCGCCTTCTGGATTCCCGGTCAAAGCATCAACGCCCAATACGTCAGTCCACAATGGACCGTAGCGGTCGTCGCGCCACCCAAGTAATTCACTTCTGACGAAATGCATCGGCAAGCGTACGCGCGTCGAGTTTCCCTTCAGCCTTGATATACGCAATTTGCCGACGTAATGGCTCGAGCGACGGATGCCGATTCGTCTGAATCGCTCGATCCAACGCTTCCATGATTTCCAGACCCTTGTTGCGCCGCGAATACAAAGCCAATACGTTGCGCGCATAATAATCGATGAGCGCCGCTTGCCACGCATCTTCCAAACCCGCTTCGCGCGCCTCCTCCAAAAATTGGTCCACCGTTTCCCGCGGCTCGCGCTGCCCTTCCCAAAGTCGAAATGCCATCGCCCGGAAAACTCGGTATACTTGGTAAAACGTCACTGCCGACGCCGAAGCCTCCGGCGGCAGCTCGAGCTCGTAATTCGTCGCCCAAGGCCGCAAGTGATCATGCGCATGAAATATCTCGTGCATCACGTCGACTTGATCTCGCCGGGAAAACTTGCCCACCGAATCGAATGCTCGAGCACGGGTCTTCGGAAATAACAAAAGCGCCGCGGCCGAGCTGATTCGTCCCCAATCGTCCGCGTCCCCCTGCCGCACCAAATCCAAGACGATCTCTTCACTGCCCTCCAAAAACAACAAGAGCCAAAATCGACCCGCGAAATCGACCCGCAATTGCCGCGACAACTCCACACCATCCGGCGTTTTCCACGGAATCTCGCGCAGAAGCTGTTTGCCCATTTCCCGCGCCCGTTTGCTCGTATCCAGCGCCAATGCGGACAAACGTCGCTCTCGCGCCAATGAAAAATCCACCGCCGCCATATCCCCCAATGCGGCAAGACAAGCATATCCGAGCAAATGATCCGCATCACCCACGGATTTGTTCCGCGCCAAATCCTCCGCCGCTCGCAATAGCCGCGCCTCCCGTTCGAGACGCGATGCATTCGGTATTCGCACGACTTCGAAGGAATGTTCGTCCTGCCGCGCATTCTCGTCCGAAACGACATCCACCACGAGCGGGCTCAGCGCCGCCATGCGTACGAAATACGCACAATGACGCGCTCGTTCAATCGCCGCTTCCGCGTCCACGGGGCCTTCTTCCATTGTCCCGCCAAACCCAGGCGGTTTGAGCGCTCGTTCGGCATACAACGGCAAACTCCCGGGAAATGCGTCGTCATTTGGAGGAAACCCGGCCGCAAGACTTTTTCGGTCCGGTTCCAGATTCGCCGCCGACGACGGTTCACCGTTTTCCCCGCCAAACTTTTCCGAAAGTTTGTTCGTTTTTTTCGACGTAGCGCCTTCGAGCATCGGCGCGAGCCCGTGCACCCGCGCATACACGTCAATGATTTCGTCCGGAGCAACTCGAACACCGCCCGGAGCCGCCGGTGCACCCGTCATCAGATCATATTCGACGCCCTCGTGTTTCGCAATGGGCGCAAGATGCCCCGCGCCATCCGGTCCGGGCTTGCCATACGCTCGAAATGCAACGTCTTTGCCGCGTCCCACGTCATACGCCGTCGCGACGACGAGCTGCGCCAATTGCTCACAAGATCCCCCACCATCGAGCAATGCGTCGCCCATACGGCCGCCAGGCCGACCATAATATCGCAAATCACTGAAAACTTCGGGCGCCGCATACGCAACCACGGATTCGTCCCGCAAAACCTTTCGCAGCTCGGACAAACGATTTTCATATTGGACCAAGGCTTCTTCATCGTCGAAGCTTTGCCCGTCCTCGTCGGCATCGATCCGATTGGCCGCGATCAGAAACTGCCCGAGACGCAACGTGCCCTTGGAACGAGCCGCCTTTGCTGCATCAATCAGAGCTTTTCGCAAGACCCGAGCCTGGTGCTTGTCCACGAGCTTTTGCGTCGCCACCATCGTCGCCAAGCCAAAACGCTGGTCAATCGAGCCGTTGACACGCGGCCTCGGCGCACCATACGCGAGAAATGCCGCGTGGCCGACCACGGACAAAATGAGCGCGCCATGGATGAATCGAGACATCGACCAGGCAGAGTAACCTGATGCGGGGCGAAAGTTCCCGAAAAATTCAGCGCCTCATCCACTGCAATCCATAGCCTTCGCCGCGGCCCACGTTCCTTCTTGACGACGAACTCCACATTGCGTTGGATGGGCCGATGCCGCCCAAATCATTCGTAATCTTCGCCCTCCCGCTTTTCATCGCGAGCTGCTCGTCGACGCCGACGACACCCCCGCCCGCCGAATACACGCTCGAAGACGGCACCAAGGTCTCCGTCCGCAGCGATGGCGGGTTTGTCTTGGCGACGGATTCGCAAACACTCTTCACCATCTCCGACGAAGCCGCCATCACCGTCAAACGATATGATGAATTCGTCAACTCACTCTTCGCTCTCTGGTCGTTCGAACGCGACGGAGAAGTCGCCGAAGCCTTGTCCACGTTCAAAGGCAGTTCGTCCGGACCTGATGGCGTCACCATCGAGCTGTCGGGAAAAACAGCTCTCGCCACGATTACGACAAAAGTGCTCGCCCCCAAGGAATCCACGCTCGTCCATATCGAAGTCACCGGCTTTGCCGACGCAAAATCCATCGCCGTTCCCCTGGCTTGCGATGCCGACGCATCATTTTACGGGTTTGGCGAACAGTACAACGGCACCGATCAACGCGGTGAAACATTCCCCCTTTTCGTCAGTGAACAAGGCATCGGACGCACGGCGGCACCCAATATGGTCGGCACCCAAGGCAACGCCCACACGACCTACCTGCCGATGCCTTATTTCGTCGATCATCGAGGGTTTGGTACACTCGTCCGTACGTCTTACCGAACCATTGTCGATCTCTGCGCCACGAACGAACGAATTGCCTGGATCGAAGTCGAAAGCGACAAACCCGTCGAGTTCGTGGTTTTTCATGGTCCAACCCCCAAAGACGTGATTCGACAATTGGGAAATGAAGTCGGTCGGCCCAAAGCCCCGCCGACGTGGGCGTATGCGCCTTGGATCAGCGCGCAAGGTGGCCGGGACGCGGTTCTTGCCCGCGTCGCGACGCTCGAGCAAAACAACATTCAAGCCGGAGCCATTTGGTCGCAAGATTGGACGGGCAAACGCATGAACGTCGGCGGAGGTTATGGCGTACAATATCGCTGGGTCGCCGATGAAATGCTTTACCCTGATCTCGCAGGCATGATCACGGACCTCCACACCAAAGGTTACAAGTTTCTGGCGTATGCCAATCCGTTCATCATGCCAAACTTGGACCATTGGACCGCCATGTCCGATGGCGACATGCTCATTCGCAAAGGCGGACAAACCTATCTCCATGCTTCTCCGGCAGGTGATTCGTCCCACCCGGATCCGACCAATCCAGCCACGGGCGAATACGTACGCAGCCAATTGTCAAAGATGGTCACGCAATTGGGGATCGACGGTTGGATGGCGGATTTTGCCGAATGGGTACCGCTCGATGCCGAATACATGGATGGCTCCGACGGCCGGGCCATGCATAATCGTTATCCCACGGAATGGCATCGTTGGTCACGCGAAGTCATGGATAAAGCGCGTCCAGACGGTGATTGGGCCGTGTTTACTCGCTCCGGATGGACCGGAGAACAAGCCGTGGCGCAAATCGTTTGGGCGGGAGACCAAGAAGCCACGTGGACCAAAGAAGACGGTTTACCCACAGTCATTCCCGCATTACTCAATCTGGGGTTGAGCGGTTTTCCGTTTGTCACGCACGATATCGCGGGATTCAGCGGAGGGCCGAGCACCAAGGAACTGTATATGCGCTGGACCGAGCTTGGCGCATTCACGCCCATCATGCGCACGCACGACGGCAATATGAAAGACGCCAATTGGTCCTGGGACAAGGATGCCGAAACGACAAACCATTTCCGGCGCATGACGCATATCCATGCCGCGCTCGCGCCGGATTTCATGGCTCTCGCGACCGAAGCCGCTCAAACCGGCACGCCCATTCTACGCCACTTGATGCTCGAATTCCCAGACGATCCCGAAGCCCGCAAAGTCAATGATCAATTCCTCATCGGTGACGCGCTGCTCGTCGCCCCCGTCGTGGAACAAGGCGCCACATCGCGCAGTGTGTATTTGCCGAAAGGAACCTGGTTCGATGTGTGGACAGGACAAATGCATTCGGGCGGCTCGCCCATCATGATGGACGCGCCCATGGGCAAACCGCCGGTGTTTTCCCGAGACAAAGATCGCGCCGACCTACGCGCCCTTTGAACGCGATATCGTTGGGGTTTCACCCCAAACCCCACCCGGGGCTATCCGCCCCGGGACCCGGACCAGCGAGCGCTGGACCAATACGTTTCGCGTGCTTCGCACCCGAAATGACCAGGTTAAAGTCTGCTATTGCCTCTTGGCACCGTATTGGTTTGTCAGCAGGACAAACCAATGCACGGGTCAAGGGCCTGGGCCCTTGCGCGGGTGCAGGGGCGCGGAGCCCCTGCTGGGTCTGGGTGAAACCCAGTCCAACGCGGCCGGGTTTACCGCGCCAAACTCTTCCACGTCTCGGCGAGCTTTTGGGGCGAAACGGGCACGACCGCTTTGAGCTCCGGGGCAAACAACGATACCCGCAATTCTTCAATCAGCCACCGAAACGTCTCCAAATCTTCCGCGGGAACACCCCGCTTGTGCAGTTTGTCCCGCTGCTCGAGCCACGCGGTCCACAACGGCACGACTTGTTCGGCTTTGCTCTGATCCTTTTGCGGACCGTTGGGCATTCGATCCAAACGCACCAATATCGCGCGCAAATATCGCGGAATGTGCACCAATCGCTCCGCCCGTTCGTGCGTCAAAAAATTCGGCGGCGTCAAGTGATCGACTTGTACGCGAATTTCCGTCAATGCCGTTCGCGGCGCTCCGGGTTTGCCCGTCAGCGATCGTAATGCTTGTTCGACCTTACCCAACTCCGACCCGATTTCCTCGGCCAATTTGCTCAGGACCGTCAAACGATTGCCCAATTCAATTTTGCCCGTATCGAGGCGCGCCAGAAAATCCTTGCGCGAACGCGGAAAATTCGCCGGGTCTGTCAACCCAAACGCCTCGTCGAACGCACGCAGCACGATTTGCGTCCGAATCGGCACTCCATCCCGCCGAGCCAACGGGCCCGTGGCGATCGCCGCCGACACGCGATGCTCCAATTTGTGCAAAGGCGTGCTCATTTGCAACAAACACAAACGCCGCAATCCCGCCCGCGTCGCTTCATCCGCGGCCGCCCGCGATTCGAGGATTTTGACGGCAACCGTCGTCTCTCGATCCACGAGCGCCGGATAACCGATCATTTTGCGCCCGCCGACGTCGATCTTTACTTCTTCGGGCAGCGAATCGAAGCTCCACGACGAGAGCCCATCTTTTTCAATGGTTGCTTTCGACGCCCCCGCCCACGCGTCCCGAGCCCGCTTGCCGAAACGATCGCGCAAAGCTTCCAAATCTCTGCCTTCACCGATGACTTTGCCGTCTTCGTCCACAATGCGGAAATAAAACCGCAAAAACGGCGGCAGTTGGTCCGGACGAAACGTCCCCGGAGGTATCCGCACGCCCGTTTTTTGCTGAATGGCCCGCGTCAACGTGTCGATCATCGCCCCGTGAAATGGCTTATGCTGTTTGGCAAGCTCAACCGCCAACGGTCCTATGTCGCCGACGGCCTTGCGCATCGCTTTGGGCATTTCGTCCAGCAATCGCTCGATCTTGTCTTCGTGCCAGCCCGGGATCGTCCATTCCAGCACGCCCGGATCGAGCTGTGGCAAAAGCGCGAGCGGCACGGCAACCGTAATACCGTCATCGTCGGCGCTCGGGTCGAATTTGTACGTCAATGGCAAATGCAATCCCTGCAAATGGAGCACATCGGGAAAACGATCCGGAGATAATTCAACGGCTTCGTCGAGCAAAATATCGGAAATGGACAATTCCAGCAATTTCGGCTGCTTCGCTTCGGCGTCTTTGCGCCACGCTTCGAATGTTTTGCCGCTGTAAATGCCGTCGGGAATGCGCGCTTGGAAAAACAAACCCAACGCGTGATCATCGGCCAGCATGTCGCTGCGCCGCGCTTTGTCGCGTAAACGTCGCACTTCGTCGAACAGCTTTTGATTGTGCTCCATGAACCGCCCTTTCGTCTTGTATTCGTGACGAACGAGCGCATGCGTGATGAAAATATCGCGCGACGCCTTGGGATCCTTCGGGCCATAATGCACTTTGCGGTCCCGAACGATGGGCAAACCATAGAGCGAAACCTGTTCCTTCGCCATGACTTGCGCGGACTTTTCTTCCCAATGCGGATCACCATAATGACGCCGACACAAATCCCCGGCTGCTTCTTCGAGCCACGCCGGATCGATTTTCGCCGCCGTTCGTGCAAATAACTGCGATGTCAACGCCAGCTCGGCCGCCACGACCCACGCCGGAGGTTTTTTGGACAAACCACTCGCCGGATGCAATTGAAAACGCACCTGTCGTGCTCCGATGTACGTCTTGGCTTCCTGATTCCACATCCCGATTTTGCTCAGAAGACCGGGCAAAAGCGCGCGATGAATGGCGTCCGCATTCGCCGGTCCCGCATTCGACGTGATCCCCATTTCCTTGACGATTTGCGCCAGCTGCTGATGTACGTCCGTCCATTCGCGCATACGCACGAGCGACAAGAAATTATCGTAACACCAGCGCTGCAATTGCCCACGAGACATTCTGGATTGCGCTTCGTGGTACGCTTTCCAAATCTTGAGCAATGCGGCGAAATCGCTGGCTTCGTCCTGAAACTTGCGATGCGCGTCGTCCGCTTTTTTCTGCAAATTGAGCGGCCTTTCACGCGGATCTTGCACGCCGAGCGCCGACGCGATGACCAATACCTCGGCCAAACTGCCTTCGTGTTGTGCGGCCAAAATCATTCGGCCGAGGCGCGGATCCAGCGGCAATCGCGAAAGTTGCTTGCCAATTTCCGTCAGCTCGCCCTGTTCGTCGATCGCCGACAATTCTTCCAGCACCCGATAACCTTCTTCAACGGCTTTTTTGGGGGGCGGATCAAGGAACGGGAATTCACGAATATCGCCGATGCCCAGCGATTTCATTTGCAGAATGACCCCGGCCAAACCCACGCGCAGAATTTCGGGGTCCGTATACGCCGGCCGCGATTCGAAATCCTTTTGATCGAAAAGCCGAAAACACACGCCGCTTCGAACACGTCCCGCACGACCTTTGCGTTGCTCGGTGCTCGCCCGCGAAATCGGCTCAATTTGAAGACTCGTCACGCCCGTGCGCGGATGATATCGATTCACCCGCGCCAAACCCGTATCCACGACATACACGATGCCCGGAATCGTCAGCGACGTTTCCGCCACGTTCGTCGCGAGCACGATCCGCCGTTCGGGCATCGGCGCAAATACGCGTTGTTGATCAGCCTGGGGCAAACGGCCATACAACGGCAAAAGAACGGTCCGCGGCAAACCATGGGAATTCAATTCATCCATCGTTTCGCGAATTTCTCGTTCGCCGGGCAAAAACACCAAGATGTCTTCACGCGGATCAAGCTCGGTGATTTCTTCGATGCAATTGGCCACGACGTCGACCAGATCGTTTTCACCTTTTTGCGTTTCGCGATAAATGACTTCGACCGGATACGCTCGACCGGACACTTCGATGACGGGCGCTTTGCCGTAGAATGCGGAAAACCGTTCCGTTTCGAGCGTCGCGGAGCTGATGATGACGCGCAGGTCTTTGCGCTTTTTCACCAATCGTTCGACATAACCGAGCAGAAAATCGATGTTCAGGCTGCGTTCGTGCGCTTCGTCGATGATGAGCGTGTCGTAGGCGCGCAGGAGCGGATCGCCCTGAATTTCAGCCAGCAAAATGCCGTCGGTCATGAATTTGACGTACGTTTGCGGGCTGGTTTTGTCGGAAAAACGAATTTCATAACCGACTTCTTTGCCGAGCTGCACGTCGAGCTCTTTGGCGACACGTTGCGCCACGCTCGTGGCGGCGATTCGTCGCGGCTGCGTCACGCCGATACGCGCGGACAAACCTCGCCCCATGGCCAGCGCGATTTTCGGCAGTTGCGTGGTTTTCCCCGATCCCGTTTCGCCCGCGACGACAATCACGGGATGCTCGTCTATCGCGCGCGCGATCGCTTGCACATGCGCGGAAATCGGCAGTTCGGGGGGAAATCGTACGGGGCCTTCGGTTGCGATCGTCTCCACGGCGGCCGACGAATAGCATTTGCCACGGTCGGGCGCCCGTAGGAAAACGACGAGACGCGCACCTTTTCAGCCGGGGCGCATCGAGCTCACTTTGCCCCGAGCCGCTTCAGCTCACGCCGGCGACCCTGCAAAAGCTCATCGAGCTGCGCGGCGATCCAGTCCAAAAACGCCGCGTCCCACGAAGGTTTGTCCGGAAATCGCGCGTCGACCCGCGCCGATAACTCGATATCGCATTGACCCAGCAAATCCGCTATTCGCTCGTGCGCAATCCGCGCCGATGGCACCGAGGGATCACCAGCCTCTTCAGCCAAGACAAACGCTTCGTCGCATACGTAGTAGTTGCACGTCGCCGATCGTCGTCGCGGCTCGAGCACGCATCCCGTCGGGCTCAAGTACGTGCAACGCGCTGGAAAATCGTCGTTCGCCGCGATGCGCTGGATCGACAAACCTCGCGGGCTGGGAACCAGGCGCTTGGCGAGCATCTCTGCGATCAAAAAGTCGCGTCCGCCAAGGCGAACGATCCGCCCGATGTCCGTCCACGCAACAGCCGGCGGCGCGGCGCAACATCCCGCGCGACCATGCGGACAACGTCGGCATAGCGGGGTCAAAAGCAATGAATCGATACCCGCAAGCTCCACTCGAAACATCTTTTTGGAATGCGTACCAAAGACCCGCCGGCAAATCCACCCATCCGGTGAAACTCGTGCTAGTTTGGGCTCCAAGCGTTGCTCGGAAACGTGGTGGTTTGTCATGTCTGCGTTGCAAATCGTTTTTTTGGGTACATCCGCGGCCGCTCCGACGGCATATCGGAATTTGTCCGGCCTTTATCTCAAGCGCGAAGGTCAGGGTTTTCTATTCGACTGCGGTGAAGGTACGCAGCGTCAAATGATCCGGTACGGCACGGGGTTTTCCCTCGATGCCGTCTTTTTCACCCATTTCCACGCCGACCACTACCTGGGCATCATCGGGTTCGTCCGGACGCTCGGTATGCTCGGACGTACCACACCGCTCGTGATGTACGGACCGAAGCCGGCCGCGACGTTCTTGCCGAAAGTCATCAAGCTCGGCGTGGATGAAGTGACGTTACCCATTGAAATCGTTGAAGCGGAACCGGGCCAAGTGCTGCTTCGCGGCGATGGATTCCGGGTCGAGGCATTTGCGACGGATCATCGCATTCCTTCGATTGGGTATGCTTTGATCGAAGATACCCGACCCGGCCGATTCGATGTGGCCAAAGCCCAGGCGCTGGGAATTCCCGCGGGTCCGCTGTTTGGCAAACTGCAACGAGGTGAAACGATCGTTTTACCGGACGGACGTTCGATTCTTCCGTCGCTGGTCGTGGATGCTCCAAGACCCGGACGAAGAATCGTGATTTCCGGCGATACGCGGCCTTGCGACGGGACGTTGGCGGCGTCCGAAGGCGCGGACGTATTGATTCACGAGGCGACGTTTGGCGATTTGGAACAGCTTCGAGCGCGGGAGACGCGGCATTCGACGGCGCGGGAGGCGGCGATCATTGCGCGCGATGCCCACGTCAAACGGCTTGTCTTGACGCACCTTTCGACACGCTACGATCGCGAAGCTCACACGCTCTTGCATCAAGCGCGCGAAGAAACGAAAAGCGGCACGATCGTGGAGGTCGCCGATGATGGCCTGCTCCTCGATGTGCCGCTTCACGATTGAGTTTGGATGGCAAAACGGGCGCTGACGGCCGGTTCTACACTCCAAACCAACTCACTCGGCCGAGATTTCTTTCTCGAGCGCGTCGACTTCCGCCTTGTAGTTCGTCGCGGAGATATCTTTTGCCGATTCGTCGTCGAAATCGGCGACGGTCGGAAGATCTTCATCCTTGAGCTGCACCGGCGTCGCGGCGGCCTTTTCACCCGTTGTCGGAGCGGCGGGCTTTTGCTCTTCACACGCCACGGCAAACAGCGCCACGGCAACCAATGCAAGCGTCGTCCATCGGGTCATTTCGCACCTGCCTTGTCTTTGTCGCCGCCGGCGGCTTTCGCGTCGAACTTGCCCATCCACTTGGTGTGGCGGTCGTTTTCTTTCGTAATGAGTTTGTCAATACGCGCCACCGTATCGGCGTCGTTCGCTTCTTCAGCAACGTCCTTGGCGCGTTCGAGGCGCGAGAGGCGACGGGCGTGGCGCTTGAGCTCTTCTTTCAGAGCGGCGACCATGGGCTGGCCCTTGAGCTTCTCTTCGACCTTCTTTTTGATTTCGGCGCGGTGCTCTTTGATCTTCGCCTTGCGGTCGTCGATCTTTGCTTTGATTTTCGCGCGGATTTCCTTGAGTTTTTCCTCGTCGAGTCCACCCGCCACCGAGCCGGCGCTACCAACCGGACCAGCGCTGCCTGCCGGGCCGGCGCTCCCCGCAGCTTCCGGTGCGCCTTTGTCTTCGGGTTTGCCCTTGTCGTCGGGCTTGCCCTTGTCGTCGGGCTTGCCCTTCTCGCCGGCCTTCGCCGAAGCCGCGGTCGACCTGGTCGGCGGGGTCAAGATGGTCGGCTTGGGCACGGCCGAAGCTGCCCCGCTCAACGTGCACAACGCACCGAGCGCGAGCGCGAGCGCTCCCCTTTTCAGCCAGTTGTTCATCCGAATCTTCCTTTCACGAACGCGTGAATCGTCGACGCAGTTCGGCGGTCGTCGTGACGCGCGGACGAATCGTAACCCAAGATTTTTCGGATCTGCAAATTCGTGATCGTTAAGAACGTGCTCATTGCGTCGTGGTCAATCGCCTGACCACAGCGAATGCGATATTTCGGCGATCTCGAGAACGACACGAGCACTGCGTCAACACGAATTCGTCAGATGAACCGGCCCTGCCGATCAATGCGTCTCGCGCACCGATCGCAACGACAACGCCCCGGACGAACCTTCGATCACATAATGCTCTTCCAAGGAAGCCGCCGTTTCGTCATCGATTCGAATCGATGGTTCGTTCACCCCCGTACGCGCGCGTTCCAGCGCTCGGGTGCCCCGATCAATAAGCGATTCGGACAAACCTGTTTCCGGGGCAAGCGCCACCCCGCTCACCAATGACCAACGCGCTCCTTCGATATGCCGCGAAAGGTCCAGCGCCGCTTCGGCCGCATTGAGCAAGCCATCGGCACACCAGCCGGGAAATGACGCCACGATCCCGCGTCCCAACAGCGACACCATGAATCCCGCATGAACCTCGACGATACTTCGCGCCAAATCGCGACAACGGTCGACATTCGTCGATAACGGCAATCGCCCGAAAAGCACGGCCACGAGCTGATCCCGATTCGGCACGAAAGACGAATTCGGCAATGAATCCGGCAACGTGTCCCGTTGCTCCAGATCAAACTCGATTTGCGCCAAATGCGCCAATTCTTCGGCCATCTCGCGAGCGGACGAAAATCGCGCCGCCGGATTGTACGCCAATGCTTTTTGAATGAACCCTTCAATCCCCACAGGTGCGTCGGGCCAAACATCCATCAAACGAGGCCGCGCCTGCAAGACGATCTTCGCCAAAAGTCCGTACGTCGTGGAGGCAACGAAAGGCCGCCGTCCCGTGAGCAATTCGAAAAAAAGTATCCCCAATGAGAACAAATCCGAAACCGGACCGATCGACTTCGACCCACACGCTTGCTCGGGAGACATGTAATGCGGTGTCCCCAACGTCGTCGCTTCGGGCCGGTCCGCTCGAGCATCGAGGGCAATGCCCAAATCCAATAGTTTGACGACAAAAGGTTTTCCCTCGCCCGCTTCCGCAACGAACAGGTTCCTCGGCTTGACGTCCCGATGCACAATGCCCACATCGTGAAGCGCTTGGAGCGCACAGGCCGTTTGTCGCGTGATCTCGATGGCCTCGGCCACCGATATCCGACCGGCTTTCATGCGCGTCGCAAGATCGTACCCTTCGAGCCATTCAAGGACGAGGTAAGGTCGATCGTCATCATCGATCCCACCATCGAAACAACGCGCGACATACGGACTGTCGACACGCGCCGAAAGAGCCGTTTCGCAGCGAAATCGTTCCCGCGAAAAGGGATCCGCGACGAGATGATCGTGCAGACGTTTGATCGCTACATCGACGCCGCGAAGTTTGTCGAACGCTCGAAAGACTTCCCCCGTGGCACCAATGCCCACGCGTTCGCGAAGAGTAAATCGGTCTGCAAAGGCCATGCGCGCGCCGACTTCTCCATCAGGGGTTTGGGGCGCAGAGCGCCACAGGCGACTCGAAGCCCCAATCGTTCAACCAAGGGTTTGGGGCGCAGAGCGCCACAGGCGACTCGAAGCCCCAATCGTTCAACCAAGGGTTTGGGGCGCAGAGCGCCACAGGCGACTCGAAGCCCCAATCGTTCAACCAGAGGTTTGGCAATCGTTCACCACGCCCGACACGTCAGTGCCACGCAGCCGCCGTCCGTACCGCTTGGCCCGTGCGATCGTGTTCGGCGAGCAATTCCACCGTGCGCGGTCGGCATTCCACACACGACGGAAACGTCGATTGATGCTTGCAAGCAATCATGACCGCATCGCCCGACGAAAATTCATGCGCATCGATGTGCCGGCCACACGCCACGCAATGAATGTGATGATTGTGCGTGTGTTCGCCGCCGACTTTGGCGGGGGTCAGCGCTTTTCGTTCTCGTTTCGTTAGTCGCTTCTCTCGTTTCATCGATCGCTCCGACCTCTCGCTCGACGCTGGGGTTTGGGGCGAAGGACGGCGAAGCCGATCCGAAGCCCCAAATGTTCAACCTGAGGGTTCGACCGGTGATACGAGGTTCGGTGCAGCTGAGCAAGGGGGAATCTACACGCGCCGACCGCGGATCAAGATCGAGCGACGCATGCGCCATCGGCAACCGAACATGACGCCCGTCCGCTGATGCCGGCGCTCCTGTTTTTCCCGAACATCACCAACGCGACGAAATAAGTTTGTCCAGACAGGTCGCTTGTATGCCCGAACAGAGACGGCACGTATCGTGCGAGCGTTCATGCGGGTATGGCGGCGTGTGCATTCGCCCGTTTCAACACGCCGGCGAATGACCGAGCCAAACCTCGAGAGCAGAGGAGAGCACGCATGGACAACAGAGACATCGGACCGCAGGTATCTGAACCAGCCCAAACGACTTGGCCCCAACAACGACGGGCCATGCGCGTCGTCACCGCAGGATCGATTGTGGAAGCCGTCGGCGGCATCGGCGCGGTCGTTCTGGCGATCCTCGGATTGGCGGGACTCGCCCGAACGTCGATGATTGCCATTTCGATCATCGCCTGCGGCGCAGCCTTGCTGTTTGCCGGAGGAGCCATGGCTTCAAGGTATACGCAGCTCGTTTCGCATGTTGCGGGCGGACAAACCGAAGAAGCGGAATTCGGAGGAAGCGTCGGAGCGGAATTTCTGACCGGCGCCGCGGGTATCGTGCTGGGTGTCCTGATTTTGCTGAATATCGCCCCGGCAATCCTGGCCCCCATTGCCATCATAGCGTTTGGCGGTGGATTGCTCTTGTCGACAGGAGCAACGTCAGGAATCAATTCGATCGTGGAGGCATATCCTTACGATCGTAGCGTGCGCTTGGCGCGCGAAGCCGTACAAGGCGCCGCGGCGGTGCAATCGCTCGTAGGCATAGGCGCGTGCATTTTGGGCATTCTCGCCTTGCTCGGCGTGGAACCCTTCACGCTGATGCTCGTCGCTCTCTTGGGAATCGGCGGAGCGATTCTCATTTCAGCATCGGCGGTTGGCACCAAGATCTACACGAGCATGCACGGCGGCGTCACGAGGCGCTGAACCGACATCACCCCATTTCGACAGTCGCCATCGTGAAGGACAAACCATCGCCGTGGCGACTGCGGATTCGGGTTTGGCGAATGTCGCCGAACTCGCGATCAATTTCTTCGTAATCCTCGATTTCGACGAACCCGATCCATCGCGTAGGCCACGGCTTGCGCCAAGGAAGCTTTCGTCACGATCCCTTCGATCGCATGCGCAACATCGACCAAGGCGTGCGCAACGGCTGCACGGACACCGGAAATGACGACTTCCGCTCCAAGCATCGAGACGGCGCGAGCCGCCTTGAGCAGCGTTTCCGCGACTTCCGTCGACGCATTGCGCACCCCCGTGATATCCAAAATGAGCACGGCGGTTTGGCGCGATGAAACTCCCGACAAGGCCGTCGTGAGCACTTGCTCGGCACGCGCTTCATCGATGACGCCGATCAACGGCATGACCATGATTTCGTTCGTAATCGGCAAAAGCGGCGTCGACAATTCCGCAACGCGCTCGGATTGCGCTTTCATCACGGCCGAGTGCAGCATTTCCCGATCGAGCTCCGCGGCTTTGCGTTGTTCGAGCTCGCGTTCGAGTTCCTCGGTGCGCGCTTGGACTTCAATTTCGAGGCGCTCATTGGTGCGAACCTGCACTTCGCTCATCCGTTGAATGCTCGTCACGAGCATTGAATTTTCCAGCGCGCTGGCCGCCAATGAAGCAAGAAATGTCGCGACTTGAATCCGCTCCGCGGTGAACACATCGGCGACGGCGCGGTTTTCCAGGCACAAAATACCCGTCAATCGTCCGCGATGCGCCAAGGCCAAACACAGCAATGACCGCGGCCTCTTTTCCACCAAATAAGGATCGCGCGAAAATCGATCGAATCCTCGAGCCACGCCCACCACGACCGGATTTCGCGTCAGCTCGACTTCTTCGACAATCGATTGCGGCAATTCCCAACCCACCGTCGCCGCCGCTTCGGATCCGACAAACACCCGATCGGGATCGATCGTCATGCACGCTTCAATCGACAAACCCCCGCCTCGATCCAAAAGCAAAATGGCTCGCTGCGCACCCGACGCCTCCACAATCACCCGCATGACTCGATCGAGCAAAACATCGAGCACGAGCTCTTCCGCAATGGCTTGCGCCGCGCGCATGACCGCTTCGATATCGTATTGGCCTTGCGCCGCAGGTATGAGCGAGCCGCGCGCAACGCCCTCGGACGAACCCACCGTGCGCCGCGGAAGCAAAAAACCATAACGTTCGCGAAGTGATTCGACTTTGGCGATCGCGCCCCAGCGCATATATGCCTGGTACGCCGCGCCCATGTACGCTCGAGCCACGGTTTCTCGACGGCGTTCGAGATGAAAACGAGCCGCCAGCTCATTGGTCAAAGCTTCATCACGCGAAACTCCGCTTTCCGATGACGTACGCACCGCTCGTTCGTAAAGTTCGACCGCGGAGAGCTCGTTCCCCACCGAACGCGCTCGTTCCGCACCCACGAGGAGCCATTTACGTTCGTAATTCTCGGGGCAACGTTCCGCATACGAAGCCAACAATGCGTAATGCTTATCGACGATCGCCATACGGGTATCGAGCGTCACGCGGGATGCCGAACGATCGAGCAAAAGAGCGATTGAAATCCAAAAAGAAAGATCTGTTGCGACAAACTGACCCGCGCCGACTTGCATCAGCTCGTCAGCCTCGAGGGCATCTCGGGCCGCCGAAGTGAACTCCTCCTGCAAAATGGAGATCTGAATTCGCAGATACGACGCCCAAAGACCGGCAAACGTATCGCCCACGCGAAGACGACTCTGGACAAACTCGTCCGCATCGAAGGTTTCATCGGACAAATTCGTGCGGTCACGGGTTTTTCCCAGCAAACAACGCGCCGCTTGCAACGTGAGCAGCACGGACGCATCGGATATCGCTCGCGCGCCCATCGCGGCACGAACGATCGTCAAACTGCGCTCGGTGTCTTCACACGCCCGAGAAATATCGTCCGCGAGCTCGAAACGCGCCGCCATGGCCTGGCCCGCTGCTCGCGCGACATAAAAGAGCTCGCCGGCACCCGCCGCAAGCTCGACCGCCTTCTGGAAGTGAAACAGCGCCACACGACGCGCCCGCTTCGTGTGCAACATCGATCCCGCAACGAGCCGCACGCGACAAGCGAGTTGTCCCGCGCCAAACTCGTCCTCGAGCGCCAAACTCAAATCGCCGAACGCATGCGCCTCGTCGAGCTGTTTCGTTTCCGCCGCGAGGAAAAATCCATGCGCGGCAAAACCGTACGCCGAAGCCTCCGAATTCCCATATTCGATCGACAATCGCACGAGCACCGCCGCGACGAGACGTGTCGCCGCAATACTCGAAAGAAACGCAGGCGCCGACAGATCGAGCAACAACGACATCGTCGTCACGATCACGGGATCTTCGACGCGAGGTGAAGACACGAGCGAACGAATCGGACGCCCGTCGAGTTTGTCTTCGATTGCCACCCGCTCTTGCTCGAGGGCCGCACGCCACAACGTTTCGTCAAGCGGGACTCGCACCCCAAGCTCGGACAAACCTTGCACACCCACGCGAAATGCAGCGTCGAGTTTTTCGCGCATGACCAACATGGCCACGTGCAACCGACACGCTTCCGCGCGTTCGAGCACCGTACGAGCCTCGGCGATGAGTTCGTCCACGAGCTGCTCGGACAGGTCCGGAGCGCCTTTCGTGACCGCACATTCGCCCAGTTGGTACGCCAGGGAAAACCACAAATCATGCGGTTCCGTCGCACCGAGCACTTCGAGGCCGCAGGAGAAAAAGTCCATCGCGTCCGAGAGCGCCCCCGCTCCTTTCGCCCGCCTGCCGGCGGAAAGATCAAGACGCGCCAGCGAAATGCGTTCGTCCCGGGACTCCATCGCCAAACGTCCGCGATTGAGCTGTTTGACCGCCGCGTTGCCTCCGCCTTCGTTCAACGCCGGCGACTTGGCGAGCAAAAGACGACCGATACGCAAGTGCTCGCGTGGTCGAGCGTCTTCGGCGACGAGCGCGAACGCGGCTTCGTGCACATGCCCATGCGCAAAGGCATACGGCACTTCCCACGATGAACGCGTCGGAGAACGCCGATCGAATTGCGCGCCGTTCGATTGCGCCGCATCCACGAGCGCATCGGCAAACCGATAGTCCGAGGAAAGCGGCACGACGAGACCGGCTTCGAGCGCCGGCCACAAATCTTGCACGACCTCCGCAGGCGGTTGTTCCAACGCGATCGCGAGCGCACCAAGGTCGAACGCGGTGCCCAAGAAAGCGGCCACCATGAGCGCGCGAGACGTGCGCGCGGGAAGCGATCCGATCCGATCGCGGACGAAATCGCGCGCGTCCGCCGAGCCTAAACGCCCCTTGACGCGTTCGATGTCCCAATCGAACCCACCGGCGCGAGGTTCAAATGTGACAAACCCTTCGGTGTAAAGTGCCCGCAGCACTTCCCGCATGAAGAACGGATTGCCGTTCGCCGCCGCCGTGAGCTCGTCGGCCAGTTCGAACACGCGATCCGTCGGCACGCCGAGCGCATCTGCAAGCAGCGAGCGAGCATGGGTCGCGCTGAGCGGACTGAGCGGAATCTCGGTGATGGCCACTCCTGCACGTCGCAAGTCCGGCAAGTCGACGATGTGCGTCCGCGTATCGGTAGGTCTGTCCCGACAAGCCATGACGACACACAGACGACGCGCCGAACCATCGGCGACCACGGCCCGCACGATGTCTTTCGACGCGGCGTCCGCCGAATCCATGTCGTCCAGGAACAACACCACCGGACCTTCACGACCGGCCGCATCGAGCAGAGCCCGCACGAGCACCGCCAAACGAGCGTTCGATTCGGCCGCAGGCAACGCGACGGGGAGCTCGCGAACATCGATGATGTCTTCCAACTCGGGGACGATTTCGAACAGCGCCGCCGCGTTTGTCCCGAGCGCTCGATGCACTTCACGCGAGAACGCTCGCGCCGAATCGGATGGACCTTGCAGAAGCTGCCGCACGAGGTCCCGCAACGCCGCGGAAAGCACGCCGCACGGTGCACCTCGCGATAGTTCGTCCGGGCGCCCCGCGGCAAACGTTCCTCCACGCACCGCAACGGGCGCCTTGAGCTCCCGCGCCAGCACGGACTTGCCTACGCCCGCCGCACCGGAAATGATCACGAGCCCGGGTTGACCGTTCGCCGCCCGCTCGAAAACAGCCTCGAGCTCCTTACGCTCGACATCCCGCCCATAAAGTTTGTCGGGAAGAATCAGCTCGGCACCGAGGTCTCGTTCACCCAGGGAAAACCGATCGATCTCGCGATACGCTTGCCACTGACGCGCACACGTGGCGAGGTCCGCCGCGACGCCCGCCGCTCGGTGGTAACGATCATCGGCGTTCTTCGCGAGCAGCTTGATCACGAGGTCCGAGACGACTCGCGGCATCTCGGGCACGAGCACATGCGGAGGCACGGGCGCACGCGCAATGTGCGCGTGAAGAAGCCCGAGCGGTTCGTCCATCGTGAACGGCAACGAACCCGTGAGCAGCTCGTACAGCGTCACGCCAAGCGAGTAGAGGTCCGCACGATGATCAATCGCGCGGTTGATCCGCCCGGTCTGCTCGGGAGCCATGTACGCAAGCGAGCCTTCGATCATTTGCGCCGTCGCCAAACGTTGGTCTTCCCGGAGCAACCTCGATGCGTAACCAAACCCGATCAGATCGACTTCGAGCGATCCTTCTTCGACCAAAATGTTTTGAGGACAAACGTCTTTGTGGATGACCCCGCCCAAGTGGACTTGATCGAGCGCCCGCGCGATGGCCACGCCGATTCGCAACGCCGCACCGAGGTCCTGACGACCACGCCGAATACGTTCGGTGAGCGGACGTTTACCGCTGTCGGGCATCACGAGCGCAATGCCGTTGCGACACGACACGAGCCCCAACGCTTCGGGCACGCACGCCAGCGACAACGATTGCAAGATGGCGAATTCGTGGCGCAACAGAGCCACGTCGCGAGCCGTCGGGTAGTCGTCATTGGCCGCTTTGACCAGCACGGCGTTGCCGTCCGTATCGCGATAGCCGCGATATACGGTGGTCGTGTCCCCCTCGAAGAGAACTTCCGTGATGGTATGCCCTTCGAGCCAGAACACGAACGAGCCTTTCCGCCGGCTGCGGCTGCGGCCGAAGCATAGCCGAACGAATTGCGAACCGGAAAGCGGAAGTTGACGTTTTGCGGATGAGTCGGCTCATCGCGAAACGTGCCGGGGAGAACGGTTCGTCGCCACGCACACGACCGAGACAGACGACGGTCGGCGAGCGCAGTGTCAAGGCCGTCTGGAGGAATTCGTTTTACTTGGAAATGCGTTTGGAAGGGAAAACGGCGCCGCGGAAAGAATCGGCGGCGCCGTTCGCAGCGGATCAGGAGCGCTTACGACGACGAACGATGGCGGCGCAAGCGGCGGCGAGAGCCACGCCGAAGCCCACCGGAGATTCGTTCGAGCTGTTCGATTCGACGCTGCACACGCAACCGCCCGTGATGAGCACGCCGCCGGCAGCTTCTTGGCAAACGCCGACCGCTTCGTTTGTCGAGGAGCAGGTTTGACCCGACGGGCAACCATTGCCGTTTGCCCCACGACAACCGGGGACGCAGGCGCCGGCCGTTGCATCGCAGACCTTGCCGCTCGTGCTATTGCCGCAATCGGCGTCGGTCATGCAAGGCGTGTCGTCGACGGCGTTGTTGGGATCGCCTTCGCCTTCGTCGATCATGCCATTGTGGTTTGCGTCTTCGACACCATCCGGAATGCCACCGTTATCGGTGTCCGGATCGAGCGGCGACGTCGTGGTCGTACCCTTGTCGGCATCCGGGATGCAGGTGTTCTTCGACGCATCCGTCGCGGGGCTCGAACAATCGAAGCCCTGCTCGGTTCCATCGAACAAACCATCTTCGTCGCTATCCGGATCGAGCACGTTGATCTTGCCGTCACCGTCCGTGTCTTCACCCGGATTGGCTTCTTTGCCGTCCGGAACGCCGTCATCATCGCTGTCGGCATCATTCGGGTCGGAACCGATGCTCGTCTCGACCATATCGCTCAAACCATCGCCGTCGCTGTCGATGATGTTCTTGTCATCCGACGGATCGAGCGGATCGCCTTCACCCATATCGACCGTACCGTTGTGGTTGGCGTCTTCGGAACCATCCGAAATGCCGCCGTCATCGGTATCGGGGTCGAGCGGGTTTGTCTTTGTCATACCCATGTCGGCGTCGGGCACGCAACGATTCTTCGTGGCATCCGTATCGGGATTGCTGCAATCCAAGCCCATTTCGGTGCCGTCGAACAAACCGTCGTTGTCGCTGTCCGAATCGAGGATGTTGGGCAGTCCGTCGCCGTCGCTATCGGTGGTCGGGCTGATTTCCTGACCATCGGGCACGCCGTCATCATCGCTGTCGGCATCATTCGGGTCCGAACCAATCATCATTTCTTGCGCGTCGCTCAAACCGTCGCCGTCGCTGTCGATGAACGTCGAATCGTCCGCCGGATTGTTCGGATCGATTTCACCCGGATCAACCGTGCCATTCTTGTTCCCGTCTTCCACGCCATCCTTGACGCCACCGTGGTCGGTGTCCGGATCGAGCGGCGAGGTCTTCGTCATACCCATGTCGCCGTCGGGGATGCATTGCATCTTCGATGCATCCGTCGCCGGGTTCGAGCAATTGAAGCCCATTTCGGTTCCATCGAACAAACCGTCGTTGTCGCTGTCCGAATCGAGCACGTTGATCTTGCCGTCGCCGTCCGTGTCTTCCGCCGGATTGGCTTCCTGACCGTCGATGACGCCGTCGTCGTCGCTGTCGGCATCCATCGGATCCGATCCGATTTGCGTCTCGAATGCATCGGTCAATCCATCGCCGTCGCTATCGACGAACATCGAATCATCCGACGGATCGAGCGGATCGCCTTCACCCGGATCGATCTTGCCATTCTTGTTCGTGTCTTCGGAACCGTCCGAAACACCGCCGTCATCCGTATCGCGATCAATGGGCGACGTCGGCTGACCATCCGGATCCGCGTCCGGAATACAGCTCATCTTCGACAAATCCGTCGCGGGATTCATGCAATCGTAACCCATTTCGGTTCCATCGAACAAACCGTCGTTGTCGCTGTCCGAATCGAGCACGTTGATGAGACCATCGCCGTCGCTATCGACCGCCGGATTGACTTCTTGACCGTCCGGCACGCCGTCATCATCGGTATCCGCATCATTCGGATCCGATCCAATTTGCATTTCGAAGGCGTCGGTCAAACCATCGCCGTCGGTATCGACGAGCGTCGTATCGTCGGCCGGATTGTTGGGATCGCCTTCACCCGCGTCGATTTGCCCATTCTTGTTCGAATCTTCCGAACCGTCGGGTACGCCGCCATTGTCGGTATCGCGATCGAGCGGGTCGGTCTTGGTCATCCCCTTGTCCGCATCCGGAATGCACAGCTTCTTCGTGTTGTCCGTGTCGGGGTTCGAGCAATCGAGACCCATTTCGGTTCCGTCGAACAAACCGTCGTTGTCGCTGTCCGGATCCAATGCGTTGATAATGCCGTCGCCGTCGGAATCGAGGTTCCAATTGAGCTCTTGGCCATCCGGCACGCCGTCGTCATCGCTGTCGGCATCATTCGGATCCGTGCCGGCCATTTGCTCGGCCACGTCCGGAATGCCGTCGCCGTCCGTATCGGTACAACCTTCGTCGACGACGCCATCGCAGGTGTTGTCAACGCCGTCGCAGAGCTCCACCGGCCCGGCAATGCAAACGCAGGTGTCCGTCATCGTATCGCACGTCGGCGAAGTGGCCGGACAATGCGCATCGATTACGCACTCGACACAAATATTCGGCGTTGCCGCGACTTTACAATACGGCTTCGGCGCCTTGCAATTCGCGTCGGTATCACACTCTTCGATCAGAATTTCGGTCGGAGGTTGGCCACCGTTGGCCACGCCATTGCCGTCCGTCGGCGTATCGTCCGCAGGCGCACCCAAAAGGCCGGACGCCGTAATCGTCGCTTGATTCAGAATCGTGCCCGAGGCCGTCAAATCCACCGTCACGCGGAAAACCACCGTGGACGATTCGCCCACGAGCATTTGGCCGCCATTCGTGGCATCCGCCATGGTCCCGAGACGACACGTAATCGTCCGCGAAGCCATGTCGTATTCGCATTGATCGTCCATGGTCATGTCGGTCTTCGCGCCCATGTTGGCACCGGCCGAAATCGAAATCGTACCGGGAACGTACGTCACTCCCATGGGCAATGGATCGGTCATGATCGTGCCGATCGACGTATCATTACCCGTGTTCGTCGCGACAATCGTGTATTCGACGACGTCACCCGGCAGAAGCGATCCACCATTGAGGTCGACGGCGGTTTTTTGCGACGTACTGAAGTCGGGTTTGAATGTGGGAATGGACGTGACGAACCCGGCGAGATAATAGTTGTCGCCGGTGCTCGTGGCCGAAATCGGGACCGACGTCTGCATGGCCATGAGCTTGTTGGTCACGTCGACAACGTCGATATCGACGCCGGACATACTTTGAGGTGTTCCGGCGAGTTGCGGCAAATCGCCCACCGTCGTCACGGGCATACCCATGTACGAATGCGTTCCGTTGAAGAAGTTATTCGCCGGATTGTTACCGTCCGTCAATGCGGGCGCGGGGCCGAAGGAAAACGAATCGCCATTGATCGAATTGTCTCCCTCGAACGTCACAATGCCCAATTTGGCATTGGTGAACGCCGGAGGAACGAAGAAGCCGGACAACGTGAGGTTTTGCGGAGCGCCATTGTTGACGTTGTCAAACCCGTCGAACAACGCCAAGTTCCGCGGTGGGTCGGAGTTCAACTGGTAAAACACGACCATCCACCAACCGGCAAAGCTGTTGTTGCTGTTCAGGTCGACGATGTTGACGCTGTTCACACCCGACACACGGTACGCCCCGGATCCCTGGGCTTGCACGAGCGCCGTGATATCCGCGACGCTTTGATACGAGTTGTTCGTGCTCGTATACATTTGCATTGCGGTGATATCTTGGGAAAACCCACCGGGACGGTCGAGCGTCGCCGTCATATCGCCACCCATCACGGTCGCGCCCCAATACAAGAAAGCGTGCGTGACCGTCGCCATGGGAGGAATGTTCAAAATAGCCGTGCTGCGCGCTTGCGCGACGGTAATCGTATTGTTCGCTTCGGCTTGGCTGGCCATCGGCGATTCGGAACGCCAGAAAATATCGGGAGCCGAATCATTCAAGTTGGCTCCGCACATACCGACATTTCCAACGATCGGTGCCGGCGTATTCGCCGCACATTCATGGCCGAGCGTATTTCCAATCAATAGGAAATCACCCTTTTGATCGACCTGCACACGCAGCGTCTGCGCCGCACTCGCTTCCCCGGCAATGCCCATCAGCATCGCACAGAGGGCTCCCTTCATAAGGAATCGTTTTTTCTTCATCGTTTTACCTCATACCAAGCAATCGTTTAGGTCAATCCATCGAATACGTGTGTCAAGCCAAACCAGGGCACGGCGTATGTGCAATACGCCGCGCCGCTCGGTCATGTAGCCTCAGTTCGCCGGAGCTTTCGGCTTCTTTTCTTTGATCACGAACTGCACGCGTCGGTTTTCTTGTCG
>WBZU01000164.1_pt1 | contig 65115 bp, 68 predicted proteins | sample 5204311 | NCBI WGS metagenome assembly WBZU01 (sample SAMN12344359, study PRJNA552823) | activated sludge metagenome | biome: Activated sludge suspended growth; feature: Nitrification reactor; material: Wastewater; isolation source: activated sludge from nitrification reactor of wastewater...
TGTACCGGGTCAGCAGGTTGGTTGCAGTCGGCTGATGGGTGGTAGGCCTCCGAGTGCGCTGTGACGTCGTTGAGTGTTGTAGTGCTCGAGCCAGGGTGCAAGGGCTGCTGCCCGCTGGGCGTTGGAGGTGAAGACCTGCCGGTAGGCCCATTCGGTCTGCAGGGTGCGGTTGAGTCTTTCGACTTTCCCGTTCTGCCAGGGGCAGTGGGGCTTGATAAAGATCTGTCGTGCGCCGAGATCGGCGCAGGCCTGACGCAGTGAATATCGGTAGGCCCAGGCGTTGTCGGTCATGACGCGCTCAATGGTGTTGATCCCGTGGCTGCGGAAGTAATCGGCGCCCCGGCGCAGGAATCCTGCGCATGTCGGACCTTTCTCGTCGGGCAGGATCTCGCTGTAGGCGAGCCGGGAGTGGTCATCGACAAGGGAGTGCACGAAGTCGAATCCGTTGCGGCGGTTGTGGTCGACCTCGGCGTTACCCCGTCCATAGGCGCGCCAGCCACCACCGTCGGGGATACGTCCCAGTTTCTTGACATCCATGTGCACCAGTTCGCCCGGGCGGGCCCGCTCGTAGCGCACGGCGGTGGTCTTCGAACTGCGGATGACCGCCCCGGTCATCGGGTCGCAGTCACGCAGATACGGCACGCCGCAGCGGCGCAGCACCCGTGACACGGTGCGGGTACTGATCCCGAGTTTCGCGGCGATCTCATCAGGCCCGCAACGATGACGCCGCCGCCACGCCACGATCTGTTTCTCCAGTGTGCGCGGCGTGCGGGTGGGCATGGTGTGCGGGCGCGAGGATCGGTCGACCAGGCCGGCCTCCCCCTCGGCCTCAAACCGGCTGATCCAGGTGTGAACGCACTTGCGGGACATCCCCATCGCCTCGGCGATGCGGGCCTTGGGCCACCCGGCTTGATAGCGCTGCACCATCAACAGCCGGCCATGCAACGTGGTACGGGCATTACGGTGGGACACGAGAACCTCCGGACGGTGGTGGGACCTAGACAAGCCACACCCCACCCGGGGGTTCTCCTCACATCAAGCCAACACGCCCGCTACCAACGTCGTGTCCCGGTACAGCTAGTCCGGGTCCGGGGCGTGGCTGAGGACCGCCCACAGCAGGGCTGCGGCTTTGCGGGCACGGGCGTCGGGAACGATAGGTGCGGCCGCCGCCGGCTGTTCCGCCGGGCCGCCGCCGACATGCTCGATCAGTGCCACGGCCAGCGACCGCAGCTTCACGTTGGACTCGTGGCTGGCCCGCCGAAGCGTCGACCACGCGGCGTCGGCGTCGCAGCGCAGCCGTCCCATGATGACGCCCTTGGCCTGTTCGATGGCGCCGCGGGACTGCAGAACCGACAGCATGTCGGCGATCGCGCCGGCGTCTTCGGCCGCCGAGGTCACCAGGGCGGCCGACACCAGCTGTTCATAGCCGATCAAGGTGGTGACGGTGGACGCGTCGGCGGCTCCCGACAGTGCGCAGGACAACACGACAGTCTCGTCGGCCCGCCAGACGCCCGGGACGGCAGCCACGCCACAGACCTTGTCGGCAACCGTGCCGTCCTCCAGCTGGGAGTACGCCCACTCCCGGGTGAGGCCGGGCCAGCGGTCGTCGCTCCACAAATCCGGGCTGAGCACGGGAACCTGGTACTCCACCGCGTCGGCCAGGGGTCCTTCGCCGTCCGGGCCGGACAGAAAGCCCATTGCGACGCCACGCACCGCCAGCACCGTCATGCCGTCGGTCTTGGCGTGAACGGTGACGGTAAGTCCCGCGGCGTCGGGCAGGTCACGCTCAACCCGCTCGAGGATGCGGTCGAAGAGCGCATTCTGCGGACCGTTCTGGCGTGGATGAAAGACCGGGGCGGGCAATTGGGCGTTCAATCCTTTCTGACCACCGTCGCGACCCGATCCAGCCCGGAGATCCCGAGCAGCGTCGTGATGTGTCCGATCGGCTTGACGATCATGGTGAGCTGGGTGTCGGCGGCGAGGGTGAACAACGCGCGCACAGCGGCGCTGTCGCAGTAGCTCACCTCGGTGAGGTCCACCGTCAGCACCGCAGATTCGTTGCCTGCCTTGGTCATCGCCGACTCGAATTCCTTGACGTTGGCCAGGTCGATGTCCCCGGACACGGCGACGGTCGGAGGCTGTTCGCCGGAGGCGGCTGTGACGACGAAGCGAGCCTGGGTCATGGGAGTTCCTTGAGCATAGCGACGGTGGGGGCCAGTCCCCACACCGTCGCTCGGTCGTCCGGCCCGGGGTCCGGCATCACGACGGCGGCGGAGGAACCGCATGCGCGGTAGGCGAGGGTCGTCGCGTCGATCACGGCGCATACCACCGATAAATCCGGCTCGTCCATGCCGTCGAGACAGCGTGCCGGATCAGCGTTGTGCCGCAGGTCTTTTCGGAGTTGGGCCCGCAGCCGTCGGGCCTGCGTCGGTTCGGCGCAGCAGCCCAGGACCACACCGCGGCGCCCGTCGGGCAGGGAGAAGACGTCGGCCCAGGCACCGGGCGACTCGGCAGGGGAGAGGCGCACCGCGAACCCGCGCGGTGGGCAAGTCACGGGGGTGTCCGGGTGCGCGGCAGGGTCCGCCTCGCAGTTCGGTGCCTCGTCCACGCCGGCTCCCCCAACAGACTTCTTTGGCCCGAAGCCTATCAATGCGAGCGAGGCCGGGGCGGTGACCGGTTAGGCTGCTGACAGTGCCACCCGGGCACTGCCGACCGTGAATCAAGGGTGGGAGATGTTCCGCGAACTCGTGATCGCCACAGCCGTCATCGGCGGTGCGCTGGGGGCCGCGCCCTCGGCCGTCGCCGATGGGACGGGTTATCCCGGCGATGTGCCGAATATGGTCTACGACGCACACCTGAGTGCGCCGTGCTATCGGTGGGACCGTTTCATCTTCGGCCGCGGGCCGGGCGGCGAAGCGCTGGCCTGCCATTACCTGGTCGGCCTGTCCTACATCGGAATGGACCGCCCGCCGGAGGGAACCGGCTTCTGGGTGATCTCGCCCAAGCTGTACGGCGTGCAGGAGGTGGGCTCGCCATGCCCGGGCTCGCAGGCGGCGGCGCAGTCCCCGGACGGTCTGCCGATGCTCTGCCTGGGTGATCGCGGCTGGCAGCCCGGTTTCCTGCGCAACGGCGCCTGGGGCAACGGGAGCCAGTTCGACCCCGTCGGCTAGGCGCCCCGGTCAGACCGCGGCGGCGGCCTCGTTGAGCTCGTTGAGGCGGTTGGTCGCCTCGAGGTACTCCTGCACCCAGCGCTCGATCACCGCTGCGCTCTTCTCGACCTTGGTGAACTGACCGACGACCTGTCCGACGGGATTGAATGCCACGTCCACGGTCTCGTTGGGGTACTTGTTGGTCGCGGCGACGGCCATCCCGGACACCATGTACTGCAACGGCATTCCCAACGGCTCGGGGTTGCCCGGCGTCTCCCAGGCCTGCGTCCATTCATTGCGCAGCATGCGGCACGGCTTACCCGTGAACGAGCGGCTGCGCACGGTGTCGCGGCTGCTGGCCTTGACATAGGCGGCCTGCTGCACCGGCGTGTTATGCGCCTCCTCGACCATCAGCCATTGCGAGCCCGACCAGGTGCCCTGGCAGCCCAGGGCCAGGGCCGCGGCGATCTGCTCGCCGCTGCCGATCCCGCCGGCCGCCAGAACCGGCCTCGGCGCCACCGCCTTGACGGCCTGCGGCCACAGGACGATCGAGCCGACGTCGCCGCAGTGGCCGCCGCCCTCGCCGCCCTGGGCGATGATGATGTCGACGTCGGCCTCGGCATGCTTGATCGCCTGAGCCGGCGAACCGCACAACGCGGCCACCTTGCGGCCCGACTCGTGGATGTGCCGAATCATCTCGACCGGGGGAGTCCCGAGTGCGTTGGCGATCAGGGTGACCTTGGGATGCCGCAGTGCGACCTCCACCTGTGGGGTCGCCGTCGCCTCTGTCCAGCCCAGCAGCTGGAGGGCGTTGGAGTCGGCGTCCGCGGTCGGGACGCCGTGGTCGGCGAGGATCTTCTTGGCGAAGTCCAGATGCTGCTGGGGGACCATCTTTTTCAGCATCGCGGCGAGTTCCTCGCCGGACATGTCGCTGTTCATTCCCTCGTACTTGTTGGGGATCACGATATCGACGCCATAGGGGTGGTCGCCGATGTGCTCGTCGATCCAGGCGCACTCGATCTCGAGTTGCTCGGGGGTGAATCCGACTGCGCCGAGCACCCCGAAGCCCCCCGCCCTGCTGACCGCGACCACCACGTCGCGGCAATGGGTGAAGGCGAAGATCGGGAACTCGATGCCGAGTTCGTCGCAGATCGGTGTGTGCATGGCCGGCTCCCTCGGAACAAGAAAAACTGGAACGTGTTCTAGTTGAGCGCCAGTCTAGCCCCGAACAAGCCAGAGCACGAGGAACGCGACGATGCCGGCCAGGCAGAGCATGTGGTCGAGCAGAGCGGCGCGGGGCAGCCGGCTCTGCTGAGCGGGGGAATCGGTCCGCGCGCCCAGGCGCACCGCTTGGGGAACCGTGCGCATGTGAACCCTCATCCGCCCTCACTCGAGGAGTATCGTCAATAGGGCTCCGCTCAACGTAGAGCGCCCTCAACGAGGAGGTGTCAGCCATGGTCACTCTCCGCCACACCGTCTCGGTCATTCTCGGAGCGGGAGCGCTGGCAACGGCGGTTCTCGTCGCCGCACCTGCGGCCGGCGCCGACGTTGGTCAGCAGCCGCTGGCGCCCTGCTACAACGGCATCGCCCCGTTCAATCCGTACATCGACAACTGCGCCATCCCCAACCGGCCGCCCCGCGTGCTGGGCTCAGCGCCGGACCAGACGGCGATTCTGAACTGCAGTGTCGGTGGCGCGGCCTGGCGGGCGGTGTGCTTGTCGCAGTTCGTCAACGGCGGACCTTATCCAGGCATCGCCGTCGGCATCGGATAGCCCTTACCGATTGAGGATCGGCACTTCGTGGGATCACGTCCGGCTTACTGCCCGCGTGCGGGGGCGGCGAAACTCACCCCGCGGTGTACAGGGAGACTTTGGAGACCAGGGGGAGGTCCAGGGTGGTGCAAATGCCCGGGGGTGCGTCCACCACGGCGGGAATGGCGTTGACGATCCGCGCCGCCGCACCGGCGATGGCCGCGTGGTTATGGTCCCCGAGCCGGCTGGTCGGGCAGATGTCGACGGCGTAGGACGGCTCCCCGGTGATCTCCACGCGGTAGGAGCCACCCGGCTGAGCCGGTTGCGCCCAGTCCGGACGCAGATCCCCTCGCAGTCGTGTGACGTGTTCCACCACGATCGCGGGCCGGCCGCCGACCATGCCGTTGATCTCGAAGCGCACGGCCGCCACCCCGCCCTGGGGAATGTGTCCGGCCGCGATGTCGAAGGCCTCCGGCGCCGGCTCGCGTTCGTAGCTCTCGGTGATGGAATCCAGGGAGAGGTTCAGCCCGGCGGCCAGCTGGCGAAGGGCCGAGCCCCACGCGATCGACAGCACGCCCGGCTGGAACAGGATCGGCACCTCGTCGAGGGGCTTGCCGAAGCCCATCACGTCGAACATCACGATGGCGCCGTCGTAGGTGGCATAGTCGGCGATCTCCATGCAGCGGACCTGCTCGATGCGCCGGCAGGTGCTCGCGAAGGCCAGCGGGATCAGATCGGTAACGAAGCCGGGGTCGACGCCGTTGATGTAGACGCTCGAATTGCCCAGGCGCGCAGCGTCTTCGATGGGCTTGATGAACTGGTCGGGGATGACCTGCCAGGGGAACTGCAGCACCCCGGGTGCGGAGCCGACGACGTCGACACCGGCGGCGAGGATGCGCCGGACGTCGTCCATGGCCTGCGGCATCCGGGTGTCGCCCATGGCGCAGTAGACGGCGCACTCGGGTTCGGTGCTCGCGATGAGGTCGTCGAGTTCGTCGGTGGCGGTGACGCCTGTGGTGACCTTCAGCCCGGCGAGTTCGCCGGCGTCCCTACCGACCTTCTCCGGAGTGGATACGCACAGGCCCACCAAGTCGAACGTTGGGTTCTCGATGAGTTCGGCGAGGGCCAGCCGGCCAACGTTCCCGGTGCCGATGTGGACGACGCGAATGGCCATCGACTCAGTATGCAGAGCCGCAGCGGAAACTGGAACAGGTTCTAGTATCGTCACGCCCCATGGGACGCGTGGACGACAAGGTCGTAGTGATCACCGGCGGGGCCGGGGCCAAGGGCATGGGCGCGGCGAGCGCCCGGATGCTGGTCGCCGAGGGTGCCAAGGTGGTGATCGGCGACATCCTCGACGACCAGGGCGCCGCGCTGGCGGAGGAGCTGGGCGACGCCGCGCGCTACGTCCACCTCGACGTGACCAGCGCCGAGGACTGGAAGGCCGCCGTCGACACCGCCGTGCAGAGCTTCGGCAAGCTCAACGTCCTGGTGAACAACGCCGGCATCGTGCAGGCCGCCCCGTTGAAGACCGCCGACATCACCCGCTGGCAGAAGGTGCTCGATGTCAATCTGACCGGGGCGATGCGCGGCATCCAGGCCGTCATCGAGCCCATGATCGCGGCCGGCGGCGGCTCCATCATCAACGTCTCGTCCATCGAGGGCATGCGCGGTGCGGTGTGGGCGCACAGCTATGTCGCCTCGAAGTGGGGCCTGCGCGGGCTCACCAAGTCCGCGGCACTGGAACTGGCGCCGGAGAAGATCCGGGTGAACTCGATTCATCCCGGGTTCATCCGCACCCCGATGACCAAGCACCTGCCCGACGACATCGTGACCGCGCCGATGGGGCGGGCCGGCCAGCCCGAGGAGGTCGCCACCTTCGTGGTCTTCCTCGCCAGCGACGAGTCGTCGTTCTCCACCGGTTCGGAGTACGTCGTCGACGGCGGTCTGATCTGCGACGTGCCGCATCGTCCGATCTGACCGGCCCGGCTGAGACTCGACTAACGGCGGCGTCCCCGTAGCGCCAGCGCGCCGAACGCCGAACCCAGTGCGGCGCGCCCCAGGCCCGGCAGATGTGCCAGCGCATCGGCCGCGCCGGCCTGGTGGCCCGGCACCGAAACCCGCAGCACCGGCCAGTCGTGCGCCGCGGCCAGCGCCGCGAGCCCGGGCCGCGGGTTGACCGGCCGGGGATGGCCCACGAGATTCATCAGCGCGGCGTCCTCGTCGCCGTCGGCGTAGAAGTAGCTCTGCCGCAGCTGCACACCGCTGGATTCGCAAAAGCGTTGCGCCGCAGCGGCTTTCTGTTGCCCCCAGACGATCGGCCGGTTGATCCGGCCGGTCAGCAGGCCGTCGCCGTCCAGTTCGAAGGTGTTGCACACCACATTGGTGATGCCCAGAGCGCGGGCGACCGGTTCGGCGTGAATGGTCAGCGCTGAGGAACTGAGCACCAGGGTGTGGCCGCGCTCCCGGTGCGCCTGGACGATCTGGCGCATGAGCGGGTAGACCTTCTTCGACAGCTGTTCGGCGTACAACCGCTCACCGATCTCGTCGAGTTCGGTCAGGGACTCCCCGCGCAGATACCCCGCGGCGCGGGTCAGCAGCCGCTCGAATTGCATGCGGCCGAGCTTGTAGCGCACCGAGGCCTCAACCACGCCGAGGACCTCGCCGATGCGGGCCTGGCCGCGCCGGATCCGGTCGCTGGCATGCGCGACGGCGGTGAAGCCGGCGACCAGAGTCCCGTCGCAGTCGAAGAACGCCCCGACCGCCGGTCCGGACGGCCCGGCGGCGATCTGGCCCAGCGGATCGGGATAGGGCGTCACGGCACCATCATGGACTGTCAGGACGCGCGCGGCGCCGCGCGGCGGCCGCCTCCAGTTCCTCTTCGTAGGCGCCCTCGTCGCGGCCGAGGGCGATGGTCGCGGCAGCCATCGCGGCCAGCGCGATGCCCAGGACGACGGCGGTCGGCGGGGTGACCACCAGATGCTCGCCGAGGATCACCTGCCCGAGCAGGACCGCGACCACCGGCTCGAGAACCAGCATGGCCGGCACCGAGGCCCGCAGCGATCCGGCGTGGAACGCCGACTGCTGGATCAGGGTCGCGACCACCCCTACGACGGCCAGCACATAGCCGACCGGTGAGGTCACCAGTCGCGCCGCGTTGCCCTCGGTGACGGTGTTCATCAGGATCTTCGTCAGCACCGACACCACCCCGAACAGCACCCCGACGGCGGTCGCCAGCAGCAGGGCCCGTCGCCAGCCGGCCAGCCGCATCGCCACCGGCAGGGTCGCGGCGGCGGCGGCCAGCGCGGCTGCGGCGACCATCACCGCCGGCTTCTCCGAACCCTCGTAGTCGCCGGGCGCGGCACGGGCCAGGCTCACGAACACCCCCAGGGCCACCGTGAGAACCAGTGCCCAGGCCCACTCCACCCGGGTGACCCGGCGGCCGGCCAGTCGGGCGCTGAGCGGCAGGGCGAACAGCAGCGCCGACACCAGCAGCGGCGCCACCAGCAGCAATGACCCGAACGCCAGCGCGATGGCCTGGAACACGTACCCCGTGATAGCGGCACCGGTTCCGGCCCACCACAGGGGCCGGCGCAGCAACGTGGTGACCATTACGGCGCTGACGCCCTGATCCTCGGGCACGTCCAGGGTGGCGCGCTGGCGCACCACGATCCCGATCGCGATGAACACCGCACTGGCCAGAGCAGCGGCCACCACGAGGGCGTGCTCGAGCAAGATGGGTCCCTTCAGGGTGTGTGCGATGGTGCTGCCCTTCACCGTAGGCCACCATGGTGAAGCCGCGCGGCGCGTCCGCGCGCGTGTCAGCCCACCGGCACGACCACGGGGCCGGCGCCGTAGCCGGTGACGCGGACCCACTCCGGCACCGGGCCGGCCGAGTCCCCGAGGCCCGGCGCCCGGCCCCGGATGTGGGCCGTCTCGCCGGGGAACACGGTGACGTAGTTGTCGTCGTACTCGATCGGCAGGATCTCGTCGCCGTCCTTGGTGGTGAGCAGTTCGGCCCGCTCGAAGAACGCGATATTGGTGCCCGGGTTGCGCAGTGCGATGTCGACGCCGTCGCCGTCGCGGCGCGCTGTCACCTCCAGCCGGGGCTTGGGCATCGTGTTCAGCGCCGTCATGTCCGCGTAGCTGATCTGGGCGTTCTCGAAGGGCGAGTCGTTGAACGGCGGTCCGAGGTCGTCGGGGATGTGCGACTGCCAGTAGACGTTGTCCGCCACGGTGGCGCCGTCGCCGTCGAGCAGTTCGCAACGCACGAAGAACACCGGGGAGTCCGGTGGCCCCGGCGGCAGCGTCATGGCGGCGGTCGCGCTGCCGGCGCCGACGTCGATGTCGTCGGCGGATCGGTCGGCGCGAACCTTGCCGGCCAGGTCGTAGGTGCGCACCCGCACCCGCAGCCCGCTGCGGGCCTCCGGGCTCTGGTTGACGACGGTGACCTTGGCCTGGCTGTGGTCGCCGGTGGCGTAGGAGTCGAACACCACCGACAGCGGCCGCAGGCCCTTCTTGGCGCCGTAGTACGCCCCGCCGGGCCGCAGGTAATAGTCGAAGATGTTGCCGAAGAACGACGGCCAGTGGCTGTTGAGCATCCAGTAGATGGTCATCTTGTGGCTGTCCCAGCCGCCGGCGGCGAACGCCTCGAACTGGGCGCGGGTGTTCTCGTAATGCGCCAGCTGAGCCTTGTCGGCGAACATCTGCGCGCTGGTGGACATCCCGTAGCGCCAGTCGATGATCCGCCGGATACTGGCGAGGCTGGCGTTGCGCGGGTCGGAGCCGGCGTGGAAGTACCAGGTGTCGTTGATCGGCCACAGCTGATCCGGCGGGATGAACCGGCGCAGGCTGGCATACGGCGGGATGTGCTCGTTGTCGCCCTGTTCGGCGCTGGCACCGCGGGCCGCGGGATAGGTGCCGGCGAACCAGTAGGACGGCGGACGCCAGCTGTAGGGGCCGGACATCTCGATGCCGTCCCACAGCGGCGTGCCGTCGGCCTCGCGGGCTCGTGAGGAGACGGTGTCGACGACGGCGTTCTGCCAGTGCAGGTCGTCGAGGATGCGGTGGTAAGCCGACCGCACCGCATCCGGAGGCCGGCCGTCACTGCCGTTGGCCCAGACGAACACCGAGGCGTGCGAGCCAAGGCCGGCGATCTGAGAGCGCAGGCTGTCGCGGGCCACCCGGTTGTCCTCGTCGTCCCACTGCGGCCACCGCTCCCACTGGTTGCAGCACATCCAGCCGTACATCAGCGGGATGCCCATCTCGTCGGCCATCTCGACCAGCCGGGTGGAGGCGATCTTGGACTCCAGGCGCAGCATGTTCAGCCCGAGATCCTTGGCGTAGCGCAGGATCGCCCGGTCCCGGTCGGGGTCGTAGCGGTAGAGCAGGTCCGGTGTGTAGGTGGCGCCGCGGACCAGGAAGTTGCGGCCGTTGACGGTGAGATAGAAGTTGCCGCCGCCGCCCGGTTCGGCGCTCTCGTCGCTGTCGCGGGCCTGTCCGACCGTTCGGATGCCGAACTTCTGCGTGACGGTGGTGGTGACGGTGTCGTGCTGGATGAAGTCCAGCCTCAGGTCGTACAGGTCGGGGCGGCCCATGGTGTAGGGCCACCACAGATCCGGCTGATCGACGGTGAGTGCGACGAAATCAGCTGGGCTGAAGGCGATTTCGCGATCCTCCCCGGCTTGCAGTGTCACCGCCTGGGACACCCGGATCGGTGACTTGCCCGCCCGGGTGACGGTGGCGCGCAACAGGCCGCGGACCGGAGCGTCAGAGTGGTTGTGCACGCCGGCGTAGACGGTGAGCCGCGCGCTGTCGGTGTTGGGCAGCGGCAGCTCTGTGTTGACGGTCGCCGGTCCGATTCCCACCGGGCCGAAGGCCTTCAGCCGCACCGGCTTCCAGATGCCGGCGTTGCGGTCTGCCACGAAGGACGGGCCGCCGGTGGCCGTGCCGGACGGGTCGCGGTAGCCCAGGAATCGGGCGTTGATCCAGTCCCACCAGCTGTCGGCCAGTTCGACGCCGTTGACGTCCTGGATGGCGCGCTCGGGAGTCACCTTGACCGCCAGGGTGTTCTGACCGCCCGGGTTGATCCACGGGGTCACATCCAGCTGGTGGTCGACGTACATGCCGACGATCTGGCGGCTGTCGGCGATCCGGTGGCCGTTGAGCCAGATGTCGGCGCGGTAGTTGATGCCCGGGAAGTCGAGCTGATAGGTCTGCTGCCCGGCCGGGGCGGTGAACGTCGTTCGATACCACCAGTCCTGCTTGTACAGGTCCTGGGGGACCTTGGTGAGCAGGTTCATCCCGTAGTACAGGTTCGGGTACACCCCGGCGTCCTGGAGGATCTCCAGCACGGTTGCGGGCATCCGGCGCACAGCAACCCACGCGCTGTCGTCGTAGCCCGCCGCGGAGATCGTCTCGCCCTTGTCGGGTAACCCGCTCGCCGACCTCAGCGTCCAGCCGTCGGCAAGTTCGACGTCCTGGCCGGCCACCGGCGGGTCGGACACGACCGTGCGCAGGTCCGCGGCGCACAACACCAGCAGGATGACGGCGAAGATCTTCAGAAAGGTCTTCGCCACGGTCGGGTCGGCTCCTCGGGTCGGGCCTGCGTGGCCGGAAGTCGGCCTTCATCTTGGCAGAGGGACGGGTCGCCTCCATCGCGGGCGGTTGACGAAAATGCGACTACACGTACACGGGCGTGTGCCGATAACTGACGGGGTCTCGCCGAGTGGGGGCCGCGCCGGGCCGGGCGGCGCTGCGGGAGGTGCTGTTCATCACGTTCGCTCCGGGGTGAGGTTCCCCGGCCCGGAGAGGCCAGCGCGGTCTACGCTGATCCCATGACTGACCAGGACCGTGCCGTTACCCGTCGCGCCATCGCCGATGCCCTGCTCACCGCGCTGGAGCGGCGCCATGAACTCGTCGACGCCATCGTCGACTCCAGCGACCGCACATCCGCCATCGACGCGGTGACCGAGCTGCTCGGCACCTCGCGGATCGGCAGCGAGGCGCTGATGGGTATGCGCCTGGACCAGTTCACCAAGGAATCGCGGCGCCAGATCGCCGCCGAACTCGATGACCTCAACAGCCAGCTGAGCTTCACCGTGAAGGAGCGGCCCGCCAGCGCCGATGACAGCCTGCGGCTGCGGCCCTTCTCCCACGAACACGACCGCGACATCTTCGCCGCCCGCACCGAGGAGATGGGCGCGGCCGGCGACGGTTCCGGGGCCCCGGCAGGCAGCCTCGACGACGAGCTCCACGCCCTCAGGAAGCGTCTGCACGCCGAGGAGGCGGCCTGGTTCGTCGCGATCGACGGCGAGGACAAGGTCGGGATGGTGTTCGGCGAACTGGACGGCGGCGAGGTGAACGTGCGGATCTGGATCCACCCCGCGCACCGCCAGAAGGGATACGGCACCGCGGCGCTGCGCCGGTCCCGCTCGGAGTTGGCCGCCCAGTTCCCGGCGGTGCCGCTCGTGGTGCGCACCCCGGGGGCCGCACGCTGAACGACCTCGTGCCCGACGGCGTCGCGTTCCCCCACAGCCCCACGGCGTTCCGCTATCCGCAGGCCCGGACCGGCACCGCCCACGCGCGGCTGTGTGACCGGGTGCGCCGCGTCACCGGGGTTGATCTGTTCCCCACCGACCGAGTCGCGGCGGCGTTCAAGGCGGGACTGAACGAGGGCGATCCCATCGCCGAGCGGTTCGTCGCCGAGACCTACCACGGCGAGTTGGGCGCGCCGAAAGCCCGGGCACTGGTCGAACGGGCCCAGCGCGACGGTATCGACGCGGTCCCCGAGGCGCCGGAGTCCCTGCGCGCGCTGATCGAGGATTTCGAGCGCCTCCCCGAGTGGGTGGACACCGATCTGGTGGAGCAGGGTGCCGCGGTCTGGCGGCGCTGGGCCTATGCGCTGGGCGCGGTGGGCAATGCCGGGACGATGGACACCTACACCGAAAGCTGGCTGGCACTTCCGCTTTCGCTCTCCGGCGGCTACGCGGGGGACCGGGCCCTGCACCGCTACATGGAGACCTCGCGCTGGTGGCTGGAGGTCAGCAAGCCCGGTGCGGTGCTGCGGCAGGGCTCGACCGCCCGAGCGATCTCGCTGCACGTGCGGATCATGCATGTGAGTGTCCGGGCCCGGGTCAAGGAACATCCGGAATGGGATGCCGAACGCTACGGACTGCCGATCAGCCAGTCGGCGATGATGTTGACGCTGCTCGGCGGCAGTGTGGCGCCGGCGCTCGGTCTCACGGCCCTGGGCTTCATCACCTCGCCGCAGGAGATGCGCGCGGTGTTGCATTTCAACCGGTACTGCGGGCACCTGGTGGGCGTGCGCTGCGAGGGCTATTTTCCCGAGACGGTCCTGGATGCCTGGCGCATCCTGTTCATGGCGGACTCGGCGCGCAGCTACGATTCCGCAACCACCGGAACCGAATTGGTGGAATCGTTCGTTCCCGCGTTCGCGCCGAAGCCCGGCCAGAGTCGCATCGAGCGCATGCGGGCCGCCTACCACTACCGGGTGCAGGCCGGGTATTCAGGCTTGTTCATGCTGCCGTGGAACCGCCGCCGCTACGACCTGCCGTCCCCGGTGCCGGGCATGGCGCTACTGGTGGCCCGCGCGCCGCTGATCGCAGGCGTCGAAGTCGCCCGCCGGGTGGTCCCCGGTGTGGACCAGTGGTGGCAACGATTCGCCTTCGATCGCTGGGAGCGGTGGTACGAGTGGCAGTCCGGCGGCAAAGCCGCCAAGTTCGAAGCGGCAACTCCGTTGCGGCGCTAGCGAAGTGAGGCACACCTGATGGGCGTTCGGGCGGGGATTCTGGTCACCGGCACCGAGGTGCTGACCGGCCGGGTGGCCGACCGCAACGGTCCGTGGGTGGCCGACCGGCTGCTCGAGTTGGGGGTGGAACTGGCGCACATCACCATCTGCGGTGACCGCGCCGCCGACATCTCCGCCCAGTTGGGGTTCCTGCGCGACGAGGGCGTGGACCTGATCGTCACCACCGGCGGTCTCGGGCCGACGGCCGACGACATGACGGTCGCCACCGTCGCCGGGTTCTGTGGCCGGGAGCTGGTGCTGGACACCGCCGTCGAAGCGACGATCGCCGCGATCGTGGCGAAATGGATGGCGCGGTTTCCGGACATGGACCTCGAGGCGGTCCAGGCCGCCAACCGCAAGCAGGCCATGGTGCCCGATGGCGCCACCGTGCTCGGCCCCGTCGGGACCGCGCCGGGCGTGGTGGTTCCGGGCCGGCCGACGGTCGTCGTCCTGCCCGGCCCGCCCAAGGAGTTGCAGGCCATGTGGCCCGCCGCCGTGGCCACCCAAGCCGTGCAGGACGCCATCGCCGGGCGCACTGTTTACCGCCAGGACACCGTTCGGATGTTCGGGGTTGCCGAGTCGGGCCTGGCCGAGACCTTGCGCGTCGCCGAGTCGCAGGTGCCCGGCTTCGATGGCCTGGAGATCACCACCTGCCTGCGCCGCGGCGAACTGGAGATGGTGACCCGCTACGAGCCCGACGGGGCTGACGCGTACGGGGCGCTGATGGATCTGGTGCGGGACCGGCACGGGGCGGCCGTCTTCTCCGAGGACGGCTCGACGGTCGACGAGCAAGTCGCGCGTCTGCTGGCCGGCCGGCGAATCGCCACCGCGGAATCGTGCACCGCCGGCATGCTCGCCGCCAGGCTCACCGACCGCGCCGGTTCCTCGGCGTACGTGGCCGGCGGGGTGGTGGCCTACGCCAACGAGGCCAAGTCCGGCGTGCTCGGCGTCGACCCGGCGCTGATCGCCGAGCACGGCGCGGTGTCGGCCGAGGTCGCCGAGGCGATGGCCGCCGGGGCGCTGCGCCGCCTTGACGCGGACACCGCCGTCGCGATCACCGGGGTGGCCGGCCCGGGTGGGGGCACCGAGGAGAAGCCGGTCGGAACGGTGTGGTTCTGCGTGGCGCTTGCCGACGGCCCGGGGGTGACCCGGTGTGTGCGGGTGCCGGGGGAGCGGGCCGACGTGCGTGAGCGGTCCACGACGGTGGCCATGCACCTGTTGCGGCGGGCGCTGATCGAGGCCGGCGCTCGGGTGGGCTAGTCCGCGACCGGGAAGTTGAAATAGGTGTCCGGGTAAGGTTCCCGGCCGGCGGGTTTGAAGGTGAAGTGCCACCATTCCTTGTCGTAGTTGACGAATCCCTGGCGCTCGAGGCCTTCGCCGAGCAGCAGCCGGTTCTTGGCCTGGTCCCCGGTGATGCGGGGGTCGGCGGTGTTGGCCAGGGTGTCGAAGCAGTCGAAGCCGGTGCCCATGTCGATCGAGTTGTCGGGGAACCGAATCGCTTGGGGCGCAGCGCAATCTATCAACGGCTGCCCCGGCAGGTAGGGCGGCGTGGCCGCGGGCGGCAGGGCGACCAGGGTGACGTCCAGCGTGCTGCCCCGGCTGTGACCGGAACGCTCGGCGATGTAACCCTCGTCGAACAGTACCGACTTGTCCACCCGCGGATAAAACTCCGGCTTCATCCGCTGATCGGCCAGATCGGCTGCCCAGGAGACGAATTCGTTGACGGCGCGTTGCGGCCGGTAGCAGTCGTAGACCTTCAGGGTGTAGCCCTGCTCGACGAACTGCTGCTGCGCCCGGGCCAGTGCTTCGGCGGCCGGTCGGGTGAGGATGCAGGTGGGTGCGAGGTAACCGTCGACCGGGGCGCCAGTGAAGTTGTGCGGTGTGGCGTAGCGCATGTCCTGGAGGATCGTGGGATCGACGTCCCGCACGGCGACGAAGTCGGGGGGCATGGCGGGATCCGGCGCGGCGCTCGCGGTCGGCGCCGCGGCGAGCGCAACGATGGCCGGAAGCACTGCCACGCAACGGAATCGGCGGATCACTGACCATCCTCCTCAATGAGGTAATCGGCCCGGTTGCCGCCACCACGGCTGGCCCGGTGCATCACCGTGGTGGCCTGTGCGATCGCCGCATCGATGACGTCGTGCGGTGGCGAGCCGGTCTGCAGGCGGAGGGGTTTGCACACCACGCCGATGCTCGCGGTCAGCCCCGGCGGGGTGGCGGCAACTGCGCCGCGCAGGCGTTCGGCCAGCGGAGTCGGATCCGGCTGGGTGAAGGTGTCGGCCACGATGAACTCGGATTCGCCGAAGTGTCCGAGCAGCGCGTTGCGGCGCACCGTCTCGCGTAGTGCCTGGCCCACGGCGACCCGCGCCCGCTCGGTGCCCCGGCCGCCCCGCAGGCTGTGCAGGACGGCGAAGCCGTCGAGCGCGAGCACCGCGACCACGAGATAGCGGTCGGTGCTGCGGTTGCGGGCGCCGAGCAGGGTTGCGGCCTGTTCGTCGAATCCCTCCCGGCTGAGCAGGCCGGTCAGCGGCTCGACATCGGTGCGGACTCCGTCGGCAGCGATCACCTCGGCGATGGTGCGACATCCCAGACCCACCACGATGTTGAGCATCACCACCGGCACCCCGACCGCCAGGGCGGTGGAAGTGTTGTTCATGGCGATCCGGACCATCAGCGTCAGCACGGTCGCGGCCGACGTGAGCGCGACCAACAGCTGGAGTCGCGAACCGTGGAACAGCGCCGCGTAGCCCAGCGCGAACACGAACGACGTGGCGATGAGCAACCCGGCGAGCGGGTCCCTCGCCAGATTGCAGCCAACCGTGAGGAACACGGCGGCGACCACGACGACCGTGGTCGACTGGGCTCGACTGGGCCAGCGGTAGCCCAGCCACGGCATGGCCATTCCGACGCAGGCGAATGCGATGACGCCGAACGCCAGAGAACCGTAGCGCCACGGGCTGGAGGCCGGGTCGAGCGCGGCCAGAGCGGGAGCCACGCCGAGGATCAGGATGCACCCGGCCGCCACGCGCATCGGCGTCTGCTGGTAGCCACGGGCTGTCAGTCGCGACGTCATCGCGTAGTACTGGTCGGGCACCCCGCCGCCGAACACGTTCACCGGGCCGCCCTGTGCACCGACACCGCGTAGTCGCCGCCGTCGAACGGGTCGCGGTCCCAGGTCGCCCAGCGGGCCACCGGGCGCAGTCCGGCTGCTGCGGTGACCTCGTCGTAGCGTTCCACGGTCAGCCTGCCGGGTTGCAGGCTGAAGCCGGAGACCAGCAGGCCGCCCGGGTTGAGCCGGGTGGCCAGGTTGGCCACCACGCGTTCCTCGGTCCCCGGTGCCAGGAAGATCATCACGTTGCCGGCCAGCAGTACGAGGTCCACCGGTGCCGTGCCGGCCAGTGCATCGGGGTCGGCGATGTCGCCGTGCAGCCAGGTCAATTCGGGGGCCTTTTCCCGTGCGGCGGCGAGCATGTCGGGGTCGGCGTCCACTCCGGTTACCGGAAACCCGCGGCGGTCGAGTTCGATCGCCACCCGGCCGGTGCCGCAACCGGCGTCCAGGACCGTGTGGCCGCCGTATTCGGCCAGCAGCGCCTCGACCACGTCGGCCTCGCCGTGAATGTTCTGTCCGGCCGCGGCCAGCGAAACCCAGCGTGCGTCATAGTCCGCTCCGCGGGGCGCGTTGGTCTGCTTCCAGCGCGTGTTCACCAGTCCAATGATCCCATCGAGGCCGGTTGCGCTAGGCGGAAACGACGACGGTCAAACGGGTTTCGTCGCGCTCGACGCGCATCCCGGCGCGCCTGGCGACCCTCGCCACCCCGGCGGCGTCATCGGGTTCGGATCGTCCGGCGGCCAGCGCCCGGGCCAGCCGTCCCTTGTGCGCCTTGTTGAAGTGGCTCACGACGCTGCGCTTCCCGTCGGACTGCTCGGCGACGACGTCGACTTTCACGGACTGGCTGAGCCGTCCGAGTCCGACGTAGGCGCCGGAGCGCAGATCCACCACCAGTTCGCGCTCTGCCACTTCAGCCAGCAGGGGCTCCAGCACCGGGCGCCAGCGGACGGCCAGGCCCGGCTGTCCGGGCAGTTTGGCGGTCGCGGACAGCCGGTAGGCCGGAATGGGGTCTTCGGCGCGCACCAGCCCGAACAGCGCAGAGCCGACGGCCAGCCGTGCCTTGGCCCGAACGGCTTCGGCGCCACGCAGGGATTCGACGTCGAGCGCGTCGTAGAGAACGCCGGTGTAGCGGCGCAGGGCCGGCAGTGTCGGCGCGCGGCGCAGCGCCGCGTTGCGTTCGATCTCGGCGTCCTGGGCCGCGGAGATACCCAGTGCCTGACGGCAGGACGGCGGGTCGGCGGCGAGCCCCACCAACTCGTCGACCAGTTCTTCGCGCACCGGCCGCAACTCAGGCCAGCTCAGTGCTTCCAGGTTCAGCGGCGGGCCGTCGCCGCCGGCACGTTTGGTCTCCGACGGGGGAAGCAGCACGATCACGGAGGAGAACGGTAGCGCTGCGTCAGGGCGGCCCGAAACCCGCGCTCCGCAGCGCCTGCCGGCCCGCCGGACCGGTGACCAGGTCGACGAACTTCTCGGCCAGCCCGGCGTCAGCGGAGTCCTTCAGCACGGCGATTTCGTAGGTGTTCACGGCGCCGGCCGCCTCGGGGAAGCCGACGGTGCCGACCTTGTCGCCGGCTGAGCGCGCGTCGGTGACATAGACGATTCCGGCGTCGGCCTGCCCGCTGGTCACCTTGTTGAGAACATCGGTGACCGAGGGCTCTTCGCTCGCCGGGCTGAGTCGCACTCCGGTGTCCCGCTGTATGCGCGGCAGTGCCGCGCCGCAGGGCACCTGGGCGGCACAGGTCACCAGGCTGACGTCGGCAAGTTCGCGAAAACCCTTGATGCCTTTCGGGTTTCCGGGGGCGACGACGATGGTTAGGGAGTTTGAGGCAAAGGCTTTGGGCGCGTCGGCCAGCAGGCCGGCCCGTGCGGCCTTATCCATCGTCGCGGTGTCGGCGGAGGCGAACACGTCGCCGTGGGCGCCCTGGGTGAGCTGGGTCAGCAGGTCGGCGGAGCCGGCGAAGGTCAACTCGACCTTCGCCCCGGTGTTGGCGCCGGTGAATGCGCCGCTGAGATCGGTGAAGGTGGAGCGCAGGGAGGCGGCGGCGAAGACCGCGACGGTGTGCAGCGCCGGCGTCGAGCCGCATCCGGCGAGCAGCGCGACGACGCCCGTGAGGGCCGCGCGCCGCGCTGGGCGAATCATCAGTACGCCGGCAACTGGCCGTTGCCGGACTGTCCCGCCAGGCCGTTGAGAATGTCGAGGTTGTGCCGGAGTTGGAGCTGCGACAGCCACGGCGGGTTCGGGGTGGGCGGGGGCGCGTCGCTCAGCTGCCAGGGCTGGCAGCCCTTGGTCTTGAAGGCCATGTCCCCGGCGTCGATCTGGACGGTCTGCGGCTGCTTGGAGAGTGCGTTCTCCAGGGTGGTGCCGTCGGGGGCGATACGCCGCCAGTAGCAGCTGTCGCCCGGCAGTGGTCCGGCGGAGGTGTAGACCCCGGGCAGGACGTCCTTCCCGACGACGAAGGTGCCGTCGTGGCTCATCAGGGGCTGTGGCCCCGGACCCGCAGGCCCGGGAGCCGGCGGGGGTTCGCCCGGAGCGGCGTGGTTGGGCGTGGGCCCGGTGTTAGTGGGGGGTGCGGCGGCTTCTGCGGCCAGGCCGGGCGGTGGGGGAGCCGGGGTGTCGGGATCGGCGGACGCCAAGCCCGCGGCCGAGAGCAAACCTACCGTCATCGCCGCGGCCGCCACTGCCGCCACTCTGCCACCCACGGCAGCGAGGTTACCCGCGGACGGCGGCCGGTTGCTCAGGCCGTGCGGCGCAGGAAGGGCAGCAGGCCCCCGCGGCGACGGCGGATCTCGTCATCGAAGCGGTGCTCGGCCTCGGCCACCGAGGCGATCACCGGCATCGGCGTGCGATCGGAACGCAGCCGCCGGGCGACGGCGTCACTCGGCACCAGGGCCCAGTCCACGCCGGCCGCGAGGCAGCGCTCGTCGAGCGCGGTGAGCAGCGCGATCGCCTTGGGGGTGAAGGCCTCCACACCGCTGAGGTCGAGCACGAGCCGGGAACCGGTGGCGACGGCGCGCAGCGCGGACTCGGTAATCGGCTCGACGTTGCCGGCATCCACCCGGCCGCTGACGGCCACCACGGTGGCGCCGTGCCGGCAATGCGCCCAGACGTGCGCGCCCTTGAAGTCACGTGCCGGATTCCCGTAGCGCGAAGTGAAGCTCGTCATGGTCGGCCCCTGGTGTTGGATTTCGCTGCCGCGTCAAGCGGCTGTGGACCCGACACTAAGCCGCAAATCTAAGGCGGCTGAGAGCAGTCTTTAAAACTCTGGTGAGAAAGGGTTTCGGGGGTTGATCCGGCAAACTCATGACGGGTTTCTGACTGTGGGTCCCGGACCGTGGCGGCAGCCCTGGCGGCCTCCTAGTCTCGACGCCATGAAAGCGCATCTGACCCGACTGCTGATGATCGTGCTGACCGTCGCGGCGCTGACATTCGGACTGTCCTCGCCTGCCACCGCCGCGGCGGCGGACCTGAACTTCACCGGAACCACCCTGAGCGGGGGCACCTTCAACGGCGCCAGCCTGCAGGGCAAGCCGGCGGTGCTGTGGTTCTGGACCCCGTGGTGTCCGTTCTGCAACCAGGAAGCGCCCAGCGTCGCCGCGGTGTCGGCGGCCAACCCGGGGGTGACCTTCGTCGGCATCGCCACCCGGGCCGACAACGACGCATTACAGAGCTTCGTGTCGAAGTACGGCCTGAATTTCACCAATATCAACGATGCGGACGGGTCCATCTGGGCGAAGTTCAACGTGCCGTGGCAGCCGGCCTACGTGTTCCTGCGTCCGGACGGGTCCTCGACGTTCGTCAACAACCCGACCTCGGCCATGTCGCAGCAGGAACTCAGCGACCGGGTCCGCGCTCTGACTTCCTAGCTCGTGAACGCCGACCTGACCGGATTGGCGTTCGCCGCCGGGATGGTCGCGGCCCTCAACCCCTGCGGGTTCGCGATGCTCCCCGCCTACCTGACGACAGTCGTCCAACGCGACGGGGGCGGCCAGATCGTCGCGCTGAGTCGGGCGCTCGGAGCCACCGCCGTCATGGCGGCCGGTTTCCTGACCGTGTTCGGGCTGTTCGGGTTGCTGACCGTGCCGGTCGCGTCCACCGTCCAGCGCTATCTGCCGTACGCAACGGTCGCGATCGGGATATCCCTTGTCGCTCTTGGTGTTTGGCTCTTGTCCGGTCGGGACGTGCCGGGGTTCTCGGTGGGAGGGGACGCGCGGTGGGCGCCGACGGCACGGCTGGGGTCGATGTTCGGTTACGGCGTCGGCTACGCACTGGCATCGCTGTCCTGCACGGTCGGGCCGTTCCTGGCCGTCACCGGCAGCAGTCTGCGCAGCAGCTCGGCGATCGGCACGCTGCTGGTCTACGTCGCCTACGCGACCGGTATCGCGCTGGTGGTCGGGGTGTTGGCCGTCGCCGTGGCACTGGCCAGCGGGGCGGTGATCGACCGGATGCGACGGGTTCTGCCCTACGTGAATCGGCTCAGCGGCGCGATCCTGGTCCCGGTCGGGCTGTATATCGCCTACTACGGCTGGTACGAACTGCGGCTTTTCGGCGGATCGGCCGCCACGGATCCGGTCATTGCCGGCGCGGGCCGCATCCAGGGACAGCTGGCGGGCTGGGTGTACCGGCTGGGCGGCTGGACATGGTTGCTGGTGCTCTCCGCGTTGGTCGCCACTGCTGCGGCCGGTTGGGCCTGGCGGCGCCGTCGGCATACGCCGCGCCAGGGCACGACGCGGTTAGACTCGGCCGCATGACTATCTCTGTTCGCCGATGGGGGGCCGGTGCTGCGGCTGTACTGGCGCTGGCCGCTGCCCCCGCCGTCCTGGTCACCATCGCACCCAGTGGCACCGCCAGCGCCGACGTCTGCGCCAACGTCGGCCGCCGGGTCTCGGTGAGTGGCTGCGCCAACCTCAGTGACGTCATGGCGCCGTACGTCGTCCCGCAGGACGCCTATGCGCCGATCACCCCTAACGCCAGTGCGTGCGTCGGGTGGAACGGCCGCTGGGTGAACGCCAACAGCTGCGTCTGACCTTCCACACACGAGAAACCCCCGCGGAACACTTCAGCATCCGCGGGGGTTTCTCGTTGCAGAGGGACTACCGGTGCAGGTCGAACCGGTCGCTGTCCATCACCTTCACCCAGGCCGCCACGAAGTCGTGGACGAACTTCTCCTTGGCGTCGTCCTCGGCGTAGACCTCGGTCACCGCGCGAAGCTGCGAGTTCGAACCGAACAGCAGATCGACCCGACTGGCCGTGTACTTCTCCGCGCCCGTGACACGGTCCTTACCGATGTAGGTTCCGTCATCAGCCGGCGACGGGGACCACTTGGTGCCCATGTCGAGCAGGTTGACGAAGAAGTCCGTCGTCAAGGCGCCGGGCCGGTCGGTCAGCACGCCCAGGTCGGTCCCGCCGAAGTTGGCGCCCAGCACCCGCAGGCCACCGACGAGCACGGTCATCTCCGGAGCGGACACACCCAGCAGGTTCGCCCGGTCGATGAGGTGGTACTCGGCGGGCAGGTTCAGCCCCTTGCCGGCGTAGTTGCGGAAGCCGTCGGCCTTCGGCTCCAGGTAGGAGAACGACTCCACATCGGTCTGCTCCTGGGTGGCGTCACCGCGGCCAGAACTGAACGGCACCTCGATGTCGAATCCGGCTGCCTTGGCCGCCTTCTCCACACCGACATTGCCGGCCAGCACCACGATGTCCGCGAAGGATGCGCCGACCCCGGAGGCGGCCTGAATCCCCTCCAGCGTCCGGATAACGTGGGCCAGTTCGTCCGACTCGTTGAGCTCCCAGCCCAGCTGCGGCTGCAACCGGATTCGGCCGCCGTTCGCGCCACCGCGCATGTCGCTGCCGCGGTAGGACGATGCGGCCTTCCACGCGGTTGAAACCAGTTGCGACACGGTCAGTCCGGACTCGGCGATCGCGGTCTTGAGCTTCCCGACCTCGTCGGCGGAAAGCTTCTTGCCGGCCGGAACGACGTCCTGCCACACCCAAGTCTGTTTGGGCGCCAACGGGCCGAGATAACGGGTCACCGGACCCATGTCGCGGTGGAGCAGCTTGAACCACGCCTTGGCGAATTCCTCGGCGAGTTCCTCCGGATGATCCAGCCAGCGTCGGGTGATCTTCTCGTAGATCGGGTCGAACCGCATCGACAGGTCCGTGGTCAGCATCGACGGGTGGGTCTTGCCGTCGCCCTGCGCCATCGGTACGGAGTTGGCCCAGCCGTCGTTCTTCGGCTTCCACTGATGCGCGCCGGCGGGGCTCTTGGTCAGCTCCCACTCGTTGCCGTAGAGGATCTCCAAATAACTGTTGTCCCACTTGGTGGGGGTGTGCGTCCAGATGACCTCAAGGCCGCTGGTGAACGCGTCGTTGCCCACCCCGGTGCCCTTGTTGTGATTCGCCCAGCCGAGGCCCAGTTGCTCCAGCGGAGCGGCCTCCGGTTCGGGTCCCATGAGGTCGGGGTTGCCGTTGCCGTGGGTTTTGCCGAACGTATGGCCGCCGACGATCAGGGCAGCGGTCTCGATATCGTTCATCGCCATCCGGCCGAAGGTCTCGCGAATGTCGATGGCAGCGGCCACCGGATCCGGCTTGCCTTCGGGCCCTTCGGGATTGACGTAGATCAGTCCCATCATGGTGGCGCCGAGCGGATTTTCCAGCTTGGTTCGGTCGCTGCCCGCGTAGCGGTCCTGCGAGCCCAGCCACTCGGCCTCGGCCCCCCAGTAGATGTCCTCCTCGGGTTCCCAGAAGTCCGGACGGCCGAACGCGAAGCCAGCGGTCTTGAACCCCATGGTCTCCAGCGCGCGGTTGCCCGCGAAGATGATCAGGTCCGACCAGGACAACTTCTTCCCGTACTTCTTCTTGACGGGCCACAGCAACCGACGGGCCTTGTCCAGGCTCGCGTTGTCCGGCCAGCTGTTGAGCGGTGCGAAACGTTGCATACCCCGGCCGCCGCCACCACGGCCGTCCTGGACGCGGTAGGTGCCGGCGGCGTGCCAGGTCATCCGGACGAAGAAGGGTCCGTAGTGGCCGAAGTCGGCGGGCCACCAGTCCTGCGAGTCGGTCATCACGGCGTCGACGTCACGGGTCAGGGCGTCGACGTCCAGGGTCTGGACCGCCGCCCGGTAGTCGTAGCCGGGGTCCATTGGGTCGATGATGTCCGGGTTCTTTTGCAGGAGCTTGAGATTGACGGCGTTGGGCCACCAATCGCGGTTGCTGCCGCCCTCGACCGGAGGCTTGATGCGCATCGGGCAGCCGCCCGATGCGGAATCCGTCTGAGCCTCGCCGATGGGCGGAGTTTCGTCAGCCACGTGTATTCCTTCCAGATTGGGGTTGTGGTGAAAAAGCCGTGATCACGGTTGTGATCCCGAAGTCTGGGAGGCTGAGCAGTCCGGGCAGCGACCCCAGTAGATGACCTCAGCCTCGTCGAGGATGAACCCGTTGTCATCGGCAGGGGTCAGGCACGGGACCTCCCCGATCGCGCAGTCCACGTCGCCGATGCTTCCACACGAGCGGCACACGATGTGGTGGTGATTGTCGCCGACCCGGGATTCGTAACGGGCGACCGAACCGGACGGCTGGATGCGGCGCACCAGTCCCGCGGCGGTCAGGGCGGCCAGGACGTCGTACACCGCCTGCCGGGATACGTCGGGAAGGGCGGACCGGACCGCTCCGAGGATCGTGTCGGTGTCGGCGTGCGGATGCTCGCGCACCGCCTCGAGAACCGCGACGCGGGGGCGGGTCACCCGCAGATCGACGGCTCGCAACTGCTCGGCGAAATCCGACGGAGACGGCACGCGACCGATCCTTCCGCCGTTTCTGGAATCAGTCAAGTATTGAGCTTCGGTAGGGTGATCCACCGTGCCGCTCCACACGGTCGCACTCGAAATGGTGCCGCCCAACACCGATCGCAGCCCCTCCGAACAGGTCGAGGAGGCCATGAAGGTTGCGCGGCTGTCGGTCGAGTCCGGCATCGCCGAGCAGATCGGCCACGTCATGATCCCGGGAATGATCGACGAGGACGCCGACCGTCCCATCGAGATGAAGCCCAAGCTCGACGTCCTGGACTACTGGCGGATGATCTCCCCGGAACTGCCCGGGATCAAGGGGTTGTGCACCCAGGTCACCGCGTTCTCCGACGAGCCGACGCTGCGCTCCCGGCTGACCGACCTGATCGGTTCGGGCATGGAGGGCGTCGCCTTCGTCGGCGTGCCCCGGACCATGGCCGACGGCGAGGGATCAGGGGTGGCGCCCACCGATGCGCTGGCCCTCTACGCCGACCTAGTGCCCAACCGCGGCGCGATCCTGATCCCCACCCGCGCCGGCGAAGCCGGCCGGTTCGGGTTCAAATGCCGTCAGGGTGCCACCTACGGCATGACGCAGCTGCTGTATTCCGACGCGATCGTGGAGTTCCTCCGGCGGTTCGCCCGCGACACCGATGCCCGGCCCGAGATCCTGCTGTCGTTCGGCTTCGTGCCCAAGGTGGAAAGCCGTGTGGGACTGATCAATTGGCTGATCCAGGACCCCGGCAACGCCGCCGTCGCCGACGAGCAGGCGTTCGTCAGGGAAATGGCCGCCGCGGATCCCGTCGTCAAGCGGGGGATGATCGTCGACCTCTACAAGCGGGTGGTCGACGGGGTCGCCGGGCTGGGCTTCCCGATCAGCATTCACTTCGAAGCCACCTACGGCTACTCCGCACCGGCGTTCGCCACCTTCGCCGAGATGCTGGCCTACTGGTCACCAACACGGTGAAGACCTGGATCGACTTCGACGCCGCACCGGTATTCGCCATCCCCCTGATCGACGCGGTTGGTGGGCGGACCGTCTGCGAGGGCATGCTCATCGAAGGCCCACAGGGCTGGGGTGAGTTCAGTCCGCCGCCGGGCTGCGACGCACGCAGCGCGGGCCGGTATCTGACCGCGGCCATCGAGGTCGGCACCGTCGGCTGGCCTGATCCGCGGCGCGGTCGCGTCCCGGTGGCGGTGAGCGTTCCGGCCGTGGACCCGGAGCGGGCCGCGACGATCGTCGCCGACTCCGGCTGCCGTACGGCGGCGGTCCGGGTGGACGGCCCGCTCTCCGATGTCCTCGCCCGGCTCGAGGCGGTACGCGACGCCCTCGGGCCGTCCGGGGCGATCCGTTGTGATGTCAACGGCCAGTGGGACATCGAGACCGCGGTGTCGGCCATCCCGGCGCTGGACCGCGCCGCGGGCGGCGCGGAATTCGTCGAGCAGCCCTGCCGCACCCTCGAGGACGTGGCGGTGGTGCGTCGTCGCGTCGGCGTCCGGATCGCGGTCGACCAGTCCATCACGGAAGCGGCGGAGCCGTTGCGCCTGCCGCTGGCCGAGTCGGCCGATGTCGCGGTGCTGTCCGTCGGGGCGCTGGGCGGTGTTCGCCGGGCGTTGCGGGTTGCCGAGTCCGCCGCAGTGCCGTGCGTGGTGGCGGGGGAACTGGGAAGCAGCATCGGCATTGCCGGTGGGCTGGCCCTGGCCGGGGTGCTGCCGGACACCGGGTTCGCCGCCACGCTCGGTGGGGCACGCCTGCTGGCCGGCGACGTCGTCAGCGACGCGCGATCCCTGATCCCGGTTGACGGCCACCTGCCGGTCGCCCCGATGCCGCCCGGGCCCGATCCGGCCCGATTGCGGCAGTTCCCGCCGACCGGCGCCGCGATGGAAGCCCGCTGGCGCGCGCTGCTCACCGCGGCACAGGCCTTCATCTGACGCCGGCGTTTTGCCCGCGACCTCGCGGGTATCCCCGGGCGATGACTACTGACCCCTGCCACGCGGCAGGGCAGCTGACACCGCCTTCATCACCGCACGCTTGACCGCGGTTCCGGCGCCGGGCGACGCGGGGGACCGGTCGGGCGGGTCCAGTCGCAGCACGTCGCCCTCGGCGATCCGGCCGGGGGTGTGCACGTCGCCGTACACCCCCAGGCACCGGTGCGCATTGGCCGCGACCGTCCTGGTGATGGCGGGGTCGCGATCCAGGCCGGGCTGGGGATGTGTCGGCATGACGCACCGGATGGTCGGGATCATCGGGCTGAAGGCGCACTGCGGTGCGTGCAGCACCCCGCCGCACCAGCCGAGTTCGGGAAGCTCCGCGGTATCGGGGGTCTCGATCAGCAGGCTGGGCCGGAACCGGCGGACGTCGAAGTCCGAGCCGGGCGCCAATGCGGACATTGACTCCAGCGACCGCGTGGTCAGCAGGTGGACGGGGTAGGCGTCGACGTAGCTGCCGATCGGGGTGGCGTACCGGCTGATCTCGGCCAGCTTGCGAATCGGGAACATCGAGAGGTCGGGCAGGGGGTCGTCGGGGCCCAGACCGAAGATCGTCCGCATATCCGCCTTGGTGGCCATCGGTGTCCGGTACTGGTCGCGTTCGCTGACGGGCGGCAACGCGCGCAGTTCGACGTCATGGTCGACATAGGACGACAGCGCGCCGTGGATCGCCGGATCGGCGCTGGAGACCTCCCTGCCGTTGGGGAATCCGATGATCACCTCCGGCGCGTGGCCGGGGCCGGCGTTCCTGGGCGGGGTACCGGCGTATCGGGCGGTGCACATCAGTAGCCCGGGGAGTTTCTTGGCGCTCGTGGTGGCATCCGACATGCGGTCTCGGACCGCCCAGGTGCGGTCGGCATGCAGTCCGAGCTCTCTGACCTCGACGGCCGAGAGCCTTTCTCCCGCCATGGATTTCACGGGATATCGCCAGATTTCGGTGACGCGGCCGGCCTCGATCATCGTCCCAGCCTAACGTCGGCGCTGGATTTGATCGTCTCGCTTCTCCTCCGGCCCTGCGCGCCGGCATCGTCGACTCGATTAGTCGGAGGGCGTTCGTCTGAGCACCCACGACGCCACCACGAGCATCGTGAACGTGGCACCGAGCCAGACAGCCAGGACCACGAATGGCCACGGATGCTGATGATGGGTGAAGTAGCTGGCGGTGTGGATCGCTGACACGGTGGCGCCGGTGGGCAGGGCGTGGTTGAGGAAGGCGAACGGTTGCGGCAACAACGCGGCCGACACCGCGCCGCCTGATGAGGTGTTACCCAGCAGGACGTAGAAGGTGGCAAGCCCCATCGGGTCCGATGCCGGCAGCGGAGTACCCGGGTGGCCGACGGGTCCCCGGCGCTGGATCTGCTGGTTGTCGAGCGAATCGACGGCGGCCTGCCGGTCCGGGAACGATATCGCCCGCGCGTCAGTCGAGCGCGATGACCGGGGGGCGCACCTTCGCCCCGCCTACGGGGTTGGAGCCCGCAGGGTTGCCCCCCCACAGTGCGTCGTTGCGCCATCCCTGAGGGATCTGCTTGCTGTTGAAATCGGTGGTGGCGGCGTTCGGGCTGGGGCGCTTCTGGACCTCGGCCTTGTGTGGGCCGCGGTCGACCCCCGCGGACGAAGTGGTCTTCCCCGAGTCGACGTTGTCGTCGGCGGCGGCAGCGGGGGCAAGGGCGACGCCGACCGCGAAGGCGGTGGCGATCAGAGCCGGAGCGAAGAGGGAAATCGCCATGGTCGTAAGTCCTTTCGGTGTGTTGGGCGGGTACTCGCCCGATGTCTTCGAGCGTAGGAACCCGGCGGGCCGGCGGCACCAAACTCATAGAGATCGCATATCTTCGATTCGTGATGCAGTAATCGTGAATCGGCACTGGGCCGGCCGGCCGGTCGAAACGGCAGCGCCCAGCCACGACGGGTCAGGGGGCGCCGGTGTTTTGGCCGTCACTGCTGCCGGGTGCCACTATGGGAACGCAACTCAGCGCCGGCGGAAGGCACCAGGCTAGAGCCATGTACGACCAAGTCAACGGATGGGACGCCAATCCGGAGAGCCAGGATGTGGGTTTCCGCATCGACCCCGTGCTGGCCAGAAGCTGGCTGCTGGTCAACGGCGGGCAGTACGACAAGTTCGCTCCGGCCGCCGCGTCGCGGGCCGACATCGTCGTGCTCGACATCGAGGACGCAGTGGCGCCCAAGGGAAAAGCCGCCGCCCGGGACAACGTGGTGCGCTGGCTGGGTGACGGCAATGCCGACTGGGTCCGCATCAACGGGTTCGGCACCCAGTTCTGGTCCGACGACCTCGACATGCTGTCGGGCACCCCGGTGGGTGGAGTGATGCTGGCGATGGTGGAGTCCGTCGACCACGTCACCGAGACCGCCAAGCGCCTGCCCGACATCCCGATCGTCGCCCTGGTCGAGACGGCCCGCGGTCTTGAGCGCATCACCGAGATCGCGGCCGCCAAGGGCACATTCCGGCTGGCGTTCGGCATCGGTGACTTCCGGCGTGATACCGGATTCGGCGAGAACCCGACCACGTTGGCCTACGCGCGGTCCCGTTTCACCATCGCGGCCAAGGCCGCTCATCTGCCCGGTGCGATCGACGGCCCGACCGTCGGTTCCAGCGCGCTGAAACTCAGTGAGGCGACGGCCGTTTCGGCCGAGTTCGGGATGACGGGAAAGATCTGTCTGACCCCCGACCAGTGCCCGACCGTGAATGAGGGCCTCTCACCGTCGCAGGAGGAGATCAGCTGGGCCCAGGAGTTCTTCGCCGAGTACGAGCGTGACGGGGGCGAGATCCGCAATGGATCGGATCTGCCGCGTATAGCCCGCGCAACGAAGATCCTGAATCTCGCACGCTCCTATGGCATTTCGGTCTCCGAGTTCGACGACCAAGCTGTTCACGTCACTGCTCCGTCTGACACCTACCACTACTGAATCGCAGTTCGTTCCGGACGTCAGCCGCACGAGCCGGTGCCGGGCCCCGGCGCGTGGAGCCGCGTCTGCTCCAGGTGCAAACGGCGCCCCGAAACACCGCGGGCGGAATTGCTCAGCGGCCGGAGGCGATCAGGTCCGCAGCCTTCTCCCCGATGACGACGGCCGGGGCGTGGGTGTGCCCGCGGATGATGGACGGCATCACGGACGCGTCGGCCACCCGTAGGCCGGCTACGCCACGCACCCGCAGCTGCGGATCGACCACGCTGCGATCGTCCCGACCCATCCGGCAGGTGCCAACCGGGTGGTAGAGCGTGTGCGAACAGCTGTCGAGGGCGCGTTCGAGGGTCTCGTCGTCGAGGGTGGTCGCATGCAACGGACGTACGACGTCGCCGACGATGTCGGCCAGTGCGGGGGAGCGGGCGATCTTCGCGGTCACCCGCAGGCCCTCGATCATGGCGGCGCGGTCGACGCCGTCGGGGTCGGAGAGATAGCGCGGGTCGATCACCGGTTTGGCGGCGGGATCGGCCGAGCGCAGTGTCACGGTTCCGGTGCTGCGCGGCTTGAGCAGCACCGGACCGGTGGCGATTCCGTGGCCGAACGCCTCGCCGATGCCCTCGTCATAGAAGGGGGCCGGTGCCCAGATCAGCTCAAGGTCGGGCCATTCCAGTTCCGGCCGGCTGCGGACGAAGCCGTAGGCCTCCCCGACGTTGGAGGTCAGCATGCCCCGGCGGCGCAACAGGTAGTTGGCGAGTTCGGCGGGCTTCTCCGCGTCGAAGAGACTGTCGTCCTTGACCGCGAAGCCCAGCGGGGCGATCAGATGGTCGAGCAGGTTCTTGCCGACCTCGGGCGCATGCCGGACGACGTCAATGCCGAACTCGGAAAGCTCTGCGGCGTCACCGATTCCCGACAGCATGAGCAGTTGCGGGGTGTTGACGGCGCCGGCGCTGAGGATGACTTCGCGGGAGGCCCAGACGGTCTGCCTGCGTCCGTGGGCGTCGTCGAACTCCACGCCGACGGCCCGGCCGCCGCCGATGAGCACCTTGCGCACCGTGGCGTCGGTCATCAGTTTGAGATTGCGCCGGTACAGGACGGGCTTGAGGTAGGCGTCGGCGCAACTCCACCGTGCGCCGCGGCGCTGGGTCACCGCCGTCTCGCAGAACCCGTCGATGATCGGCTGGCCGGGGCTGGTGAGCCGGTAGCCGGTCTGTTCGGCGGCCTTGAGCCAGGCCGAGGTGGAGGGGCGCGGGCTGCGCTGCGGTGAGATCACCAGCGCGCCGTTCTCGGCGAGATCGAAGTAGGGCCGCAGGTGCGTGTAGTCCCATTCCTCGCCCGCGTGCTCTGACCATTCGTCGTAGTCGGCGGGAAAGCCCGGAACCCACATCATCGCGTTCATCGACGATGAGCCGCCGAGGACTTTGCCTCGGGGCCAATAGATTTCGCGGCCGCCGACTTCTTTCTGCGGCTCGGTGAGGTAGTCCCAGTCCATGGGCGTGCGGAACAGTTTGGAGAAGGCGGCGGGGATGTGGACGAACTTGTCGGTGTCCATCGGCCCGGCTTCCAGGACAACCACCCGGGCGCCTGGGTCGGCGCTGAGGCGGTTGGCCAGCACCGATCCGGCTGACCCGGTGCCCACGATGACGTAGTCGCTCTGCATTTCCGGAGTATAGGAATTCCCGGTCACCGACCATTCACCACGCCGTATCTCGCTGTGGCCGTACCGAGGGCCGAAAGTCTCTATAGACCATCGGTCCGCGTTGACTACGGTCGGCGCAGTCCTGTCGGTGTAGGCCGGCGGGTCAACGTCGAGGACGGGGGATCCCAGCGTGGTCAACAACTCAATTCGGCCCAAGATCGTCGCCGCCGCAGTGATCCTCATCAGCGTGGTCGGCATTCCCGGCTGCGGATCCAAGAAGCAAGACGACGCGAACAAGCCCGCCGTCGCCGAGATCAACGGTGCCATCAATGACGGCGCCTTCGGCACCACCGACACCCTCGACTGCGGTGACGGCAAGGGCCTCAACATCGGCGGGTCGAAGAACATCCTGACCGTCAAGGGCCGTTGCGGTTCGGTGGTCGTCGGCGGCGACGACAACAAGATCACCTTCGACAAGGTCGACACCGAAATCATCGTGGCTGGGTTGAACAACACCGTCACCTACCGCGAGGGCGCCCCGAATGTCCAGGACCTCGGCACCGGCAACAGCATCACCAAGGGCTAGGAGTACTGCGGTGACGCAACTGTTGCCCAGGGTCGCGGTGGGCACCGTGGCAGCAGTTGGGCTCTACCTCGCGACGTTGGGCTTGCCGCTGCCCACGTCGTGTGCGGAACCCTCACCCTCCTGCGGCGGCGATCTGCGCGAGTGCCTGAGACAGAGCGCGGATATGCGGCAGACAACCTTCGGTGGCCGATACGTCACCGCCGAGGACGTGGCCCGCTGCATGGAGATCTTCAACGCCTGTATCCACGGGGGTGCGCGTGCAGGCGGCAACGCCAACCCACCGATATCAACGACGCGGCGGTCCGGCGGTGAGGGCACGTTGCCGCAACACTTCGCGATCAACGGGCAGTACGAGGCCTACGACTGCAGAGTCGCCGCCACGGCGGTCACCTGCACCGTTTCGGTTCACAGTTCGACCGCGTCGGCCGATTCCTGGACGGCAACGGTTACCGGGAAGGTCTCCGGGCTGAACCTGAGCGGCACCATGACGATCGATCAGCGCTTGGAAGCCAACGGCTGCGTCATGGAAGACCACGGAACAGGGCCTTTCACAGCAGTGTTCGACGCCGGGGGCGGCGTCGCGTTGCGCGAGGGCCCGTTCCAGTGGCAACGCAAACCGGTCAGCTGCGCCAACTCGGACCCGTGGACCCAACCAGGCTACGAGGCGACCGGCACCTGGGCGGCGAAGTGATCGGAAGGCTCGCGTTCGTCACAGTGGCGGCGGTTGGACTGTACGTACCGACGGTGGGCTTTGCGGTCAACGATTCCTGCACCGGCATTGCCGGCGTCGCCGGCGCCGCACCCTCGCCGTCCTGCGGGGGCGATCTGCGCGATTGCCTCCGCAAAAGCGCGGACACCAGACAAACCACCTTCGGCGGACGGTACGTCACCGCCGACGATGTGGCCCGATGCATGGACGTGTTCAACGCCTGTATCCACGGCGGCGCCAGCACCGGCGGGAATGGAACGCCGCAGGCGTCGACGCCGGCGGGGTCCACCGATAAGGGGCTGCCCCAGCGTTTCCACATCGGCTACCAGACAACCAACGTTGACTGCCGGCGCGACGGGAACACCGCATCCTGCAGGGAGACTCGCGAGGAAGCGTTGCCCGATGGCGGCCAGTACGTCCTCTCCGGAGACATCACCGGAACCGTGTCGGGTATGACGATGACCGGGAGTTTCAAGGGCCACAGCACGTCGTCCGGTCACTCGACGGGTTGCGTCTCCGAGCAAGACCACGCCGGGCCCGTGCGTTATGAATTCAGCCCCGACGGCAGTGTGGCGATGCACCTCGGCCCGACCACGGTAGAGACCGTCTACGCAGGCGAATGCTCGAATGCACCGCCGATGTCGGAAACCTTCCCGGTCTACGAAGCCACCGGTACCTGGGCGCCGAGATGATCGGCTGGGGGTCCACCAGCGTCGGCATCGACCCGCGGGTGGGTGCTGTGGTGAGGACAGGGTGTAACGGCGTGCTACCACGGCTGGCACTGGCATCGGCGTTCGCCGTCGGGTTGTATCTCCCGGCGTTGGGCGTGGCCCCGCCGGATTCGTGTGTGCTCGGCACCGGCATTGCGGGCGCGGCGCCGTCTCCGTCCTGTGGCGGCGACCTGCGCGAGTGCCTGCGACAGAGCGCCGACATGCGCCAGACCAACTTCGGTGGCAGATACGTCACCGCCGACGATGTGGCCCGATGCATGGAAACCTTCAACGCCTGCATCCACGGCGGCTCCGGCACGGGCGGCGGCAACACCCAGCCGTCCACGTCCCCCTCCACGGCCGGAGGCGGAAGCGTTCTGCCGCAACGGTTCCGAACGAGTTTTCCGATACCCGGAGCCGCCGGCACGATCGTCGGGGACTGCCGGAGAAGCGGGAATGACATCACCTGCACCGAGGCGCTGGAACCTCAGGGTGACGGGAGCACGTGGACAGGCGAGGTCACCGCTTCTCTTTCCGGGATGACCGCCACAGGGACGAAGACCGCGCGTCTGACCAGTCCGGGCACAGGCGGTTGCTCAGCGGACTACCGCTACTCCGGGCCGATCACGATGTCCTTCGGAGCTGACGGAAGCGCGACAATGCGTTGGGGGCCAGCTGATGTCGCACTGAATTGGGGTGGTATCTGTTCGACCTCCCGGTCCGAGACCGCGCCGGTGATGGAATCGACGGGCTCGTGGTCCTGAGGCGGCTCGGCGCGATCAGTAGAGCGTTCGTCATCTCCGGATTGACGGCGACCGTCGTTGCGGAAATCACGGGTTGCGGCGCGACCACCCCGGTCGCCGCAAGCCCCACCACACCATCTCTTCCGCCGATGACGCACTTTCGCATCGGCTACCCGCAAGGTCCGATGCAGGACTGCAGCGTCGACGCAGCCGCGGTCACCTGCACGCTGAGCGTGGTCGGGCCGTCGTCGGTCGAGACCTACACCGGGACCGTCACGGGCACGTTGACCGGGCTGACGTTGACCGGCACCTCGACCACCCACCAGCGCTTCCGCGACGAGGCCGACAACTCCTGCATCCTCGAGATCGACAAGTCCGAGCCGGTCGAGTACCTATTCAGCCTGAACGGCACGGTGACCATGCACGGCGGTCCGGCCGACGTGCGCACCACCCGCAGCGGCAGCTGTTCGGGAACGGAGACGGGCACGGATTTCCGGTGGGAGGATTCGGCGCCCTGGTCGGCCACCGGCTGACGATGACTACCAGAGGACACCACGGTCGACGGTCAGGATGAAGCCGTGGCCGCCGCCGGTCTGGCAGTGCACGGCGCCCTGATCATCGACCGCGCACGCCGCACCGAGGGTCTGCACGCGCCGGCCGGCGGGCAACACCGGGAAGTCGCGGGTGAACGTCGCGGTGTCGGAGTGGCGGTAATTGGCGGCCACCGACGCGCTGGCGTAGGTCTGGTTGGTGCCGGCCGGGGCGTCCGCGGGCACCGCATCGCAGCCGATGGGGCCGCCGTTGGGCGCCATTCCACAGGACCAGCCGTCAGGGGTCTTGAAGTAGACCCAGTAGAAGAAGCTGGAGCCGTAATTGGTGAAGTCGCCCTCGGCCAGGGGGTAGCCGCTGATGTCATCGGCGGGAGAGGGGCTGTCGTCTCCGGGAGCGGCGGCTGCCGGGGCGATGGAGACCGCAGCGGCTGCTAAAGCGGCCGCGAACGCCCATCGCCACCATGTCATGCGGCCACCGTATCCGGCGTATCGCCGGGATCAGGACCATTAGTCCCTATCGGCTCCCTCCGTGCGTCGCTAGCGTCGGCATCGAGCCACGGGGGTACCGCGGTGAGGACGGGGGCGACGGCATGCTGCGACGGCTGGCACTGGCGGCGGCATTCGCCGTCGGGTTGTATCTCCCGGCGCTGGGCCTCGCCCCGCCCGATTCGTGTCTGCTCGGCACCGGCATGTCGGGCGCGGCACCATCGCCGTCCTGCGGCGGCGACCTGCGCGAGTGTCTCCGCAAAAGCGCGGATATGCGGCAGACCACCTTCGGTGGGAGATTCGTCACCGCCGAGGACGTGGCTCGCTGCACCGAGGGGTTCGAAGCCTGCATCCATGGAGGCGCCGCCCGGGGCGGCAGCCAGTCCCCGCCGGGATCGCGGCCGCCTCAGAGCGGCACCACAACATCGACGTCCACCTCGTCCAGCAGCGGCGGTCAGGGTGGCGCCGGCGGCGGTGGGCAGAGATCGTCGGGCTCGTCGGACTCGCGGGACATGCCGCCGTATCGGCCCTTCACGCTGGCCGACTCCATGGCCTATGACTGCGCGGTCAGCGGTGAAAGCGTGACGTGTGCGATCACGCGCCGGGATCAACTGCCCGAAACCATGGATTCCTGGAAGGCGGAATTCACCGGGACACTGTCAGGTTCGACGATGACGGGGACACAGATCACCCGCACCCAAAGCCATTACACCGCCGTGCAATGCATCGAGAACAGCGAGGGAACCGAGAAGGTGAGCTACACCTTCAACGGCGACGGCACCGTGAAGATCCGGAGCGATGGCATCCAGTGGCATACCTCCAACTGTTCAGAGTCGCACGACAACACCACGCCGGCGAACGAGGTGACCGTCACGTGGTCCTGAGCAGATCTCGCTGGCCGGCCGCGGTGACGACCGGCGTCGCCCTCGCCGTCACAGGGTGTGGCTCGGCCCGTGCGGACACCACCGACAGCCTTCCGCCGATGACCCATTTCCAGATGGGCGGTGATGTCTACGGCCCGGTCGACGACTGCCGGATCAGCGACACCGCCGTGACGTGCACCTCGACGTGGGCTGAGCCGTATCAGGCTGACACCTACGCCGGGAGCTTCACCGGGACGCTGGCCGGGCTGGTGATGACCGGGATGTCGACCACCCATCAGACTGGCCACGACACCGATGATCCCGCCTGCCACTGGGAGACCGAAACGTCCGCGCCGATCACCTACACCTTCAGCCGCGACGGAACGGTGTCCAATCGCCAGGAAGCAGGCCAGTGGCGAATGACCCACAGCGGCAGCTGTTCCGGCACGGAATCGGGCACCAGCTCCGCCGGTGAAGGCGGTCCGGTGCGGTGGACGAAGATTGAATAGCCGCGCGACGCCGGCCGTTCAGAGCGTCAGCCGGACCGGCAGGTGCTTGAGCGAGTTGTTCAGGTTGGAGCGGATCCGCACCGGCGTGCCGTCCAGTTGGATATCGCCGAACGTGCCCAGCAGTTCGGCGAATAACAGCCGGCCTTCCAATCGGGCCAGATGAGCGCCCAGGCAGAAGTGGATGCCCGTCCCGAAGGACAGGTGCGGGTTACGCTGCCGATGGATGTCGAACCGCTGCGGGTGCTCGAAGACGTCCTCGTCCCGGTTGGCCGAGGTGTAGTACATCGCCACCTTGTCGCCGGCCCGGATCCGGGTGCCGGACAACTCGGTGTCCGCCACAGCGGTGCGGCGGAAGTAGTGCAGCGGGTTGTCGTATCGGATGATCTCTTCGACGGCTGTGGGTAGCAGTCCTGGGTCGGCGCGCAGTTCGGCCAGTTGGTCGGGATGGCGGAGCAAGGTCAGCAGACCCGAGGACAGCATGCCGCGGGTGGTGTCGAAGCCGGCGGTGACGAGTTGAACGAAGAAGCCGCCGAAGTCCATATCGTCCATCGGCCGGCCGCCGAAGTTAGCGCCCAATATCACGCTGGTGAGATCCTCGTCGGCAAGGCCGCGACGGCGTCGGCTGGTTGCGAGATCTACTGCGTAGGAAGCCATTTCGACTCCGCCGGTCCTATCGGCGCTGTCCGGGCAGAAGTCGGGGTCCTGGCTGGCGGTGATGCGCTCGGCGAGTTTGCGCAGATACTCCCAATCCTGCCGCGGCAGGCCGAACAGTTCCCCGATGACGCGGTTGGGCAATTGGGCGGCCACATCGGTGACGAAGTCGACCACGACGCCGGCTGCGCTGCGTTCCCGGAGCTCGGCGATGATCTCGCCGCAGATGTTGCGCACCCGGGTCTCGAGTCCGGCGATCGCCCGGGGCCGGAAGTGCGCCGAGACCGGCGCGCGGAAGGCGTTGTGGCGGGGAGGATCCATGGCGAGCAGCATGCTGCGCACCCGTTGCAGGGTCGGGCCGGTGACGTCCTCGACGGTGATACCCCCGGCATGGGAGGAGAACACCTCCGGGTGGCGGGCCACGTGCACCACGTCGGCATGGCGCAGCACCGCCCAGAACCCAGGCTGGTCGTTCATCGGCTGCCAGTGCACCGGATCCGAACGGCGCAGGGCGGCAAGGGCTTCGTGCGGAACGCCGTTGGCGAAGGTGTCCGGGTCGGCCAGGTCGACCGCGACGGCGAGGGCGCCGCTCATCCTCAGACCAGCAGGACGTTGGGCTTGGACAGACCGGCCTGCTCGCACAGGGCGAGGTACACCGACAGCGTCTTGGCGCCGTCGGAGATGCTCTCCACCTCGCCGTCGGCGTCGAGGTTGAGGTTGGCGCCATAGATCTGGAACCACACGTGGGTGTCGTCCTCGAGGATCTGCAGTGTGTGGACGGAATTGGCCGGTTCATACAGGAACGAGCCGGTCCGGTTGACGTCCGGGTATTCCTTGTACCGCCAGGACCCCGAGGTGGTGTAGGCGTAGACCGGCCCGGTGTGCTTGTGCCGCTGTACCTCGTAGCCGGACTGGAAGACGTTCTCGATGATCCAGAGGTCGCGGGCAGCCTCGACCATGATGACCTTCAGTTTCGAACCGTCCCCGATGTCGACGAAGGGGAGGTCGGCTGCGCCGAAGTGCACTGCGGTGGGGATGTCGAAGGTGGTCATCGGGGCTGCCTTTCGTGGTCATAACTACGAAGGTAATACCACGAAGTATAATACGTGTCTAGAACATCGCTAAAGGTAGTGCGGCGTGCGTTTTCGAGTGTGGCCACCCCCGATGAGAACTACAGTTCTAGGGCTATGACGGCCTGGCCGACATCGCAGTCCGGCGGCGAGTCGCGGCGACTCAGCCGGCGGTTCAGCACGGTCGGCGTGGAGATCCCACCGTCGCGGTTGCGGGCGATCGCCGCCGGTGCGCCGGCCACCGAGGGCGAGTGGGTGGACGTGAGTTTCGCCCTCGTCGCCACCAACCTGCTGGCCGAACAACGCCACACCAAACGGGTTCGCGCACAGCGTCGCGTCGTGCACTGGGCGCTGGTCGGCGGCGCGGTGGTGGTGGCGCTCAACGCACTGTTGTGCCTGGGTCTGCTGTTCTTCGTGCTGACCCAGCACGCTTCCCCGTACTGACTGCGCGTACTGACAGCCTTACTTCACGACGTGGCTGTCCGCCACGTCCAGGGCCGCGTCGAGAATGGCCAGGCCCTCCGCGATCTCGGCATCGGTGACGTTGCACGGCGGGCAGGCGTGAATGCGGTTGAAGTTGGCGAACGGCAGCAGGCCGCGCGATTTGGCAGCTGCCAGAACGTCATTCATGGCCGGGCTGGATGCGCCATAGGGTGCCAGGGGCTCACGGGTCTCGGGATTGGAAACGAGCTCGATCGCCCAGAACACGCCGAGGCCACGAACCTCGCCGACCGAGGGATGCCGGGCTGCCAGCTCTCGCAGGCCGGGACCGAGCACCTGCTCGCCGATCCGGGCGGCGTTGGCCACCATGCCCTCGTCCTCCATGGCGTTGATGGTCGCCACCGCCGCCGCGCAGGCCAATGGGTGCCCCGAGTAGGTGAGACCGCCGGGGTATGCGCGGTCGGTGAAGGTCGAGTAGATGGCGTCGTTGATGGCCACGCCGCCGAGCGGAACGTAGCCCGACGTCACGCCCTTGGCGAAGGTCATCAGGTCCGGGACGACACCGAAATGGTCGATGCCGAACCACTTTCCGGTCCGCCCGAACCCGGCCATCACCTCGTCGGCGATCATGACGATGCCGTGGCGGTTGCAGATCTCGCGCACGCCGGCCATGTAACCGGGCGGGGGGACCATGATGCCGGCGGTGCCCGGGACCGACTCGAGAATGATCGCTGCAATGGTGGCGGCACCCTCGTGTGCGATCAGGCGCTCCAGGTATTCCAGTGCGCGCTGGGACTCCTGTTCCTCGTTCTCCGCGTAGAACGACGAGCGGTACAGGAAGGGGCCGTTGAAGTGGACGACGCCGGCGCTGCCGTAGTCGGAGGCGAAGCGGCGCGGATCACCGGTGAGGTTGATCGCGGTGTCGGTTCCGCCGTGGTACGAGCGGTACCGGGAGAGGACCTTGCGCCGGCCGGTGTGCAGCCGCGCCATCCGGACGGCGTGCTCGACGGCGTCGGCGCCGCCGTTGGTGAAGAACACCCGGTTCAGGTCACCGGGGGTGCGCTCGGCGATCAGCCGGGCCGCCTCGGAACGGGCGGCATTGGCGTGTTGCGGAGCGATGGTGCACAGCCTGGCCGCCTGCTCGGCGATCGCGGCGACGACCTTGGGGTGCTGATGGCCGATGTTGGTGAAGACCAGCTGACCGGAGAAGTCCAGCAACCGGTTGCCGTCACCGTCCCAGACGTAGGCGCCCTCCGACGCGACGATGGTCATCGGCTTGATCTGGCCCTGCGCGGACCAGGAGTGGAAGACGTGCTGGCGGTCCAGTTCGTAGGCGCGGGCGGCTTCGGCGCGGGCGGCTTCGATGTCCCGGCCCTGCGGCAGGGCGGTCTCGGTGGTGGTCATGGAGCGCAATGTTACGGCAGGTCAGGGTCGTGCCGGGAGGTCGCCGCCGCACGCTGGTCTTTGAGGCGCTCCTCGCTGCGCAGCAACCGCGGCAGTGTCTGGGCGCCGGGCGCCCGCGGGAGTTGGCCGGGGCTCAGCCGTGCAGCGCGCGGTAGGCCGTGAGGGCGCCGGGATGCAGCGGGATCAGGCCGGTCTGAATCATCGACGGGGTGTCCAGATACTGCAGACCACGGACGTCCGGCGGCACCAGATGCGCTGCGTCGGTGGCGAGGACGTCGACCACCGCGGCGGTAAGCGTCGGATCGGTATCGGTGCGGCACAGGAGCAGGTTGGGCACCCCGATCGATCGGACACCGGAGGGGACGTACCGGCAGGTGGGTACGCGGTGCAGCGCGTAGGTATACCCGGAGATCGCGCTCATCGGCCCTGCCAGCGGACTGACGTCGAGAGTCCGAAGTGGCTCACGGTCGTCGAGGTCGGCGATCGCGGGAGTCGGCACCCCGCCCGACCACACCAGGGCGTCGATCCTGCGGTCAGCCAGCCCATCGAGGGCGTCCTTGAGCCGGTAATGCAGTGACTCCACCCGGCCGATGAGGCCGGCCGCCTCAAGGAGGGTGCGACTGGTGGCCGCGGTGCCGGATCCCTCCGGCCCGATGGAGACGCGTCGGCCACCAAGATCGGAAACGCGTTGTGCCGCATCGGAATCACGCACGATCACCTGGAGATAATTCTCATAGACCCGTGCGACGGCGAACGGCTCGGTTCTGGTCGCCTGCGTCGCCCGGTCGCGTTCGGCCGCGTCGGCCAGGGCGAGTCCCAGGTCAACCTCGCCTGCGCGAAGCAGGGCCAGGTTCTCGACACTGCCCTCGGTGGGTACGACGTCCACGGTGACAGCGGGAAAGCGTGCACGGATCTGCCCGGCCAACAGTTCGGCGAAGGCGAGATACAACCCGCCCGGATCGCCCGCGGCCAATCGGAGGCGGCCAGCGGGTCCGCCACCCAGACACCCGGCCGCGAGGATCGCCGTCGCCGCGATGAACGCACGCCGACTCACGACGGGCAGCCGGGGTGTCATCGGGCATTCCCGTCGGCCACGGGCAGGCGGTACCGGACCAGCAGGCCGCCTTCGGGGGCGACTTCGAGGGTGATCGTACCGTCGTGGCCCGCGGTGATCTCCGCCGCGATGGCCAGCCCGAGGCCCGTTCCGGCGATGTCGGTGCGTCCCCGCCAGAACCGGGCCGCGGCCTTGTCGAGGTCAGCCTCGGGCAGACCGGGACCGTTGTCGCTGACCGCCAGTTCGGCGCTCCGATCGGTCCGGGTGGCCTCCACGGTGATGGTGGTGTCGGGTCCGGCGTAACGCAATGCGTTGTCCACCGCCACGTCGACCAACTGCTCGATGTCATGACGACTCACCCGCACTACCGGGCCGGGCTGGACTGAACGGTCGCGCAGGAGCTGGCGGTTGTCCTCGGCGACCGGCTGCCAGAACCGGAGACGTTCGGTGATCACGTCGGTGAGTACCGTCGGCTCGTCGGGGACCGTCAAGCCGACTCTTCGGCTCCCGCTGGCCTCCTCCGCGCGAGCCAGTCGCAGCAACTGCCCCAGCAGGTTCTCCAGCCGATCCAACTCCGCTGTCATCGAGCGGTACGTGGGCTGTCCGGCCTCAGTCACGGTGTCCTCGAGGGTGTCTGCGCGCAAGCGGACCGCAGCAAGCGGATTGCGCAACTGGTGCGAGGCGTCAGCGACCAGCCGCCGTTGGCGTTCCAGTGAGGACCGCACCACGTGGGCCATGGTGTTGAAGGCGGTGGTGAAGTGACGTAGCTCCGGCGGACCCGTCACGTCGGCGGGCGGCCCGGAGACGCCCTCGGTCATTGCGGCCACGGCCCGCTCAAGGCCGTCCACGGGGCGCAGCACCCATCTGGTCAGCCCGCGCGCGACGAGCACGGCCAGCGCGAGCAGCGCCAGGCAGCCGGCCGCCACCCACAGCCAGCCGACGGCGATGGCCCGTGCGGCCGCGGAGGTGTCGACTGCCGTGACGACGGCTCCCACCAGTTCGCCGTCGCGCCGGACTCCGGTGGCAGCGAGCACGTGACGCCGCTCCCAGGGCCAGATGCGGGCCCACGGCGGCGGGGTGGCATTGACCTCGGCGTGGCCGGCGGCATGGGCGACCCCCGGGTCGGCGGCGGTGAGCCCTCGCTGTGCCAGAGTCCGGCCGTCGGCGTCGACCGCGACGACGCCCTCGCCGTACACCGCGTAATAGCGGTCGATCAACTGCTGCAGGACGGGGGGGTCGACGTTGGCGGCGGCTACGGCGAGTGCCGAGAGTTGGCGCTCGCGTTCGGCGGCCAGTGCGGCGGTCCGGCGCTGCGCAAGGCTCTGCGCAAGTGGAACCGCCAGTGCCGCGACCGCCAGCAGCAGCAGAATCACCAGGGTGGCGCGGACTCGCAGACCCACCTCAGGTGTCCAGCCGGAATCCGAAGCCGCGGACCGTCTGAAGCGGCAGTCCGGGAAGCTTGGCCCGGATTTGGCCGATGAAGAAGTCCAGCGACCGTGAGCGGCCGACGACGGCGGTACCCCAGACCTCGAGCATGAGTGCCTCGCGGCTGACCGCCTCACCTTGACGGGCGGCCAGGGTGGTCACGATCTGCAGCTCAGTCCTGGTCAAGGCCTGTGGAACGCCGGCGATGCTGACCTCCCGGCGGTCACGGTCGATGCTGACCGGTCCGGCAACGACGGGCCCCCGCGCCGGGGCCGGACCGGGTGCCGTCCGGTGCAGTCGACGCATGACCGCGTCGATGCGGGCCAGCAGGACCGCCTTGTGGATCGGCTTGACCAGGTAGTCGTCAGCGCCGGCGCGCAGGCCGAGGACCACCGCCCCGTCGCTGTCGCGGGCGGTCATGATGATCACCGGAACCGCTGAGGCCCGCCGAAGGGTGCGCAGGACGTCGAGCCCATCCATGTCGGGGAGCCCGAGATCCAGCAGCACCAGATCACAGCCCTTCACCCGATGCAGGGCGTCCGAACCGCGGGTCGCACGGACGACGGAGGCACCGGTCTGGCCGAGAAGTTCGGCCAGCGCCGATCCGACACCCTCGTCGTCCTCGACCACCAGGACCTGCATGACGCTGATGCTAGGAACTCGGTGCGGGTGCCGGAACGGTGTTGCTGATTCCGGGATCACCGGAACGCAACTCGCTGGTCTCGCGCTCCAACTGCGAACGGCGCGACGACTCGCCCATGAACACGTACACGAGCAGCGAGACCAATGCGGCCGCAGCAACGTAGTAGAAGAACCACGATTCGTGGCCGGCCTTCTTCAGCCCCAGCGCGATGTACTCGGTGGTGCCACCGAATATCGCGACGGTGAGCGCATACGGCAGCCCGACGCCCAGTGCCCGGATACGAGCGGGGAACAACTCCGCTTTCACCACTGCGTTGATCGACGTGTAGCCCGACACGATGAGCAGGCCCAGCATCATCAGGACGAATGCCGAGAGCGCCGATCCGGCATGTGCCACGGCCGACAGCAACGGGACCGTGAACAGGGTCGCCCCGATTCCGAACGCGATGAGCAGCGGACGCCGACCGATCCGGTCGGACAACGCGCCGAACAACGGCTGAACGCCCACGAAGATCACCAGTGCGACGAAGTTGATCACCGTGACCTGCTCCTTACCCAGGCCGGTGGTGTTGATCATGAACTTCTGCATGTAGGTGGTGAAGGTGTAGAAGGCGATCGTGCCGCCGAGGGTCAGACCCACCACGGTCAGACACTCCCGCGGGTAGGTGAGCAGGACCTTCAGGCTGCCCCGTTCGGAGCCGTCCTCGACGGCGAGGACGAAATTCTCCGACTCGTCCATCGTGCGTCGCAGCCACATCACCGTCACAGCGGCCAGGGCTCCGATGGCGAACGCGATGCGCCAGCCCCAGGCGTGCATCTGGTCCGCCGTGAGCAACTGCTGAAGGACGATCTGCACCCCGAGGGCCAGCAGCTGGCCACTGGTCAGGGTCACATACTGAAAGGACGAGTAGAAGCCGCGCCGATGGGGCGTCGCCACCTCGCTGAGGTAGGTCGCCGACGTCCCGTATTCACCACCGAGCGAAAGCCCCTGGAGTAGACGCGCGGCGACCAGCAGCACCGGCGCCAGTGCACCGATCTGGGCGTATCCGGGCAGGACCGCGATTCCCAGCGACCCGGCGCCCATGAGGGTGACCGAGAGAGTCAATGCGGCCCGTCGTCCGAACCGGTCGGCGTACCTGCCGAACATCCACCCGCCGAGCGGTCGTACCAGAAAGCCGACCGCGAACACTCCAGCGGTGTTCAGCAGCTGGGCGGTCTGGTTTCCGGACGGGAAGAAAACGCTGGCGAAGTAGATGCTGAACGCCGCGTACGCGTACCAGTCGTACCACTCGATCAGATTGCCGAGCGATCCGCGGATGACGTTGCCCGCAACCGATCTCGTCGGTGCACGGCCTGGAAGGTCCTGGATCTGCATGATCGTTCTCCTTGCTGACGACTTGGTGTGACTGATCGTGGATTGGTGGACGGAATTGCGGAAGTGCCGGGTCGCTGTCCCGTGGGTTTCCTCACGCGATTCAGAGATACGGGGGGTCAGCCATAGCGCTGACGAACGTCTCGGTGCTGGATCAGGTACGCCAATCGCGTTCCCAGTACCCGACGTCCGGCCCAGCTGAGCACCAGGTAGCAGGCCGGCAGCGCGAACAGCAACGCGGCCGCCCAATGTAATCCGGATGGCTGACCCAGAATCGACAGATACCCGAGTGTCCCGAACAGGGCGGTCCACACCAGGTTTGTGCAGTCCGAGCGCCGCTGGCCTTCCAGCCACCGCCGCCACTCGTCGACGTCGACATGCTGCGGGAGCTCACCGGTCGTGTAGGCCCGGTCGAATTCGACTATGCGCTTCAGTGTTTCAGGTGTTGCCCGCAGACGCGGGTCGGCGATCCGGAGGCGGGACACCACCAGCACAATGCCCGCCGTCCCGGCTGCGGTCCACCTGAGGTCCGGCAAGCCGGATATGCCGTGGACGAGAAAACCGGCGAGCAACACGGCGGGGCAGGCGATGACGCAACCCGAGACGATGAGCGCGGCCACTCGGGTGGGCAGCGCCATCCCGGCCAGGGTTACCCAGCTCTGCTTGGAATCGGCGCCGACCGAACGCAGGAACTCCTGATGGAGCACTGCAACCAACTGCCGGATCCGCGTGAGCCTCCTGATCACCAGTCCGAACAACCCGAGCCCCGATAGGGCAAGCCCCCACATCACCGCCGGAGCAACGGGCGATCGGCTGTCTCCGGCCGAGAAGATTCCCAGCACAACAGGCGGATACCCGAGCAGCAGCACCCCGATCAGTGCCAGTCGGCTGCGCAGCAACCTGCGTCGCCACTGTCGGTGATCGATGCCGTCGGGGAGCGCGCCCGCCCGAAGTGCGCGGCTGTAGACGACCAGTTCGTCGACCGAGCCGAATACCACCGGCAGGAAGATGTCGACGACGATCGAGACGGCAACCCCCACCTGACACACGCGCGTCATGAGTCCGACGGTCCGACTGTCCGTCATGGGGGCCTGCAGCGACAGGAGAAGAGCGCCGTAGCTCAACCACCCCGCAGCCAACACGGCGACGCGCACCGGCAAGGGGATGCGGTACCAGCGTTGCACTATCGGCTTTCTGGTGGCTTCGCCCGCCACGGCTCCGTGTCCCATCTCAGCCACCCCCACAGCCGCCGCCGCAGCCACCCCCACAGCCGCCGCCGGCGCAACCCCCGCCGGCGCAGCCCGCGCCACCCCCACAGCCGCCGCCAGGGTCCGACCCGGCTCCGAGGACTCCGATCGATCCCGCCGCCCAGATTCGCCGGTCCCGATCTGCCCCCAGATCGAGAATTGCCTGCCGGCAACGATATTCAGGCCGATCAAGACGCATACGGCCACGAACGATGACCACGAGAACGACCGTGACAGCCAGGGCCGCTGGAAACGCGAATGCCATTGCGCTCATGACGAGGTACTCCATCCTGTTGTTGGTGTATGTGTTGCCAAGCGGCCCAACCGGATTCCCGTGGCCGCAGTTTCGATGGCCGATACCCTCGAGAGGTCTATGCCCCAGGGGTGCTCGACGCCGACACGTCTATCCATGTCCCACAGAACGCACTCTTCGCCGGCTTGGGCGACCATGGTCCAGGCGATCACCGTCCGGCCGAGCTGCTCGGCCATCGGATCCATCGCCCGTGGAACGTCGACGGGTGCAGCCCCTTCGGGATGGTGGTGCAGGTACCTGCCGTAGGCCTTGTCGCAGAATGCGGAATATGCGACCGTGCAAAGGATCAGACCGTGCCACGCCTCGTCAACTGCTCGCGATGGCATGCCGATGACTTGGCGGCTGTTCATCGCCGACCCGCAACATCGCAGCCATTGCCGCAGGCCGGTCTCGATCAATTCCTTTGGCTGCCAGGGGCATGTCTTGAACACGGCGGTCGGCAGTTCGAGTTCCGCCACGGCCCTGTCGACTCGTTCCAACTCGCGTCGTCTCACCGCGATCACCCCGCCGTCTGCAGCCGTTTTCGGTTCCTGACAGGAGAATCGGCAAGTCGTCACGCGCAGACAAGACAGAGGAGCCCGGCGGGGGCGAACACTTACACGAATCACATATTGCGGCCGCTGAACCGTCGGCGGCCCATGGGCACGTTTCGGCCACGGTTGGATGCGCGGACGACACCGTTGGATCACGGTTCGGCAAAGTGCCCTGCGGTCTTTTGACAGTGGGTGGAGGAGCGCGCCCTGCTGTTGTAAAAGTGGTTGTAGTTACTGATGCGACTCATGTGGTTGTACGACCTATGTGGCGAAGCGCGGTAACCACGACCAAGAGGGGCCTGACAGACGCGGAGATACCGCAGCGGTCCGGAGAGGTGGTAACGGACATGAAGCGCATGGGTGCGGCACTGGTCGGCCTGGTGCTGCTGATCCTGACGACGGCACTGGGGACCTTCACGGCCTCGGCAGCCCCGGTCTCGCGCGAGCAGGCCGTGCAGTTCGTGATCGCGCGGGGGCTTGCCCAGCGCGGTGTGCCCTACGTGTGGGGCGGCGGAGACATCAACGGGCCCACCATGGGCAAACCGGAAACCGCTCCGGCCGATGCCGTCGCTGCCCCCGTGACCGACCAGTCTGGTCTGGTGACCGTGCCGGTCGACCCGGCCGCTCCGGCAGTCCCGGCAGCTCCTGTCGTCGGCTTCGACGCCTCGGGACTGATCCAGTACATCTTCGCCGGCGTCAACGCCAAACTGCCGCGGTCCTCCGGGGCGATGTACAACGTCGGCCAGAAAGTGACTCCGGCACAGGCGCTTCCGGCCGACCTGATCTTCTACGGTCCCGACGGCTCACAGAGCGTCACGATGTTCCTCGGCAACAACCAGATGCTCGAGGTGGGCGACAAGGGCGTGGTGGTCTCGCCCGTGCGGACCACCGATATGGCGCCCTACCTGGTCAGGATCATCGCCTGATAGTCGCCGGTCGGTCCGGGCACCCCCTTCCCTGGACCGATCGCACAAGCCCCGGGCCCGCCTGCAGCGGCGGCCCGGGGCTTCTGCGTTCAGGCGCAGTCGGTGCAGATCGAATCGCCGTTGAGTACGCGGGCCAGCCGGCTGCGGTGGTGGACGAGAAAACAACTGCTGCAGGTGAACTCGTCGTGCTGCTTGGGCACCACCCGGACGATCAGTTCCTCATCGGAGAGGTCTGCGCCGGGCAGTTCGTAGGACTCCGCCAGGTCGGGTTCGTCGATGTCGGCGATCGCCGTCGTCGGGTCGTTGCGCCTGCCGGCCAGATCCTCCAGTGATTCATCGGCGTCAACCGGTGCGCGACGGGGTGCGTCGTAGTCAACGGTCATGTGCATGCCTTTCGGTTTTCACTTCGCGGTCTCTTCAATGCCGAACGAATGCGGACTTATTCCCCATACCCCGGTGGCGTAAACCACCGTTTTGTCAGGCGGGTCAAATCCGCCAGAGCGACTCCTGCGCCACGCTGGCCACCAGCGCGCCCTCGGCGTCGTGAATGGCCCCGAACGCCAGACCCCGGGCATCGCGATGGCTCACCCCCACGGCGTCGTAGCAGTGCCACTGGTTCGGGTCGACGGGCCGGTGCAGCCACAGCGCATGATCCAGGCTGGCCGCCCCGCCCGGCCCCGGCTCCACGGCACCCGGGGGACGGGCGGTGCTCACCATGCCCAGGTCGGAGACGAACGTCAGCGCGCAGGCCCGCAGCACGGGGTCGTCCTCGATCGGTTCACGGGAACGGAACCAGAACGGCTGCTGCGGCCACTCCGGGGTTGTCTCGCGGGGCGCCACCCGCGCCTCGAAGTAATCCGCCCAGCGTTCCGGGGGAACCACGACTGTCGTGGCTTCGGCCAGCGGGACACGCATCACGGCGGGCCGCTGCCAGTCCAGCGTCGCCTCGGGACGGTGAAACGAGGCGAGCATCTCGAAGATGGGCACGCCGTCCTGGCCGGCTGTCACCCGGCGGGTGTTGAAGGAGCGCCCGTCGCGGGTGATCTCCACGGTGTATTCGACGTCGACGCCGACCCGGCCACCCTTGATGAAGTAGGCGTGCAGCGACTGGGGCAGCCGGTCGCCCGGAACGGTGGCCGCGGCGGCGGCCAGGGCCTGTGCGGCGATCAGGCCGCCGAACAACCGCGGCCCGGCGCCCAGTGCCTTCGAGGTTCGGAACGTGGTCCCGGCGCCGTCGAGTGCCACCAGACGGGCGATCCAACTCGGCGGCATGGGGCACAACAATAACGACGGCCAATAAACTCACCGGCATGGAGCGGGGCCCGCGGCAGCAGTTCGAGGCGCCGCAGGGGCTGCTCAACATCGACGACTGCGTGAACGACGACGGCGAGATCGTGCTGCCACCGGGCACCACGCTGGTCTCACTGATCGACCGCAACGTCGCCAATGTCGGCGGCATGGTGGCGTACCGCTTCCTGGATTTCTCCCGGGCGTCGGCCCCACCGGAGGGTGACGTGGCGGAGGTGACCTGGGCGCAGCTCGACGTCCGGATGCGGGCCATCGCAGCGCACATTCAGCAGACGGTCGCCGCGAGCGACCGGGTGGCGATTCTGGCCCCGCAGGGCCTGGACTACGTGGCCGCGTTCTTCGCCGTTCTCAAGTCCGGGACCATCGCGGTCCCGCTCTTCGCGCCGGAGTTGCCCGGCCACGTCGAACGCCTCGAGGTGGCCCTGGCTGATTCCGAACCCGCCGTGCTGCTGACGACCCGGAGTGCGGCCGACGCCGTGGCCGGCTTCCTGCGCGGACTGCCCGGGCCGGTGCCGCCGGTGGTCGTCGTCGACGACATCCCCGACGGGGCGGCCGCGGAGTTCATCCCGGTGGAGATCGGCATGGATGACGTGTCGCACCTGCAGTACACCTCGGGGGCGACGCGGCCGCCCACCGGCATCGAGATCACCCATCGCGCGTTCTGCACGAACCTGACCCAGATGATTCTGTCGATCGACCTGCTGAACCGAAACACCCACGGCGTCAGCTGGTTACCGCTCTACCACGACATGGGCCTGTCGATGATCGGCTTCCCCGCCACCTACGGTGGGCACTCCACCTTGATGGCGCCCACCGCGTTCGTCCGGCGCCCGCAGCGCTGGATCCGCGCGCTGTCCAACGCATCCCGGGAGGGCCGCGTGGTCACCGCTGCGCCGAACTTCGCCTACGAGTGGGCGGCCCAGCGGGGTGGGCCCGAACGGGGCGAGGGCATCGACCTGGCCAACGTCGTGGCGATCATCGGCTCGGAGCCGGTGAGCATGGCGGCGATCGACGCATTCAATGACGCCTTCGCGCCGCACGGTCTCCCGGCCACCGCAATGAAGCCTTCTTACGGCATCGCCGAGGCGACGCTGTTCATCGCCAACATCCCGCCCGAGGCCGTCGCTGCGGCAACGTATTTCGACGCTGACCGGCTTGCCGATGGTCAGGCGGTGGTCGTTCCGTCCGCAACGCCCAACGCGGTGGCTCACGTGTCCTGTGGCGTGGTGGCACGCAGCCTGCGGGCCGTCGTTGTCGACCCCGACACGGGTTCGGAATTGCCCGACGGGTTGGTGGGGGAGATCTGGTTGCACGGCGACAACGTCGGCCGGGGCTACTGGCGGCGGCCGGAGGAGACCCGGCTGGTCTTCGGTGCGCATCTGTCCTCGCGGCTGCCGACCGGGAGCCGGGCCGACGGCGTCGACCCCGACGCCGACTGGCTGCGCACCGGTGATCTCGGGATGTTCGTCGACGGGCAGTTGTACGTGACCGGCCGGATCGTGGACCTGCTGAGGATCGGCGGCCGCGCGGTGTACCCGCAGGACATCGAGGCCACCGTTGCCGACGCCTCCCCGCTGGTGCGCCGCGGTTACGTCGCGGCCTTCACCGCCCCCGCTGCCGATGGCGCCGAGAACCTGGTGATCATCGCCGAAAGAGCCACCGGCACAGCCCGTTCCGACCCGGCTGAGGCTCTCGACGCGGTGCGCGCCGCGGTGTCCCAGCGGCACGGTCTGACCGCAGCCGATATCCACATCCTGCCCGCCGGCGCCATCCCTCGGACCACCAGCGGCAAACTCGCCCGGCGGGCATGCCGCACCGGCTATCTGAACGGGTCACTGAAAGGTCATCAGCGGTAGCGGTTCGCCTACCTGTACCGCCGCGCCGGCGCCGACCTCCCGTTCGGCAACCCGCTCCTGTCTCACCACACCGAGATGGAGGTGGGCACTCGGCCGGGATGATCAGCGGGTCGGCGAACTCGGATGGTCTGCGGACCCATAGTCGTTCAACGCGCTGTTATGGCGGCCCCAGGCGAAGTAGAACGCGAGTACCACGAGGACCCATCCGCCGAACGCCAACCAGGTGTACCAGTGCAGGCTGAACAGGATGTACCCACATGCCAGAACCGACAAGACGGGCGTCACGGGGTAGAGGGGCACCCTGAATCCACGGGGTAGGTCGGGTTCACGCACCCGCAGCATGACGACGCCGACGGACACGACGATGAACGCAACCAGGGTGCCGATGGACACCATGTCGGCCAGATAGCCCAGCGGGACGAAACCGGCGAAAATGCCGACCACCACCGCGACGATGATGGTGTTGTTCACCGGGGTCTTGCTGCGTGGGTGGACCTTGGCGAACAGAGAGGGCAGCAGACCGTCTCGGCCCATGGCGAACAGGATTCGGGTCTGGCCGTACATGACCACCAGCGTGACCGAGAATATCGAGATCACCGCCCCGGCCGCCAAAACCGTGCCCCAGTAGTGCGCTGATGTGACCTTGTCGAGGATGGTGGCCAGGCCGGCCTCCTGGCCCTCGAAGTCCTGCCAGGGCTGCGCGCCGAGTGCGGCCACCGTGACCACCACGTAGACGGTCGTCACGGTTACCAGCGCGGCCAGGATCGCCCGGGGCATGGTCTTCTGCGGATCCTTGACTTCGTCACCGGCGGTCGACACCGCATCCAGGCCGATGTAGGAGAAGAAGATGGTGCCGGCAGCCGTGCCAATGCCGGCGACACCGAAAGGCGCGAACTCGGCGAACCGATCGGCGTCGAAGGCCGTGGAGGCAATGACAGCGAACATCACCAGAACGCCCAGCTTGATCAACACCATGATGGCGTTGACCTTCGCCGACTCGCTGGCTCCGCGAATCAGGAGAATGGTGCACAACCCGACCAGCACGACAGCCGGGAGGTTGATGAACCCGGGTGATTGTTCACCCCACGGCGCAGCGGAGAGTGCCTGGGGCAGATGGTGGCCGACGAAATTGTCGAGCAGCTTGTTGACGTACTGACTCCAGCCCACCGCGACCGCGGCGGTCGATACGCCGTATTCGAGCATGAGGCAGGCCGCCACGACCATGGCCAGCAACTCGCCGAGTGTGGTGTAGGCGTAGGAGTAGGTGGACCCGGAAACCGGAACGGCGGAGGCGAGTTCGGCGTAACAGAGTGCGGCGAGTCCCGCAGCGATTCCGGCGATGACAAACGAGGCAACAACCCCGGGGCCGGCTTCTGGTACCGCCTCGGACAGCACGAAGAAGATGCCTGTCCCGACGGTGGCGCCGACACCGAACAGGGTGAGTTGAAACGTGCCGATACTGCGTTTCAGGTCGCCGGTGGCGCCGTGGGCCACAGGCGCGTCGATGACGGGCCGTCTCCGCAGCATCTGCTCGATCAGGCCGATTGACGGGGCCGCCATACGCTCCTCCTCGGTCAGGTCCGATGATTATCTGCCCCAACCCGGCGGCTCGCCTGTCGAACGATGACGCTTCCCTCGTGGGCTTTGAGGGGCCACGCTGCTCGACTCGTCGCCGAGACGGAGGGTCGCGGGCATCGAGGGCCGACGCTGGCGTCCTTGTCGGCGTCGCCGTCGGCGGTGCCGGGTGCGGTGTCTGACGTCGTCGCGCCGGCCCCTCATCTGTCCATTTCGGTCACGCCGGTGTTGCGAATATTCGTTTGCTTGAGGAATATTCGACAGCGACAAAACGGCCTGGGCGAGTGTCTGACCGGCCGATTTCTCACACCATAAACGCACTTCTGGGGCATAACTGTCGGTTCTGACAGGAGCGGCCAAGTTTTTTCTGAGTTTTGCCGATTCTTCGCTCCCAATCACTAATGTCGCCCTCGACGACGAGCGCAGTACCGGAGGTAACTGATGTCGGAGATCGACTTGAAAACCCCGCCGGCCCAACCCTCGGCCCCGCAGGCCGGTCTGGGACTGGCCGCCCTGACGGCCATCGTGGTGGGCTCGATGATCGGCAGCGGCATCTTCGCGCTGCCTTCCCAGATGGCGGCCAGCGCCGCCCCGGGCCCGTTGCTGATCGGCTGGATCATCACCGGTGTCGGAATGCTGATGCTGGCCTTCGTCTTTCAGACGCTGGCTCAGCGCAAGCCCGAAGTCGACGGCGGTGTGTACGGCTACGCCAAGGCCGGGTTCGGTAACTACATCGGCTTCACGTCGGCGTTCGGGTACTGGGTGTCGGCCTGGATGGGCAACGTCGCCTACCTCGTGCTGCTGTTCGCGACGGTGGGCAACTTCATCCCGGCGTTCGAGGGCGGCACCACCAAGATCGCGATCCTCTTCGCCTCGGTCCTGCTGTGGATCCTGCATGCCCTGACCCTGCGCGGAATCCAGACCGCCGCCTTCGTCAACACGCTCGTCACCATCGCCAAGGTGGTGCCGATCTTCACGTTCATCGTGATCGCCGCCGTGGGCTTCAAGGCCGGGCTGTTCAGTGCCGACATCTGGGGCAAGGCAGTGTCGATCGACGGGGTGTCGCTCGGTGACACCCTGCATCAGGTCACGGCGATGATGCTGATCACCGTCTGGGTGTTCATCGGCATCGAGGGCGCGGCCGTCTACTCCAAGCGGGCCAAGAGCCGCAGCGACGTCGGCCGGGCCACCGTCATCGGCTTCCTCGGCGTGCTGGCCCTGCTGTTGCTGGTGAACTTCCTGTCCTACGGCCTGATGAAGCAGGCTGAGATCGCCGGCCTACCCGATCCCTCGATGGCCGCTCTGCTGAAGAACCAGGTCGGGTCCTGGGGCGCGAACTTCATCTATGTCGGTGTGATCGTCTCGCTGCTCGGAGCGCTGATCGCCTGGATCATGCTGTGCGCCGAGATCATGCTTCTTCCGGCGCTCGACCATGTGATGCCGGAGTTCCTGGCCAAGGAGAACAGCCACGGCGCACCGGCGGGAGCGCTGTGGCTGACCAACGGGTGCATCCAGGCAATGCTGATCTGGACCCTGTTCAACGACAGCACCTACACCACGCTGGTGCTCCTGGCCACGTCGCTCATTCTGCTGCCGTACCTGTGGTCGGCGGCCTACCAGGTGCTGCTGGCCGTCCGCGGCGAGACCTACGGCAACGGCGAGGGCCGCACCCGCGACCTGGTCATCGGTGGCATCGCCCTGGTCTACGCGATCTGGCTGGTCTACGCCGGCGGTGTCGAGTACCTGCTGACCGGCGCGCTCTTCTACTTCGTCGGGTCCATCCTCTACGTCTGGGCCCGCAAGGAGCGCAAGCTGCCGCTCTTCACCCCGGCCGAATGGGCCATCTTCGCCGTCGTGGCAGCCGCCGCCGTGTGGGCGGTCATCGCGATCAGGAACGGCGACCTCTCGATCGGCTGACGATCATCTTTCTGAAAAGCCATACCCACCAACGGAATAGAAGAAGGACGACCCATGAGTGCGAAAGAGTCCGGCGTCGGTGTCTGGTCGGAGATCGGCAAGCTGCGGCGTGTTCTGGTGTGTCCGCCCGGGCTCGCCCACGATCGGCTGACGCCAGACACCGCCGACGAGCTGCTCTACGACGACGTGCTGTGGACTCAGCAGGCCCGCCGGGACCACTTCGACTTCGTGGCCAAGATGGAGGATCGCGGCGTCGAGGTGCTCCAGCTGGACAAACTGCTCGAAGACATCATGGGCAACCCCGAAGCGCGAAAGTGGTTGCTGGACCGCAAGATCACCCCCGACCAGGTCGGCGTGGGCATCGCCAAGGAGGTGCGGCCGTGGCTCGACGAGATGGCCGACGACAAACTGGCCGAACTCCTCATCGGCGGGATCCCGTTCCACGAGGTGCCCAAGGAGATAGCCGGCCCGTTCACCACCGCCTTCACCGAGAGCAGCAAGACCGGATTCGTCATCAAGCCGCTGCCGAACACCCAGTTCATGCGGGACAACTCCTCGTGGATCTTCAACGGCGTCACGCTGAATCCGATGTTCTGGCCGGCACGTCGCCAGGAGACGCTGATCACGACGAGCGTCTACAAGTTCCACCCGGCCTTCGCCGGCGCGGAGTACAACGTCTGGCTCGGTGATCCCGATGGCGAACCGCACGACTACGGCGCGATCAGCCTCGAGGGCGGCGACGTCATGCCGATCGGCAAGGGCAACGTCCTGATCGGCATGGGGGAGCGTTCGTCCCGCCAGGCGATCACACAGGTGGCGTTGAACCTGTTCAAGGCCGGTGCGGCCGAACGGCTCATCATCGCCGTTCTGCCCCGCAGTCGCGCTGCCATGCACCTGGACACCGTGTTCACGTTCTGCAACACCGACGTCCTGACGGCTTTCGCGCCGGTGATCGACAAGGCCAAGGCCATCAGCCTGCGTCCCGACGAGAAGGCGCCGTCCGGTATGAGGGTCGAGGTCGAGAACAAGGGCCTGGTGGAGGTCGTCGGCGATGCTCTCGGGGTGAACTTCACCGTCGTGGAGACGGCCGGCGACGTCTACGGCATCCAACGCGAGCAGTGGAACGACGCCAACAACGTCGTCGCCCTGGAACCCGGCGTGGTGATCGGCTACGACCGCAACACGCTGACCAACACGGCATTGCGCAAAGCCGGCATCGAGGTGATCACCATCGACGCGAGCGAACTGGGCCGCGGCCGCGGTGGCGGCCGTTGCATGACCTGCCCGATCCTGCGCGACCCCGCTTATTGATTCCCACCAACCCAGAGGAGACCACGACATGCCGTTCAATCTTCAGAACCGCGACCTGCTGAGCCTGGTTCACCACAGCGAGCGGGATCTGATCTATCTGCTCGACCTGGCGCGGGATCTCAAGCGCGCCAAGTACTCCGGCGGCCACCGGGACAGCCTCAAGGGCAAGAACATCGCCCTGATCTTCGAGAAGACCTCCACCCGGACCCGGTGCGCGTTCGAAGTCGCCGCCTACGACGAGGGCGCCCACGTCACCTACATCGACCCGACCTCCTCGCAGATCGGGCACAAGGAGTCGATGAAGGACACTGCCCGGGTGCTGGGCCGGATGTACGACGCGATCGAGTACCGCGGCGCCGGCCAGGAGATCGTGGAAGAACTCGCGAAGTACGCCGGTGTGCCGGTGTTCAACGGCCTGACCGACGAGTACCACCCGACGCAGATGCTGGCCGACGTTCTCACCATGACCGAGCACTGTTCCAAGGCGCTGCAGGACATCTCGTATGTGTTCGTCGGCGACGGCCGTAACAACATGGGCAACTCGCTGCTGCTGGTGGGCGCCAAGCTCGGCATGGACGTGCGCATCCTGGCGCCCAAGGAACTGCAGCCGGATAAGGAGCTGGTCAAGATGTGCGAAGGCTTCGCCAAGGAATCCGGCGCGCGCATCACGATCACCGACGACATCAAGAAGGGCGTCAAGGGCGTCGACTTCATTCACACCGACGTGTGGGTGTCCATGGGCGAGCCGATCGAGAGCTGGGGCGAGCGCATCAAGCTGCTGATGCCTTACCAGGTGAATGCCAAAATGATTGCCGCAGCTGGCAATCCGCGGGTCCGGTTCATGCACTGCCTGCCGGCGTTCCACAACTCCGAGACCAAGGTCGGGGCTCAGATCGCCGCCCAGTACCCGGAACTGAAGAACGGCATCGAGGTCACCGACGACGTCTTCGAGAGCGCGGTCAACATCTGCTTCGAGCAGGCCGAGAACCGGATGCACACCATCAAGGCCGTGCTCGTCTCATCGCTGGCGTAGGGGGAGCGATGAGGATGGTGATCGCCCTCGGCGGCAACGCACTACTCCAGCGCGGTCAGCCGATGACCGCGGAGAACCAGCGGGCCAACATCCGGCTGGCCGCTGAACGCATCGCGGCCATCGCGCCGGGTAACGAACTGGTCATCGCGCACGGCAACGGCCCTCAGGTCGGGCTGCTGGCGTTGCAGGACGCCGCCTACACCGAGGTGGATCCGTATCCGCTCGATGTGCTCGGCGCCGAGACCGAGGCGATGATCGGCTACGTGATCGAGCAGGAGCTGGGTAATCTGCTGCCGTTCGAGCAGCCGTTCGCCACTCTGCTGACGATGATCGGGGTCGATCCCAACGATCCTGCCTTCGGCAACCCGACCAAGCCGATCGGGCCGATCTACGACAAGGCGACCGCGGAGAAGCTCGCCGCCGAGAAGGGCTGGTCCATCGCCCCGGACGGTGAGCATTACCGGCGGGTGGTGCCCAGCCCGAAGCCGCAGCGGATCTTCGAGATCCGGCCGATCCGCATGCTCGTCGACCAGGGCTGCATCGTGATCTGCGCGGGTGGCGGAGGGATCCCCACCATGTACGGCGAGGACGGCAAGCTGCATGGCGTGGAGGCGGTGATCGACAAGGACCTCGCGGCCTCGCTGCTGGCCGAGGAACTCGACGCCGACATGCTGGTGATCGCCACCGACGTCGACGGTGTCTACACCGGCTGGGGCACACCCGAGCAGACTCGGCTCGGGTCGGTCACGGTCGACGAGGTCGTCAGCATGAAGCTGCCGGCCGGCTCGATGGGTCCCAAGGTGGCCGCCGCGTGCCAGTTCGCGGCGAAGACCGGCAAGGAGGCCGTCATCGGCTCGCTGGCCGACATCGACAAGATCGTCGAGGGTTCGGCGGGAACGCGAGTCCGGGTCTGACGGCACGCCGTTCTCCGGCTCGCAGCTAACGGGCACGCAAGCACGGCATCCGGTCTAATGTCGAACGGATGACACTTCCGAAATGCGCAGTGGCCATCGCGGCCGGTGGCCTGCTGGCGTTCTTCGCAATCCCTGGGCCGGCGTCGGCAAAGCCGCCGGCGCCTGCGCCCGCCTCCTGGCCCGGGTGTCCGCCGGACAGTCCCGAGGGCCCCTGCCGATGGTGTCCGGGCGATCCTCCGGTGCAGACCGGAAACCACGTCACCAATCCGGTGGTGTGGGACGAAACCGTCTGTCACACCTACTGGTACGTGTATTTCGGGCAGGGCAACGTGGCGCAGAACATCTTCGAGGGGGAGACCCCGCCGCCGCCGCCACCGCCGGGGCCGCCGCCGCTCATCGGCGACTATCAGGACTGCCTTCAGAAGCTGGGGCCGCTATCGGTGTTGTGCCCCAAGGGGTGACCGGCTCTCGCTAGCCGGCGGCGAGGATCTTGATCGCGAAGACCAGGGTGTCGCCCGGCTGAATCCCCGCCCGGGGCTCTCCCGAGGGGTAGCCGTCAGCGGAGGTCATCGCCACTGCGACCGTGGAGCCGACTTTCTGGCCCGCAATCGCCTTCTGGAAGCCGGGCACCACACCGGTGAGCGGAAAGTCCACCGGGGTGCCGCGCTCGTAGCTGCTGTCGAAGACATGGCCGTCGCGCCCGTCGACGCCCATGTAGCAGACCGACACGCTGGCCGTCGGGGCGACCACCGGACCGTCGCCGGCTGTCAGTGTCTGAACCTGCGTCTGGCCAACGCTGAACGGCGTATCGACCTTGACCAACGGTGCGGTGGTGTCCGTCGAACCGGTGACGGCCACGGCGCCGGTGGTGCCCTTCAGGGTCCACTGCGGCGTGCCCTGGCCGTCCGGCGCGGCGGAGGGGCAGCTGCTGGCCGAGGCCTCCGTCGTGGTCGCTGACGACGTGCTGGCGGATGACGTACTGCTGTGCGAGCCGCACGCGGACAACGTCAAGACCAACGGCGCGGCACAGATCAGAAGGGCCACAGACAGGCGGGGGGAAGTCACCCCGACACGCTACAGCCTGCGGTGCGGCAGGAGACCAACGGATCAATTCCATCGATTTGGCCAATTTCGACACGCACGTCGTCGCCGGGGCGTACGAAATCAACTGGGTCTACCGATAAGGTCTGGGCTGAATCGCTAGAACCAGAGGATTGATTCCGGGATGTGGTTTCTGTGGACGAGCTACTCAGCGTTTACAACCAGCGTCGTGGCCATGCGGGCGCACTTGGCGTCCTCACCGCCACCATGGGAATCGCCGCCGCGCTGACCAGTGGCATCGCCGCCCCTGCGGCGCTCGCCGACACCGATGGTTCGAGTCCGTCGTCGGGCCGGGCGGTGACAAGCCGCTCCGCGGAGTCCTCGACGGACCCCGGCTCCCAGGGCGACGTTCCCAGGTCACGGGGGAGGACCGGTCCCTTGTCGCCCGCGGCAGCCGCGAGTCGACGCGCCCTGCCGAAGCCGGCAGCCGGCCGTGGCCGACCACCGGCGAACGACATCCCGAAGGTGCCTGCGGCGGCGGTCAACCCCGCAGAGCCCGATATCTCGATTGCTCCGGCGGCCGCCGCTTCCCCGGAGTCACCGCGCATCGAGTCCGCCGAAACCCAACCGGCTCCGCTGGCAAGCCAAACCTCAAGCCCCACAGCGTTTCCCATCCCGCAGCAACCTGCACTGGCCGCGGCAGCGACCCCCAAGGTCCAGCCCGCTGCCGCAGCACGGCTGGTATCCCCTCCGATCGCCACCGTTTCTCTGGCCGCATCGCTCACCAATCTTCTGAACGCGTTGTCCAGCGCTCTCAAGGGCGGCACGCCGTCGGTGCCCGCCGATGCTGCGCTGGGGGTGATGGCCGCGGCCGCGCGACGCGAGATCGTCGCCGCATTGAGTCTCGCCAAAGCGGCCGACAAGACCGCCACTGCCGCGTCGAGTACGACGTCGACGGCGGTTGAGGCGGAGAAGATGGTGGTGTCGGGAGCGGTACGGGTGGTGTCGGATCGCAATGCCTCGAGCCGGTCGGCGTTGGCGTTTGCCGGTAGTGGGACAGCCTCGACGACGATGAGTGTGCCGGCCTCGACGACGGCGTTGACAATCCGGGCCAGGTCCACGGCGGGATCGCCGAATATGACCGTCAGCATGGACGGTCAGCCGATCACCACGGTGGTGGTCGGTTCGACGTCCTACACCGATTACACCTTCGCCGGCACCATCGCGGCCGGGAACCATGTGATCAGTGTGTCGTCGTCGAATGCGACGTCGACCAATCAGCTTTATCTGGACACGGTGTCGACGACCGTCGGGGCGATCGGTGATCAATTCACCGGTAAGTCGGGGTCGGCTCCGAGTAGCACGATGTGGACCTCGGCGCTCGGCACCGGTTGGGATTCGGGTGTTCAGAACTACATCAGCGGTGGCTCCTACCTTGATGGGCAGGGCCATTTGGTGATCCAGGCGACCCGGGGTTCGAACGGGACGTGGACCTCGGGTCGGGTGCAGACGGCCAACAAGCTGAGCTTGGGTTACGGGACCGTCACCGCGCGGATCAAGGTTCCCCAGGGTCAGGGGTTGTGGCCGGCCTTCTGGCTCATCGGTGCCGATGAGGCGACCAACAAGTGGCCCCAGGTCGGGGAGATCGACGTGATGGAGTTGCCGAGCACCACGACGACTCTGTACTCGACTCTGCATGGACCCATCGCCGGGACCACCGCCACCCAGCAGGCGCAGATCATCTCGACGCTGCCTGATCTGTCCACCGATTACCACAATTACTGGGTCCGGCATCTGCAGAACGAGATCACCTTCGGGGTGGACGGTCAGACACTGGGTACGCTCACCCCGGCCGATCTGGCCCCCGGGGAAACCTGGGTCTACAACCGGCCCATGTCGGTCATCCTCAACCTCGCCGTCGGCGGCTCATGGGCCGGCGCACCCGACAGCACCACCCCCTCCACCGCAAAAATGATCGTCGAATCAGTCACCTTCACACCCGCTTAATCAACGGTGGCGACGTTGCGCTGACGTTCGACGGTCGCCAGATAGAACGCCCAGGAGAAGGCGAAGCTGGTGAACAGGCTGGCGACGAAATACAGCCATGGCCGGTGGATTCCGCGTCGGCGCCCGTCGATGATGGTGAACAGCGGCAGCAGCAGCACGTTGCCGATGGTGTAGTCGGCGCTGGCCGAGCTGGCCGCCGGGTTGGCGTAGCCGAGTTTGATGAACTCCGCCCAACTTCCCGGGCCGACGAACGGATTCGTCTGCGCCGCACCGTATTCGACGACGTAGCGATGGTTGAAGTACCAGCACAGCGGAATCGACGCCATGCCGATCACGTAGTACAAGGCCTCAAGAGGCGAAACCGAACCGCGGGAGAAGATGTCGCGGTTCGAGCGGATGATGGCGACCACGACGATGACGCCGAGGATCGCGTGGATGACCAACGTTGTCATATCACCGCCCCGCATCCGCTAACACCTGATGTCCGGCGTTGTAACCGGGGATGAAGGTGATGCCCGGGCCGCCATGGCAACCGGCCCCGCCGAGGTAGAGGCCCTCGATCGGGATCGGCTCGTCGATGAAACCCCTGGGGCCCGGACGGTTGGGGCCCATCAGTTCCGGTTGCAGCAGGCCGTGGCAGTAGTCGCCGTTAGGAGCGCCGAACATCGCGTTCATGTGATACGGCGCGAAGGTGATCTGGCGCAGGGTGATATCGCGGAAGTTCGGTGCGTATCGGCTGATCTTGTCGATGACCCGTTGTGCCATCTCGTTTTTCAGCCGTCCGTGCTCCTCGCGGGGCGCCTCGGTGGGGAAGGCGTAGGCGAAGACACTGGCGGTGTGCTTGCCCCGCGGCGCCAGATCCGGGTCGTGGACCGAGGGGATCTGGATCGACAGCGCGGGATTTTGCGGCACGTGGCCCCAGCGGCAGTCGTCCCACTGCCGCTGTTGCTCCTCCGGGCTGCCGAACATGCCCACCGACAGCTGCATGCCGTCGTCGTTGAGGTAGTCGTACGGTTCGGAGTACCGCGGCAGCCCGTCCAGTGCCAAGTGGATCTGCAGGAATGACGCCCGGTGGTCGCGACCGCTGAGCCGGATCACCAGAGACGATGGAAGGTGCTCGACGCCAACGAGATCCAGCAGGGTGGTGTCCGGAGCCAGATTGGAGACCACAACCGGTGCGCTGATCGTCGATCCGTCCCGCAGCTGCACGCCGGTGACGGTGCCGTCGTCCACCAGGATCCGGTCCACCTTGGCGCGGTAGCGGAGCTCGCCCGCGGCCGCGGTGTAGAGACCGCGCAAATGCTCCGCGAGCACGCCGATGCCGCCCTTGAGCTTGGAGGTCATCGAGCCGCCGTCTTCCGGGATCGCCATCGCGAAGGCCAGGCACGTGGCACTGCCGGGAGTGTAGGGGCCGCGGTAGGTGGAGTTGACCGCCAAGAAGGCCAGCATCCCGCGGATCACCGTGTGCTTCTCACGGTCGGGCAGGAATCGGTTCACCACGTCCATCGCCGAGCCGAAGAGCATCTCGTGGATGGCGCGCCGTTCGTTCTCGTCGGCGGCGCAGGCGTACATCTCGTCGAGGGTCTTGGGCGGGGAGAGCGCGTCGAAGCGGCCCAGCGCCTTGCCGGGCCCGCGGCTCCAGTTGAACAACTCAGCCATGCCCATCACGGCGTCCATCCCATACTTCTCGTTGAGGTGGGTCATCATCTGCATCGGGTCGCGGTGGAAGATCATCGCCTCCTCACCGTGCTCGCCGAGGTTGACCGACATCACGTCGGCCTCGATGGTGGGCAGGCCGTCCAGTCCGAGTTCGGCGTTGATCTTCGGGGCGGTGGGGAAGCGGACCGAGCCGGCGATCTCGAAACGGAAGCCCTCGATCAACTCGACGGTGGCTGACATGCCACCGGTGTAGGTGTTTGCCTCCAGGCAGAGAGTGCGCAGACCGGCTCGCTGCAGTACCACCGCCGCGGTGAGACCGTTGTGCCCGGCTCCGACAATGATGGCGTCGTAATCGCTCATGAACGAGATGTTATGTCAGTACTGACATAATTGCGTTAGTTATGACATGGCGTAGCTAGACTCGCTGAGCATGACCACCAACCGCCACGAGCTGCGCCGGCAGCAAACCCGGGAGACTTTACGGCGGGTGGCGATGGACCGGTTCGCCCGGGACGGATTCGCAAATGTCACCGTGGCCGAACTCGCCGAGGAGGCCGGCGTAACGCAGCGAACGTTTTTCCGGCATTTCCCAACGAAGGAAGCGGTGCTGTTCGCCGACTACGAAACGCACTTCGAATGGTTCGCCGAGGCCCTGTCGCGCCGTCCGGAGAAGGAGGCGTTGATCGATGCGGTGGCAGCCGCGATGCAGAGCTTCCCGCATGACGTCGAGGTGGTCCGCCAGGCCGCCCTGGTGCGCGCCATCCTCATCGACGGGGATCGGGCGGCGGCCCATATCAGGGTCGTGCAGGCGTCGTTCGCGGCGGTGATCACCGAATTCGCCCGCGACCGGTACCGGACGCTTCCGAACATCGATCTGGCCGCGCAAGTGGCCGGGGCGACGGTTGCCGCCGCACTGATCGTCGCTGTCGAGGCGTGGGGACGCGACAAGTGCGAGGGCGACCTCAGTGCGACCAGTACACAGAGCCTGGAGTTACTGCGCTCCGGCTTAGCCGTGTTTGATTAGCCGCGGGGGGTAAGCCGAAGCGACGGCGTGGACCTGGGATGGCATCAAGGACGGTTGGCTAATGGCTCTGGGACGGCATGATGGTTCTCCGGCCCAACCCGGCCGTGCGCCCAGGGCCCAACGGAACCATGTGCGGATTTCAGTGTTAAGGAGGTGCAGCGTTGGACCGTTCGCCTGACAGCCCTTTCCCGGGTGGTGAGGTAGTTCCGGTGAGTGGGGATATCGAGGCTCACGAGTTCGCCATGGACGGTCCGGTCGTCGTGGGGCCGGGTACGGCACCCGAGGATGGTTCGTGTGGTCAGTTCGCGGTGCAGTTTCATGCGACCACTTCGATGGTCGCCGGACTCCGGCGTATTGCTGAAGCACGGGGAGTGAGCGTGCCGGAGTTGTGCAGGCAGGTTGTCGGTGTCTTTGTGGCGCAACAGGAAGGCGAGTTGGGTGCGTTGCTCGCTGCTGAGGCGCAGGCCGCCGGTTATCGGCCAAGTCTCCCCGAGGCGCAGTGGTGAGCGAAGCGTTGCCGGGGTCCTGCATCGTCGATGCTGAAGCGGTGTGAAGCGCGCCAGCATCGGGAATCTCGTACATTCCGAACAACTGTTGAAGGAGTAGTGCCCCGATGAAGATCCTCATGGTCCTGACGTCCCATGACCGGCTCGGTGAGACAGGGCACGCCACTGGCTTCTGGCTGGAGGAGTTCGCGGCGCCGTACTACGCCCTCAAAGACGCCGGCGCGGAGGTGACGCTGGCATCTCCCAAGGGTGGGCAGCCTCCTGTCGACCCGAAGAGCGAGGCCGACGACGCGCAGACGCCGGCCACCCGCCGCTTTGAGTCCGACGCTGATGCATGTGCGGCGCTGGCCGACACAGTGGTGCTGTCATCGGTGGACATCGGTGACTTCGACGCCGTGTTCTATCCCGGCGGCCACGGTCCGCTATGGGACCTGGCCGAGGATGCGGATTCGATCGCACTCATCGAAAAGGCCATCGGCACAGGCAAACCCGTGGCGGCGGTGTGCCATGCCCCGGGGGTGCTGCGCCACGTCAGCGGTCCCGATGGCGTCCCGTTGGTGAAGGGCAAGCGGGTGACGGGGTTCAGCAACACCGAGGAGGCGGCGGTCGGTCTGACCGACGTGGTGCCGTTCGCGGTTGAGGACATGTTGCGCGGCAACGGCGGTGATTACCGGCGCGCCGAGGACTGGAACAGCCACGTCGAACACGACGGACTGCTCATCACCGGCCAGAATCCGGCGTCCTCGGAGGCGACGGCGGAGGCACTGCTCGGCGCCTTGCGGAGCTGATTGCACGGGCCAAGAAGGCCTGCCGGGTGGTGGACCAGGTTCTCGCCGGGTTGGGGCTCAACACGTTTCCGGCTATCTTCGTCGCGATCTAGGCCGATCGCTCGGGTGGGTTACCGGGTGTTAACGCGAGTGCTTTGTTGAAATCCGGCGTTAAGCCCACCTGTGCTGGGCGATAGTTGCGATGTTGTGTAGTTGCGCGTCGTCCGATCGGGTGGTTGTGATGTCGGTTCGGTCTTGCTGGCTTGCCGGTTCGGGTTTGTGGGTGGGGCGTGTTGGGGTGTTGGCGGCGGTCTTGGGTGTGGGGTCGGTGATGCCGTGGGTGCCGTTGGCGGTTGCGGATTCTGGTGGTGGCTCGGGGGCGTCGGGGTCGGTTGATGGTGGGTCGTCGGGGGCTCGTCAGCCGGAGCGTGTTGGTGGGGAGTCGGCTGGACGGGCGCGTGTTGATGGCGAATCGGCCCGGGGAAGTCATGGTGGGCTGCGTGGGGTTGATGCGGCGCGTGATCGGCGGCTGGGGGTGTCCGAGACTCCCGGCGGGCGTGGTGGTGTGAGTGTTGATGTGTTGCCTCATGTTTCGGTGTCCGGACCGAATGGGGTGGGTGTCGGGCCTGTTGCGGTGAGTCCGGCGGCGGCGGTGTCGGTGGCGCGGGACGCGGGTGCTGGTGGTGTGTCTGATGTTCGGCCGGTGTCGGTGGTGTCGGTTCCGGTGGTGTCGGATGCGGGCTTGTTGACTGTGGCGCCGGCGCCGGGCGCGGTGGTGTCGGGTGTGAGTTCTGGTTTGGCGGGGTGGTTGGGTGCCCGCGGTG
>WBZU01000170.1_pt2 | contig 62577 bp, 65 predicted proteins | sample 5204311 | NCBI WGS metagenome assembly WBZU01 (sample SAMN12344359, study PRJNA552823) | activated sludge metagenome | biome: Activated sludge suspended growth; feature: Nitrification reactor; material: Wastewater; isolation source: activated sludge from nitrification reactor of wastewater...
GGCGCCGCCGAGGCGAAGGAGCTCGGGCTCGTGCACACGGTCGCCGACGACCCGGTCGCGGCCGCGCTGGCCTGGTTCGACGCGCACCTCGCGGGCAAGAGCGCCGCATCGCTGCGCTTCGCGCTGAAGGCGGCGCGCCACGCCCGGATCGACGCGGTCCGCGCGGGACTCGCCGCCGTCGAGAAGCTCTACCTGCAGGGACTCATGAACACGCGGGACGCGAACGAGGGGCTCGCCGCCTTCCTCGCGCGACGCCCGCCCGCCTGGGAGCACCAGTGATGACCGCCGCCACGCCGCCCCGAGCCGTCCAGATCGTCGAGCAGTGCCAGGCGCTGTTCGAGGATCTCGACTTCAACGCCGTCAAGCAGTGGAAGGCCGCGGCCCCCGGCCGCAAGGCGATCGGCTACATGCCGGTCTACGTGCCGCGCGAGATCATCCACGCGGCGGGCATGCTGCCGGTCGGGATCCTGGGCGGCGGCGACGCGCTCGAGGTGATCCAGGGCGACGCCTACTACCAGAGCTACATCTGCCGGATCCCGCGCTCGACGATCGAGCTCGGCCTCACCGGCCGGCTCGACTGCCTCGACGGGATGCTGTTCCCGTCGATCTGCGACGTGATCCGCAACCTGTCGGGGATGTGGCAGATCCTGTTCAAGGACAAGTACGTCCGCTACTTCGACGTGCCGCAGAACTACCAGGACGCGATCGGCGGCAACTACTACGTGCACGAGCTCGAGGTGCTGCGCGACGGCCTCGCGAAGCTTCGCGGCAAGCCGATCAGCGACGCCGAGATCGACGCGTCGATCGGCGTCTACAACGAGAACCGGGCCGCGATCCGCGACCTCTACGCGTACCGCGCCGAGAAGCCCTGGCAGGCGCCGACCTCGGAAGTCTACCTGCTGCTGCGCGCCGGCATGGTGCTGCCGCCCGAGGAGCACACCAAGCTCGTGCGCGAGTACGTCGCCGAGGTCGACGCGCTGCCGCGCCCGAAGCGCGACAACGCGCGCGTCGTCGTCAACGGCTCGTTCTGCGAGCAGCCGCCGCTCGGCCTCATCAAGTCGATCGAGATGGCCGGATGCTACGTCGTCGACGACGACTTCATGCTCGTGACGCGCTGGCTGCTCGACGACGTCCCGACGAACGGCCACCCGCTCGAGGAACTGTCGAAGGCGTTCCTGCACCGCTCGGCGTCGACCGCGGCCAAGTACGACGAGAAGCGCGAGGACAAGGGCCGGTTCCTGCTGAAGCAGGTGAAGACCGGCGGCGCCGAGGGCGTCATCTTCGCCGCGCCCTCGTTCTGCGATCCCGCGCTGCTGGAGCGCCCGATGCTGCAGGACGTGCTCGCGAAGCACGGCATCCCGCACACGGCGTTCAAGTACGCGGAGAACACCGGCCAGATGGCGCCGATCCGCGAGCAGGCCGGCACCTTCGCCGACTCGATCAAGCTGTGGTCGGCGGCCTGAGCCGCCCGGCCTCCAGGCACGATCTTCACGAACCGAGGCAACCCCGATGACCGCCACCGCCGCGATGCCCGCCACGACGAAGAAGCCGCAGGAGGTCCAGAAAGAGGACGCGATGTGGCTGCAGAAGGAGCTCATCAACAGGAATTACATGGAGCTCGCGACCGCCCGCGCGCAGAACCGCAAGGTGTCGGCGACGTTCGTCCCCGGCAACCTGAACGAGCTCCTGATGTGCTTCGACTTCGCGCGGAGCCTGCCCGAGACCAACGCGCTGCAGAACGGCATGCGCAAGAAGTCGGGCAAGTTCATCATGGACGCCGAGCGCGACGGCCAGTCCGAGGACGTCTGCACCTACGTCAAGGCCGACCTCGGCATGATGATGGGCGGCGAGATCGGCCCGACCGGCGACCCGCTGCCGAAGCCCGACGTGCTGCTGCTCTCGTACACCGGCTGCTTCACGTTCATGAAATGGTTCGAGCTGATCCGGCACAAGTACGGCTGCGAGACGGTCATGCTCCACGTCCCCTACCAGGGCGACGGGAAGATCGACCCGAACATGCGCAACTACGTGGTCAAGCAGCTGAAGGAAACCGTGATCCCGACGCTCGAGCGCATCTCCGGCGTCAAGTTCGACATCGACCGGCTGCGCCAGTACATGCGGGAGTCCGAGAAGGCCGAGGAGGACCTGGTGCGCGTGCTGCAGTCGGCGAAGAACCGCCCGTCGCCGATCGACGGCTACTTCGGCGCCGTCTACTACATCGGCCCGATCTTCACCGCCTTCCGCGGGACGCCCGAGGCGACCCAGTACTACAGCGTGCTGCGCAACGAGATCGAGGAGCGCGTGCGCCTGGGCAAGGGGCCGATCACGCCCGACGGCGAGATGGGCGAGGAGAAGTACCGGATCGTGACCGAGGGGCCGCCCAACTGGACCAGCTTCCGCGACTTCTGGAAGATGTTCTACGACGAGGGCGCGGTCGTCGTCGCGTCGACCTACTCGAAGGTCGGCGGCCTCTACGACTTCGGCTTCCGCCACGACGCCGATCACCCGCTCGAGTCGCTCGCCGACTACTGCCTCGGCTGCTACACGAACCTCAACCTGCCGTCGCGGATCGACATGATCTGCAAGTACATCGACGAGTACCAGGCCGACGGGCTGCTGATCAACTCGATCAAGAGCTGCAACAGCTTCTCGGCGGGCCAGCTGCTGATCCTGCGCGAGGTCGAGAAGCGCACCGGCAAGCCGGCCGCCTTCATCGAGACCGACCTCGTCGATCCGCGCTACTTCTCGGCGGCGAACGTCAAGAACCGGCTCGAGAGCTACTTCCAGATGATCAAGCAGAAGCGCGCCGCCGGCGTGGCGCACTGAGATGAACTTCCCCCCTATCTCGCTTCGCTCGCTACCCCCCGGAGGGGGGCACTCAGTGCCCTCCGGGCGGCCGAGCGGGCACTGAGGAGAACGGCATGCGCTGCTTCATCGGCATCGACCTGGGCTCGACGACGACCAAGGCGGTCGTCATCGACGAGCAGCAGAACGTCCTCGGCCGCGGGATCACCAACTCGCGGTCCAACTACGACACCGCCGCCTCGATCGCGAAGCAGGAGGCGCTCGTCAACGGGCGCTTCCACCTGTTCCGGCAGGCGCTGGCGAGGACCGGGGCGCTCAACGGCGATCTCGACGCGTTCCTCGGCCAGCTCGAGCGCGACTTCCGGCTCGAGCAGTACCAGGAGCAGCTCGCCGACCTCGAGGCGACCTGCCAGCGCAACCTCGAGACGGCGAAGTTCGGCGACGCGACGAAGGACGTCGCCGCCGCGCTGACCGAGGTGTTCCGCCGGCTCGAGCGCGAGGCGGCCGCGCTCTTCGCCCCCGGCGCGAAGCGCAAGAGCGACTTCTTCCGCGACATCGCCGGCAGCCAGTACCTCGCGACCGGCGAGGCCGTCGCGAAGGAAGCGGGCATCCGCTACGACTTCCTGCTCAACGTGTTCGACCGCTCGATCATCGAGGTCGAGAACCGCGTCTACGGCGAATCGGTCCGCCGGCACCTGACCGCGGCGCTCGAGCGGACCTTCGTCGCGCTGCCGGGGACGTCCGGCCGCCGCGGCGCGGTCGAAGCGCCGATCAAGGGCATCCTCGATACGCCGATGGAGGAGACCTACGTCGTCGGCACCGGCTACGGGCGCGCGCGGCTGCCGTTCAGCAAGGAGCACATCCGCTCCGAGATCCTGTGCCACGGCCTGGGCGCGCACGTCATGTACCCCCGAACGGCGACCGTGCTCGACATCGGCGGCCAGGACACCAAGGCGATCCAGGTCGACCCGCACGGGATCGTCGAGAGCTTCCAGATGAACGACCGCTGCGCGGCCGGCTGCGGCCGCTACCTGGGCTACATCGCCGACGAGATGAACATGGGCCTGCACGAGCTCGGCCCCCTCGCGATGAAGTCGACGAAGACGATCCGGATCAACTCGACCTGCACGGTGTTCGCCGGCGCCGAGCTCCGCGACCGGCTGTCGCTCGGCGACAAGCGCGAGGACATCATGGCGGGGCTGCACCGCGCGATCATCCTGCGCGCGATGTCGATCCTGGCGCGCTCGGGCGGCATCCGCGACGAGTTCACCTTCACCGGCGGCGTCGCGAAGAACGAGGCGGCGGTCAAGGCGCTGAAGGAGCTCGTGCGCGAGAACTACGGCGAGCTGACGCTCAACATCAATCCCGACTCGATCTACACCGGGGCGCTCGGCGGCGCGACGTTCGCCTGGCGCGCGGTGGTCGAGGAGGGGAAGACCGCCGAGGCGCGGGTTTGAACGGGAGAGCCGCGATGACGTACACGATCGGAATCGACATCGGATCGGGCGCGGTCAAGAGCGTCCTGTTCCGCCACGGCCCGAAGGGCCACGAGTGGCTCGCGAAGCGCTGCGAGCGCATCCGCCGCCGCGACCCGATGTCGCTCGCCGAGGAAGGGCGCGACGGGGTTCTCGCCGACGCCAGCGTGTCGCCGGAGGCGGTCGACTACATCGCGACGACCGGCGAGGGCGAGAACGTCAGGTTCGCGACCGGCCACTTCTACTCGATGACCACCCACGCGCGCGGCGGCGTCTTCCTCGACCCCGGCGCGCGCGCCGTCGTCGACATCGGCGCGCTCAACGGACGCGCGATCTCGATCGACGAGCGCGGCAAGGTGCTCTCGTACAAGATGACGAGCCAGTGCGCGTCGGGCTCGGGCCAGTTCCTCGAGAACATCGCGCGCTACCTCGGCGTCGCCGTCGAGGAGATCGGGCCGCTGTCGCGGACCTCGGCGAACCCCGAGAAGGTGAGCTCGATCTGCGCGGTGCTCGCCGAGACCGACGTCATCAACATGGTGTCGCGCGGCATCGCGACGCCCGACATCCTGAAGGGCATCCACCTGTCGATGGCGTCGCGCATCGTCAAGCTGCTCAAGGTCACCGGCGTCAAGGGCGGCGTCGCGCTGATGACCGGCGGCCTCGCGCTCGACACCGGGCTCCTCGCCGCGATCCAGGAGGAGATGGTGAACGAGAAGGTGGCGGTCGAGGCGGTGAGCCACCCGGACTCGATCTACGCCGGCGCGATCGGCGCCGCGTTGTGGGGCGCGTTCCGCCATGCCAAACTGCAGGAACTGAAGGAGCGCGCCGCCGCCTGAGGCGCCGGCGCACGGAGACACGCCATGGCCCTGCTGATCAACGAGAACTGCACGTCCTGCGACGCCTGCAAGCCGGTCTGCCCGAACGAGGCGATCAGCGTCGGCGACCCGATCTACGTGATCGACCCGATGAAGTGCACCGAGTGCGTCGGCGCCGAGGACGAGCCCCAGTGCAAGCTCGTCTGCCCGGCCGACTGCATCGTGCAGCACCCCGACTTCGTCGAGACGCCCGAGCAGCTCGCCGAGAAGTACCAGCAGCTGCACGGTTAGAAGCTTCAGGCCGGCCGGCTCACCCACCGGTCAGCCGCTCGAAGGGCCGCTGCAGGTCGCTCCCCTCGAGCCGGGCGTCGTGCGCCCGGTCGAAGCGCCAGCCGCGGAACACGCTTCGTTCGAGCACCCGCTCGCGGTATTCCCGGACGAGCACGGCCTCGACCTTCCGGGGCACGTGCACGGGCACGCCCTCGAGCGCCGGCGCCTCGGGCGGCAACCGGCCGGCGACGCGATGAACGTGCGGGGGCACCTGGTGGCGACGCGCGGCGCGCCGTCGTCCGCCGCCGGCGCCGGGTGCGAGGCCGCCACGTCATCGCCGGCGGGGCGTCGGCGGACGGAGCTCGGGGGGCGCCTCGCGGTCGTCGCCGACCGCGCCCGTCGACGCGTCCCGGAGGATCTCAGCCGGCGTAGTGGAGCACCGCGAAGTAGTGGCAGCTCGTGCCGGCCACCACGAACAGGTGCCACACGAAGTGGCCGTAGCGCAGCCGCGAGTCGAGCGTGAAGAACACGACGCCGGCCGTGTAGGCGAGCCCTCCGGCGGCGAGCAGGACGAGCCCGCCGGTCGCCACGCGCTCGACGAGCGGCCCGAGCGCGATCAGCACGGACCAGCCCATCGCGAGGTACAGGCCGGTCGACCACGCCGGGTGCGACATCCGGTCGAACGCCTTCAGCGCGACGCCCACGACCGCGAGCGACCAGACGATGCCGAAGAGCGTCCAGCCCCAGGGACCGCCCAGCGCGCCCAGCGTGAACGGCGTGTAGGTGCCCGCGATCAGCAGGTAGATCGCGCCGTGGTCGAGCTTGCGCAACAGCCGCTTCGCGCGCGGATGCGGGATCGCGTGGTAGAGCATCGAGGCCGCGTAGAGCAGCACCATCGTCGCGGCGAACACGCTCGCGCCGACGACCTCCGTCGCCGAACCCCCGCGCGCTGCCGCGACGATCGGGAACGGCGCCGCCACGGCGGCCGCCACGAACGCCGCACCGTGGCTCACGCTGTTGGCGATCTCCTCGCCGAGGGACTGCGGGCGTTCGTCCATGCGCGCATTGTCTCATCCGGCGCGGTGCGGCCCGATGCAGGACTGAACCTCCGGCGCCGGAGCGCGGCGGACGCGCTCGATTCCCGGAGAGCCGGGCCATCCGGCGCCGGCGCAATCGCGTTGCCGGCGGACCGCCGAACCCCGTTGCGGGCGCGGCGCGGATCGCCGCTACGCGGCCGGCGGCCCGATCGCCGCGTCGCCGAGCGCCCGCCGGGCCGCGGGACGGCGGCCGGGCGCCGTCAGCCGGCCGTGGGCCTCGGCGCGCCGCGCCGCCCCCGAACCACCGCGGCGATCATCGTGACGATGAACACGGCGAGGGCGACGCCGTTAGCGATCGCTCCCGCCCGCAGGACCGGCATCGACGCCGTCGCGTCTCCGAGGAGCCGCAGCGCCACGCTCGCGTGCAGGAGCGCGAGCGGCGCGTACATCGACGCCGCGTACGGCACCTTCACGCGCAGCACCGCCGGGAAGATGATCGGCGCGTGGCCGAACACCATCGCGAACACGAAGCCCAGGAACAGCGCGTGCAGCGCGGCGTCGTAGGCGGCCGTGCCGGGGTCGAGGCCCGCGACGGCGATCGTGGCCCCGGCGGCCGCCAGCCACACGTAGCCCGAGAGCAGGCAGACCGCCGTGTAGCGCGTGAGGCCGCGATCGCGGACGGTGCGCCGCGCGAGGTCGTTGGCCGCGAGCCACAGCGAAAGGGCGAGCAGCGCCGCGCCGAACGCCCGCGCCCCTCGCGCATCGGCGGCGAGCACCGCTCCGGCGACGATCGCCGCCGCGATCGCGACGAAGGCCGCGCGCGCGACCGCCGATCGCGGCAGGAATCGCGTGAGCTCGAGCCGCTCGCCGGCGATCGTCAGCACGAGGAACGCCGCCCATGCGGGCACCGCCGCCCACGGCCGGCCGGTCGCGTACCAGACGGCGTTCCCGGCGGCGAGCGCGACCGCGCCCGCCGCGATCGTCATCGTGTGCGCTTCGGGCTGCATCGCGACGAAGCGCAGCGACGCGTAGGCGAGAACCGCGGCGCCGAGCGTCGCGAGTCCGGCCGCGGCCTGCGGCTCGCCCGCGAACAGCGCGATGCCGGCGAGCCCGCAGGCGAGCGGCGCCGCGTACGCCCACAGCTTCGCGGCGGCCACCGCGCGCTCGAGCGAGATCACGACGCCGAAGAACCCCGCCACCATCAGCGGCCCGTGGTACGCCGCGAGCGCAGCGGCCTTCGCGTCGGCCTCGAGGCCGAGGCGCGCGAGACCGGCGAACACGCCGAGGACGAGCGCGACGAACCCGAGGACGAGCAGCGGAAGGCGGGCGCGCGGCGGCAGGTCGATCATGGCATGGCGGGCATCGGCGGCCCGGCCCTCCCCGACCGTCGCCCCGGAGGCCAGTCTCGCACGAGTCCGGGCGCCCGCGTCGCCGGCCCGCGGTTTCGCTCAACCCGACGCCTTGACGAACGGAATGCGCTGCGAGGGACCGAACCCCACGTCGTAGAGAAACCCGAGCAGCCCCAGGTCGCGCGGCGCGACGACGGTCTCGACGCGTTCGATGCGCAGCGCCCCGAGGTTCAGGAACAGCTGCGAGAGCAGCGCGTGGCCGACGCCCTGGTGCTCGTACTCGGGGTCGACGCCGATCGTGTCCAGCACCGCGGTCGGGTCGGTGCGGCCGAAGTCGCCCAGGTCGGCGCGCGCCATCACGAACCCGACGATCGCGCCGTCGAGGCGCGCGGCGAGCGACACGCGCACGCCGCTCTCGGTCATCGCCTCGGTGAGCTTGCGCCCGATGTACGCGGAACGGTCCCGGCCGGTGAGCGCGCGGTCGATGCGGACGATCTCGGTCAGGTCGGACGCCGACATCGCGCGCACGTCGCAGGCGTCGCGCGCGAGGCGCTCGTAGTCGTTGTCGCCCGGCGCGCCGTAATCGATCTCGCGTCCCGCCTCGACCGACACCGGCGCGTCGACCGGCGCCTCGATCGCGGTCGCGTCGAGCGCGCGCTCGACGACGTGATTGGGCGCGAGCGCGAACCCGTGCTGGTCGAACCAGCGGAGCATCGCGTGGTCGTTCCAGCGCGCGGCCGTGCGAAGCTCGCGGATGCCGCGCCTGCCGGCCACGGCCGCCAGCGCGTCGAGGAGGCGCCCGCCGACGTTGCGCCCCTTCGCGTCCGCGCGCACGCCCAGCGTCTCCAGGCGCACCGACGGCGCCGCGCGGCCGAACTCGCCTTCCATCACGCGTCCGAGCATGTAGCCGGCGAGGCCCCGGTCGTCGTCGATCGCGACCTGCAGATGGAGGTCCGGCTCGCGCAGCGCGGCCGCGAGGCGGCGCTCGAAGTACGTGCGCCTCGTGTGCCCCTCGACCCGCGCGTCGATGGCGACGACGGCGTCGAGATCCGCCTTCGCGAGCTGGCGGGCGTGGTGGGCGGCGAGCGGGGCGATCGTGTTCATCGGGGCCTCCGGGGCGGTCCGCGTCAGGCGGACGTGTAGGCGAACGAGAGCTCGCGGTCGGCGTCGTCGTCGAGCAGGTCGTCCAGCATCGGGAGCAGCGCCATCGACTCCTTCTGGATGTGCGCGACCTGCCGCTCGACCAGCTCGAGGGCGAGCATGCGGAACTCGCCCGCGGGCGCGACGCCGGGGGCGGGCGCTCCGCCCCTGACGAGCGGGAGCAGCGACGCCGCGACTTCGCGGATCGCGGCGTGCTCCTCGGCCAGCAGCCCGGCGATGTCGCCCTCGCCGGCCTCGGCGAGCCGCGGGAAGAGCTCGCGCTCCTCGAAGTCGAAATGGTGGCCGACCTCGGCTTCGAGATGCCGGGCGAGCGGCGCGGCCAGCTTCGCGAGCCCGTCGGCGTCGCGCGCCGCGAGCGCCTGCTCGAGCCGGCCGTAGAGCGCGAGCGACGCGCGGTGCTCGTCGTCGAGGGCCTGCGGGATCTGGCGGCGGTAGCTCATGGCGTCGGGGCTCGGGGTCGGGAGTCGGGGGTCGGGGGAGGTCGGGGGGGCCGATTCCGGTATTGCGGTACCGTTTTACTGTTTTCGACCGCCCGCGTCAATGATCGAGGCGGCCATCCGGCGCACGGCCACGACGAAGAAGGCCGCGTAGGCGGCCGCCCCGGCCGCGCCGGCCGCGGCGGCCGCCGCCGCGAGGATCCCGCTGTCCGCGAGGATCGCGGCGCCGAGCAGCGCCAGCGCCGCCACGTGCAGCCGGAAGTGCCAGGCGAGCGGCCGCTCGGCGGTGAGCGACGAGGGCGTCGGCGGCCGGTGCTTGCCGCGCGCCGCGTGCATCGAAGCGAGGAACGGGACGATGCGCTGCAGGATGCCGAGCACGAACGAGAGCAGCCAGCCCGCGACGAGCGTCGCGCCGAACAGCGTGCGCAGCCACGGCCACGGCGCGTCGAGCGCGATCGCCAGCGCCAGCGCGAGGCTCGCGACCAGCGCTCCCCAGGCGACCCGCGCGAGCCGGAAGCCGAGGCCGAGCTCGCGGCGCAGCCCGCCGGCGATCGCCTCGCGCATCAGCTGCACGTGCAGGATCGCGGCCACCGCGCCGAAGCCCGCCGCGGCGACGCCCAGCACGCCCGGCAGCACGCCCAGCGCGGCGGGCACGGCCAGCGCGAGCGCGAGCGCCGCCAGCGCGAACGACGCCCAGCCGCGGTGCGCGGGAGGCGACGCGGAGAGCGCGAACATCGGCACGAGCACGTACGAGAGGCCCAGCGCGAGCATTCCCATGAAGCCGTAGCCGGCGAGCGCCAGGTGCAGCGCGACCGTCGGCGCGCGATCGACCGGCAGCCCGAGCGTGTACGCCCCGACGACCGCGAGCGCCGTGACGAGCGTCGCGGCGAGCGAGATCGCCGCGACCGCGCCGTGCGCAACGACGAGCGGCATCCCCTTCGCGCCGGAGAGGTTCGACGCGAACAGCGCCACGAACACGACGAGCGCGACCGCGACCGCGACCGCCCCCGCGCCGAGCAGCGCGGGCGACGGCAGCCCCATGCCGGCGACGACCATCGCGACGCCGGGCACGTACGCCCAGAACACCGCGCCGGCGAGCCCCGCGTGCGCGATCGGCCGGCGCGTCGCGACCGGGAAGAGCTGCAGGCTCGCGCCGATCGCGGTCATCGCGAGGACGCCCAGCGTGACCGCGTGCAGCGCCGCGAGCGGCCAGCCGAGCCCGCCCGCGAACGCGGGGAGGTCGTTCGCGCCGGCGAGCGCGGCGAGCCAGGCGACGAGGTGGAAGCCGACGGCCGCGCCGAAGAACCGGAACGGGATCGACGGCGGGAGCAGCCGGCTGCCGGCGCCGGAGAGGAAGGTCGCGGCCACCGCCATCACCGTGTCCGCTCGAGCCTGAGGCGCACTTCGCCCGGGTCGCCGTCGAGCGGCGTGGCGAACCAGCCGCGCTCGGCGAGTTCGGGATGGAGGAACACCGGGTCGCGGTCGAGGTGCACGGTCAACGCGGCGCCCTCGACGTCCCGGTCGATCGCCGACAGGATCGCCACCATCGGCTCCGGCGGCTTCATGCCGCGCACGTCGAGGTGGACGCCGTCGTCGGCGGTCCAGCACCGCATCCGCGTCGCCGGGGTCATCGGGCATCCTCCCCCAGGCTCGCCGCTCGCGCGGCTTCGCGCACCCCCTCCTCCAGGAGGGGGCGAGCACCTCGGGACGGCCCGGCGGTGCTCACCGGGCACCCTCCCCCAGGCTCGCCGCTCGCGCGGCTTCGCGCACCCCCTCCTCCAGGAGGGGGCGAGCACCTTGGGACGGCCCGGCGGTGCTCATCCCCGTGCCGCCAGCTCGCGCACGAGCCGCTGCGCCTCGACCGCGGCGACCTGCCGCCGCCAGTTCGACTGCGTCACCGTCGTGCGCATCGGCGAGACCTGCTTCTGCACCGCCTTGCCGAGCTCCGCCGCGAGCGCGTCGTCGACGGCGCGCCCGATCCACGCCTCGGACCCCGCGAGCCGGAACGGCCGCGAGTTGGTGCCGGTCAGCGCGACGTCGATCGCGGCGATGCGGCCATCGCGCATCGCGAGCCGTACCGCCACGCCGGCGAGCGGGAAGTCGATCGCGCCGCGCACGCGCGCCTTGCGGTAGGCGCTTCGCGCCCGGTGCGGCTGCGCGGGCACGACGGCCGCCACGACCAGCTCGCCCGGCTCGAGCGCGAGGTGCGCGCGCCCGTCGTCGCGATAGAGGTCCTCGAGCGGGATCGTGCGCGCGCCGCGCGCGCCCGCGACCTCGACCGACGCCCCGCACGCGATCAGCGCGGGCGCGAGGTCGCCCTGGTAGGCCGCGTGGCAGCGGTCGCCGGTGGGCGCGACGTGGCAGGTCTCGCCGCGATGCTTGAGGCAGTAGCCGTTCGACCGGCGCCACCACTCGCTCTGGTTGTAGTAGACGCAACGCGTGTCGACGCACAGGTTGCCGCCGACCGTCGCGACGCTGCGGTGGCCCGGCCCCGCGATCGAGGCGGCCGCCTCGCCGACGGCGGGCAGCGCGGCCGCGACGCCCGCATCGCCCGCCAGGCGCGCGATCGTGACGCCCGCGCCGATGCGCGCGCCCGCCGCCCCGACCTCGAGCGCGTCGAAGCCCGGCAGCGCCGACACGTCGACGAGCAGCGGCGGCGCCCCGAGCCCGTCCCGCAGGTTCGGGACGAGGTCGGTGCCGCCCGCGATCGCGCGCGCGCCGGGCGCGGCGAGCCACTCGATCGCCTGCGCGAGCGTGCCCGCGCGCCTCAACTCGAACGAAGGCAGCCGCTCCATCTCAGCGCCCCTCCTGCGCGACCGGCTTCGCGCCGCGGCGCAGGCGCTCCGCCCGGCGCCGCGCGACGATCGCCTCGAGCACCCGGTCGGGCGACGCCGGCAGTTCGTCGAGCCGGATGCCGATCGCGTCGGCGATCGCGTTGGTGAGCGCCGGCAGGAACGCCGACAGCGAGCCCTCGCCCGCCTCCTTCGCGCCGAACGGCCCGTTCGGGTCGGGCGCCTCGACGATCGACGTGTCGATCGGCGGCGACTCGACGATCGTCGGCATCCGGTAGTCGAGCAGGTTCGCGCGCGCGTGGAGGCCGTCGAGGTACTGCGTCTCCTCGGCGAGCGCCTGGCCCATCCCCATCCAGACCGAGCCCTGCACCTGTCCCTCCACCGCGAGCGGGTTGATCGCGCGGCCGCAGTCGTGCGCGACCCAGACGTTCGCGACGCGCACGACGCCGGTCTCCTCGTCGACCTCGACCTCGACGACCTCCGCCGCGTACGAGAACCCGGCGGACGAGCCGACCGCGGCGCCGCGGAACGATCCGCCCTGCGTCTCGGGCGGGGTCGACCACGCGCCCTTCGCCGTGATCGTGCCGGCGTCGCGCAGCGCCTCGGTCACGACCTCGCGGTAGCCGAGCTCGCGGTCGGTGCCCGCGACGCGGCAGCGCTCCCCTTCCCACTCGACGTCGTCGGGGCTCACCTCGAGCCGCCGCGCCGCCGCGGCGACCAGCACGCGCTTCATCTCGTCCGCCGCCCGGATCGCGGCGTTGCCGACCATGAACGACACGCGCGAGCTGTACGAGCCGTTGTCCTTCGGCGTCACCGCGCTGTCGTTGGCGAACACGGTGAAGCGCGACATCGGCAGCCGCAGCACCTCGGCCACCGCCTGCGAGATCAGCGTCGAGCTGCCCTGCCCGATGTCCGAGGCGCCGGTGAGCACGGTGATCCCGCCGTCGAAGTCGAGCTTCAGGTTGATCACGGCGTGAGGCTCTCCGGTCCAGTGCACCGGCTTCGCGGAGCCCGAAACGTAGTGCGAGCACGCCATGCCGAGCCCGCGCCCGCGCGGGAGCCTCCCCTTGCGCTCGCGCCAGCCGGAGCGGCGCTCGACGATGTCGAGGCACTCGCCCAGGCCGCACGAGTTCACCTGCAGGTCGTTGATCGTCCGGTGCGGCGCCGCGATCAGGTTCGCGCGGCGCACGTCGAACGGGTCGAGGCCGAGCTCGCCCGCCATCGCGTCGAGCATCGCCTCGAACGCGTGACGCACGTCGACCGACCCGTGGCCGCGCATCGCCCCGTTGGGCGGCGTGTTCGAGTAGACGCGGTAGCCCCGGTAGCGCGACGCGGGCACCCGGTAGATCGCGTGCAGCAGCGCCCCCGCGTAGAGGATCGTGACCAGCCCGTAGCCGGCGTAGGCGCCGCCGCGCTGCACGACCTCGGCCTCGACCGCGGTGATCGCGCCCGCCCTGGTGAGCCCGATCTTCATCCGCACGTCGGTCTCGGGACGGCCGCGGTGCGTGATGAACGTCTCCTCGCGCGTGAGCTCGAGCCGCACGGCGCCGCCGGCCGCCCGCGCGAGGAGCCCCGCGACGATCTCGAAGTTGAGCGTCTCGGTCCGGTGGCCGAAGCCGCCGCCGACGAACGGCTTGACGACGCGGATCGCGGACTCGTCGAGCTGCATGCACCGCGCGAGCGCCAGGTGCACGTAGAAGGGCACCTGCGTGACCGAGTGCAGCGTGAGCCGGCCCCGCTCCGCGTCCCAGTGCGCGACCGCGGCGTTCGGCTCCATCATCGCGTGGTTGACCTCGGCGTAGCGGAACGACTGCTCGCGCACGAGGTCCGCGGCCGCGAAGCCGCCGTCGACGTCGCCGAACGCCTGCTCGACCGCCCGCTCGACGTTGCCGGGCTTGTTCTCGTGCAGCTGCACCGCCCCCTCCGCGCGCGCGGACGCCGCGTCGAAGTACGCCGGCAGCTCCTCGAGGTCGAGCTCGATCGCCGCGAGCGCCGCCTGCGCCGTCGCCGCGTCGTCGGCCGCGACCGCGGCCACCGGCTCGCCGCGGTAACGCACCCGCCCGCGCGCGAGCGGATACTCGTTCTGCGCGATCGGGATCACGCCGTAGGCGACCGGGCAGTCGTCGCCGGTCACGACCGCGCGCACGCCCGGCATCGCTCGCGCGCGCGACGCGTCGATCGAGCGGATGCGCGCGTGCGCGACGGGGCTCCGGAGGATCGCACCGACGAGCGCGCCGCGCGGCGCGAGGTCCGCCGTGTAGCGCGCGGCGCCGGTCACCTTCTCGACGCCGTCCACGAGCGGCTGCCGGACCCCGACCGCCTTCGCCGGCGGCGCGGGCTTCGCCTCGGGATTCATCGCGAGCCTCCCCCGGCGGCCGCCGCCTGCACGGCCTCGATGATCTTCACGTAGCCGGTGCAGCGGCACAGGTTGCCGGAGAGCGCCTCGCGGATCGCCGCCTCGTCGGGCGCCGGGTTCGCGCGCAGCAGCGCCTCGGCCGCCATGATCATCCCCGGCGTGCAGAAGCCGCACTGCGCCCCGAGCTTCTCGTGGAACGCCGCCTGCAGCGCGCTCATGCGCCCGCCGGCGGCGAGCCCCTCGACCGTCTCGACGCTCGCCCCCTCGCAGCGCGCGGCGAGCGTCAGGCACGCGAGCTGCGGACGCCCGTCGACGAGCACGGTGCAGGCGCCGCATTCGCCGCCGTCGCAGCCGCGCTTCGTGCCGGTGAGGCCGAGCTGCTCGCGCAAGAGGTCGAGGAGCAGCGTCGCGTCGCCGACCGCCTCCTCGCGGCGGCGGCCATTCACGACGAGCGTCAGCACGCGCTTCCCCATCGGATCACGCTCCCTTCGGCCGCAGGTCGCGCACGCGCACGGCCTTGCCCTGCGAGCGCGGGATCCCGCCGGGCGCCTTGACGACGACGTCGGTGGTGATGCCGACGAGCGACTTGACGTGGTGCGCGGCGCGGCCCGCGATCTCCGGGTACGAGGACGCGGCCTCGCCGGGCGCGGCCTCGACCTCGATCGTCACGTGGTCGAGGCTCCCGCGGCGCTCGACGACGAGCTGGTAGTGCGGCGCGATGCCCGGCAGCCCGACCAGCACCGCCTCGATCTGCGACGGGTAGACGTTCACGCCGCGGATGATCAGCATGTCGTCGTTGCGGCCGGTCACGCGCAGGATGCGCCGGTGCGTGCGCCCGCACGCGCAGGCCTCGCTCGAAAGCCGCGTGACGTCGCGCGTCCGGTAGCGCAGCATCGGCAGCGCCTCCTTGGTGAGCGTCGTGATCACGAGCTCGCCGGCCTCGCCTTCCGGCAGCGGGCGGCCGCTCTCCGGGTCGATCACCTCGAACAGGAAGTGATCCTCCCAGCCGTGCTGGCCCGCCTGCGCTTCGCACTCGCAGGCGACGCCCGGTCCCATGATCTCGGAGAGCCCGTAGACGTCGATCGCCTTCAGGCCCAGCCGCGCCTCGATCTCGCGCCGCATCGCCTCGCTCCACGGCTCCGCGCCGAACAGCCCGACCTCGAGCCTGCCCTCCTTCCGCAGGTCGACGCCCATCGACTCGGCGACCTCGGCGATCGCGAGCGCGTAGGACGGCGTCGCGCACAGCACGCGCGCGCCGAAGTCGACGATCAGCGCGATCTGGCGCTCGGTCGAGCCGCCCGACATCGGGACGACGACGGCGCCGAGCTTCTCCGCGCCGTAGTGCGCCCCGAGCCCCCCGGTGAAGAGGCCGTAGCCGTACGCGTTGTGGACGACGTCGCCGGGACGCGCGCCCGCGCACGCGAGCGACCGCGCCATCAGGCGCGCCCAGGTGTCGAGGTCGCGCGGCGTGTAGCCGACCACCGTCGGCTTGCCGGTCGTGCCCGACGACGCGTGCAGGCGCGCGAGCTCGCCGACCGGCCGTGCGAACAGGCCGAACGGGTAGGTGTCGCGCAGGTCCGTCTTCACCGTGAACGGCAGCCGCGCGACGTCGTCGAGCGTGCGGATGTCGTCGGGCGCGACGCCGGCCGCGCGCATCCGCTCGCGGTGCAGCGGCACGTTGCTCCACGCGTTCGCGACCGTCGCGCGCAGCCGCTCGAGCTGCAGCGCCTGGAGGCGCTCGCGCGGCATCGTCTCGATCGCGGGTTCGCGGAACGGGGCCTCGCCCGCCCGCGCCACGAGGTCCGCTTCCTGCCTGGTCGTCGCTCCCATGCTCCCCTCCGTTCGCGGGACTCGTCGCCGCTCTCAGGCCCGCGTGCCGCGCACCGGCATGCGCGGGATCGCGAAGCCCTGGTTGTAGGCGCCGCGCAGGATCATCGCCGCCTTGAACGCCGCGCCGGCGGCGAGCGCGAGCGCGCCCGCGGCGGCCGCGAGCCCGAGCACCCAGCCCTCGGACGTGGAGACGGCCGCGACGGCGACGAGCACCAGCGGCACGAAGGTCCCGCCGACCGCGAGCGCCGTCCCCGCGGGCGCGAGCGCGGCGGACGCGCGCGCGTTGCCGGCGATCGTGCGCCGGTACCCGAGCCACGCGACGAGCCGCGCGACCAGGAGCGCGCCGAACAGCGCGAGGCCGGTGCGCGTCCCCTGCGCGTGCCACGCGGCGGCGAGCCACCAGAGCCCCGCGCCCTCGGCGAGCGACGTCGCGACGATCAGCGCGGGCGCGGCGGGCGTGCGCCACGCCGGAATGCCCTTCGCCGCGCGCAGGATGCGCCCCTGGCACCACGCGAATGCGAGCGCCGCCGCGGCGGCGAGCGCGCCGATCGCGGGAGCGTTCGCGGACCCCGCGGCGTGCAGCCACGCGCCCGCGATCGCGAGAACGCCCAGCACGACGGCGGCGATCGCCTCGCGGCTCATCCACGAGGTGCGCGGATTCGCGAACACGTTGAGCGCGCGCAGCGGGCGCCCGATCTCGAGCCACACGGCGAACAGGCCGAGGCCGACGAACACGAGGCCCGCGACCAGCGCGACCGCGGCGGGCGCTCCCCTCGCGCCCGACGCGACCGACGCGACGACGAGGCCCGCGCCCGCGCCGCCGGCGACGAAGTTCGTCGCGGCGCGCAGGTCCCAGTGCCGCTGCACCCAGGGCGTCGGGCCGTAGGTCATGCGCCCTCCCCCAGGCTCGCCGCCCGCGCGGCGTCGCGCCCCCCCTCCTGGAGGAGGGGGCGAGCGCCTTGGGGCGGCCCGGCGGCGCTCATGCCAGCTCCACCGCCTGTTCGACGAGCCGCTTCAGCGCCGGCGCGCCGCCGGTCGTCGCCTTGTCCCACAGGTAGTAGAAGCCCGGCCCGGTGCCTAGCTCCTCGTGCATGCGGAAGTGCTCGTTCCCCTCCAGCAGCTTCGACACGTTGCTCGACGGATCGTCGAGGTCGCCGAACGCGAGCGCCTGCGCGATGCAGGCGTTCACGCAGGCGGGCGTCGCCTCCGGGTCGACGCCCGGGGTCCGGCCTGTCGCGAGGCCGGCGTCGATCCGGTCGACGCAGAACGTGCACTTGGTCGCGACCGCGAGGCGGTCCGGATCGTAGCGCTTCGCCTCGTGCGCGGCGGCCTTGCCGTAGGCGAAGGTCGCGCGCTCGGTCTTGTAGCGCGCCTGGTAGGGACAGGCGACCGCGCAGTACGCGCAGCCGATGCACAGGTCGTAGTCGATCGTGACGATGCCGTCGGCGCGCTTGCGCGTCGCGGTCGTCGGGCAGACGTCCATGCAGGGCGGGTCGTCGCAGTGCTGGCAACCGACCGGCACGAACGCGCGCCTGACGTCCGGGTACTCGCCCATCTCGATGTCCAGCACGCGCCGCCACTGCACGCCCGGCGGCGTCGCGTTCGCATGCTTGCACGACGCCGTGCAGGTCTGGCAGCCGACGCATCGGCGCAGGTCGGCGACCATCGCCCAGCGCGTCATCGCCGCTCCTTGCGCGGCCCGCCGATGCGCTTCAGCGACACCCGAACGACGTCGGCCCCCGACCCGGTCGCGTCGGTGAGTCCGAGCGACATCGACGCCAGCGTGTTGAGGCTCGCGAGCCCGAAGTCCTTCGCGTACGGCGTCGCCCAGTGGTCGAACTGGCCGATCGCGAGCAGCGTGTCGGGACGGATGCCCTCGCGGATCACCGCGCTCCCGCGCGTCGAGCGCTGCGGCGTCGCCAGCTCGATCTCGTCGCCGTCGGCGATCCCCAGCCTGCGCGCGGTCGCGCCGTTGACGATCACGCCGCGGTGGCCCGCCACGTTCTGGGCGACCTCGCGGATCAGCTGCATCCCGACGTTGCCGCCCCACGCGTACTGCATGCTGCGCGCGGTCAGCATCCAGAACGGATAGTCGGCCGGGTCGCCGCCCTGCTCGCGCAGCGCCTCGTCCCAGAGGCCGGGGAAGTCCTTCCACGCGGGCAGCGCGCGGTACTCCTCGAGCTGCCGGTCCCACCAGCGCATGTCGTGCTCGTGCAGCCGCGCGCCCAGCTCCGCGCCCACGCGCTTCAGCCGCTCCTGGTAGGGCAGCTCGAAGCGCAGCTCCTGCGCGACGAGCGTCGGCAGCAGATACCAGTCGACCTGGGGGAACGGCTTCGTCTGGAGCCCGTGCTCCTTCCACCAGTCGAGGCCGTGGAGCTCCTTCCCGTCGGTGAGCTCGGCGCTCGCCGCCTTGCACACCGCGTCCCAGATCGCCTCGCGCGTGTGCGAGCGCGCGGTGTCGAGCTCGACGTTCCAGCCCGGCCCCTTGAGCGGCACGCACGCGACGCCGCGGTTGATCGCCGCGACGTACTCGCGCCCGAGCCCGCAGCGCGCGGCGAGCTCGCTCGCGATCTCGGTGAAGTCGCGCGCCTCGCCCTGCGACGCGACGACCGGTTGGCGCAGCGCGAAGCCCTGGTGGTTCCAGAACTGCTCGACGAACTTCGTTCCGCCGACGCGGATCAGCTGCAGGCTCTCGAGGTCGGTCGCGTCGGGCAGCAGCACGTCGGCGAAGTGGTTGGTCTCGTCGCGCGTGAACGCGAACGCCACGACGAACGGGAACCGCGCCATCTTCTGCTGGACGCCCGGCGTGTCCCAGAACGAGATCGCCGGGTTGGTCCGGTAGACGAACCAGACGTCGGGCGGCGTGACGCGCGGCAGGCCCTTCGGCGTCTCGTCGAGGAACATCCACGAGAAGTGCGTGGGACCGAGCGCCTGGCTCCACGGACCGTCGGAGGCGAGCGGCACCATCGTCCTGTACGCGTTGCGGATGTTGGGTTTCGGCGACCAGCCCTTGCGGTCGGTCGGGTTCATCGGGTAGGCCATGAACCCGTCCGGCCCCGCCTTGACGCTCTTCAGCCGGTCGTTCTGCGGCCGGTTGAGGCGCACCGTCGTGCCGATCGTGCCGCCCGGCACCTCGAGCGCGCCGACGAGCGCGGCGAGCATCGTGCGCGCCCAGCAGCACTCGTAGCCGCCCCAGCCGTTGTTGACCGTCTTGCCGAGCGACACCGCGACCGGCCGGAACGGCAGCGTCACGCCGTCGACCTCGATCGTCTCGCCGACGCGCGCGTGGTCGAGGTACTCGTTCGCGATCCTGCGGATGCGCGCGGCCGGCACCTCGCACACGCCCTCCGCCCACTCGGGCGTGTACGTCGCGAGGTGCTCGACGGTCAGGGTGAACGCGGTCGTGCCGCGAAGCGTCCCCTCGGCGAGCACCTCGCCATCCGGCCCGATCTCGACCGCGTCGGCCTCGTAGCGGCCTTCGAGCGCCTCGGCCATGCCTTCGGTGTCGAACGGCACCGCCGCGCGGCGCGAGGCGTCCCACACCAGCGGCTTCTGCGACTCCCGCGCGCGCAGGTAGTAGCCGTTCGGCCCGACCAGGTACGCCGACGCGGTCCGCTTCGCGAGGAACGGCAGGTCGAGCCGGCCGCGCGGCGCCTCGTGCACCAGCACGTGCATCAGCGCGAACAGGAACGCCGCGTCGGTCTTCGGCTTGATCGGCACCCACTCGGCCGAGCACGCGCCGGTGATCGACAGGTGCGGCTCGACCTGCACGCGCTTCATGCCGCGCACGCGCGCGTTCGCGTGCCGCCACACGCCGACGACGCCGCCGGAGGCCTCGACGTTCGCGCCGCACGAGATCAGGTAGTCGGTGCGCGGCGTGTCCGGCGCGACGATGAACGCGCGGTGCCAGAACTCGCCGTACAGGTGCTCCGAGTGGTAGCACTTGACGCCCTGCCCCGATCCGAAGCCCATGTCGACCGGCCCCCAGGACGCGAGGAACGCCGGGAACGTGCCCATGTACGACTGCGGCGTGCCGCCGCCGCCGAACGTCGCGGCGACGCGCGGGTAGCCGGACGCGTCGACGAGCCCTTCGGCGCGGATCGCGTTCAGCTTGCCGGCGATGAGTTCGAAGGCCTCGTCCCACGAGATCGGCACGAAGCCGGGATCCTCGTCGCGGCCCTTGCGCGGGTTCGTGCGCCGCATCGGCGTCAGCACGCGGCCGGGATGATAGGTCTTCTGCACGAGGCCGTAGGCCTTGACGCAGACCTTGCCGCCGCCCGGGTGGATCGCGGACGCGCAGAAGTTCGGCTCGACCTCGGTCGCGACGCCGTCCTCGACCTTGACGGTCAGGAGATCGGGGCCCGCGACGCACTGGTAGCAGTACGTCGGCACCCGCGTGGCGGAGGCCGCACCCACCGGAGTCCCCGGCCTCAGACGCCCGCTGGCGCGAGGCCCGCCTTCTGCGCCTTCGCCGCGAGCCGCGCCTCGGTCGTCTTCTGGTCGACGACGAAGCGGTGGTGGCGGCCGCGGCAGACGAGGTCGACGCCGTCGTGCGCGGACACGTCGAACGTGATCGCGCGGCCCGCGACCGCCGCGACGCTCACGGTGATCTCGACCGTCATCCCGAGCAGCGTCGCCGCCAGGTGGTCGATCTCGACGCGCGTGCCGACCGAGTCCTCGCCGTCGTCGAGGTGCGCGAGCAGCATCTCGCGCGCGGTGACCTCGATGTCGCGCACGAGCATCGGCGTGGCGTAGACGCGGGCCTTCTCGCCCATGAAGCCGATCGTGCGTTCGCGGTCGACGGCGAACGTGCGCGTCACCGTCAACCCTGGGGCAAGCGTGGCTTTCATCGGGTACTCCGTCACGGGCGTCTCGACGGCGCGGCGCCCGGGGCGTCCCCGCCCGGCACCGCGCTCCTCCTGGCGGGGACCGCGCGCGTCCGCCGCTTCGTGCGGGGCGGATCGGGCGCGGTTGAGGCCCTGCCGATTCCGGGCTATTCTGGTAACCGGATGCCGAAATTGACTTGACGCGCATCAACGGGATCGAAGGCGGCGGACGCATGGGGACGCGGGCGCGGAAGGCGGGCGGACGGCGGGGCGGGACGCCCGCCCCGAAGGGGCGGCCGCCGGCCGCCGGCGGCCGCGCGCGAACGCGGCCCGCCGTCGCGCGATCCCCGTCCGCGGCCGGGGAGCCGCCGGTCGCGGTCCGCGCCGCGCGCCCCGGCGACCTGGCCTCGGTGACCGCGATCGACGCCGAGGTGACGGGGCTCGCGAAGCCCGCCTACTGGCGCGGCATCTTCCGCCGCTACGGCGCGAGCGCGAAGGTCGGCCGCCACCTGCTGGTCGCCGAGGCGGCCGGCGAGGTCGTCGGCTTCATCATCGGGGAGGTACGCGACTGGGAGTTCGGGTCGCCCCCCTGCGGCTGGGTGTTCGCGATCGACGTGCACCCGGGCGCGCGGCTCTCCGGCATCGGCACGAAGCTCCTGGCCGGCATCGTCAGCGCGTTCCGGCGCGCCGGCGTGACGACGATCCGGACCATCCTCTCGCGCGAGAACGCGCTGGTGCTGTCGTTCTTCCGCAGCCAGGGGATGATGGCCGGGCCGTTCATCCCGCTCGAGATGGAGCTCGATTGAAGCTGCAGAAGAACACGCGGCTCGCGCTCTACAGCGTGCTCGAGTTCGCGGCGGCGCCGGGCCGCCACGTCGCCGCGTTCGAGATCGCCGACAAGTACGGCGTTTCCCCGCACCACCTCGCGAAGGTGCTCTCCGAGCTCGCGCGCGAGGGCATCGTCGAGTCGGTCCGCGGCGTGGGCGGCGGCTACCGGTTCGCCGCGAACGCCCGCCGGCTCACGCTCTACGACGTGATCCGCCGTTTCGAGGAGCTCTCGCCCACCGACGCCGAGCGCCGCGAGACCGGCGAGCGCACGCCCGCGGGCCGCGCGATCGCGACCGTGCTCTCCGAGATCGACGAGATCGCGCAGGCGACGTTCCGTTCGATCACGATCGCGACGATGCTCCGGATCATGGCGCGGCAGGACGCCGCGGCGCCCGGGCGCAGGAAGCCCCGGTAGCGCGCCGCCGGCGCGTCACCAGCCGAACTTCGCCCGCGCCGCGTCGCTCATCCGGTCCGGCGTCCACGGCGGGTCGAACGTGATCTCGACGTCGACGGTCGCGAGCGAGGGAAAACGGTCGCGCACCGCGTCGCGGACCGAGTCGCGCAGGTAGTCGCCGACCGGGCAGGTCGGCGTCGTCATCGTCATGGTCACGGCGACCCGGTCGTCGTCCACGTCCACGCCGTAGACGAGGCCCAGGTCGACGATGTTCATGCCGGCCTCCGGATCGATCACCGTCGCGATCGCGGCGAGGACGGAGTCGTGGTCGGGAGTGGAGAGGACGTCCATGCTCATCGCGGGCGGGAATCCTGCGGCGCTGCCCGGTCGCCGCCGGGGGCCGCGCACTCCGGATCGGCGAGCGCCGCGTCGCGTGCGCGCTCGAGCGCCCCGCCGGCGCCCCCGGGATCGGCGTCGACCCGCGCGACGAACGCCGCGAGGATCGCATCATACCGCGACAGACCGCGCGCGTGCGCGTCGCCGTAGCCGCGGCGCAGCGCCGGCAGGGTCGCGAGGGCGGCCGCCGCCTCGCGCCCGCCGGGGAGCCGCAGCGCGCGCTCGAGCGCGCGCAGCCACGCATCGATCGCCGCCTGCTCGCGCGCGTAGCGCAGCGACCGCGGACGCCAGCGCCGCATTCCCGCCACGCAGCGCAGCGCGAGCGCTCCCGCGGGCGACGTGGTCTCGAGGGCCACGCTCCGGCGGCCGCGGCCGCCGCTGCGCGCGCGGCGCTCGAGCCAGCCGCCGATCCCGCGTGGCATCACCGCCGCGATCTCCTCCAGCCCCGGCGCGAACATCTCGCGCACGCGCACGACGTCGTCCGGGCCGGCCGACGCCTCCGCGCGGATGCGATCGAGGCGCGCGCGCCGCGCCTTGATCGCCGCGACGCGGATCGCGTCCTCGTAGCCCATCCAGCGCGCGAGCTCGCGCGCCGCGATCGCCGCGACGCCGGCGTCGATCCGCGCCAGGCGCTCGACGCGATCGACGTAGAGCGCCGCGTAGCGCGCGTCCTGGTAGTCGGCGAGCCGCGCGGCGCCGAGCCGCGCGACCCCGGCGAGCGGCGGCGCCCACGCGCCGAGGCGGCTTTCGAGCGACCCTGGCAGCGGCGGCCCGGCCGCGCGCAGCGGGGATGCGTCGCCGCCCGGCGCGGCGCGCTCGCCGGCAGCGACCCCGCAGGCGGCCGCGAAGGCCGCGAGGCTCTCGTCGATGCCCTTGCCCGCGGCGCGGATCGCCGCCTCGCACGCGCCGCGCGAGAGCGGCACCGCGCCGCTTCCGGCCAGCGCGCCGAACGCCGCCGCGCTGATCGCGGCGGCGTGCCCGCTCGCCAGCGCGTCGAGGTCGAGGAGCAGCGCGCGCTTCGCGAGCGCGCCGAGCGCCGCGGCGATCCGCTCGCCGTCGACGCGCCCGTCCGCGCCGCTCGCCTTCTCGATCGTCGTGTAGACGCGGTGCGTGGACGCGATCACCGTCGTGCGCGCGGGTGTCGCGAAGCCGCGCTCCAGCATGCGCGCCGCCTCGACCAGCTCGGCGCACAGCAGCACGTCGACGCGGCCCGGCACCGGCATCAGGCCGAGCGTGCGCGCGGGCGCGCCGGGCCCCGCGGCCGGCGCGATCTCGACGTAGTAGGTCGTCGCCCCCGAGCGCTGCGACACGCCCGGCGACGACGTCGCCTGCGCGACGAACCCGTCGCGGCGCGCCGCGCCGACGATCCAGTCGGTCAGCACGCCGCCGCCCTGCCCGCCGAGCGCCGCGATCAGGATCGACACCGGCTCGCGCGAGGCCGCGGCCGGCGCTCGCGCGGGTCCTGCCCCGCCGGCGCCGCTCACTCCCACGCCGCCTCCCGCGGCAGCAGCGCGTCGACCACGCGCGAGCGGACGCGCGCGGCGAACCGTTCCCACGGCCCGGCGTTGCCGACCACCTCGACGCGGTAGAACGACGGGCACAGCGCCGCGACCTGCGCGAGCGTCCCGCACAGCCCGCAGCCGACGCACGCGTCGTCGACGACGGTCGCGGGGAGCGTGCGCAGCGGATCGTCGCTCGCCGCGACGGTGAGCGACGGGCACCCGGACAGGCGAACGCACGAGCGGTCGCCGGTGCAGGCCTCCGCGTCGATCCCGTAGCGGACGCGCTCGGCGCGCGCGCCCGACCGTGCGCGCCGGGCCGCGGCGGGACGAAGCCGCCGCTGCCGCTCGAGCTGGCACTCGCCCTCGGCGACGACGACCTTGAGCCCGGGCTCCGCCGTCGTGAAAGCCTCCTCGAGCGTCCGCTTCATCGCGGCGACGTCGTAGCTGTGGACGGTGCGCCGCCAGCGCACGCCGACGCCGGCGAGCACGCTCTCGATCGTCGCGTCGGACGCGGTCGCGCTGCGGCCGCCGGCGTCCGCGCGGACCCCGGCGGGCGGCGTCGAGACGAGCTCCTGCGTCCCGGTCGCCGACGAGTAGCCGTTCTTGAACACGAGCAGCACCGCGTCGGTCCCGTTCTTGACGGCGGCCGCGACGCCGGCGCCGAATCCGCCGTGCCAGAAGCCGCCGTCGCCGACGGTGGCGAGCGGGCGCTGGCGCTGGATCGGCGCGACCGCCGCCGCGCTCGCGAGCCCCATCCCGTAGCCCGCGATCGTGTGCCCGATGTGGAACGGCGCGAACATCGCGAACGAGTGGCAGCCGACATCCGCCGCGCAGTGCCGCGGCCCCAGCTCGCGCTCGACGAGCTTCAGCGCCGAGAACACCGGACGCTCCGGACACCCGGTGCAGAACCCCGGCGGCCGCGGCGGCATTCGCGCGCCGATGAGTTGGGCCGCCCGCGCGCGCGCCGCCTCGACCTCGCCCCGCCAGCGCTCCCCCGCGCCGCCCGCGAGCTCCGGCGCGTGCTTCGCGACGAAGCGCGAGAGGCCGCCGACGATCGCCTCGGCCTGGTACTCGCCCGCCTCGCCCATCGCGGCCTTGCCCTCGATCGCGCATGCGACACCCGCGTGCGCGAGGTGCGCGGCGAGCTCGAACTCGATGAACGCCGGGTGGCCCTCCTCGAGCACGAGCACCGCGCGCTTGCCGCGGCAGAACGCGGCGAGCTCGTCGGGCACGAGCGGATAGGTCGCGTTCAGCACGAGGACCGGCAGCCGCGGCAGCCCGTCGTCGTCGAGGAACCCCGCGACCGCCAGCGCCTGCACGAGGTTCGGCCAGATCCCGCCCTGCACGATCACGCCGGCTTCGCCGTCGGACCCGAAGCGCTCGTTGATCCCGTGCTCGGCGATGTACCGGCGGGCGGCGGGCAGGCGCTCGGCCACCTTGAGACGCTCGTGGGCGAAGGTTCCCGGCGGGTGCGGGATCAGCCCGACGTCGACGGGCGCCGGCGGGGCCCGCCGGTGCATCGAGATCGGCGGGGCGAGGTTGTCGCGCGCGACGAAAGTGCCCTGCAGGTGGCAGGCGCGGATGCGCAGCTGCAGCATCACCGGCGTGTGCGAGGCCTCCGACAGCTCGAACGCCCGCTCGACCGTGTCGACGAGGTGCGGCAGGTCCGGGCGCGGGTCGAGCAGCACGAACGACGACTTCATCGCGTACGCGTGCGTGCGCTCCTGCGCGACGCTCGATCCCTCGCCGGTGTCCTCGCCCACGACGATCAGCGCGCCGCCGACGACGCCGGGCGATCCCACGTGCGAGAGCGCGTCGGACGCGACGTTGGTCCCGACGATCGACTTCCAGGTGACCGCGCCGCGCACCGGGTAGGCGACCGACGCCGCGAGCAGCGCCGCCGCCGCGGCTTCGTTCGTGCACGGCTCGACGTGCACGCCGAGCCCGGCGAGCAGTTCGCGCGATTCCACCATCACGTCGAGCAGTCCCGAGATCGGCGAACCCTGGTAGCCGCCGACGTAGGCCACGCCCGACTGCAGGAGCGCCTTGGTGACCGCGAGGACGCCCTCGCCCTGGAACGTCTCCCCGGCGCGAAGCGCGAGCTGGCCCACCTCGCGGGCGAACGACCGCTCCATCGCCTCCTCCGGACGATGCGGCGCCCCGGGGCGCCGAGACGGGCATTCTGGGCGCCGCCGCGCCGGCGCGGCCTTGACGCCGATCAAGCGCGTCCGGCCATCGCGGCGCAACGCGACGCCGGCGCCTTCCGGCCAAATCGGCACTCGACTACCATTATCGTCCGCCCCGGTTGACGCCCGTCAAGGCCGGCCGCGCCGCGGCGCCGCACAGTCGGCCGGCTCGCCCGCTCCGCCTCCCGGCGGCGGCGCGCGGAAGCGCACGAAGGAGGACGACGATGCAGCTCGCAGGACGCAACGCGATCGTGACGGGAGCCGCCCGCGGCATCGGCGCCGCGGTCGCCCGCGCCTACGCCCGCGAGGGGGCGGGCGTGGCCGTCGTCGACCTCGACGGGGATGCCGCCGCCGCGGTCGCGCGCGAGATCGCCGCCGCGGGCGGTCGCGCGGTCGGCCTCGCGTGCGACGTCGCGCGCCGCGACCGCGTCGACGCGACGGTGGCCGAGGCGGCGCGCGCGCTGGGGCCCATCGACATCCTCGTCAACAACGCCGGCGTCATCCGGCCCGCGATGCTGCACAAGATGACCGCCGAGCAGTGGGAGACCGTGCTCGGCGTCCACCTCGACGGCAGCTTCCACTGCCTGCAGGCCGTGGTGTCGGGCATGATGGAGCGCCGCTGGGGCCGCATCGTCAACGTGACGTCGACCGCCGGCGTGCTCGGCACGATCGGCCAGATCAACTACAGCGCCGCGAAGGCGGGCATCCTCGGGCTCACCAAGTCGGCGGCGCGGGAGCTCGCGAAGCACGGCATCGCCGTCAACGCGATCGCGCCGGGCGCCGCCACGCCGATGACCGAGACGATCCGCACCGACGAGCGCTTCAGGGACCGCTACCTCGAGAAGATCCCGATGGGCCGCTGGGCCGAGCCCGACGAGATCGCGCCGCTGTTCGTGTTCCTCGCCTCCGACGGCGCGAGCTACGTGACCGGCCAGGTGATCGCCGCCGACGGCGGCATGACGATTCGCTAGCGAGCGCGCCGGAACCGGACGCGGCGGAGCCCCGACGCTCGTCCCCGGGCGCGGCGCTCCCGGGGCCCGCGGGTTCCGGGAAACGCGAGGCGACATCCCGCGCGCGATTCGGTAGGATTTCCCCCATGGACCGATCCTCCGGTCGCCGGAACCGCGGCGCGCCGACGACCGCCGACGACGAGGCGCCCGCGGCGCTCGCCGGTCTCGCGATCGAGCCGGAGCACTCGCTCGCCACCTATCGCCCGTCCGGCTCGCACCGCATCCACGAGCTGGTCGACGGCATCGGGCGGGCCATCGAGACCTGCCGGACGGGCGGCCTCACGGGGCTCCTCGTCGACCTCCGCGGCCTCGAGCGCCTGCCGAACACGACCTCCGTCGACCGCTTCCTGATGGTCGAGGAGTGGGCCGCACACGCGCGCGGACACGTCGCGATCGCGTTCGTGATCGTCCAGCCGATCGTCCCTCCGCCGTCCTTCGTCAGGCGGGCCGCCGCGGAGTTCGGGCTTCCTTCCGAGTCGTTCGCCGGCGAACGCGAGGCGCGCGCCTGGCTCGCCGGGTTCCGTCGCCCCTGACATCGGCGCGACGGGAAGCGCGCCGCGAGGGCCGCGCGCGTCAGGCCGCCCGCGCCGCCCCGGGAGGCGATGGCCGCGAGCGCTCGACGAGCTTCGCCCATCCCGCGTCGATCTCGGCCTGCAGCGTGGCGACGTCGGCATCGGGCAGCCCGCGATAGCGCCGCTGGAGCGCCAGGTAGTCGGACACCGGCCGCGGCTTCTGCGCGACGTTGAGCGTGTAGCGGACGCCGTCCTCGATCTCGTAGAGCGGGAACGCGCCGCACTCGACCGCGTAGCGCGCCGCCGCGAGCCCCATGTCGTCTGGCAGCCCCCAGCCGTCGAGGCAGGGAATCAGCACCGTGACGATCCGCGTGCCGCGGATGCCCTTCGCCTTGCGGATCTTCGCGACGAGGTCGGGAAGGTGGCTCGCGCTCGCCGTCGCGACGTAGGGCACGCCGTGCGCCGCCATGATCTCGGGGAGGTTCTTCTTGCGCGAGGTCTTGCCGGCGGGCGTCGAGCCGGTGCGCGCGAAGTGCGGCGTCGACGACGACTTCTGCGCGCCGGTGTTCATGTAGCCCTCGTTGTCGAGGCACACGTACAGGAAGTCCTCGTTGCGCTCGGCGGCCGACGACAGGCACTGGAAGCCGATGTCGTAGGTGCCGCCGTCGCCGGCGAGCACGAGCACCTGCGTGTCGCGCTTGCCCTGCGCATCGAGCGCGCGGCGCAGCCCCGACGCCGCGGCCGCGCTCGACTCGAGCGTCGGCTGGTAGACCGGGATCTTCAGCGAGCTCATCGGCTGCGGCCCCGCGATGATCGCCATGCACGACGGCGGGATCACGGCCATCGTGTCCGGCCCCATCGTCGCCAGGATGTGGCGGACCGACAGCGCCTCGATGCAGCCGGGGCACGCCGCGTGGCCCGAGCAGAGCATCGCCGGGTCGTTCGTCTCGAAGCGGATCATCGCGCTCACCTCACCCAGGTCGATTCGGGCCGGGGATCGCGCCCGCGCGCGTCGCGCACGAACTCGACGATCTTCGCGGGAGGCACGTTGACGCCGCCCACGCCGGCGAGAAGGCCGTGGACGCGCGGCGCGCCGGCCATGCCGTAGAGCGCCGCCTTGAGCTCCTGGTGCAGGATCCCGCCCGCCCCCGGCGAGTGGTTGCGGTCGAGCACCACGGCGTCGCGCACGCCCGCCAGTGCCGCGCGCAGCGCGGCGACCGGCAGCGGCCGGAACAGCCGCACCTTGACGAGCCCGACCGCCTGGCCCGCCTCGCGCATCGCGTCGACCGCGTCGCGCGCCGTGCCGGCCATGCTGCCCATCGTGACGACGACCGTGTCCGCGCCGTCGCAGCGATAGCGCTCGACGACGCCCCAGGAGCGCCCGAAGCGCTCGCGCCACGCGCAGTCGGCGTCCATCAGCAACTGCGGCACGCGGCCCATCGCCTCCTCGACCGCCTGCCGGTGCCGGAAGAACATGTCCTGCGTGATCACGTTGCCCCACGACTCGACCTTCGCCGTGTCGAGCCTGTGCTCGGGCGCGAACGGCGGCAGGTAGCGGTCGACCTCGGCGGCGTCGGGAATCGCCACCGGCTCCATCGCATGCGACACGTAGAACGCGTCGAGGTTGACGAGCGTCGGCACGAGCGCCGCCTCGGCGACGCGGAACGCCTGGATCACGCTGTCGAGCGCCTCCTGCGCGCTCTCGACGTAGAGCTGGATCCAGCCGGTGTCGCGCTGCGCGAGGCTGTCGGTCTGGTCGGGCCAGAACGCCCACGGCGAGGCGACCGTCCGGTTGATGTTCGCCATCACGATCGGCGCGCGCGCGCCGCTCGCGTAGTGCAGCAGCTCGTGCATCAGCAACAGCCCCTGCGACGCGGTCGCCGTGAACACGCGCACGCCGGCGAGCGACGCGGGGATGCACGCCGACATCACCGAGTGCTCGGACTCCGGCGTGATGATCTCGGCGTCGAACTCGCCGTCCGCCTGGAACTCGGTCAGCTGCTCGAGCACGGGCGTCTGCGGCGTGATCGGGTAGACCGGGCACACCTTCGGGCGCGCGAGCCGCGCGCCCCAGGCGACCGCCTGGTTGCCGGTGAGGAGCATCGTGCGGGGCGAGCGCGCATCGGGCGAGCGCGCGGCGGGGTTCTCGACGACGGCGTCCATCGCTATCTCGCCTCCTCGACCATGTCCATCGAGCCGGTCGGGCACTCCTTCACGCACAGCCCGCAGCCCTTGCAATAGTCGCCCAGCACGCGGTAGCCGCCGTCCGCGCGCTCGAGCGCGAGGTCGGGGCACACGACGACGCAGGTGTCGCAGTGGATGCAGGTGCCGCACGAGAAGCAGCGCGTCGTCTCGGCGAGCGCCTGCTCGACCTCGAGGCCGAGCTGCACCTCGTCTCCCGTCGCGAGCCGCGCGGCGGCGTCGAGCCTGCGGGAAGCCGCACGCGCGAGCGGCGGGTAGGCGTGCGTCGCGATCGCGTCCAGCGCGACTTCGCCGTCGCGCGGGGCCGCCAGCGGCATCGTCGTGTGCCGCGGGCCCTCGCCCGCCGGGTCTCCGGCGCGCCCGCGCAGCCATCGGTCGATCGCGAACGCCGCGCGCTTGCCCTGCCCGACCGCGTCGGTCACGAAGCGCGCCATGCTGGCGACGTCGCCGCCCGCCCAGGTGCCCTCGACGCCGGTCGCCTGCGACCCGTCGACCGCGACGAGCGCGCCGTCGGCGGGCAGTCCGCCGCCCAGCGCGTCGAGGTCCGGATCCTGGCCGATCGACGTGACGATCGCGTCGGCGTGGAGCTCGAACGCACTCCCGTCGACGGGCGTCACCGTGAACCGCCCGCGCGTCGCGCCCGGTTCGAAGCGCACGCGCGTGCATTCGAGCACGACGGCGCCTTCCCGTTCGCCCGCGCGCACCAGCATCGCGCCGTCGACGAGCGCGATGCCCTCCTCGAGCGCCTCGTCGACCTCCTCGCGCTGCGCGGGCATCCGGCCGCGCGACTCGAGCGCGAGGATCGCGACCTCGTGGCCGGCGCGGCGCGCGCTGCGCGCGGCGTCGAGCGCGGCGCTGCCGCCGCCGATCACGACCAGACGCCGCCCGAGCGCCGGCGGCGACCCGGCGTTCGCCGCCGCGAGCCACGCGGCGCCGTCGACCACCCAGCGCTTCCCGTAGTCGAGCGCCGGCAGCCGCTTCTGCCGCTGTGCGCCGGTCGCGACGTAGACGGCGTCGTGCGTCGCGCGGAGCCCCGCCCACGCCCCGGGCGTCGCGAGCCTCTCGTTCAGGCGCACGTCGACGCCCGTCGCGACGACGCGCGCGACCTCGGCATCGAGCACGTCGCGCGCGAGCCGGTAGGACGGGATGCCGTGGCGCATCAGGCCGCCCAGCTCGCCGCGCGACTCGACGAGCGTCACCGCGTAGCCCAGCCGGCGGAGCTGGAACGCGGCCGAGAGCCCGGACGGTCCGCCGCCCACGACCGCGACGCGTTCGCGCCGCTCGGACGCCGGCGGCTCGAACGCCCAGCCGCGCGCGATCGCGAGGTCGCCGACGAAGCGCTCGAGCTTGCAGATCGAGAGCGCCTCGTCGAACCCGGCGCGGTTGCACGCGGTCTCGCACGGATGGTGGCAGATGCGGCCGGCGATGGCCGGGAACGGGTTGTGGCGCGTGAGCACGTCCCACGCTCCGCGGAAATCGCGCTCGCGCGCGAGCCCGATCCACTCGGCGATGTCGCCGTTCACCGGGCAGGCCCGGTGGCAGGGCGAGGGCGCCTGGACGTGGCGCGGCAGCGCGGCGCGCCAGGTGCCGGTGCGGATCGCCTCGGTCGAGCCGGTCGTCCAGATGGGCGGCGGCAGGTTCTGCACCGGGGCATTCATGCGACCGCCTCCTCGGCGAGCAGCGCGTCGACCGTCCGGTAGCCTTCCTCGCACGCGGCGAGATTCTCGGCGGTGAGCTTGGGCGAGCGCTCGGCCAGCGTGCGCTCGAGCGTCGCGAGCGGCGGCGCGCCGACCGCGCGCGCGAGCGCGCCCAGGAGCGCCGAGTTCACGATGCGCCCGAGCCCCGCGCGCCGCGAGATCGCGATCGCGTCGACCGGGATCACGCGGTAGCCGGGGTGCGTGCGGCCGTAGTCGTCGACGCCGCGCGCCGAGTTGACGACGATCAGCGTGCCCGGGTGCGCGGTCGCGAGGAGGCGCCCCTCGAGCAGCGTCGAGTCGAAGCACAGGATCGCGTCGGCGCGCTCGATGTCGCAGCGCACGCGCACCGGCTTCTCGTCGACGCGTATGTACGAGGACACCGGCGTGCCGCGCCGCGCGCCGCCGTAGCTCGCGAAGCTCTGCACGTGGCGCCCCTCGGCGAAGAACGCGGCGGCCAGCAGGTTGCCGGCGGTCTGCGCGCCCTGTCCCCCGCGGCCCTGGATCACGATCTCGAGCACGGTCTCCTCCTCGCGCGCCGGTCCCGCCTCCCCGGGCCCGGGACCGGCCGCAGCGGGCAATCTAGGCCGGGGCTTGGCATTCGTCCAATCGATTGTCAGAATCTCGCTCATTCACTCTATCGATGGCCATGGACTTCCGCCGCCTCGACCTCAACCTGCTGCGCGTGCTGGCCGCGATCCACGCGAGCGGCTCGGTGACCGCGGCGGGCCGGCAGCTCGCGCTGTCGCAGCCCGCGGTGAGCCACTCGCTCGCGCGCCTGCGCGAGTTCTTCGGCGACGCGCTCTTCGTGCGCTCGCCCACGGGCCTCCATCCGACGCGGCTCGCCGCGCGGATCGTTCCCGAGGTGGTCGGCCACCTGCGCTCGCTCGAGGCGGCGCTCGCCGAGGCCGGCGCGTTCGACCCGGCGACCGACCGCGTCCACTGGCGGCTCTCGATGTCGGACCTGGGCGAGATCCTGTTCCTGCCGCCGCTCGCCTCCGCGCTCCGGCGCGAGGCGCCGCACGCGCGCCTCGACAACGCCGGCGTGCCGATGCACGCGGTGAGCGCGGCGCTCGAGTCGCGCGAGATCGACCTCGCGATCGGGATCCTGTCGACGACGCACCGGGGCGTCGTCGGCGAGACGCTGTTCCACGAGCGCTACGTCGCGGTGAGCGCGCGCGGCTGGCGGCCGGCGACCGGGTCCGCCGGCGGCACGCTCACCGCGCGGCAGCTCGCGGGCGCGTCGCTCGCGGTCGCCTCGCCCACCGCGACCTACCACGAGAGCGTGCCGCGGATGCTGGACGCGCTGGGACTCGCCGAGCGCACGGTCGTGCACGCGCGCCACTACGCGGCGCTGCCCGAGCTCGTCACGACCACCGACCTGATGGCGATCGTGCCGCAGAGCTACGCGCGGGCGATGGCGTCGCGCTGGCCCGTGCGCGTGCGCGCGCTCCCCGGCGACGCGCCGCAGTACGACGTGCAGATGGTCTGGCACGCGACCGCCGAGCGCGAGCCGGCGCACCTGTGGCTCCGCGCGCTCGTGCGGCGGCTGTTCGCGCGGGGCGGCGTGGAGAGCGCGTCCGTCCCGGACGGGCCGGCGCGCCGCCCCGCTCGCCGCGGCTGAGCCGGGTCCGGCCCGCTGTCTGCGCCCTGCAACAGTCCCGGAGGCTCGACGCCGAGTCCCGCCCACGGGGCGTGCGGACGTCCGGCGCCACTGGTACCCTCCGCGTATCCACGGAAGGGAGGGGGGAACTGGTGAAAGCCATTCGCAGCTGCGCCACGTCGGCGCTCGCCGGGGCGCTGGCGCTCGCCGTCTCTGCGCCGGTCCCGGCGCAGCAGTGCCTCAACCGGCCCGATCTCCTGCTCTGCGGCGCCAGCAGCCGCCCGCTCTCCGGGCTCTACTCGGGCATCGGCCCGTTCAACGAGGTGGCGAGCTGCGCGCCGGGCGCCGGCACGCAGGCGATGTTCGTTTCGCGCAATGCGACGATCACCGGCAACGGCGCCGCGTGGCTCGCCTACCTGAACGCGGGCGGCCGGATCATCACCGAGTACAGCGTCGCGCAGGCCGTCTACAACGAGATCTACGGAACCGCCTACAACAACACCAACCAGCAGGGCGCGTGCTGGGACAACCCGATGCCCTCGGCCAAGCTCAACCCGGGCAACGCGTTCTGGGTGCAGAACCCGATCCCGCCCACGCCGGCCGGCAACGAAGGCTGCGGCTACGACCTGTCGACGCTGGTCGCCGGCGAACCCACGGTGACGCCGCTCGGCGCGCGGGCGGCCGACACCTCGTTCGTCACCTTCGCGATCAAGCCGCAGGGCAGCGGCACGCTGTTCCTGCTGGAAGCGGACTGGCAGGACACGGAGACCGTCCCGTTCGACGCCGACAACCTCGCGTTCCTGAACGCGCTGATCACCTCGTGCGCCACGCCGGTCGCGGTCATCCCGAAGAGCGTCCCGGTCCCGGTCGACGAGCCGCTCGCGCTCGGCGGGCTCGCGGGCCTGATCGCGCTGCTCGGCGCCGCGTTCGCGCGGTTGCGGCGCGCCCGCGCGGGCTGAGGCCCGGCCCACGGAAGGCCGTGGTCGGGCGCGCGCCCGACACCCTTCGAAACGCGGACGTCCCCTCCGACCGAGCGGCGGGTCGTCCGCGGCGCGCCGCGCGGCTCGCCCGCGGGCGCTCCGTTCGGACCGCGTTTCTGGCAGGATGCGCGTGCGGCCGGGGCGCGGCATTCCGGCGTCGCCCCGTCCGCTCCCTGACCACCCTCGAGGCCTTCCATGGGCAACCGCGACAAGCAGCGCAAGGAACCGAAGAAACCGAAGCAGCCGAAGAAGCCGTAACCGGCCGCGAGCCCGCCGTCGTCCCGGTCGCCAGGATACGGTGATGGCGACCGCGGCGACGCTCGCGCGCGGCGCCCGAGCCGCCGCGCAGTCTCTCGCTGCCCCCGACCACCGGCCCCCGATGATCCGCCGCGCCCGGCCGATCCTGCTCGTGCTGGGACCTGCCGCCTCGGGCAAGTCCACGCTCGGGCACGCGCTGGCCGCCCGCGGGTTCCACCACATCGAGCTCGATCCGTGGCCGGAGCGTGCCCGGCCGGAGCCGGTCGCCGACGCGGTGAGCGCGGGCCTCGACGCGCTCGCCGAGCGGACGCGCGTGGGGCCCCTCGTCCTCGCGATCGAGTCGCTCGAAGGCCATCGCGCGAGCCGCGGGACCGTGATCACGTTCAACGCGGTCGCGACGCTCCCGCCCCGGCATGCCGCGGCGGTCGAGCGGGCCGGGCTGGACCTCGTCGTGCTCTACGCGAGCGGCGCCGAGCTTCTCGACGGCTACCTCGCGCGCGAACGTGCGAAGGGGCGCGCGGCGCCCCCCGACCACTGGATCGCCCACAACGCGCATTCCTACGCGCAGTTCAGCGCGCCGCACCACGCTCCGCATCGCGTCACGACCTATCGCGACGGCCGGTTCCTCGGCGCGGATGGGCTGGTCGACGCGGTGGCGTCGCGGCTCGCGGCCCGCAACCCGCAGTGGAAGACGCTCGGGAGAGCGGCCGCGGCGGATCCCGGGTCGCCGCGCCTCGCCGCGTCGCGCCGACGGTAGAATCGCAGCGCGCGCCGCGCCGCCGCCCGCGACATGCCCGACTACCTCGCGATCAAGCACCTGCACGTCTCCGCCGCCGGCCTCTCGCTCGCGCTGTTCGTGCTGCGCGGCGCGTGGCGCGTCGTGTCACCGGAGCGGCTGGCGGCGCGCTGGGTGCGCGTCGTCCCGCACGTGATCGACACGGTGCTGTTCGCGTCCGCGCTGTGGCTCGCCTGGCAGGTCGGCCGGGGCGCGGCCCCCTGGATCGCGGCGAAGGTCGTCGCGCTGCTCGCCTACATCGTGCTGGGCTCGATCGCGCTCAAGCGGGGCCGCACGCCCGCGATCCGGGCCGCGGCGTTCTTCGCCGCGCTCGCGACCTTCGGCTACATCGTGTCGGTCGCGATCGCCAAGTCTCCCTGGGGCGTGCTCGCGCCCCGCTGACACCTCGACGCACGCCATGACTCCATCGATGTTCCCCGGCGGCGAGGCCGCCACCTTCGACGATCCGCTCGCGATGCTGTCCGCCTGCCACGGCCGCATCCGCAAGCAGCTCGCGACGCTCTCGCGCCTCGAGCGCCACCTGCCCGAGCACGGGCACGACGACGACGCGCGGTCCGCCGCGCGCGCGATCCTGCGCTACTTCGACACGGCCGGGATGCACCACCACGAGGACGAGGAGTCGAGCGTGCTGCCGCGCCTCGTCGCCCGCGTGCCCGAGGCGCGCGCGCTCGCCGAACGGCTGCTCTCCGAGCACCGGGAGCTCGCGGCGCGCTGGCGCAAGGTGCGTCCGCTGCTCTCGGGCATCGTGGCGGGCAAGCGGTCGGCGCTCCCGCCGAAGCTCGTCCGCGACCTCGCGGCGGCCTACCACGCGCACATCGAGCTCGAGGAGTCCGAGTTCATCCCGCTCGCGCAGGAGGCGCTGCCCGCCGACGAGATGGCGGCGATCGGCCGCGAGATGGCGGGGCGGCGGGGGATCTCCGTCGCCGGGTAGCGGCCGGCGTCAGCCGCGGGGGGCGACGAGGTCGCGCGCCATCGCCTCGCGCATCGCCGCGGGCAGCGGCACCGAGCGCCGCGACTCGAGCGACGCGAGCACGAGCGTGAGCCGCGCGCGGAGGCGGACCTCGTCGCCCGCGCGCGCGGTCACGGCGATCCGGATCGACGCGTTGCCCAGGTGCTCGACCTCGAGCGCGAACGCGAGGTGGTCGCCGATCCGCGACGGCGCGAGAAAGTCGCACTCGACGCGGCCCATCGGCACGCCGAGCCGGTCGTCCTGGTGCAGGTCGGAGAAACGGATCCCGAGCCTGCGGTCGAACCAGTCCTCGACCAGCTCGTTCATCAGCACGAAATACTGCGGGTAGAAGACGATCCCCGCCGGGTCGCAATGGTGGAAACGGATCTGCTTGTCGCTGACGAACGCCATCGCGTCTCCTCGGTTCAGGGAAGCCGGTCGACGAACCGGACGAGCGCCTCGAGCACCGCCTCCGGCTGGTCGCGGTGCGGCGAATGCCGGCAATCGGCGAGCCGGACCAGCTCGACGTCCGGCGCGAGCCGGGCGATGCGCTCGATCTGGTCCATCGTGCCGTACTCGTCGTCCTCGCCCTGGATCGCCAGGACCGGGCAGCGGACGTCCCGCACGAGCGCCTCGATGTTCCAGGCGCGGAAGTCGGGATGGAGCCAGATGTCGTTCCAGCCGATGAAGGCGCGGTCGACGTCGTCGTGGTAGCGCGAGAGCCGCGCGCGCAGGTCGGTCGTGCGCCACGCGACCTTCGCCGCCGCGATGCTCGCGATCGAGACGTCCTCGACGATCACGTGCGGCGCCATCAGCGCGAGCCCGGCGACCGGCCGGCCCGCGGCCGCCGCGTGGATCAGCGCGATCGAGCCGCCGTCGCTGTGGCCGAGCAGGATCGGACGAACGATCCCGCACGCGTCCAGGAGCCGCGGCAGCGCGACGAGCGCCTCGTCGTGCATGTAGCGCACGCCGTAGGGCAGCGTCGCCGGCGCGCTGCGGCCGTAGCCCGCGCGCGAGTAGACGACGACGTCCCGGTTGGCCGCGTGCGCGACGCGGTGCGGGAAGTCCTTCCACATCGCGACCGAGCCCAGTCCCTCGTGCAGCATGACGATCGGCGGGGCCGCGGCGCGGCCGACGTCGATGCGCTCGACCTCGAGGCGCGTTCCGCCGACGTCGACGAACGCCATCGCCGCGTCAGACGCCGAGGTAGGCGTGCAGCGCGGCGGGGTCGGCGCGCGCGGTCGCGCTGTCGCACTCGTAGGCGACCTGCCCCTTCACGAGCACCACGTTGCGGTCGGTGAGCGCGGTCACGTGCGCGTAGTTCTTGTCGACGATCACCGTCGCGATGCCGCTCTCGCGGATCTCGCGGACGATGCGCCAGATCTCCTTCGCGATCAGCGGCGCGAGGCCCTCGGTCGCTTCGTCGAGGATCAGCAGCGACGGGTTGGTGAGCAGCGCGCGCCCGATCGTGAGCATCTGCTGCTCGCCGCCCGAGAGCTGCGCGCCGCCGTGTCCGAGGCGCTCGGAGAGCCGCGGGAACGTCTTCAGCACGCGGTCGCAGGTCCAGTCGCAGCGGCCGTCGGGCGCCGGGCGCGCGGCCATCTGCAGGTTCTCGCGGACCGACAGGTTCGGGAAGATGCCGCGGCCCTCGGGGACGTACGCGATGCCCTGGCGCGTGATCCGGAACGCGGGCCAGCCGGTCACGTCGAAGCCGCGCACGCGGACGACGCCGCTGCGCGGCGGCACGAGGCCCAGCATGCTGCGGATCAGCGTCGTCTTGCCCATGCCGTTGCGGCCCATCAGCCCGACCGCCTCGCCCTCGCGCACCGCGAAGTCGATCCCGTGGAGCACGTGGCTCGCGCCGTAGTAGCTGTGCAGCGCGCGGGCCTCGAGCAGGACGTCAGCCATGGTCGTCGTCGTGTCCGAGGTAGGCGCGCCGGACGTTCGCGCTCGCGCGGATCCGCGCGGGCGGGCCGGACTCGAGGACCTGGCCGTTCACCATCACGGTGATCACGTCGGCGAGCGCGAACACCGCGTCCATGTCGTGCTCGACCAGCAGGATCGCGTGGTCGCGCGCGAGGCGCCTCAACAGCGCGACCATGCGCGCGGACTCCTCGGCCCCCATTCCCGCGAGCGGCTCGTCGAGCAGCAGCACCCCGGGCTCGGTCGCGAGCACCATCGCGATCTCGAGCTGACGCTGCTCGCCGTGCGACAGCGCGCCCGCCTGCCGCTCGGTGTGCTCGGCGAGTCCCGCGAGCTCGAGCCCCTTCATCGCCCGGGCCCGCGCGATCGGGTTGCGCGCGGCGTCGGACGCGAGCGCGAACGGCCGCGGGTCGCGCGACTGCGCCGCGAGCCGCGCGTTCTCGAACACGGTGAACGCCGGGAAGATGTTGGTCTTCTGGTAGCTGCGCCCGATCCCGAGCCGCGAGCGGCGGTCGGGCGGCATGGCCGCGATCTCGGCGCCTCCGAGCAGGATGCTGCCCGACGTCGGCTTCAGGTCGCCCGACAGCAGGTTGATCAGCGTCGACTTGCCCGCACCGTTGGGCCCGAGCAGCGCGTGCAGCTGGCCGTGCTCGAGCGCGATCGCGACGCCGTCGCAGGCGGTGAGCCCGCCGAACCGGCGCGTGAGCCCGCGGGCGACGAGGACCGGCTCAGCCATCGCGCGCGCCCCCGAACAGGCTGCGGCGGATGCGCCGCACCAGGTGGCCCAGGCCTCCCGGCATGAAGAGCACGATCAGCACGATCGCCCCGCCGAGGAAGAGCTGCCAGTGCCGGGTGATCGAGCTGAAGAACTCGTGCAGCATCGTCAGCGCGAACGCGCCGGCGATCGGGCCGTACGGCGTGCCCGCGCCGCCCAGGATCACCATCAGGAGCACGTTGCCCGACTGGTGCCACGACAGGATCTCGGGATTGACGAAGCCCGACTGCGCGGCGAGCAGGTATCCCGCGAGACCGGCGAGCGCCCCGGCCAGCGTGAACGCCGCGAGCTTGTACGCCGTGACCGGGTAACCCAGCGCGCGCATCCGCTGCTCGTTCGCCTTGATGCCCTGCAGCGCCCGTCCGAACGGCGAGCGCAGCAGCATCTGCAGGAAGAGGAACACCAGCACCAGCACCGCGAGCACGACGAAGTAGATCTGGTCGGGCTTGTCGAGGTCGAACGGCGTGAAGCCGAGGATCGACGCGTCCGGCTTCAGGTTGACGTAGCGCCCGTCGGAGCCGCCGCCGAAGTCCGTGTCGTGGAACACGAAGTAGAACATCTGGGCGAAGGCGAGCGTCACCATGATGAAGTAGATGCCGCGCGTGCGCAGGACGAAGACGCCGACGACGAACGCGCAGAGCGCCGCCGCGCCGATCGCGAGCGCGAGCGAGGACCACAGCCCCGCCGCCGCCGCCTTCGGCGACAGGAGGGCGAGCGCGTACGCGCCGACGCCGAAGAACGCCGCGTGGCCGAAGCTCACGAGGCCGGTCCAGCCGACCAGGAGGTCGAGCGACAGCGCGAAAATCGCCATGATCATGATCTTCGTCGTGAGCTCGACGTAGAACGTCGCGCCCGACAGCGGGAACAGCGCGACGAGCGCGAGCGCGATCAGGGGGGCGATCGGGCGCCGCGGCATCGCCTTCGCTCCGGCGGGCTAGCCGCGGCGGAACAGCCCCTCGGGCCGCCACAGCAGGATCGCCGCCATCAGCACGTAGACCGCGACGCCCGCGTACGCGGGCACGAGCACCTTGCCGAACGTGTCGACCAGCCCGATCAGGAGCGAGGCGGCGAGCGCCCCCCACACCGATCCGATCCCGCCGATCACGACGACGACGAAGCAGATGATGAGCACGTGCTGGCCCATGCCCGGGTACACCGACGACACCGGCGCCGCGAGCATCCCGGCGAACGCGGCGAGCGCCACGCCGAGCGCGAACACGAGCCGGAAGACGAGGTTCACGTTGACGCCCAGCACGCCGACCATCTCGCGGTTCGACGCGCCCGCGCGGATCATCATTCCGAGGCGCGTGCGCTGGATCAGCAGGTACATGCCGCCGGCGATCGCGAGGCACACCGCCGACATCACGAGCCGGTAGACCGGGTAGGTCATCGTGTCCCCCAGCGCGATCGACCCGGCGAACAGCGGCGGGATCGCCACGCCGTGGACGTCGTTGCCCACCACGAGGCTGCGCAGCTCCTCGAAGATCAGGATGAGCCCGTAGGTCAGCAGCACCTGCTCGAGGTGGTCGCGCCGGTAGAGGTGCGAGAACAGCGCCCACTCGAGGAAGAGGCCGAGGATCACCGACAGCGCGACGCCCAGCACCATCGCGACGGCGAGGCTGCCGGTCAGCGACGCGAGCGAGAACGCCATGTACGCGCCGATCATGTAGAAGCTGCCGTGCGCGAGGTTGATGATCCCCATGATCCCGAAGATCAGCGTGAGGCCGCTCGCGACCAGGAAGAGCAGGAGCCCGTACTGGAGCGCGTTCAGCAGCTGGATCGCGAATACGGACATCGGGGGTCGGGGGCCGGGGGTCGGAACGTCGTGCCGTTGCGACGCGCCGCGCGTGCGCGCGGAGAGGCATCGGCCGACCGTGCCCCGTGCGGCGGTCCGGCCCGTATTGTTCCCGTCCCGGCCGCAAATAACAACAGGGCGCGGCGGCGTCTCCGCCCCGCGCCCCTTTTGCGACTCGATGCTGCGACCGCGATCGCTCGCGGCCCCCGGCGCCGCGATTGCGCGCCGGAAAGGCTGGCCTCCGTTCCCTGTTCCCTGTTCCCTGTTCCCTGGATCACATCTTGCAGCCGACCGCCGGATCCTCGAATCCCTTGATCGCGACGCCGATCGCCTTGTTCTTGCCGCCCTCGACGCGCCGCAGGTAGTAGTCCTGGATCGGATTGTTCGCCCTCGACAGCGAGAACGGGCCGCGCGGGCTGTCGATCTTCGCCGTCTGCATCGCCTTGATCAGCGCGTCGCGCTTGCTCATGTCGCCGCCCACCGCCTTCGCGCCCGCCGCGAGCAGCTGGCCCGTGTCGTAGCCCTGCATCGCGTAGACGTCCGGCTCGACGTTGTTGTAGGCCTTCTTGTACGCGGCGCGGAACGCGTTGTTCTTCGGGTTGTCGAGCTCGTCGGCGTAGTGCAGCGTGGTGAGCAGGCCGTCGGCGGAGGCGCCCTGCGCCGGCAGCGTGCCGTCGGTGAGGAAGCCGGCGCCGAGGAGCGGGATCGTCTTGCGCAGGCCCGCCGCGTCGTAGTCCTTGACGAACTTGACCGCGCCGCCGCCCGCGAAGAACGTGTACACCGCGTCCGGCTTGATCGACGCGATCTCGGTCAGGAGCGGCTGGAACTCGACGGTCGGGAACGGCAGCGTCAGCTCCTTCACCACCTTGCCGCCGGCCTTCTCGAACGACTCCTTGAAGCCCGCGACCGACTGGTCGCCCGCCGCGTACTTCCAGGTGATCGTGACCGCCGTCTTGTAGCCGCGCTCGGCGGCGACCCTGCCCATCGCGTGCCCGGGCGCCGAGTTCGTGAACGACGTGCGGATGATGTTCGGCGCGCACATCGGGCCGGTGATCGAGTCCTCGCCCGCGTTGGGGATCATCAGGAGCGCGTTGTTGTCCTTCGCGGCCTTCGCCATCGCCATCGCGACGCCCGAGTGCACGGTCCCGACGATGACATCGACCTTGTCGCGCTTGATGAGCTTGTTGACGTTTTCCGGAGCCTTCGCCGGGTCGGACTCGTCGTCGACGGTCACGTACTCGATCTCGCGGCCGCCGAGCTTGCCCCCCTGCTCCGCGATCGCGAGCTTGAAGCCGTTCGTGATCGCGTTGCCGAGCGCGGCGTAGGTTCCCGTGTACGGCAGCATGAAGCCGATCTTCACCTTGTCTTGCGCGAGCGCGGGCGACGCCACGACCGCGAGCGCGACCGCGGCGGCGAGCGCGCGCAGGCCGCGCGCGGATTGCTTCGGGTACGTCATGGACTCCTCCCAGGGTTCTATCGTTGCCGTCGTCGCGGACGCCCTAACCCAGCCGCGCCCGCAGCTTGAAGCGCTGGATCTTGCCGGTCGCGGTCTTGGGCAGCTCGTCCAGGAATTCCACCCAGCGCGGGAACTTGTACGGCGCCAGGTGCAATTTAACATGCTCGCGGAGCTCGCCGGCCAGCGTCTCGCTCGGCGTCCGGCCGGGCTTCAGCACGACGTAGGCCATCGGCTTGACGAGCCGGTCGGCGTCCTCCCGCCCGACCACCGCCGCCTCGAGCACCGCCTCGTGGGTGACGAGCGCCGACTCGACTTCGATCGGCGACACGTAGATGCCGCCGACCTTCATCATGTCGTCGGTGCGGCCCGAGTAGACGTAGCGGCCTTCCGGGTCGACCCGGTACTTGTCGCCGCTGCGCGTCCAGGGCCCCTGGAAGGTCGCCTGCGACTTCTCGCGGTTGTTCCAGTAGCCCTGCGCCGAGGTCGGGCCGCTGACCTGCAGCTCGCCCACCTCGCCCTGCGCCACCGGGCGCCCCTCGTCGTCGACGACGCGCAGCCGGTAGCCGGGCACCGGCCGCCCGCTCGTGCCGTAGCGGACGTCGCCGGGACGGTTCGACAGGTAGACGTGCAGCATCTCGGTCGAGCCCAGCCCGTCGAGGATGTCGACGCCGAAGTGCGCCGAGAAGCGCTTGCCGACGTGCTCGGGCAGCGCCTCGCCCGCCGACGTGCACAGCCGGATCGCCACCTCGTCGCGCGCGGGCAGCGCCGGGCTCGCCATGATCATCGCGAACAGCGTCGGGACGCCGTAGAAGATCGTCGGCCGGTGCTCCTTCAGCCGCCTGAACACCGCCTCGGGCGTGGGCCGCTCGGCCATCAGGACCGTGGTCGCGCCGAACGCCAGCGTGTAGGTGAGCGCGTTGCCGAGGCCGTAGGCGAAGAAGAGCTTCGCCGCCGAGAACAGCACGTCGCTCTCGCGCACGTCGACGACCGGCCCGCCGTGCAGGTAGGCGGTCGTGATCATGCTCGAGTGGACGTGCATCGTGCCCTTGGGCGCGCCGGTCGAGCCCGACGAGTAGAGCCAGAAGCAGACGTCGTCGCGCGTCGTCTCCGCGGCCTCGAACGCGTCGTCGGCGTTCGCGAGCAGCGCGTCGAAGTCGAGCGCGTGCGGCGGGCGCGGCGTCGTCCCGTCGCCCGACACGATCACGTGCTTCAGGTGCTTCATTCCCGCGAGGACCGGCTCGAACGACGGCAGGAGCGCGCCCGACACGACCAGCGCGCGCGCGCGGCTGTCGTTCAGCATGTACGCGTAGTCGGCGGGCGTGAGCAGCGTGTTCGCCGCGATCGGCACGATGCCCGCCTTGATGCTGCCGAGGAACGCCGTCGGGAAGTCGACCGTGTCGAGCAGGCAGACGAGCACGCGCTCCTCGGGGCGCATGCCGAGCCCCGCGAGCGCGTTCGCGAACCGGTCGACGCGCCGGCCGAGCTGGCCGAAGGTCGTCCGCCCCCGGTCGTCGATGTAGGCGACCTTGTCGGCGCGTCCCGCCGCGAGGTTGCGCTCGATCAGGTCGTGCGCGGCGTTGTAGTCGCGCGGGATGTCGATGCGCGGCGGCGAGGTGCCGAAGTCGGCGCGCGAGAGTCCGGGCATCGGGAGTCTCCGTGGAAAGGCGCGGGGCGCGCGGTCACGCCGGCGGCGTGAACTCGATCGCGCCCCGGGGCAGCAGATAGAGGACGAGCGCCCGGCCGCCGGCGACGGTGGGACGGTGCGCGGATCCGGGGCCGTAGACGACCCAGCCGGCGCCGTGGCCGTCGAAGCGCGCGTCCGGGTCGATCGGCATCACGAGGTCGATCTCGCCCTCCGGGTGCCGGTGGTGCGGCCCGGCCACGTCGTTCATCTCGACGACGTCGACCGAATGGCCGTGCGTGGCGGGGCCCGGCTTGACGACGCGCCCGTAGCGGATGCCTCCCGCCTCCCGGTTGCACATCCAGCCTTCGCGGATCGCCTCGCGGCAGGCGCGCGCGATCGCGGCGACGTCGGCGCCGTCCCCCGGCATCGCGGCGTTCAGGTCGCGGGCGAGCGCCGCGTCGAGCGGCCGCCCGGCGATGCGCGCGGTGACGCCGCCGATCAGCGCGGCGAAGCCCTCGGGGGTCACGGGGCCGTCTCCCCCGGGCCGGCCGTTCGCGGGCGGACCGAAGGCGCGGCGACGCGCCGCGGCGGGCATCCCGGGCGCACGCAGGCACGGACTTCGGGCATCGAGCCTCCTCCGGTCGATCGTTGCGCCTGCCGCCTGGGCGGGCGCGGCCGGCCGGCCGTCTTCGAGCGCACGCGACGACGCGGCTCCCGGCGGCCTTCACCAGCGCGGTTGCACTTTAGGTTCATGTATCTCTGAAGTCAAGCACTATTTCACATGGTCGACAGAATGTGTCAACTATATGATTTTTCACACTAAGATAATGAAATCAATCGATGAATCGTCATCGATGTCCTACGGCATCGGCAGCCACCATGCAATAAATTGCTTGCAATCATTGCGCCGAGAGGTATAGTGCGCCAACCTCCCGCTCCAGCGTCCAGCGCGGAACCGGGGGATTCACCGCCGGACCCGCCCCGATGATGACCGCCTCGATCCCGACCGTCGATCCGCAGCACGCGGGCGACGACAGCGCCGCGTTCCTGTCGGCGCTCGGGCGCCGGGTCCGCGAAGGGCGGGAGCGGCGCGGCCTCTCGCGCAAGGCGCTCTCGCAGGAGGCGCGCGTGTCGGAGCGCTACCTCGCGCAGCTCGAGGCCGGCGAGGGCAACGTGTCGATCGTGCTCCTGCGCCGCGTCGCGGCCGCGCTGGGCACGACGCTCCCGGACCTGGTCGGCGACGTCGCGCCCGAGCACCGGCTGATCCGCCGCTTCCTCGAGGAGATCCCGCCGCACCGCCTCGAGGACGCGCTCGTCCGGCTGATGCGCGAGTTCGGCCGCGACGACGCGTCGCGCCGCACCCGCATCGCGCTCGTCGGACTGCGGGGCGCCGGCAAGACGACGCTCGGCGCCGCGCTCGCGCGCGAGCTCCGCTGCCCGTTCGTCGAACTCGACCGCGAGATCGAGCGCGAGGCGGCGGTGAGCCTGTCCGAGCTTTTCATGCTCTACGGGCAGTCCGGCTACCGGCGCATCGAGCGGCGCTGCCTCGAGCGCGCGCTCGACGCCCACGAGCGCTTCGTGCTCGCGGTCGGCGGCGGCATCGTGTCCGAGCCCGAGACCTTCCACCTGCTGCTCGACCGCTGCTTCACCGTCTGGGTGAGGGCGGCGCCCGAGGAGCACATGGGCCGCGTCGTCGCGCAGGGCGACTTCCGGCCGATGGAGGGCAGCGCCGAGGCGATGGACGACCTGAAGCGCATCCTCGCCGCGCGCGAGCCGCTCTACCGCAAGGCCGACGCCGTCGTCGACACGTCCGGCGCGGACCCGGCGCACTCGCTGCGCGAGCTCAAGGAACTGGCGCGCGCCTGAAGGCGCCGCGCCGCACGCCCTCACGGAGGCCCCGATGGCAGAACCCGCATCGAAGCTCGAGCCGGCGCCGGCGCGACTCGTCACCTACGACGCGCACCCCGACCGCTACCGCCACTGGAAGCTCTCGTTCGACGGCGCCGTCGCGACGCTCGCGATGGACGTGAACGAGGACGGCGGGCTCGTCCCCGGCTACAAGCTCAAGCTCAACAGCTACGACCTCGGCGTCGACATCGAGCTCCACGACGCGCTGCAGCGCGTCCGCTTCGAGCACCCGGAGGTGCGCGTCGTCGTCCTCACGAGCGCGAAGGAGCGCGTGTTCTGCTCGGGCGCGAACATCTTCATGCTCGGCCAGTCGTCGCACGCCTGGAAGGTGAACTTCTGCAAGTTCACGAACGAAACGCGCAACGGCATCGAGGACTCGAGCCGGCACTCGGGGCTCCGGTTCGTCGCGGCGTGCAACGGCACGACGGCGGGCGGCGGCTACGAGGTCGCGCTCGCCTGCGACGAAGTCCTGCTGGTCGACGACCGCAGCTCCGCGGTGAGCCTGCCCGAGGTGCCGCTGCTGGGCGTGCTGCCGGGCACCGGCGGCCTCACGCGCATCACCGACAAGCGCCGCGTGCGGCGCGATCGCGCCGACGTCTTCTGCACGCTCGTCGAGGGCGTCCGCGCGCAGCGCGCGAAGGAGTGGCGCCTCGTCGACGACTGCGCGAAGCCGCAGCAGTTCGCCGAGCTGGTCCGCCGGCGCGCCGCAGCGCTCGCCGCGACGAGCGACCGTCCCGCCGGCGCGCGCGGCGTGGCGCTGCCGCCGCTCGAGCGCGGGATCGACGGGAGCGGCTACCACTATCCGACCGTCGACGCGCGCATCGACCGCGCGGCGCGGCGGGCGACGATCGTCGTGAAGGCGCCGGCGACGGCGGAGCCCGCCGGGCTCGACGCGATCCTGGCGAAGGGCGCCGCCTGGTGGCCGCTCGCGATGGCGCGCGACCTCGACGACGCGATCCTGATGCTGCGCACCAACGACCTCGAGATCGGCACCTGGATTCTCAAGACCGAGGGCGACGCGGCGCACGTGCTCGCGTGCGACGAGGCGCTCGACCGGCACGCGGCGAACTGGTTCGTCCGCGAGACGACCGGGATGCTCCGGCGCACGCTCGCGCGCCTCGACGTCACGTCGCGCTCGCTCTACGCGCTCGTCGAGCCGGGCTCCTGCTTCGCCGGGACGCTCGCCGAGCTCGCGCTCGCGGCCGACCGCACCTACCTGGCGGCGCTGCCCGGCGAGCCGGACCGCGAGCCGCGCATCACGCTCGCGGCCGCGAACTTCGGCCGCTACCCGATGGTGAACGGCAAGGCGCGCCTCGCCGCCCGCTTCTACGACGAGGATGCGCCGATCGCGGCCGCGCGCGCGGCGATCGGCCGCCCGCTCGGCGCCGACGCGGCGGTCGAGCTGGGGCTCGTCACGTCGGCGCCCGACGACCTCGACTGGGACGAGGAGATCCGCCTCGCGCTCGAGGAGCGCGCGAGCCTGTCGCCCGACGCGCTGACCGGCATGGAGGCGAACCTGCGCTTCGGCCCCGGCGAGACGATGGAAACGCGCGTGTTCGGGCGGCTGTCCGCCTGGCAGAACTGGATCTTCATCCGCCCCAACGCGACCGGCGAGGCCGGCGCCCTCAAGGTGTTCGGCTCCGGCAGCAAGGCGCGGTTCAACCGCGAGCGCGTCTGACCCCGCCCGACTCCCGCCCCCGATCCCCGACTCCCGACTCCGGCCCCCCATGACGATCGACTACAGCGAGAAGATCCCCAACAACGTCGGCCTGGCCGAGAACCGCACGCTCCAGCGCGCGCTCGAGCACTGGCAGCCCGAGTTCCAGCACTGGTGGGCCGACATGGGCCCCGAGGGCTCGACCGACTTCGACGTGTACCTGCGCACCGCGATCTCGGTCGACCCGAAGGGGTGGGCGCACTTCGACTACGTGAAGATGCCCGACTACCGCTGGGGCATCTTCCTCGCGCCCGCCGAGGAAGGCCGCCAGGTGAACTTCGGCGCCCACCGGGGCGAGGCCGCCTGGCAGGAGGTGCCCGGCGAGTACCGCTCGAACCTGCGCCGACTCATCGTCACGCAGGGCGACACCGAGCCCGCGTCGGTCGAGCAGCAGCGCCACCTGGGACTCACCGCGCCCTCGCTCTACGACCTGCGCAACCTGTTCCAGGTGAACGTCGAGGAAGGCCGCCACCTCTGGGCGATGGTCTACCTGCTGCAGGCGTACTTCGGCCGCGACGGTCGCGAGGAGGCCGAGGCGCTGCTCGAGCGGCGCTCGGGCGACGCCGACAACCCGCGCATCCTGGGCGCGTTCAACGAGAAGACGCCCGACTGGCTGTCGTTCTTCATGTTCACCTACTTCACCGACCGCGACGGCAAGTACCAGCTCGCGTCGCTGGCCGAGTCGGGCTTCGACCCGCTCGCGCGCACCTGCCGGTTCATGCTGACCGAGGAGGCGCACCACATGTTCGTCGGCGAGTCGGGCGTCGGGCGCGTGATCCAGCGCAGCTGCGAGGTGATGAACGAGCTCAGGACCGACGACCCGGCGCGCATCCGCGCCGCGGGCGTGATCGACCTCGCGACGGTCCAGCGCTACCTGAACTTCCACTTCTCGGTGACGATGGACCTGTTCGGCGCCGACGTGTCGTCGAACGCCGCGACGTTCTACACGACCGGCCTCAAGGGGCGCTTCGACGAGACGAAGATCGCCGACGACCACGTGCTCGCCGGGGCGACCTACCCGGTGCTCGAGGTGCGCGACGGCCGGCTCGTCTCGGTCGAGGTGCCGGCGCTGAACGCGCTGAACGAGAAGCTGCGCGACGACTACATCCGGGACGCCGCCGCCGGCGTCGAGCGCTGGAACCGGATCATCGAGAAGGCCGGCATCCCGGTGCGCCTGCGCGTGCCGCACAAGGCGTTCCACCGCAAGATCGGGCCGCTCTCCGCCGTGCACGTCGACCCGGAGGGCCGCGTCGTCGACGACGCGGCCTGGAAGCGTCACGAGCGCGAGTGGCTGCCGTCGGCCGAGGACCGCGCGTTCGTCTCCTCGCTGATGGGCCGCGTGACCGACCGCGGCCGGTTCGCCGCGTGGATCGCGCCGCCGGCGCGCGGCATCAACAACCAGCCGGTCGACTTCGAGTACGTCCGCTTCGGGTAAGCCTCGACTTCGCGCCATGTCCAATCCCGCCGCCGCCGAGGTCGTCCGCCAGCACCTGATCGACCCGGAGATCTGCATCCGCTGCAACACCTGCGAGGAGAGCTGCCCGATCGACGCGATCACGCACGACGCGCGCAACTACGTGGTCGATCCGGGCAGGTGCGAGAACTGCAACGAGTGCATCGCGCCCTGCCCGACCGGCGCGATCGACAGCTGGCGGCACGTCGCGAAGGCGCAGATGTACTCGATCGCCGAGCAGCTCGGGTGGGACTCGCTGCCGGCGCAGCGCGATCTCGGCGTGGCGGAAGGCGCGGCCGAGCTTCCGTCCGACGTCGAGCGCATCGTCGCGGCGGCCTCGGCCGGGCAAGGCGGCGCGTCGCCGCCGCCGTGGTCGGCCGCGCACCCGTACGTGAACCTCTACGCGGCCACCCGGCCCGCGATCGCCACGGTCAGCGGCAACTTCCGGCTCACCGGCGAGGGCGCGTCGTCGGACATCCGCCACATCGTGCTCGACTTCGGCCAGGCCGCGTTCCCGGTGCTCGAGGGCCAGACGATCGGCATCCTGCCGCCGGGCGCCGACGCGCAGGGGCGGCCGCACCACCCGCGCCTCTACTCGGTCGCGAGCCCGCGCGAGGGCGAGCGCCCGCGCTACAACAACGTCGCGCTCACCGTGAAGCGCGTCACCGAGGACCACGAGGGGCGACCGGTCGCGGGCGTCGCGTCGAACTTCCTGTGCGATCTCGCGAAGGGGGCCACGGTGAACGTGATCGGGCCGTTCGGCACGAGCTTCCTGATGCCCAACCATCCGGGCTCGAACCTGCTGATGGTGTGCACCGGCACCGGCTCGGCGCCGATGCGCGCGATGACCGAACGCCGGCGCCGGCGCATCGCGCTCGGGGAGGGCGGCCGCCTGATGCTGTTCTTCGGCGCGCGCTCGCCCGAGGAGCTCCCCTACTTCGGACCGCTGCAGAAGCTGCCGAAGGACTTCATCGACATCAACTTCGCGTTCTCGCGCGTCACCGGCGAGCCCCGGCGCTACGTGCAGGACCGCATCCGCGAGCGCGCCGACGACGTCGCGAAGCTCGTCGCCGACCCGAACACCTGCGTCTACATCTGCGGGCTCAAGGGGATGGAGGAAGGCGTCGCGCAGGCGCTCGCCGACGCGTGCCGCGCGCAGGGCCTCGACTGGGACGCGATGCTGCCGGCGCTGCGCGAGCAGGGCCGCTATCACCTCGAGACCTACTGAGGCGGCCCGGCCCGCGGCGCGTGAGCGTCAGATGACCTTCGAGTAGCGCGCCGCCGCCCGCGCCTCGCGCAGGTGCCGGTCGAACACCATAGCGACGGTCCGCACGAGCAGCCGGCCGCGCGCGGTGACGCGAATGAGCGTGGGCGTCACTTCGACGAGGCCGTCCGCGGCCAGCGGCGCGAGCGCCAGGAGCTCGGCCGCGAACGCGCGGTGGAACACGACGCCGTGCTGCTTCTCGAACTCGGGGATCGGCAGGTCGAAGTCGCACATGAGCCGCCCGATCGCGTCGCGCCGCACCAGGTCGTCGTCGGTCAGGAGGTAGCCTCGGAACGCCGGCAGCGCGCGCGCGTCGAGGCGGTCGTAGTACTCGTCGAGCGTGCGCACGTTCTGCACGTAGGTGCGCCCGACCTTGCCGATCGCCGAGATGCCGAAGGCGAGCAGGTCGCAGTCGGGCTTCGTCGAGTAGCCCTGGAAGTTGCGGTGGAGCTTCCGGCCGGCCTGCGCGCGCGCGAGCTCGTCGCCCGGCCTGGCGAAGTGGTCCATCCCGATGTAGACGTAGCCGGCGGCGCCCAGCTTCTCGATCGCGAGCGCGAGGATCGCGAGCTTGTCCGCGGGCGGCGGCAGGTCGTCGAGCTGGATGCGCCGCTGCGGCTTGAACAGGTGCGGGACGTGCGCGTAGCTGTAGAGCGCGATGCGGTCGGGCGAGAGCGCGATCACGCGGTCGAGCGTCGACGAGAAGCCCGCCACCGTCTGCATCGGCAGCCCGTAGATCAGGTCGGTGTTGACCGAGACGAAGCCGTTCGCGCGCGCGGCCTCGATCACCGTGCGCGTCTCCTCCTCGCTCTGCACGCGGTTGACCGCCTTCTGCACCGCCGGGTCGAAGTCCTGCACGCCGACCGAGATCCGGTTGAAGCCGAGCGAGCCCAGGAACGCGATCGTCGCGGCGTCGACCTTGCGCGGGTCGACCTCGATCGACACCTCCGCGTCGGGCGCGAACCGGAACGCGCCACGCAGGTGGCCGACGAGCGAGCTCATCTCGTCCCGCGCGAGGAACGTCGGCGTCCCGCCGCCCAGGTGGAGCTGCGCGACCGGCGCGTCCGACTCGAGGATCGACGCGACGATGTCGACCTCGCGCGCCACGTAGCGGATGTACTTGGCGCTGCGGCCGTGGTCCTTCGTGATGACCTTGTTGCACGCGCAGTAGAAGCACAGCGTGTTGCAGAACGGCACGTGCACGTAGAGCGACAGCGGGTCGCGCGGCCGCGTCTCGCGCCGCGTGATCAGCGCCTGCACGTAGTCGGCCGGGCCGAACGCCTCGTGGAAGCGGTCGGCGGTCGGGTACGACGTGTAGCGCGGCCCCGACTGGTCGTACTTGCGGACGAGGTCCGGGTCGAAGGCGAGCGTCGCGCGCGCGGCCGGGACGGATTTCAGCGTCGTCATGGGGGCCAGTGTGATCCAGGCGGGGCCGCGGGCGCCTTGACCGCCGTCAACCGGGGCCGCCGCCCGGGCGGCGGAGCGCCCTCCCGTAGAGGGCGTCGCGCGGGGCGCCGGTCCGTTCGGCCACGATGCGCGCGGCGCGCGACGGCGGAAGCTCGCGGACGAGCGCGTCCAGCCACGCGGCGGCGTCGGGCGAAATCCCTTCATCGCGTGAGGTTTCCGGCGGCGCGTCGACCACGAGCACGAGCTCGCCGCGCTCGCGGTTCGCATCGGCGGCGAACCAGCCCGCCGCGTCGGCGAGCCGCACGCGCGTCACCGTCTCGAACGCCTTCGTGAGCTCGCGCGCGACGACGAGATCGCGTTCGGGGCCGAGCCACGTCGCGAGCTCCGCGGCCGTCGCGCGGACCCGGTGCGGCGCCTCGCAGAACACGAGCGCCAGCGGCAGCGGCGCGAGCGAGGCGAGCAGCGCGCGGCGGGCCTTGCCCTGCGCGGGCAGGAATCCGACGAACGCGAAACGGTCGGCGGCGAGCCCGGCGACCGACACCGCGGCCGCGACCGCCGAGGGCCCCGGCACCGGCACGACCGGGTGCCCGGCGTCGCGCACGGCGCGCACCACGCGCGCGCCCGGATCGCTCACGCCCGGGGTGCCGGCATCGGTGACGAGGGCGACGCTCTCGCCGCGGCCGAGCGCGGCGGCGATCTCCGCCGCCCGCGCGGCCTCGTTGTGCGCGCGCACCGAGAAGGGGCGCGTGGCGATGCCGAGGTGCGCGAGGAGCTTCGCCGTCACCCGCGTGTCCTCGGCGGCGATGCGGTCGGCGCTGCGCAGCACGTCGATCGCCCGCAGCGTGAGGTCGCGCAGATTACCGAGCGGCGTGGCGACCACATATAATGAGCCGGCCCGGGCGGGCTGCGCGCGATCGCGCGACGGCTCCGCGCTCGCGCCCGGCCCCTCCCCGCCTCCGCGACTGTCCGACGCTTCCACGATGCCTGCCGGTCCGGATCCGATCCTGCGACGAGCCCGCCGCCGCGCGTCCGCGTGGGCCGCCGGCGCAGCGCTCGCGCTCCTCCCGGCATTCTGCGGGGCGCAGGCGCCCCCGACAAGCGCGCCGGATGCGCCGCCGCCGTCGCTCGTGGCGCCGGAACCCCCGCCGCCGGCCGGCGGCGGGCCGGCGCCCCCGGCGCCCGCGCCCGCGGTCGAGAAGCCCGCCGGCCCGCCGATCGCCCTCGTGCTGCCGCTCTCGTCGCCCGACTACGCGCGCGCCGCCGAGGCGGTTCGCGACGGCTTCCTCGCGGCGGCCGACGCCGCCGGCGCCCGCGACCACGTGCGCGTGTATCCGCACGGAAGCGAGGACGTGCTCGCCGCGGTCGACGCCGCGCGCGACGCCGGCGCGCGCGTCATCGTCGGCCCGCTCGTCCGCGACGACCTGAAGGCGCTCGTCGCGTCCGGCCGCGAGCTTCCGGTCACGATCGCGCTGAACCAGCTCGACGAGGCGACGCCGCTGCCGCCGCGCGTCTACACGTTCGCGCTCGCGATCGAGTCCGACGCCCGGACGATCGCGCGCCGCCTGCGCGACGACGGCGCGGCGAGCGTCGCGGTGATCGGCGGGGACGCGCCGCTGATGAAGCGGTTCGCGAACGCGTTCGCCGGCGAGTGGATCCTGATGGGCGGGAACGTCCCGCAGAGCTACCCGTTCGTCGCGACGCCCGACGGGCTGCGCGTCTTGCGCCGCGACCTCGCGAAGCTCCCGCTCGACGCGATCGTCATCGCGGTCGACGGCCCGGACGCCGCGCTCGTGAAGACCTACGCGCCGCGCGTCGCCGCCTGGGCGAGCGGGCAGGTGAACCAGCGCCAGGATCCCGCGATGGCGCGCGACCTCGAGGACGTCCGCTTCGTCGACGTGAGCTGGATCGTGGCGCCCGACGCGCCGGCGTTCGCGAAGCTGCCGCGCCCCGAGTACGCGAGCGCGGCGCTCGACCGCCTCTACGCGCTGGGCCTCGACGCGTTCCGCGTCGCGGAGGTCTTCGTCGTCGCCCCGCCCGACCGCCTGTCGTTCGACGGCGCGACCGGCCACGTCGAGCTGTCCGACTCGCGCCAGATCGCCCGCGAGGGGCGGCTGGCGACGTTCCGCGCCGGGGCGGTCGTCCCGCTCGACGCCTCCCGGTAAGCGATGCGCGCCGGGAACCGCCGGCACGACGACGGCCGCGCGGCCGAGGACCTGGCGGAGCGCCACCTGCGCGAGCGCGGGCTCGCGATCGTCGGGCGCAACGTCCGCTCGCGCCACGGCGAGATCGACCTCGTCGCGAGGGACGGCGCGACCGTCGTGTTCGTCGAGGTGCGCCTGCGCCGGCCCGGCCGCTTCGGCGACGCGGCCGACAGCATCACCACCGCGAAGCGCGCGCGGCTGGTGGCGGCGGCGCACGAGTACCTCGCCCGGCTGCCCGGCTCGCCCGCGTGCCGGTTCGACGCGGTGCTCCTCGACGGCCTCGACGCGAAGCGCGTCGTCTGGGTGCGCGACGCGTTCGACGCGGGCGGCTGATAAGATCGCCCCATGGACCCCGTCGAACGCATCCGCTCCCATTTCGCCGCCAGCGCCGAGCTCAAGATCGCCGCGGCCGCCCCGATGGCCCCGCTGATCGCGCGGGCGGCCGAGCTCATGACCGGCTCTCTGCTCGGCGACGGGCGCATCCTGGCGTGCGGCAACGGCGGCTCGGCCGCTGACGCGCAGCACTTCGCCGCGGAGCTCGTCGGGCGTTTCGAGCGCGAGCGTCCGGGGCTGCCGGCGATCGCGCTCACGACCGACACGTCGCTCCTGACCGCGGTGGCGAACGACTACGCGTTCGAGCAGGTGTTCTCGAAGCAGGTCCGCGCGCTCGGCCGGCGCGGCGACGTCCTGCTCGCGATCTCGACGTCGGGCAACTCGGCCAACGTGATCGACGCGATCACCGCGGCGCACGAGCACGAGATGCGCGTGGTGGCGCTCACCGGCAAGGGCGGCGGGCGCATCGGTGAACTCCTGCGCGAAGGCGATGTCCACCTGTGCGTGCCGCACGCGCGGACCGCCCGCATCCAGGAAGTGCACCTGCTCACGATCCACTGCCTGTGCGACGCGATCGACCACACGCTGCTCGGAGACGAGCCATGACCCGATCCCCGCTCGCCTGGACGCTCCTCCTCGGCGCCCTCGCGCTCCCGCCGCTCCTGACCGCCTGCGCGCCGGTGATCGTGGCCGGCGCCGCGGGCGCCGCGCTGATCGCCACCGACCGCCGCTCCGCCGGCGCGCAGCTCGACGACCAGACGATCGAGACGAAGATCCTGACGACGGTGGCGGGCCGCTACGGCGACACCGTGCACTTCAACGTCACGAGCTACAACGGGATCGTGCTCCTGACCGGCGAGGTGCCCGACGCGGCCGTCCGCGCCGACATCTACGCGCTCGCGCGCGGCACCGAACGCGTGCGCAGCGTCCACGACGAGCTCCTCGTCGGGCCGAGCACCGACCTCCCGGCGCGCACCAGCGACAGCTACGTCACGTCGAAGGTGAAGACGCGCTTCGTCGAGGCCTCCGACAAGTTCTCGGCGACGCAGGTGAAGGTCGTCACCGAGCGCGGCGTCGTCTACCTGATGGGCCTCGTCACGCGCGCCGAGGGCGACGCCGCGGCGCAGATCGCCTCGACGACGAGCGGCGTCGTGCGCGTGGTCAAGCTGTTCGAGTACGTCGGCTGACGCGATCGATGAGCCCGGCGGAGCCGCCCGCGCGCGCGCCGGGCCGAACCGACGGCGCCACGGCGGCCGGCCCGGGGAAGGGCGTCCTTCCCCCGCCGGCCTCGCTCGCGAAGATCGCGTCGCCGGAGGACGTCCTCGCCCGGTTCGCCGCGCTGCCGCGGCCGCGCGTCTTCACGAACGGCGTGTTCGACCTCCTGCACCGCGGGCACGTGACCTGCCTCGAGCAGGCGCGCGCGCTGGGCGCCTCGCTCACCGTCGCGGTCAACGGCGACGCGTCGGTGCGCCGGCTGGGCAAGGGCGACGACCGCCCGATGAACCCGCTCGAGGACCGGATGGCGGTGCTCGCCGCGCTGGGCTGCGTCGACCTCGTCGTCGCGTTCGACGACGACACGCCGCGCGCGCTCATCGTCGCCTGCCTGCCCGAGATCCTCGTCAAGGGCGGCGACTACACGGCCGCGACGACCGCCGGCGCCGCCGAGGTGATCGCGGCCGGCGGCCGCTTCGTCGCGGTGCCGTTCGCGTTCGACCGCTCGACGACCGCGCTGATCGCGAAGGTGCGGCGGGGCCGCCCGGGGCCGGGCGGCGCGCCGCTATAATGGCGCGGCCATGACCGTCCAGGACACCGTCCTCCCGACGACTTTCGACCGCGAAGTCGATGCGCGCGGGCTCAACTGCCCGCTGCCGATCCTGCACACCAAGAAGGCGCTGAACCGGATGACGACCGGGCAGACCATCCGGGTCCTCACGACCGAGCCCGGCAGCGTCCGCGACTTCCGCGCGTTCTGCCGCCAGAGCGGCAACGAGCTCGTCGGCGACGGCGAGCGGGACGGCGCGTTCTGGTTCGTGATCCGGCGCCGCTGACGCCGCGGCGCGGCCCCGCGCGCGCCGGACCGGCCGGACGCCCTCGGCCGCCCGGAGCCCCGCGATGAACGCCGCGCTCCTCGTCGCTCCCGACTTCCTGCTGATCGCGCTCGGCGCGCTGCTGGCGCGCCGGTTCGCCTACGGCGCGCCGTTGTGGGAGGGCGTCGAGCGCCTCGTCTACTTCGTGCTGTTCCCGGCGCTCCTGTTCCGGTCGCTCGCGACCGCGCCGCTCGCGATCCGCGACGCCGGCGCGCTCGCGCTCACGGCGCTGGGGTACACGGGCGGCGCGATGCTGCTCTCGGCGCTGGCGAAGCCGCTCTTCGCGCTCCGGCACGACACCTTCGCCGCGTGCTTCCAGTGCGGATTCCGCTTCAACACCTACCTCGTGCTGGCGGTGGCCGCGCGGCTGGGCGGCGCGGACGCGGTCGCCCTCGCGAGCCTCGTCGTCGGCCTCATGGTCCCCGTCGTCAACGTCGCGGCGGTCGCCGTGCTCGCGCGCGGGCACGCGGGGCGAATCGCCTTCGAGGTCGCGCGCAACCCGCTCGTCCTCGCGACGACGGCCGGCATCGCGTGGAACGCGCTCGGCTGGCCGGTGCCGGGCGTCCCCGCGCGCATGCTCGAGCTCCTCGGCAACGGCGCGCTGCCGCTCGGGCTCCTCGCGGTCGGCGCGGCGCTGCGCTTCGAGCGCGACGCGCTGCCGCTGCCCGCGCTCGCCTGGTTCCACGCGGTCAAGCTCGCGGCGGCGCCCGCGATGGCGCTCGTCCTCGCGCGCGCGCTCGGCCTCACCGCGACGGAGACCGCGGTCGCCCTCGCGCACGCCTCGGTTCCCACGGCGACATCGGCCTACATCCTCGCGGCGCGCATGAACGGGCAGGGGGCGCCGGTCGCGCTCGTCGTGTCCACCGGTACGCTGCTCGCCGCCGTCACGATGCCGATGTGGCTCGCGTGGGCCGCGTAGCCCCGCGTCCGGCCCGCCCCGCTACCGGCGGTAGCGGTTGATGAAGTCCGCGACGATCCCGCGCTGCGAGCGGTCGATCGCCGCGTCGAGCGTCCGGTCGCCCGGATCGTACTGCCTGGCCTTGCGGAACGCCGCGATCGCTTCCTGGTGGTAGCCCTGCGCCTGCATCGCCTGGCCGAGGCAGCGCCACGCGTCGGCGTTCCCGAGGTCGAGCTCGGTCCACGCGCGGCACAGCTCGCCGGCGCGCCGCCAGTTGCCCGCGCGCAGCATACGCGGCCCCTCGACCGCGAGCAGCGCGATGCGCGCGCGGCGCTCGGCGAACTTCGCCGAGAGGTCGGCGTCGACGGGCTCGCCGGCGCGCGGGGTCGCGGGCGCCGCGGAAGGCGCCTTCGCCGGCGTGATCGTGCGCACCGGCGTCGACGGCGCGAGGCCGCCGATCGCGCCGCCCCCGGAGAAATTGCGCAGCAGCGACGGCGCCGGGATCGCGTCGGTGATCGTCGCGCGCGTCCACGCGATCGAGTCGGCCATCGGCTGGTGCCACGCGACGCCGTAGAGCCACAGCATCGCGGCGAGCCCGCACACGCCGGTGACGAGGTTCAGCACGCCGGGCGGGCCGTGGGTCACGAGGCAGTCGCAGGCGAAGTCCCAGTCGGTCTCCTGCCGGACCGTGACCTTCTCGTAGGCGACCGCGACGAGGAACGGGGCGAGCAGCGGGAACCCGCACCCGACGCCCTCCCACCAGACGCGGAACGCGCGCTTCAGCCCGCGCAGGAACTGCGTGCGCGAATCGCGCCGCGCGTAGGCGTCCGAGATCGAGAACTGCAGGAACACGCCGAACAGCCACTTGCCCGGCGTCGTCCCGAGCGACGCGATCAGGAGCGCCTCGACGGGCACCCACGAGCCGGTGATGATCATCGGCGCGACCAGCGGATGGCCGAGCCAGTAGGCGAGGTCGTCCGGGACGGCGCCCGCGCCCCGGAGCTCGGAGAGCAGGAGCGCGAGGACGAGGCCCCAGATCGCGTAGTCGAACAGGCGCGCGCCGAGGCGCTGCCACGGGCGCGGCTCGCTCGTGCGCCCGGACTTCGCCCGCTCGAGCTCGGCCATCCGGAGCTGGAAGATCCAGCTCGCGTCCTCCTGCGGCTGGTTGGTGCCGAGGAAGACGCTCTTCTCGCGGCGCCAGTTGAGGATCGCGAGATCGGTCTGCGGCTGCAGCGGCGGAGGCGCGGGCGTGCGCCGCCGCGACGCCCATGCGACGCCGTGCACGGCCCCGTACACGACCGTGAGCCCGAGCAGCCCCACGGTGAGCCACACGAGCACCTGCTTCGCGACCAGCACGGCGTCGGCCGGCGTCACGAACACGATCGCGGCGGCGATGAACGCGCCGAACAGCGCGCACAGCGCGAGCGTCACGACCGGCGAGCCGCCGAACGTCGAGACGCGCTCGGTCAGGCCCGGGTGGTGGCTCGACGCCTCGCGCGGCTCGTCGGCCGCGAGCGCCGCCTCGAGCGCCTCGTCGTCGAGGGCCTCGGGACCCTCCGCGGCGGCGGCGGCCTCGCTCCCCACGTCGGTCTGCTCGCCGTTCTCGGCGACCGCGTGGGTCACGACGTGGGCGATGCGCTGCTCGGTGGTGCCGGTGGAGAGCGCGAGCTCGTTGTCGTAGCGCACGCGCCGCTCGGGATCCGACAGGATCCGGCTCGCGTGGTTGATGAAGCGCAGCGCCTCCTCGACGTTGCCCTGCCCGTCGCGCGTCTTCGCGTAGTACTTGCGGATCAGCCGGCGCAACGACGCCCGCACCTCCTCGTCGGAGGCGGCCTGCGGGATGCCCAGCGCCTCGTACAGCGTCGCCTTCATCTGCGCCCGTCGGGTGCCCGCGCCTTCCGCGGCGCCCGGCTTATGACGATGGAATCTTGGTCGAAAAGAGTCGGGGTGACAAGGCGCTCACGCAAGAAGCGCGCCGGAATGGAAACGGGGCCGATCCGGCGTCCGCCGCGCTGGCGGCGGACGCCGGACCGGCCCCGCCCGGGAGCCGCGAAGGCGGGCGCCGGGCTACTGGTCGGTCTTGCCTTCCCGCGCCTCGAGCTTCTCGCGGATGCGCGCCGACTTGCCCGAGCGCGCGCGGAGGTAGTAGAGCTTCGCGCGCCGCACGTCGCCCTTGCGCTTCACCTCGATCGAGGCGATCAGCGGCGAGTAGGTCTGGAACGTCCGCTCGACGCCCTCTCCGCTCGAGATCTTGCGCACGACGAACGACGAGTTGAGGCCGCGGTTGCGCTTCGCTATGACGACGCCCTCGTAGGCCTGCACGCGCTTGCGCTCGCCTTCGACGACGTTGACGTTGACGACGACGGTGTCGCCCGGCGAGAACGCCGGGAGGGTCTTGCCGAGCCGGGCGATCTCTTCGCGCTCCAGCGTCTCGATGATGTTCATGGTTCGCCTTCCTTCTGTCGCGTTCGCAGGGATCAGAGGTCCGCCGGTGCGCCGGACGTGAGCCCGTCTTGTGGTTGATGACTTCGTACCGCCCTTCATTTCCGCCCGCGGCCCCGCGGCGTCTCGCCGCGGATCGCCGCCAGCGCGTCCCGCTCTTCCTTCGCGAGCGCCCGGCCCTCGAGGAGGTCCGGACGCCGCTCCTGCGTCCTTCGCATCGACTGCCCGAGGCGCCAGCGGCGGATCGCCTCGTGATGCCCCGACAGCAGCACGTCGGGCACCCGCGCGCCCTCCCAGGCCTCGGGCCGCGTGTAGTGCGGGCAGTCGAGCAGGCCCGCCACGAACGACTCCTCGACCGCCGACTGCGCGTCGTTCAGCGCGCCGGGCAATTGCCGCGCGAGCGCGTCGATCAGCATCAGCGCCGGCAGCTCGCCGCCGCTGACGACGAAATCGCCGATCGCGATCTCCTCGTCCACTTCCCGCTCGACCAGGCGCTCGTCGATCCCTTCGTAGCGCCCCGCGAGCAACACGAGCCCGGTCGCCCGGTCCGCCGCGAGCTCGACGACCCTCGCGTGGCCGAGCGGCCGGCCCGCCGGCGTCAGGTGGATCGTGCGCGTGCGCCCGACGCCGTCGCCGCGCTGCGCCTCCCGCGCCGCCGCGATCGCCGCGGCGAGCGGCGGGGCCATCATCACCATGCCCGGCCCGCCGCCGTAGGGCCGGTCGTCCACCGTCCGATGCGCGTCGGTCGCGAAGTCGCGCGGATTCCAGCATCGCAGCGACCACAGGCCGCGCTCCGCCGCCCGGCCGGTGATCCCGACCTTCGCCGCCTCCTCGACCATCGCCGGGAACAGCGTGACGACGTCGATGCGCATCGTGCCGTCCGCCGCCCCCTCCGCGCCCCGCCCGGGGCTGTCCATCAGTACTCGGGCTCCCAGTCCACCTCGATCCGCCGCGCCGCGAGGTCGACCGACCTCAGGATCGGCTCGACGAAGGGCACGAGCCTCCCGGCGGGGTCGCCGCCGGACTCCCCGCCGCGCACGCGCATCAGCGGGTGCGCGCCGTACGATTCCATCGCCACGACGGTGCCGAGCGCCCGTCCGGAGGCGCTCACCACGTCGAGGCCGACCAGGTCGGCCAGGTACACCTCGCCCCGCCGCGCCTTCGGCAGCGCCGACCTCGGCACCGCCACCTCGCACCCCTTCAACTCCGCCGCCGCCTCGGGCGTCGCGCAACCGTCGAGCGAGGCCACGACGGTTCCGCTGTGCGCACGGGCCTCGAGGACCGTGCGCCGCCGCCCCTCGCCGCCCGGCGCCCCGAGCCACCAGGCCGGCTGCGCCAGCAATCCTTCCGGCCCGTCGCCCAGGGGGGCGACCTTGACCCAGCCGCGCACGCCCCAGGCGCCGACGACGCGGCCCAGGACCACGCGGGCGTCGGCCTCGTCCGTCAGGCCGCCGCCGCGGGCTGCGACGCCGCGCCCGCCGAGCGCTTCACCAGCATCGCGACGGTGTCCGACAGCTTCGCGCCGCGGTCCTTCCAGTACGAGATCCGCTCCATCTCGAGCTTGAGTCCGGTCTCGTTCGCCGAGGCGATCGGGTTGTAGTAGCCGACGCGCTCGATGAAGCGGCCGTCGCGGCGGTTGCGCGAATCGGCGACGACGACGTTGTAGAACGGGCGCTTCTTGGCGCCCCCGCGGGCAAGTCGGATGACAACCATGTTCGTGGCTTCCGGGCAGGGCGAAAAAAGACGTTGATTCTACGACGGAAACCGTGCTCCGGGCAAGATGCCCGCGGCCGCCCGCCCGGTCGGCCGCGACGCATCATTCCTTTTCGTATCAATCGGTTACGACGACCGTGCGCGACCGGATAGACTGGCGGCGCGTCCGTTTCACCGCCTCGCGACCGATGACCCCCCCGAACCCGCTGCCCAAGGGGCGCCTCGAAGCCCTCACCGACGGCATCTTCGCGGTCACGATGACGCTGCTCGTCCTCGACCTCAAGTTCCCGCCGGACGCGCTCGACGGCCAGACCGCGTTCCACTCGGCGCTCGCGTCGATCGTCGACCGGCTCGACAACTACGTGATCAGCTTCCTCGCGCTGTGCGTGTTCTGGGTCTCGCACGCGCGGCTCATGCGAAGGCTGCGCGATCCCGACACGGCGTTCGTGTGGCTGAACCTCGCGTTCCTGCTGCTCACGACGCTCGTGCCCTCGCTCTCGATGCTCGTCGGCGAGAACCCGACGCACCCGCGCGCGGCGATCCTCTACGGCGCCAACCTCGTCGGGATCCTCGCCTGCGAGGCGCTGATGTGGCGGCGGATGTGCCGGCGCCTCGCGAACGACACGGTGACCGACGCGGACGAGCTGTGGCGACGGATGCGGCGCCGGTTCGCGACCGCGGCGGGCATCGTCGTCGCGGGCATCGTCACCGCGCTCGTCGAGATCCGCCTCGGCGCGACCGAGGGGTTCGCGCCCTACGTCTACCTGCTGCTGCTCGCCTCCGGCGTGCTGCGCCCGCTCTACCCGCGCAAGCGCCCCGGGCGACGGTGAGGGCCGCGGCGGCGCGCCCGCGGCGCGCGGCGATCGCAGGATCCGCGTGGGTCGGACTTCAGTCCGACGCCTTTCGCCTCCGATCGCTCGAATCCCGTCGGGCTGAAGCCCGACCCACAGGGGGCGATCGCCATCGCGGGCTGACGCCCGGGCATCAGCGTGGGTCGGACATCAGTCCGACGCCTTTCGCCTCCGATCGCTCGAATCCCGTCGGGCTGAAGCCCGACCCACAGGGGGCGATCGCCATCGCGGGCTGACGCCCGGGCATCAGCGTGGGTCGGACTTCAGTCC
>WBZU01000171.1_pt1 | contig 62325 bp, 59 predicted proteins | sample 5204311 | NCBI WGS metagenome assembly WBZU01 (sample SAMN12344359, study PRJNA552823) | activated sludge metagenome | biome: Activated sludge suspended growth; feature: Nitrification reactor; material: Wastewater; isolation source: activated sludge from nitrification reactor of wastewater...
TGATCGGTCCAGGACCGGCCGTGGCGCTCGCGGTACCCGTCGAGGATGCGGCGCTTGGCCACCCAGTCGACCCGGTCGGCCACGGTGGCGGGATCGGCTTCCAAGCCGGCGAGGACCTCGTCCCAGGCGTCGAGGACCTGGGCGCCCACGGGACCGCCCACCGCGTCGAGTCCGTGGCGCTCGCTCCACGCCACGGCGGCGGCGTGGAGCTCCCGCTGCACCTCCAGGGCGGTGATCGTGGTGCCGTCGGTCAGCTCCATCGCCCGCCGCAGCGTGAGGTCGTAGGAGATGCGCCGCATGGCCTGGACCGGAGCTCGGAAGGTCCGCACCGGCGGCAGGGCGTCGTCCTCCAGCATCGCCAGCACGATCGCGGTGGTGCCGACCTTGAGGAAGGTGGCGGTCTCCGAGCAGTTGGCGTCGCCGGTGATCACGTGGAGGCGGCGGTACCGCTGGGCGTCGGCGTGGGGCTCGTCGCGGGTGTTGACGATCGGGCGCTTGAGGGTGGTCTCCAGCCCGACCTCGGCCTCGAAGAAGTCGGCCCGCTGGGTGAGCTGGTAGGGCACCTCCTTGGCGCTCGTGCCGGTGGCCTCGGTGCCGACCTTGCCGCTGCCGGTGAACACCTGGCGGGTGATCAGGTGCTGGGTGGCGGCGGCCACGATCCGCCCGAACGGCACCGACCGGGCCATCAGGTAGTTCTCGTGGCAGCCGTAGGAGTTGCCCTTGCCGTCGGAGTTGTTCTTGTGGACCACCAGCTCCTGGCCCTCGGGCAGCAGGCGGTTGGCGGCCACCACCGAACGCTGGAGGATCCGCTCGGCGGCCCGGTCGTAGACCACCACCGCGCGGGCGTCGGCGCACTCGGGCGTGGAGCACTCGGGGTGGGCGTGGTCCACGTAGTAGCGGGCGCCGTTGGTGAGCACGGCGTTGACCAGGTGGGTCTCCACCTCCGGCGGCGACGCCGGACCCGAGGCGCCGCGGGCGTCGTTGCCGGGCGATTCGTCTTCGAAGTCCCAGCCGACCTTCGGACCGCCCTCGCGAGCGCGTTCGAGGTCGGCCAGGTAGGCGTTGATCAGCAGCGACGAGGCGGTGACCGGGTTCGACTCCCCCGCGCCGCGGTGCACGATCCCGAACTCGGTCTCGATCCCGATCACCTTCGGCACGGCCATCGAGCCACCCTAGGAGGCCACCTACAGGTACTGGCCGGTGGCGACCCGCTCGATCGAACGGCCGCCCTCGGGCCGGGCGTCCTCCTGGCGCTTGACCAGCGTGCGGATGTACACGATCCGCTCGCCCTTCTTGCCGGAGATCTTCGCCCAGTCGTCGGGGTTGGTGGTGTTCGGGAGGTCCTCGTGCTCCTTGTACTCCTGGTGGATCGAGGCGATGAGGTCCTCCACCCGGATGCCGCGGGGGCCGCCGCCGATCAGGCGCTTGATCGCCAGCTTCTTGGCCCGGCGCACGACGTTCTCGATCATGGCGCCCGACGCGAAGTCCTTGAAGTACATGACCTCCTTGTCGCCGTTCTGGTAGGTCACCTCGAGGAACTGGTTGTCCTCGTCGTCGCGGTACATCTCCTCGACGGTGCGCTCGATGATCGCCCGCACGCACTTCTCGGCGTCGCCGCCGCCGAGGTCCCGGACGTCGTCCTCGTTGAGCGGCAGGTCGGCGGTGAGGTACCGGGAGAAGATCTGGGCCGCGGCCTGGGCGTTGGGGCGCTCGATCTTGATCTTCACGTCGAGGCGGCCGGGCCGCAGGATGGCCGGGTCGATCAGGTCCTCGCGGTTGGAGGCGCCGATCACGATCACGTTCTTGAGGGTCTCGACGCCGTCGATCTCGGCGAGGAGCTGCGGCACGATCGTGGACTCCATGTCCGAGGAGATGCCGGTGCCGCGGGTGCGGAACATCGAGTCCATCTCGTCGAAGAACACGATGACCGGCCAGCCCTCCTCCGACTTCTCCCGGGCCCGCTGGAACACCAGGCGGATCTGGCGCTCGGTCTCGCCCACGTACTTGTTGAGCAGCTCCGGGCCCTTGATATTGAGGAAGTAGCTCCTGGCCCGCTCGTCGCCGGACACCTGGGCCACCTTCTTGGCCAGGGAGTTGGCCACCGCCTTGGCGATCAGGGTCTTGCCGCACCCGGGCGGGCCGTAGAGGAGGATCCCCTTGGGCGCCGGCAGCTTGTGCTCGGCGAACAGCTCGGCGTGGACGAACGGCAGCTCGACCGCATCGGCGATCGCCTCGATCTGGGTGTCGAGGCCGCCGACGTCGTCGTAGGAGATGTCGGGCACCTCCTCGAGGACCAGCTCCTCCACCTCGGGCCGGGCCAGCTTCTCGACCAGCATCCCGGAGCGGCCGTCCATCAGCACGGTGTCGCCGGCCCGCAGCCCGAGGGCCACCAGGGCGTCGGCCAGCTCGCACACCCGCTCCTCGTCGGCCCGGCCGACGATCAGGGCTCGGGTGCCATCGAGCGCGTCCTTGACCGTGACCACCTCGCCGGTGCGGTCCGAGCTGCGGCTCAGGATGATGCTGAAGCTCTCGTTGAGGGCGACCTCGTCGCCCTGGCTCAACCCGTCGACCACGTCGGGCATCACCGCCACCCGCATCTTGCGGCCGCCGGCGAAGACGTCGACCGTGCCGTCGTCGTTGGTGCCGAGCACCGTGCCGTAGGCGGCGGGCGGCTGGGTGAGCTTGTCGACCTCCTCGCGCAGCGCGGCGATGTGTTCCCGGGCCTCGCGGAGGGTGTAGGTGAGCTTCTCGTTCTGGCTGACCGCCTGCTGGAGCTGGCCCTTGGTCTCGAGCAGCCGCTCCTCGAGCGTGCGCACCCGCTTGGGGGCGTCCTGGAGGCGCCGCCGCAGGACGCTGACCTCCTCCTCGAGCGCCGCAGCGGCCTCGCGGAGCTCGTCGAGCTCGGCCTGGTCGTCGGCGGGGGGCGTGACGTCGTCGGTGCTGATGGGGACCACCTCCACGGGTTCGGCCGCCGACGCCGAGGCGCCGGCGAACACCGAGGTCGAACCTATCCCCCACCTGTCGCGCCCAGGTGGAGCCCCGACGATCGTTCACACCCCCGCAACACCCGCCACCCCGCCGAACTTTGCGCCGAATCACACCTCTGGGTGGGGTTTCGGCGCAACGTTCGCGTGGCTCCGCCGCGGCCCGGACGAACATTGCGCGGAAACCCGACGCTCAGGTGTGTTTCGGTACAAAGTTGAACAGAGGCGGCCGATGGGGGTGGGTTCGGTGGTGACCGACGACCGTGCCGACGGGCCCGAGAAGTTCGGGTGCGGCGGGACGGTCCCGCTACGCTGCCGGCGACGACACCAGGTCGTCCGTCCCCCGGGCGGCGCCACCCGACGAGAGAGGCACACCAGTCATGAAGGTCTGGATCGACCAGGATCTCTGCACCGGCGACGGGCTCTGCGAGGAGATCGCGCCCGACGTCTTCACCCTGCTCGACGACGGCCTCGCCTACGTCAAGGAGGGCTCGAAGGTCTTCTCCGACCCGGGCGGCCCCGAGGGCCTCGCCAACGTCCCCGCCGGCCAGGAAGAGGCCACCATCGAGTCCGCCGAAGAGTGCCCCGGCGAGTGCATCTTCATCGAGCTCTGACCTGAGCCCGGGCGCTCGGCGCCCACCACGTTCGAGACCGACGGGGCCCGGTGGGCCCCGTCGTTCGCGTCCGCCGACCTGCGTGGGGAAGAGCTTGCGCCGGGTCAGCCCGATGGCAGGAGGCGGGCGTTGGTGAGGAAGCCGGTGTGGGCGACCATGCGGTGGTCGGGGCGGACGCTGGTGCCGTCGATGTTCCAACCGCGGTGGAGGACCTCCATCGTCTCGGCCAGCTCGAAGCTGCTCTCGACCAGGCGCTCGCGGAGCGCCACGGCCTGGATGATCGTCGGCGTGTAGGCGAGGAGGATGCCGCCGGGGCGCAGCGCCTCCTCGGCGTGGCCGACCACCTGCCAGGGCTCGGGGAGGTCGAGGACGATGCGGTCGAGGGCGGTCTCGTCGATGCCCTCGTAGCAGTCGCGATGCTCCACGCGGTAGTGCTCGGTGAGGGCGGTGCCGCCGAAGGCGGTGACGTTCTTGACCGCGCGAGACGCGAAGTCCTCGCGGAGCTCGTAGCCGGTGACGTGGGCGCCGGCTCGTAGCAGCGTCATCGACAGCGCCCCGCTGCCGACGCCGGATTCGAGGACCCGGGCGCCCGGGAAGATGTCGGCCTGCATCAGGATCGGGCCGAGGTCCTTCGGGTAGATGACCTGGGCGCCCCGGGGCATCTTCAGCACGAACTCCGAGAGGGTCGGGCGGAAGGCGGTGAAGGTGGCCCCGCGGGTGGAGCGCAGCACCGAGCCCTCGGCCCGTCCGACGATGTCGGCGTGGGGGATGAACCCGGAGTGGGTGTGGAACTCGCCGCCGTCGGCGAGGGTGACGAGGTAGCGGCGCTTCTTGCGGTCGATCAGCAGGATCTGCTCGTCGACCTTGAAGGAGCGATCGGGGCGATCGTCGTCGGTCGGCGCGGTGGGCACCTCCCCGGAGGGTGGGCTCCCCACCTCCGCCTCGGGGGTGGACGGCGTCGGGTCGGCGTTCGTCACCGCGCTCCTTTGGTGGTGAGGACGACGGGCTCGGCGCCGTCGGTGCGCTCGACGAGGCGACAGAAGGCGCAGACCTCGTTGGTGCTCGGGGCGCCGCAGCGGGTGCAGGTGCCGGCGATGCCGTCGGCCTCCCCCGCCGCCGGCGCGGCGTCGGCGAAGCGGGCCTGGGCCCGGGCCAGGAACCCGAAGTAGAAGGCGTGCTTGGACCCGGGCGAGGTGGCCTCGATGGCGTTGAGGGCGTCCTTGTAGCCGAGGTGGCGGTTGCCGGCGGCCATCGGGCACTCGTCGACCAGGTAGTCGATCCCCCGGATCACGCAGTAGGCCGCGGTCTCCCGCTCGGTGAGGCGCACCAGCGGCTTGACCTTGCGGGGGAAGCCGGGCCGGGCCGGGAGGACGGGAAGCTGGCGGGCGAGGTACTCCGCTTGCCAGCGCAGCGTGTTGCCGAAGAGGACGGCGGCCTCGTCGTCGAGGTTGTGGCCGGTGGCCACCGCGTCGTAGCCGCCGTCGAGCGCGGCCTGGTCGAACAGGTGGCGCTTGGACAGGCCGCAGGCCGAGCACGGGACTCGGCGAGTGACCTTGGCCGCGGTGGGCACGTCGAAGCCGTGGTCTTCGCGGAGGTCGACCTGGCGCAGCGTGAGGCCTCGGCCCTCGGCGAAGCGGCGCACCACCTCGCCGGAGGTGTCGCTGTAGGAGCCGATGCCGAGGCCCACGTAGAACCCGTCGGCGTGGTGGCCGAGGGCGCCGAGGATGTCCCACAGGGCGAGGCTGTCCTTCCCGCCGGAGACCGCCACGAGGACCCTCTCCCCCGGCCGGATCATCTCGAACTCCTCGATGGCCTTGGTGACCTGGTCGTGGACGAGGCGGACGAAGTGCTCGGCGCAGAAGTTGGCATTGTGGCGGCGGACGTCGATCACCGCCGGTCCGCGGCAGACCCGGCACTTCACGCAGCGCCCCCGGAGATGACCGGACGGATCTCCACCTCGTCGTCGTCGGCGAGGATGGCGTCGCCGGGCACGAGGGTGCCGCCCCGGATCACCAACACCGACTCCCGGTTGAGGTCCAGGCGCTGGAGCAGGGCGACGATGCTCACCGGCCCGTCGACGTCGAGGGTGCGGGTGGGGTTGCGGAGGGTGACCTTCACGACTCGGCGGAGGACCGGCGCCGGCGCCCGGTGGACTTGGCGTCGGCCCGGGCGGCGGCCTTGCGCTCCTTGCGGCCCTTCGGCGCGGTGGTGCCGGCCTTGGGACGGCCCTTGCGACCCCGGTAGGGGGCGGGCTCCCCCTCGACGGTGGCGGTGCCGTTGGCGATGACGATGCGCTGGCCCGCCCGGATCGGCTCGGAGATCAGCACCTCGGACTTGCGCTCGGCCATGCGCCGCACCGTGCGCAGGGTCCAGAGCCCGGAGCCGACGTAGAACCAGCCCTTGCTGCCGCCGAACACGCCCCGGTTGATGCCGAGCCGTTCGAGGGTGCCCAGCACCCCCCGACCGCCGCGGACGCCGCGTCCCCTGCGCGCCATCAGTACCGCCGCACCTCGACCACGGTGGTCTTCTTGCGGCCTCGGCTGCGGCCGAACAGGAACACCCCGAGGACCACGGCGCCGGCGATGACCGCGCCGATGGCGACCACCGTGGACTTGGCCGACTCGGCCCGGTCCTCCACGTCGCCGGTGAGCTGGCGGAACTTGGCCTCGAGGTCGTCGCGGGTGATCTTGGTGGGCGCAGCGGCCGCGTCGACCTCGGCGGCTTCGGCCTTCGACTTCTTGCTCACGAGCGGGCTCCGTCCCGGTTGGGCTTGGTGATGGCGCGGACGCTGAGGGCGGCGGCCACGACCGCCACGAGGAGGGCGGCGAGGAACGGCACCCAGGTCCAGCTCCCGGACAGGTGGTGGCCGGTCTGGTCCTGGAGGGCCCGGATGATGGCCAGCGCGCCGAGCACGAGGCCGATGGCCACGAAGACCGCCCCGGCGGCGCCCCAGCCGAGGAACCGGCCGAGCGACTTGAGGGGGTCGATCGTCTCCTGCTTGGCGTAGTTGCGGACGAGCTGCCACAGGTCGGCGACGACCTCGGCGGTGCCCTTCTCCTCGTCCTTGCTCGCACCGCCTGGTGCCACGCTGCCCCTCCTGGCCCTCGGGTGGGCGCCTTCCTACCCGCGCCCCGGAACCGGTGCAAGACGCCTCGCCGCCCCCGAGCGCCCGGTCACCGACCGCGTCGGGCCGCTCACGCCTGGGCCAGGCGGGCCTCGGCCTCCTCCTCGGCGTCGGCCAGCGCGTCGTCCAGCCGGTCGAGTCGGGTGGCGAGGTCGGGGGTGGCGAGGAGCTGGTACCGGTCGAGCGGCCCGAGGGGCGAGAGCTCGATCAGGAGGTAGCCGTTGAGGACCGGATCGTCGATGCGGAGGTCGACGGTGGCCGGCGGACCCGGGTCGCCCAGCTCGGCCCGCAGGGCGAGGACGCGGCGGAGGCGGCTCCGGGTGCGCTCGAGCCGGTCGTCGAGGTCGGTGGTCGGATCCTCGTCGGGCCAGGGCTCGACCTCCGCGACCGGATGGGGATCGTCGGCCCGCCAGCCGGTCACCCGCAGGCGCTCGATGCCCACCGCCAGGACGGCGAACCGGCCGTCGGGCGCCCGCTCGGCTCGAGCGATGCGGGCCCTCGTGCCGACGTCGGTGCGCTGGTCGTGGCCACCCACCTCGCTGCCGCGCGAGATCAGCACGACGCCGAAGTCCTCGTCCTCGGCCAGGCACCGCTCCACCAGCACCCGGTAGCGATCCTCGAACACGTGCAGCGGGAGGATCGCGCCGGGCAGCAGGACCGACTGGAGCGGGAACATCGACAGGGTGCCCACCTGGGCAGCGTACGGGGACACCGGCGCCACCAACGGGGCGGTCGGCGCGTCCCGACAGGGGGCGAGGTACTGGGCGAGGACCGTGCCGAGGACCTCCTCGGCGGCGCGCCCCTGGGCCACCGCGCCGTCGCCGTTGGCCACGTAGGCGAAGGTGGCGGTGCCGCCCTCGGGGAGCTCGACGAAGCCGGCCAGCGCGGTCACGTCGCCGAGCGAGCCGGTCTTGGCGTGGAGCCGGCCCTGGGCGGGGCTGCCCCGAAAGCGGCCGGCGAGCGTGCCGGTCTCGCCGGCGGTGGGCAGGAGCGGGCCGAGGGAGCCGTCGAGGCCGCCGGTGGCGTCGAGCACGCCCACGAGGTCCTGGCAGGACACCCGGTTGGTGCGATCGAGGCCCGAGCCGTCGACCACGTCGAGCCCCGGGGTGGCGGCGATCAGGTCCGGGAGGCGCCGTTCGACCTCCGCCGCCCCCGCCGCGGTCGAGCCCCCGCCGCCCGCCGCCCGGCCGAGCTCCTTGAGGAGCAGCTCGGCGATCTGGTTGTCGCTGGTGCGCAGCATCTGGCCGACGATCTCCGACAGCGGCGGGGAGGTCACCGCGGCCAGCTCGGCGGCGCCGGCGGGCGCGACGGCGGCGCCGGGCGCGCCGATCACGACGATGCCCCGGGCCTGCAGGAGGCGGGTGAGGGTGGTGGCGGCATCGACGGCGGGGGCGGCCGACGGGCTGCGGTCGATCGGATCGTCCGGGCCGGTGCCGCCGGTCAGGACGTAGCCGTCGTCCACGTCGAGGGCCGAGAGCGGACCGGCCTGCTCCTGGTCCGCGTAGCGGGCCGGCCAGGTCGGGACGGTGCGCAGGGCGTCGTAGCGGGACTCGTCGCCCACGATCCGTCCGGTCACCCCCTTGATCCCGGCGGCGGCCAGCTGGTCGGCCAGCGCGTCGAACCGGGTCTGGGCCTGGTCGTCGCCGATGCTGCGGACGAGGCGGTAGGCGTCGGTCACCAGCACCGGGTCGCCGCCGCCCACCACCGTCAGGTCCCCGTCCACGATCCCGTCCACCGGCGCCGAGCCCACCACCGACGTCCGGTAGGTGGCGTCGCCGCCGAGCACGTCGAGCGCCACGGTGGCGGTGAAGAGCTTCTCGGTGGACGCCGGGGCGACCGGCGCGTCGCCCCGGTGGTCGTAGGGCGCCTCGCCGTCGATGCGGACCGACAGGCAGGAGTCGGCCGGGCTGACCGCGGCGACGGCGTCGAGCTGGGCGCGGAGGTCGGTGGGGGCGGCGGGCGGGGCCGAGCCGGCGGGAGCGGTCGTCGACGGCGCGGTCGTCGACGGCGCGGTGGGCGCGGCGGCCGGCGACGACGGGTCCTGGGCGGCGGCCGGCGCCGCCAGCATCCCGGCCAGCGCCAGTGCGGTGACCAGGGCCGGCCCGATCCGCCGGCGATCAGTCCAGGCCACGGGCCCGGCGCCAGCGGGCGTGGGCCCAGACGTGGTCCAGGGCGGCCACGGCGCGGTCGGCCGACGGGTAGCAGAGCCGGCCGGTGGCGCGGACGGCGGCGGGGCCGGCGTTGGTGGGGTCGGCCACCGCCAACTCGGTGGCCACCAGGATCGGCTTGCCGGTGGCGTCGGAGATGTCGGCGGCGGCCTGGGCGAAGCGGGCGTCTTGGCGCTCGTGGTAGGCGACGATCCGCTCGAGGCCGTGGTCCGGGAAGAACGGGCCATTGCGCATCAGGCGGGCCTGGTTGGCCTGGATGCCGAGGCCGAGCTGGATCACCGCGTCCACCTCGGGGTGGGTGGCGATCAGCTCCAGGACCTCGGGGATCGTGTCGCGGGTCTCGCCGCCGGCCAGGTCGACCGGGTTGTTGCGGCTCCAGCGGGGCGGGAGCTTCTCGTCGATGGCGGCGAGCAGGTCGGCGGGCAGGTCGGCCAGTTCGAGGCCGCTCCGGGTGATGGCGTCCGCGGTGACCACGCCCCAGCCGCCGGCGGTGGTCATCACCACGACCCGCGGGCCTCGAGGCAGCGGCTGGGTGGCGAAGGTGGCCGCCACCTCGTAGGCCTGCTCGACGGTGGCGGCGCGGGTCACCCCGGCCTGTCGGCAGGCGCCGTCGAACACGCGGTCGTCGGTGGCCAGCGAGCCCGTGTGGCTGGCCGCCGCCCGCTGGCCCCCGCTGGTGGCGCCGCCCTTCACCAGCACGAGCGGCATCCGCTCGGTGACCCGGGCGAGGGGGGCCAGGAACGCCCGGCCGTCGGGCACGCCCTCCACGTAGGCGAGGCCGACGGCGGTCTCGGGGTCGGACGCGTAGAACTCGAGGTAGTCGGCCACGGTGACCGCAGCGGCGTTGCCGGCCGACACCGCCCGGCTGATGCCCACGCCGGTCTGGACCGCGTAGTTCTCGAAGGACGACACGAAGTTGCCCGACTGGCTGGCCACCCCGACCCGCCCCGCCGGCGGGTAGGGCGCCACGATCTGGGCGCAGAGCTTCGACGGCGTGGACACCACGCCCTGGCCGTTCGGGCCGGCGAGCAGGATGCCGAGCTCGTCGCAGAGCGCCACGAGGTCGGCCTGGGCGGCGATGCCCTCCGGTCCGGCCTCGCCGTAGCCGGCCGAGGTCACGAACGCGGCGCGGATCCCCTTGGCCGCCGCCGCCCGCAGCAGGCCGGGGTTGACGGCGGCCGGGGTGCACACGAACACCAGGTCGTAGGCGTCCTCTGGCAGGTCCTCGATGTCGGCGACCGTCTGGATGCCGAGGACCTCGGCCCGTTCCCGGTTGGTGGCCGCCACCGCGCCCTCGTAGCCGCAGGCCAGGAGGTTGTGAAGGCTGACGAACCCGAACTTGCCGGGGTGGCTGGAGGCGCCCGCCACCACGACGCCCTTCGGGTCGAACAGCGCCCGGAAGCGGGCCGGGTCGATCGTCTCGGTGGCGCTCGCCGCGGTCGGAGCGGGTCCGCCAGAGCGGTCGGGGTCGATCTCGACGAGCGCGTCCACCGCCACCGGCCGGCCGTCGACCACGATCAGCGGGTTGAGGTCGGCGCTCACGATCGAGGGGTCGGCCACCGCCGCCTCCGACAGCCCGACCAGCACGGCGGCCAGCGCCTCCCTGTCCACCGCCGGCTCGCCCCGGAACGGCCCGAGCAGCGCCTGGGTGGCCAGCCCGTCGATCATCTCGGCGGCGTCGACCGCCGTGATCGGCACGGGCCGCACCGCCACGTCGGCCAGTGCCTCGGCGAGGATCCCGCCGACGCCGACCACCACGGTCGTGCCGAACTGCGGGTCCGAGGCGAGCCCGGCGATCAGCTCCCGGCTCCCCCGCAGCATCGGCGCCACCAGCAGGCTCACCTCGCCGTCCTCGGCGGTGGCCGCGGCCAGCAGGTCGGCGGCGGCCGCCTCGACCGCCGCGGCATCGGCCAGGTTCAGCCGCACCAGGCCCCGCTCGGTCTTGTGGGCGATGGCGTCGCCGTTGAGCTTCACCACCGCCGGGAACCCCACCTCGGCGGCGGCGAGCGCCGCGTCGGCGGCGGTGGCCACCACCCGCTCGGGGGCGAAGGGCACGCCGAGGCCGGCCAGCTTCGCCTTGGAATCCGCTTCGCTCAGGGTCCGTGCAGCCACGGGCGCCGACGGTAGCGGGCCGCCCCACCCGGGCCCGAGAGGCCCGCTCAGCGCTCGGTCAGGAAGCCGACGACCGCCTCGTTGAAGGCGTCGTTCTTGTCGCCGGCCACCATGTGGCCCGCCCCGGCGACGTCCACGAGCCGTGCCTGGGGGATCAGCTCGAGGAGCTCGGCGGCGCCCTCCTCGGAGAGCAGGTCGCTCATCCGGCCACGGACCACGAGGGTCGGCACGGTGATGTGGCGGGCGGCGTTCGACAGGCGATCGGCCCGCATCAGCGAGGCCCGGGTCTCGTCGGGGTCGCCGAAGCGGCCGGTGACGAAGCGCGGGTCCCAGTGCCACACCCACCGGCCGTCGGGGCGCTGGCGCAGGTTCTTGCGCAGCCCCGAGAGATCCTTGGGGCGGGGACGGTGCGGGTTGTAGGCGGCGATCACGTCGGCCACCTCCTCGAGGCTGGCGAACCCGTCGAGGTTGCCGGTCATGAAGGCCCCGATGCGGGTCACGCCCTCGGGTTCGAGCCGGTGGGCCACGTCGACGAGCACCAGCGACCGGGCGATCGGCTCGGACGACTCACCGATGGCGACCAGCGACGAGATCCCGCCGAGCGACGCGCCCACCAGCGCCGGCGGCCGGTCGAACGACGCGGCGATGGCGGCGACGTCGGCCGCGAACCCGTCGATCGTGTAGTTGCCGTCGGGATCCCACTGGCTCTCGCCATGGCCGCGCAGGTCGACGCTGAGCGCGTGGAACCCTTGGGCGGCCACCGCCGCCAGCGTGGTGCCCCAGGCGTGGCGGGTCTGGCCGCCGCCGTGGAGCAGGACCACCGGGTCGCCGGCCGGGTCGCCGTCCTCGTCGGCGGTGAGCAGCAGGCCGCCCGCCCCCTCGATGGTGATCGTCCGCATCGGCGCCCTCGTCCGTTCAGGGGGCGGTGGGCGACAGCGCCACGTGGAAGAGGTTGCGGATGTGCTGGAGGCGGGCGTCGAGCGCGTCTGCGGCGAGCGGGTCGTCGTCGAGCAGGCCCTCCAGGAACGGGATGTCGCTGAAGTAGCTGAACATCACCGTGTAGCCGGTGATCAGGAGCTGCTCGGTGTCGACCCGACGGAACCGGCCGGCGGCGATCTCCCGATCGAACCAGCCCATCGCCCGCTCGAGGAAGGGACGCAGGGCGGCGCCGAGGTCGATGCCGAGGTTGGCGCCGCCGTCGAGCGCCTCGCGTCGCACGATCCGCACGAACTCGGGGTTCTCCTGGAAGAACCGGAAGCCGGTGGTGATCACCGAGTCCACCTGGGCCCAGCCGTGGAGATCGGGCCCGACCGCGTCGTCCACCCGGGCGCCCCACTCGGCGAGGCTGATCCGGAACACCTCGGCGTAGACCGCCTCCTTCGACGGGAAGTGGTGCAGGAGGCTGGGCCGCCGGATGCCGACCGCCTCGGCGATCTCGTTGAGCGAGGTCCCCCCGTAGCCGTGCTCGGCGAAGCAGCGTCGGGCTTCGACGATGATCGCGTCACGGGTCGAGAGGACCGGTTCGGTGGCGGCCATCGGGTCGAGCCTACGAGCCGACGCCGCCGCCCACCCGACCCGTTCCGCCGCCGCCCCTCCCGCACGGGCCGGCGCCGAACGCCGCGCCGCCGGGCCGGAACCGTGCCCGGTTCGCTCGCACCGACGGACCCGGCGGGGCCAGCCGCCCACCGGCGGGACGGGTCCGCGCCGGGTTCGGGGCGGCCACGGCCGGTCCTGGCGGCGGTCCGGGTAGCGTCGTCGCCCATGTCGATGACGATCGTCGCCGCCGTGTTCATCGAGAACATCGAGCTGCGCCCCGCCCCCGGCCCGTCCACCCGCATCGACCTGACCGGCGTGCACTTCTCGATGGCCGCACCGCAGGCGGCGCCGGTCACCGTCGAACCGCACCTGGTGGTGCTGGTGCACTGCCCGCCCGACGCCAAGGGCGATGGGGCGCTCGAGACCGTCTACTCCCGCGATGGCGAGCAGATCGCCCGCAACGTGCAGCCGCTGGTGGTCGAGCCCGGGAAGTTCGCCTACCGCCTGGTCCGGGCCGAGCTGGAGTTCGCCGACTACGGCACCGTCGAGGCCGCGGTCCGGATCGACCTCGGGCCGGTCACCACGGTGCCGTACACGCTGCTGCCGCCGGCCTGATCCGGGTCGCCCGGTGCGCCCCGTCGGCGTCGTCGCCGCCTCCTCCGAGCATCCCCTGGCCACCCACGCGGTGGGTGAGGTGGTCGGCCAGGTCCTGGAGGAGCTCGGCCCCGAGCCGGACGTGGCCGTGCTGTTCGCCACCGGACCGTTCGCCGGCGCGGTCGAGGACATCGCCGACGCGGTCCGCCGCCTGGTCCGACCGCACGCCCTGGTCGGCACCACCGCGGGTTCGGTCCTCGCCTCGGGCCGGGAGGTCGAGCACCGGGCGGCCCTCACCCTGCTGGCCGCTCGCTGGGATCGTTCGGTGGGGCGCGGGCCGGCCGGCCCGGCGCGTGCGGTGGCCTTCGACGCCCACCGCGAGGGCGACGGCTGGCGGCTGACCGGCACCGACGAGGTCGCCGTGGCGGGGGCGACGCTGGTCCTGCTGGCCGACCCGTTCAGCTTCCCCGTCGAGGGCTTCGTCGACCAGCTCGGCCGGCGCGAGCCACGGCTGCGCGTCGTCGGCGGGATGGCCTCGGCCGCCACCGGCCCCGGCGGCAACCGCCTGGTGGCCGACGATCGCGTGGTCGCCGCCGGCGCGGTCGGGCTCTACCTCCCCCCGGCGATCCCGGCCCGGGTGGTCGTGTCGCAGGGCTGCCGGCCGGTCGGCGAGCCGTTCGTGGTCACCCGCGCCCGCGGCAACCTGGTCGAGGAGATCGGTGGCCGGCCGGCGCTCGACCGGGTGCTCGAGACCGCCGAGGCGGCCTCGCCCGAGGACCGGGCGCTGATGGCGTCGGGCCTCCACGTGGGCCTGGTGGTCGATGAGTCCAAGCTCACCTTCGGCACCGGCGACTTCCTGGTCCGGGGCGTGATCGGCGCCGACCGGACCACCCGCGCCGTCGCCCTCGGCGCCGAGGTGGCGGTGGGCGACACGATCCAGTTCCAGGTCCGCGACGCCGATTCGGCCGACGAGGACCTCCGGGCCACGCTCGCCACCGCGGCGGCCACCGCCCCGGGCGACGACCCACCCCTCGGCGCCGTGGTCTTCACCTGCAACGGCCGCGGCGAGGCGTTCTTCGGCGAGCCCCACCACGACGCCCAGGCGATCGACGCCCACCTCGGCGGTGGCCCCTCGATCGGCATGTCCTGCGCCGGCGAGATCGCCCCGGTCGGCAGCGCCACCCACGTCCACACCTATTCGACCGCCGCCCTCCTCCTCGACCCCTGACGAGCGAACGTTGCGCCGAACCACACCTCACGGTCGGGTTTCGGCGCAACGTTCCGAGAGCGCCGCCGAACCTTGCGCCGAGACCCACCTCAGGGTCGGGTTTCGGCGCAAAGTTCGTCCGGGTCCTCAGGCGGGGGCGGGGCGGACGGCGCCGTTCGGGTCGATGCCGACGTCGTCGGGGCCGAAGGTGCGGGTCCAGGCGGCGAACTCGAGGAGGATGCCGTCGGGGTCCTGGAAGTAGATCGAGCGGACGAAGGTGCCGGGGTGGACCTCCTCGCTCAGGCCCCACTCGGAGTCGTCGTGGTTGGCGATCTCGGTGGTGGGCACGCCGGCGGCGCGGAGGCGGTCGCGGTACTCCTCCATCCGTTCGGGGGCCACGTCGAAGGCGACGTGGTTCATCGAGCCGATGGCGCTGGTGAGCGAGCCCTGGTCGGGCCGGGCGGCCGGGGCGGCGATGCCGGGGGCGGGCTCGGGGGCGTCGGGGAACCAGAAGAAGGCGAGGTGGTCGCCGCCGCCGCAGTCGAAGAAGAAGTGCTGGCCGAGGCCGACCGGGAGGTCGATCGTCTTCACGAGCGGCATGCCGAGGACGCCCTCGTAGAAGGCGACGGTGCGCTGCATGTCCCGGCACACCAGGGCCAGGTGGTTGATGCCCCGGAACTCGAACGGCTGGTCGGTCATCGTGCGCCCCTCCTGCACTGGTCCCGGCGGGCAGTCTGCCCGGCCGCGGCGGTGGGCCGCGGCCGGGCGATCGATCGGTGGTGGCCGCCCCGAGGCCGGCCCGGTCGATCAGGCCGGCGTGGCCGGATCGAGGCTGATCGCCTTCTTCTCCATGAAGGCGTCCACGCCCTCGGGGCCGAGCTCGCGGCCGAGCCCCGAGTGCTTGTAGCCGCCGAACGGGGCGCCGAAGGCCATGCCGAAGTGGTTGACGGTGATCGTGCCGGTGCGCACCTGGCGGGCGATGTCGGCGGCGTGGGCGGCGTCCGCGCTCCAGACCGAGCCGCAGAGGCCGTAGGGCGAGTCGTTGGCGATGGCCACGGCGTTGGCCTCGTCGTCGTAGGGGATGACCGCCAGCACCGGGCCGAAGATCTCCTCCTGGGCGATCGTCATCTTGTTGTCGACGTCGGCGAACACGGTGGGGTCGACGAACCAGCCCTTGTCGAAGTCGGGCCGGCCGCCGCCGGTGGTGATCCGGGCGCCCTCGTTCTTGCCCTGGTCGATGTAGCCGAGGACCCGCTCGCGCTGGCGCTCGGCCACCAGCGGGCCGATCTGGGTGGTGGGGTCGAGCGGGTCGCCCACCTTCAGGGCGGCCACGGCCTCGGTGACCGCGTCGAGCACCTCGTCGTACTTCGAGCGCGAGGCGAGGATGCGGGTCTGGGCCACGCAGGCCTGGCCGTTGTTCATCACCGCGCCGTCGAGGATCTGGGGGACGATGGCGGCCACGTCGGCGTCGTCGAGGACGATCGCGGCGGACTTGCCGCCCAGCTCGAGGGTGACCGGGCGCAGGAGCTTCCCGCACTGCTCGGCGATCTTCATGCCCGCGGCGGTGGAGCCGGTGAAGGTGACCTTGTCGATGTCGGGGTGGGTGACGAGGTACTCGCCGACCTCGCGCCCGGCCGGGAGGACGCTGAGCACGCCCTTGGGCAGGCCGGCCTCCTCGAGGATGTCCTGGAGGACGTACACGTCGAGCGGCGTCTCGGGCGCCGGCTTGAGCACGACCGTGCACCCGGCCACCACCGCCGGGGCGATCTTCATGACCGCCTCGAACAGCGGCACGTTCCAGGGCACGACGGCGGCGACCGCGCCGAGCGGCTCCTTGCGGACGACGACGGGGCCGAACATGCCGGCGCGGGTCTCCTCGACCTCGAAGTTCGCGGCGATGCCGGCGTAGGCGTCGAGGATCATCGACGGGGCCAGCACCTGGCCGAAGATGCCCCAGCCCGCCGGGCTGCCCATCTCGGTGGCGATCAGGTCGGCCAGCTCCTGCATGCGGGCCTGGATGCCCTGGGACGCCTTGGTCAGGATCTCGGCCCGCTCGGTGACCGAGCGGCTCGCCCACTCGCCGGCGTCGAAGGTGGACCGGGCGACGGCGACCGCCTTGTCCACGTCCGCGGTGGTGGCCTCGGGGACGCGCCCGCAGACCTCCTCGGTGAACGGGTTGATCACGTCGATGGTGCCGGTGCCCTCGGGGGCCACCAGCTCGCCGCCGATGTAGAGCCGATCGTGGACGATCACGTGCGAGACCCCCTGGCCTGGATGCGTACGGAAGCACCGAGCGTAGCCACGACCTGACACCCCGTCAGAAACGTGGCGGCGGTCACGCGGCCCGCCGAGAGCCCGGAGTCGGGTCCGGTAGCGTGTCCGGGTCCCCGACCCCGAACGGTGAGCTCTCGATGACCGACGCCACCCTGGAGCAGCGCGCGATCGCCACGATCCGCGGGCTGGCCATGGACCTGCCGCAGAAGGCCAACAGCGGCCACCAGGGCACCGCGATGGCCCTCGCGCCCCTCGCCCACGTCCTGTGGAGCCGGGTCATGAGCTACGACGCGGCCGACCCCGACTGGTTCGACCGGGATCGCTTCGTGCTCTCCGCCGGCCACGCCTCGGTGCTGCTCTACTCGATGCTCCACCTGACCGGGTACGACCTCAGCCTCGACGACCTGAAGGCGTTCCGGCAGTGGGGTTCGCGCACGCCGGGCCACCCCGAGCGGGGCCACACCGCCGGCGTGGAGGTCACCACCGGGCCGCTGGGCCAGGGCGTCGGCAACGCCGTCGGCCTCGCCATGGCCGAACAGCACCTGCGCTGCCTGCTCGGCACCGAGGTCGTCGACCACTTCACCTACGTGATCTGCGGCGACGGCGACCTCTCCGAGGGCGTGAGCCACGAGTCGGCCTCCCTCGCCGGCCACCTCGGGCTCGGCCGCCTGATCGCGTTCTACGACGACAACCACATCACGATCGACGGGCCGACCGAGCTGGCGCTGACCGACAACGCGCCCGAGCGGTTCGCGGCGTACGGCTGGCACGTGCAGGACCTCGGCGAGGCCGGGGAGGACCTCGACGCCATCGAGGCCGCCATCCGGGCCGCGCAGGCGGTGGAGGACCGGCCGTCGCTGATCGTCCTCCGGACCCACATCGCCTACCCCTCGCCCACGCTCACCGACAGCCCGAAGGCCCACGGCAAGGCGTTCTCCGACGCGGACATCGCCGCCACCAAGGAGGTCCTCGGGCTGCCGCCGGAGGAGACCTTCTTCGTGCCCGACGAGGTGGCCGCGTTCTACGCCGAGGCCGGCGGGCGCGGCGCCGACGCCCGGAACGCCTGGCAGGCGCGGCTGGACGGCTTCACCGGCGACCGGGCCGTGCTGGGCGCGGTCCTCGCCGACGAGGGGTTGCCCGGCTGGGCCGACGCCATGCCCACCTTCGAGACCGGCACCGAGATCGCCACCCGGGTGGCCTCGGGCAAGGTGTTCGCCGCCCTCGTCCCCGTCGTGCCCCCCCTACTCGGCGGCGGCGCCGACCTGACCGGCAACACCGGCACCGAGCTGAAGGACGTGGGGGTGCTCTCCCCGGAGGACCGCGGCGGCCGCCAGATCCACTTCGGCGTCCGCGAGCACGGCATGGGCGCCACGATGAACGGCATGGCCGCCCACGGCGGCGTGATCCCCGTCGGCGGCACGTTCTTCGTCTTCAGCGACTACATGCGGCCCGCGGTTCGCCTGGCCGCCCTGTCCGGCCTCCAGGTCATCTACAGCTGGACCCACGATTCGGTGGGCGTCGGCGAGGACGGGCCCACCCACCAGCCGATCGAGCACCTCGCCGCCATGCGGGCGATCCCCGACCTGCGGGTGGTGCGCCCCGCCGATGCCAACGAGACCGTGGTCGCCTGGGCCGACGCCCTCGCCCATCGCGGGCCCACCGCCCTCGTGCTCAGCCGCCAGGACCTCCCGGTCCTCGAGGGCACCGCCGCCAACCCCGGCATCTCCCGGGGCGCCTACGTGCTGGCCGAGCTGGGCACCGCCGCCGACGAGCTGCCCGACCTCGTGCTGGTCGGCACCGGGTCGGAGGTGGCGGTGTGCCTCGAGGCGGCCCGCACCCTGGCCGACGGCGGGCGCGGCGTTCGGGTGGTCTCCCTGCCGTGCTGGGAGGACTTCGACGACCAGGACGAGGGCTACCAGGCCGAGGTGCTGCCGGCCGAGGTCCCCACGCTCGCGGTCGAGGCGGCCACCACCTTCGGCTGGGACCGCTGGGCGGACGACGCGGTGGGCATCGATCGCTTCGGCGCCTCGGCGCCCGGCGCCCAGGTCCTCGACGAACTGGGCATCAACCCGGCCCACGTCGTCGAGCGCGCCCTGGCCCTGCTGGCCGAGATCGACGGACCTCCGGAGGGAGACGACGCATGACCAGGCTCCAAGACCTTCACGCCGCCGGCGGGCAGAGCCCGTGGCTCGACAACCTCCGGCGCGACTGGATCGAGGGCGGCGAGCTCGACGCCTGGATCGGGCGCGGCGTCCGCGGGGTCACCTCCAACCCGTCGATCTTCGAGAAGGCGATGACGGGCCAGGACACCTACGACGCGCAGCTCGGTGACCTGCTGGCCGGCGGCGCCTCGGTCGAAGACGCGTTCTGGGCGATGGCGATCACCGACATCGAGGCCGCCCTCGCCCGCTTCCGGCCGACCTACGACGCCAGCGGCGGCGTCGACGGGTTCGTGTCCCTCGAGGTGGCCCCCGGGCTCGCCCACGACACCGCCGGCACCACCGCGGCCGCCCTCGACCTCCACTCGAGGATCGACGAGCCCAACCTCTACGTGAAGATCCCCGGCACCGCCGAGGGGCTCGCGGCGATCGAGGCGGTCATCGCCGCCGGGCGCAGCGTCAACGTCACCCTCCTGTTCAGCCTGAGCCGGTACGACGCGGTGATCGAGGCCTACCTGGCCGGGCTGGAGGCGTGCGACGGGCCGCTCGACGCGGTGTCGAGCGTGGCGTCGTTCTTCGTCAGCCGGGTGGACAACGAGGTCGACAAGCGCCTGGAGGCCATCGGCACCGAGGCCGCCCTGGCCCTGCGGGGCCGGGCCGCGGTGGCCAACGCCCAGCTCGCCTACGAGCGCTTCGGGGAGCGCTTCTCGGGCGAGCGCTGGGAGGCGCTGGCCGCCCGGGGGGCCAAGGTCCAGCGCCCGCTCTGGGCGTCCACCTCCACCAAGAACCCGGCCTACCCGCCCACGCTCTACGTGGACACGCTGATCGCCCCGGACACGGTCAACACCATGCCCGAGGGCACGCTGGACGCCTTCGAGGAGCAAGGCACCGTCGCCCGCACCGCCGACGCCGATCTCGAAGGCGCCCACCGCACGCTGGCCGACCTGGCGGCGGTCGGCGTCGATCTCGACGACGTGACCGACCAGCTCGAGCGAGAGGGCGTGGCCTCCTTCGCCAAGGCGTTCGACGAGCTGCTCGCCGCGCTCGGGGCCAAGGCCGACCAGCTCCGCGGGGGCGGCTGAGCCGATGGCGATCCCGGGCGAGCTGGTGGTGGTCGACGACGTCCCGGCCGCGTTCGCGGCCAGGGTGATCGACGCCTTCCGGACCCGCCCGCTGGACACGTTCTCGATCGCCCTCTCGGGCGGGGCCACGGCGCGGTCTTGCTACGAGGCGCTGGCCTCTGACGCCGGCAGCCAGATCGACTGGTGGAAGGTCGACGTCTACTGGGGCGACGAGCGCTGCGTCCCTCACGACGACCCCAACTCCAACTACCTCCTGGCCCGCGAGGCCCTGCTCGATCGCGTGGGCGCGGCCAACGCCACCCACCTGATGCGCTGCGCCGAGGGGCCCGACCCCTACCAGCTCCGCCTCGGCGACCTCGGCCGGCTCGACCTCGTGCACCTCGGCCTCGGCCCCGACGGCCACACCGCCTCGCTGTTCCCCGGCTCGGAGGCGCTCGACGCCGACCCCGGCCGGCTGGTCGCCATGAACGACGACCCGAGCGGGCGCAACCCGTTCCGGCGCATGACCCTCACCCTGGCCGGCATCGCGCGAGCCCACCTGGTCGTGGTCACCGTGGCCGGGGCCGAGAAGGCCGCCGCCCTCGCCGCGGTGGCCGCCGACCCCACGCTGCCGGCGGCGCGGATCGCCGCCGATCAGGTGGTCTGGCTGGTCGACCACGCCGCCGCCGCCGAGCTCGGTTGACGCTCGTCACGTCGGCCGGCGCGGTGCATCGCGGCGGTTCGGGCCACCGGTAGCCTGCCGCCCATGCCAGCGCCCGACGGGTCCTCCTGGGACCTGCCCCTGCCCGAGCTGATGGCCCGGGCCCGGGCCATCCGGGACGCCCGCCACGGCACCCGGGTGACCTACTCCCCCAAGGTGTTCATCCCGCTCACGATGCTGTGCCGGGACAAGTGCGGGTACTGCACCTTCGCCCAGCCCCCGGCCCGGCTCGACGCCCCGTACCTCACGCCCGAGCAGGTCCTGCGCCTCGCTCGGCGGGGGGCGGCCCAGGGTTGCCACGAGGCGCTGTTCACCCTCGGCGAGCGCCCCGAGGAGCGCTATCCGGCCGCCGCCGCGTGGCTGGCCGAGCACGGCTACTCGTCCACCGTCGACTACCTGGTCGCCATGGCCGAGCTGGTCGTGGCCGAGACCGGCCTGCTGCCCCACGCCAACGCCGGCGCCCTGTTCGCCGACGAGCTGGCCCGGCTGCGCCCGGTGTCGGCCAGCCAGGGGATGATGCTCGAGTCGCTCCGAGCCGACCTCGATGCCCACCGCGGCAGCCCGGACAAGGTGCCCGCGCGCCGCCTGGCCACGCTCGAGGCCGCCGGGGAGCTGGCCATCCCCTTCACCACCGGCATCCTCGTCGGCTTCGGCGAGGACCGGGCCGACCGCATCGCCGCCCTCGAGGCCATCGCCGCCAGCCACGCCCGCCACGGCCACGTGCAGGAGGTGATCGTCCAGAACTTCCTGCCCAAGCCCGGCACGTCGATGCACCAGGCCGAGCCGTGCCCGACCGACACGTTCCTCGAGGCGATCGCCCTCGCCCGCCTGATCCTGCCGCCGGAGATCCACCTCCAGGCACCGCCCAACCTGTCCGACGACTTCGGCGTCCTGCTCGACGCCGGCATCGACGACTGGGGCGGCGTCTCGCCGGTGACCGCCGATCACGTCAACCCCGAGCGCCCCTGGCCCGACCTCGACCGCCTCCGCGAGGTCACCGAGGGCGCCGGGTTCGAGCTCGCCCCCCGCCTCACGATCTACCCCGAGTACGCCGCCGACCCGGCCCGCTGGCTCGACGAGGCGATGCGCTTCCCCGTGCTCGACCGCTCCGACGCCGAGGGCCTCGGCCGCGACGACCCCGGTGCGGTCTACCCCCAGACCGTCGGCGAGGTCCGCAACGTGGGCGACGGTGCCGAGGTGGTGCTGGTGGGCCGCCGATCGACCCAGTGGTACGTCGGCACCGACGTCGAACCGCCGCCGCTGCTCCCCCACCCGGCCCCCCGGGCCACCGGCGCGGTGCGCGAGGTGCTCGACGGCGTGGAGGCCGGTCAGGTCCCCGGCGAGGACGAGCTGGTCGCCCTGTTCGGGGCACGGGGCCGCGAGGTCGGCGCCGTGGCCGAGCTGGCCGACGAGCTGCGCCACCGGGTGGTCGGCGACGCCGTCACCTGGGTCTCCAACCGCAACATCAACTACACGAACGTCTGCACGTTCAAGTGCCGGTTCTGCGGGTTCTCGAAGGGCCCTCGGTCGCTCAACCTCCGCGGCACGCCGTACCTGCTCACCCTCGACGACATCGCCGGACGGGCCGCGGAGGCCCGGGCCCTCGGCGCCACCGAGGTGTGCCTCCAGGGCGGCATCCACCCCGATTTCGACGGCGACTACTACCTCGACGTCACCCGGGCGGTGAAGGACGCCGCGCCCGACCTCCACGTCCACGGCTTCACCGCGCTCGAGGTCACCGAGGGCGCCCGCCGCCTCGACGAGCCGCTCGACTCCTACCTCGCCCGCCTCCGCGACGCCGGCCTGGCCACCCTGCCGGGCACCGCCGCGGAGATCCTCGACGACGAGGTCCGAGCGATCCTGTGCTCCGACAAGGTCAACACCGAGCAGTGGCTCGACGCCCACCGCACCGCCCACTCGGTCGGCCTGCGCTCGAACGTCACGATCATGTTCGGCTCGATCGAACACCCTCGGTCCTGGGCCCGCCACCTCATCCGCACCCGTGACCTCCAGGCCGAGACCGGCGGGTTCACCGAGTTCGTGCCGCTGCCGTTCGTGCACATGGCGTCGCCGATCTACCTCCAGCACCAGGCCCGCCGCGGCCCCACCTGGCGCGAGGTGGTCCTGATGCACGCCGTCGGCCGCATCGCCTACCACGGCTTCATCGACAACATCCAGGCGTCGTGGGTCAAGCTCGGCGTCGCCGGGGTGCGCCAGCTCCTCCAGGCCGGCGTCAACGACCTCGGCGGCACGCTGATCGACGAGAACATCTCGCGAGCCGCCGGCGCCAGCCACGGCCAGGGGATGGACGAGGCCGGCTTCGAGGCGATCGTCGCCCCCCTCGGCCGCCGCCTCGAACAGCGCACCACCCTCTACGGCGCCGCCCCCCAACCCGCCTGACGCCGAACCGGGGGCCCACGTCACCCCCACGGTGGCACCAGCCTCCAAGTTCCCCGGCGGGACGTGGGAGGCTGACGAGTCCATGAGCGACCCGGTCCCTCCGCTGCCGACCCCGCCGATCGACGATCTGGTCGAGCGCCTCCTCGACGCCGCCCGGATCGACGCCAACCGCGACCAGATCCGCGATCTCCTGGTCACCGCGGTCGGCCTCGGCACCGACCGCACCGATCGGCTCGACCTGAAGATCTCGAGCGCGGCGCTGGCCGAGATGCGCGAGGCCTACCGCCTCTTCGCCCGGTACGTCGACGTCCCCAAGATCACGATCTTCGGCTCCGCTCGCACCCAGGCCACCGATCCGCTCTACGCCCAGACCCACGCGGTGGCCGCGGCGATGGCCGAGCGGGGATGGATGGTCGTGACCGGCGCGGGGCCCGGGATCATGCAGGCGGCGATGGAGGGCGCGGGTGCCGACCGCTCGATCGGGGTCAGCATCCGCCTCCCGTTCGAGAGCCGCGCCAACGACGTCATCCACGGCGACCCGAAGCTCGTCACCATGAAGTACTTCTTCACCCGCAAGCTGATGCTGGTGAAGGAGAGTCGGGCCTTCCTGTCGGTGCCCGGCGGCTTCGGCACCCTCGACGAGACCTTCGAGCTCCTCACCCTCCAGCAGACCGGCAAGGCCGAGCCCACCCCGATCGTCCTGCTCGACGAGCCCGGCGGCACCTATTGGCACGGGTTCCGGCGCTTCGTGGTCGACGAGCTGGTGCGCCTCCACCTGGTCTCCGCCGACGACCTCGATCGGGTGTTGATCACCGACTCGGTCGACGAGGCGGTGGCGGAGATCGAGGGCTTCTTCCGCAACTACGACTCGCTGCGCTGGGTGGGCGACCGCCTGGTGCTGCGCCTCCGGGCCGCGCCCACCGACGAGGAGGTCGACGACCTCAACGCCCGCTTCGCCGACCTCTTGGCCGGCGGACGCATCGAGCGCAGCGGCCCGATCGGCCCGGAGCTCTCGCCGCCGGACAAGGTCGACCTCCCCCGCCTGGTGCTCCGCCTCGACCAGTTCCGCGTCGGCGCCCTGCACCACCTCATCCGGGCCTGCAACGCGCTGGCCAGCGCCCCCGCCAGCGCCGCCACCCCCGACCCCGCCCCCCACCCCGACGCCCGCCGCTGACCCGGGGCCGACTCGAACCTGCACGGGCAGGGCGCCGCCGCGCAGCCGAACCCGTGCACGTTGGCCGCCGACTCGAACCTGCACGGGCTGGGCGTCGCCACGCAGCCGAACCCGTGCAGGTTGGCGTGGGCGGGCTGGCAGACTCGGACGATGGCCGGCGAGTTCCAGGAGATCCGAGGGCGGTTGGAGGCGATCGCCGAGGACCTCGCCGACCTCGCCATCGCGCGGCTGCAGGAGTCGATCGACGCCGGCGGCACGGAGCTCCCGGCCGACGAGAAGCGCCTCACCCGGGCCCGCCGCGCCGTCGAGAAGGCCATCCACCTCCTCGACGAGCCCGACGACCGGGATCAGGACGACCCCTGAGCGCTCGCCGCCGAGGATCGCCGCCGCCGTCGCGGTGACCTCGGGATCAGGCCGGGTCGGGGTCGGCGGGGACCTGCGACGCCAGGTAGCGCTGGTAGGCGACGGGGGCGAGGTACCCCTCGGCGACGAGCGCGCGGGCCCGAGGCTCGTAGTCGCGGGCGTCGGGCGAGGGACACCAGGTCGCCAGGCCGTCGACGTAGCGGTTGAACATGCAGAAGGCGGAGGCGATCAGGACCGTGTCGTGGATCTCGGTGTCGGAGGCGCCGGCGCTCCGGGCCTCGTCCACCGCCTCGGCGGTCACCGAGCGTCCACCCTCGGCGGTCTGTTCGGCGATGCGCAGGAGGGCCCGGAGCTTCGGGGTGATCGGGGCCGTGGCCGGATCGGCCTTGACCGCCTCGACCAGATCCCAGTCGTCGTCGAGCTGGACGGCGGCGAACGCGCTGTGGGTGGCGTCGCAGAACGTGCACGCGTTGCGGTTCGACACCACCGACGCGATCAGCTCGCGCTCGCCGGGGGTGAGGGTGTTGGGCCCCCGGAGGAGCTGTTCCACCAGGGCCAGCAGCGGGAGACCGGTCTCGGGCCGGTACTCGAACAGCGACCGGATGCCGGGGACGCCATCGGGCAGGTCGATGTGGGGCACGAGCAACTCCTCGGTGGACGACGCCCGCACGGCCGTCCGGCGGACCGCCGCACGGTACCCGCCGGCCTCAGGCGGAGAGCGACCCGGCCCGCAGCTCGGCTGCACCGGCCGCGCTCAGGCGACCGGTGTCGCCGGCGCGCCAGTGGCGGCGGCAGAGCAACTCGTAGGTGACGATGCCGGCCGCCGCGGCGGCCTCGCCGTCGGTGTCGCCGACGACGACCACCTCGCCCTCGAACACCACCTCGCCGTCGACCAGGCGGGCGTTCTGGGTGGCGCGGCTGCCGCACCAACACCGGGCCTCGACCTGGAGCTCCTGGCGTTCGTCGGCCACCTCCATCAGCCGGGCGGTGCCCTCGAACATGCGGCCCCGGAAGTCGGTCAGCAGGCCGAAGGCGTACACGTCGGCGCCGAGGTCGTCGACCACCAGGCCGAGCTGGTCGACCTGGGCCGCCGAGTAGAACTGCGCCTCGTCGCACACGAGGTAGTCGAGGACGCCGTTGCGGCGGGCGTAGCCGTCGGCCAGCGCCAGGAGGTCGAGCTTCGGGCCGACGTCGACCGCCTGGGCGGCCACGCCGAGCCGGCTCGATACCTGGGCGCCGCCGCGGTCGTTCTGGGTGCACAACAGGCCCTTGAGGCCGCGGGTGGCCAGGTTGTGGTGGATCTGGAGCGCCATGGTGCTCTTGCCCGAGCCCATGGTCCCGTGGGAGAAGCGCAGCCGGGCCACGGCGGCAAGTTACACCGATGTGGTTCGCCGTGCTGCGGTCAGTCCTCGGCCGGGGCCAGCTCGCTGGGGCCGACGTGGGCGTCGAGCCACTCGCAGACCGGCGCCGCCGCCCGCCAGGTGCCGACGATCCGGTCGCGGGCGCCCGCGGTCGACAGCCACCGGGCCGGGGCGAACGCTCGGCTGACGTGGAGCCCCTTGCGGCGGAGCAGGTCGATGCGGGGGTGATCGGCCGGCCACCCCCGTGGCGCCCGCTTGAGCTGGTCGAAGGTCTCGATGGTGAGGCCCGCCGACGCCACGGCGGCCATCGCGTCGACCAGCGCCCCGCCGGTGGCCTCCTCGCCCACCGCCCGCCGGTACCGGTCGAGCTGGTCGGACTCGAGCCGGTAGTAACCGGCACCGACGTAGAGCCCGGAGGCCCGGAGCGCGACGTAGAAGAACGTGCCGCCCTCCCCCTCGGTGAGCGCGCCGGCCTCGGTCTTGTAGGGCCGCTTGTCCTTGGCGAAGCGCACGTCCCGGTAGGGCCGGAACAGCCGCAGCGGCCCGAACTCGTCCTCGACCTCCTCCGACAGCGCCAGGAACGGCGCCTTCACGTCGTCCTCGTAGGTGGCCCGGTGCTCGGTCCAGTAGGCCTTGGAGTTGTCGACCTCGAGCCCGGCGAAGAACTCGACCGCCGCCGCTGGCCACCCTCGGAACGCCACGGCCGGCACCGTAGCGGCGACGGTCGCCCCCGAGGCGACGGCCGGCCCCGGTCCCTCGCTCCCGGCCGCCGGCGCGCCTCAGTAGAAGTCGACGAGGGTCGGGGGCGAGGCGGCCCCGAGGCCGGCGAGGGTGGCCAGCGCACGACGGTCGGCGGAGCGCACGGCACCGGCGCGCGCGAGGGCGTGGGCGTCGGCGTATCCCGACCACCAGCACGAGAATCCCTGGATCGAGACCTCGACGGTCCCCTCGCCGCCCGGCTCGAGCCGGCCATCGCCGTCCTCGACGGTCAGCCGCCAGCGACCGGCGTTCCACGGCGCGTGTTCGTCGGCGATCGCGAGATCCACCGACCCCCGGACCGTCGGGTTCCATCCCCGGGCGGCCACGGCACCGGGGGCGTCGACCAGGCGCAGCATCCACCGGATCTCCGAACGGACCGCCTCCGGGTCGGCCGCGCCCACCAGGAGCCAGAGCGGGTCCTCGGCCGGGCCGATCATCTCGACGACCGGGGCCTGGGTGCCCGAACTGCCGACGACGCGCCACAGCGCCCGCCGCCGGTCGGGCGAGTCGGCGTGCACCTCGGCCACCACGACCGAGTAGTCGTAGGGCGGACGGGCGGTGCCGTGGCGGTAGAGCGCGTACCCGGCCAGCTCGCCGGGAGCCGCCGGGTCGTCGACGACGTACAGGTACGTGTCGGCCAGGTCCGGGGGGAGGCGAGCGGCGAACGCCTCGGGGGTCCGCAGCATCGAGCCGTCGATCTCGATGGCGAGGCGGGCGTAGCAGCGGTGGACGGCGGCGACATCGTCGGGGGTCCCCCGCCGGATCCCGAGGTCGGACGGCGCCGAGATCGCCGCGAGGTGGGCGGCGGGGACCCGGCGCTGCACGTAGGAACCGGCCACCTCGAAGCCGACCGAGCGATACAGCGCCACCGACGCCGGGAACAGGCCGGCGATCACCTCGCCTCGGTCACGGAGGTCCGCGTAGTGGCCGACCATCACCGCCTTCGCCAGGCCCCGGCCCCGGTGCTCGGCGGCCACCGCCACCGGCGAGTAGCCCGCCAACGGGACCGCCCGCCCACCGAACGCCTGGTGGAACGACCGGATCTGGGCGGCGGCGGCCAGCTCGCCGTGGGCGCCGTCGACCACCAGCGCCCGCTCCGGCACCAGCCGGCCGATCCACCGCTCCCGCCCCCGATCGGGCACGCCGAAGCCCTGCTGGTAGAGGCGCCAGAGGGCCTCCCGGTCGTCCTCGGTCCCCCAGCGCAGGCGGTCGTCCACGGCCGGCGACGGTAGCGGGGACCGTCGACGCGCTGTGCTGGACTTCCCGGGTGACGCGCCGAACCGCGACCGCCCTCGTGGTCGCCGTGCCCTTCCTCCTGGTGGCCGGCTCGGTCCTCAGCCGCGCCTCGCTGGACACGGGCCTGTCCCCCCTCGTCGGCGGCCTGGCCGAGATGGTCGGCGGCCTCGCGCTCGTCGTCGCCATCACCGTTCTCACCGGAGGTCGGACCGGTCGACGACCGGTCCTTCCGCAAGGACCGGTCGATCAGGGGCGTGTCGGCTGGACGGTCGGCTGGACCGGGGTGCTGCTGCCCGGCGCGTCGTTCTTCGCCGGGCTGATCTTCCTGCGCGACACCTCGGTGGGCGTCAGCGCCACCGCGATGGGCGTCCAGCCGCTCGCCGTGTTCCTCCTGCTGGTCGGGCTCGGCCGCGCCGTGCCCCGGCGCCCCCACCCCGCCCTGATCGTGCTGAGCGCCGCCGCGTCCACCGCCGTGGGCGCCAGCCTGCTCACCTCCGGCGACGACGCCATCCGCGTCGGCGGCCTCGTGGCCGGCGGCGTGCAGGTGCTGGCCAACGCCGCCTTCCTGGTGGCCGACGAGGGCGCCCACGTCGACCTGCCCGAGGCGCTCCTGGCCCGACGCCAGCTCACCTGGGCGCTCGGCTTCGGGACGGTGGTGGTGGCGGTCGCCGCCGCCGTGGGCGCCGTCCCTGCTCGGGAGGTCAACGGCGCCGGGATCGCCTGGTCGGTGGTCGCCGGCGCCCTGTCGGCCGGGCTGCCGATCCTGCTCCTGTCCCGCCTGCTGCGGATCGTGCCGTCGTCGCTCCTCGGTGCGGGCCTCGGCCTGGTCCCGGCCGCCGCCCTCCTGGCCGGCTGGACGATCTTCGGCGAGTCGGTCCCCGGCCCGTCCCTCGCCCTCGCCGCGCTGGCCACCGTCGTCCTCGTCGCCGTCGGCGCCGCCCACGACGACCCTCCCACCGCCGCTCCCGCCCCGACGAACTCGGCACCGAAGTAGGCCAGCGGCGGTTCGGTTCCGTGCCCGGTTCCGGCCCACCCCCGAACCCGGCACCGAAGCACGCCACCGGCGACGCCCATCGGTGCCGGGTCGAGCAGGGGGTCGGGGCGGCGGGCCGGCGACGGTGGCCGCGCCGCTAGCGTTCGCCGCCGTGCCCCGGCCCGACGACCTCCACGAGTGGGTGTCCTTCGAGGACCCCGAGGAGGACCGGACCTGGCTCTTCGACGTCACCTTCCTCACCTCGAACTGGAGCTGCGTGTTCGGGCGGGGCTGCAAGGGCGTCCTCACCGAGGACTTCGCCGAGGCGGTGCAGGGCTGCTGTTCCTACGGCGCGCACTTCACCGGGCCCGACGACATCGCCCACACCGAGGCGATGGCCGAGCGCCTCACCCCGAGCCAGTGGCAGTTCCACGACACCGGTCGGGCCGACGGCGTCCTCCAGACCGACCACGAGGGGACCACGACCACCCGCCTGGTGGACGACGCCTGCATCTTCCTCAACCGCCCCGGCTTCGAGGAGGCCGGCGGCGACGGCCTGGGCTGCGCCTTCCACCACGCCGCCGTGGCCAACGGCCAGCGCCACCTCGACTGGATGCCCGAGGTGTGCTGGCAGCTCCCGCTCCGCCGCATCGACGAGACCGACGACAACGGCCACGTCACCTCCACCGTCCGCGAATGGAAGCGCCGCGACTGGGGCGAGGGCGGCCTCGACTTCCACTGGTGGTGCACCGACGACCCCCTCGGCTTCGGTGGCCACCGTCCGGTGTACGAGGAGCTGGCCGACGAGCTCCGCGAGCTCGTCGGCCACGAGCCCTACCGCCTCATCGTCAAGCACCTCCGCCAGCGCACCAAGCGCCACGGCACCGAGGTCCACCTCCCCCACCCCAAGGCCCGCCGGCCCTGAGCCGGAACCGGACTGGGGTCGGTCCTCAGCGCTTGAGGCGGCGGCGGTCGGATTCCTTGAGGATCCGCTTGCGGATCCGGATGTTGCTGGGGGTGACCTCGACCAGCTCGTCGGCGGCGATGAACTCGATGGCCGACTCGAGCGTGTGGATCTTCGGGGGGACGAGCTTGATCGCCTCGTCGGCCGAGTGGGTGCGGATGTTCGTCTTCTGCTTCTCGCGGACGACGTTGATCATCATGTCGTCGGGGCGGCTGTTCTCGCCGACGATCATCCCCTCGTAGACCTGCTCGCCGGGGCCGATGAACAGCACGCCGCGGGACTGGAGGTTGTCGAGGGCGTAGCCGGTGGTGACCCCGGTGCGGTCGGCCATCATCGCCCCGCCCTGGCGGTGCGGCAGGTCTCCGACCCACGGCGTCCAGCCGGCGTGGTGGGTGTGGAGCAGGGCGGTGCCGCGGCTGGCGGTGAGCAGCATCCCCCGGAAGCCGATCAGGCCGCGAGCCGGCGCCTCGAAGGTGATGACGGTGCGGCCGGGGTCGCCGGGGCGGAGGTCGGTGACCCGACCCTTGCGGGGGGCGAGGGCCTGGGTGACGGTGCCGACGTGCTCGTCGGGCACGTCGCACACACCCCGTTCGAGCGGCTCGTTGCGCTTGCCGTCGATCTCCTTCTCGACCACCTCGGGCCGGCTGGCCTGGAGCTCGTAGCCCTCCCGCCGCATCGTCTCGATGAGGACCGCCAGCTGGAGCTCGCCTCGTCCGGCCACCTCGAGCACGTCGGGCGAGTCGGTGTCCTCGAGGCGGATCGACACGTTGCCGAGCACCTCGCGCTCGAGCCGCTCGCGCAGGTGGCGGGAGGTCAGGTACCTGCCCTCCTTGCCGGCCAGCGGCGAGGTGTTGACGCCGAAGGTCATGCGCAGCACCGGCTCGTCGACGCTGAGGCGGGGCAGCGGCTCCGGGTTGGTCGGGTCGGCGAGGGTGTCGCCGATCTCCACCTCGGGGAAGCCGGCCAGCACGAAGAGGTCGCCGGCCACGATCTCGTCCACCTCGTCGCGCCCGATGCCGGTGAAGCCCATCAGGTTGGTGAGGCGGCGCTCGACCGGCTTGCCGCCCTCGAGCACCTCCTCGTCGAGCAGTGCCACCCGGTCGCCCTTGCGGAGCGTGCCCCGCTTGACCCGGCCGATCGCCAGGCGGCCGAGGTAGTCGGACGCGTCGAGGTTGGTCACGATGGCCTGGAGCGGACCGTCCGCGTCCACCGACGGGGCCGGCACGTGGTCGACGATGGCCTGGAGCAGCGGGGTCAGGTCGTCGCCCTCGGCGGGCATCCCGATGCCGACGATGGCCCGCGAGTCCCGGGCGATGGCGGAGATGATCGGGAACTCGATGTCCTCGTCGGAGGCGCCGAGATCCATGAACAGCTCGTAGACCTCGTCGAGCACCTCTTCGGGCCGGGCGTCCTGGCGGTCCACCTTGTTGAGCACGAGGATCGCCGGCAGTCCCGCGGCCAGGGCCTTGGACAGCACGTAGCGGGTCTGGGGCAGCGGGCCTTCGGCGGCGTCGACGAGCAGGACCACGCCGTCGACCAGTTCGAGCGACCGCTCCACCTCGCCACCGAAGTCGGCGTGGCCGGGGGTGTCGACCAGATTGATCTTCACGTCGCCCCACCGCACCGACGCCGCCTTGGCCAGGATCGTGATGCCCCGCTCGCGTTCCTGGTCGTTGGAGTCCATCACCCGCTCGACCACGGCCTGGTGCGCGCTGAACACACCGGTGCTGTGGAGCAGGGCGTCGACCAGGGTGGTCTTGCCGTGGTCGACGTGCGCGACGAGGGCGACGTTGCGGAGCTCGATGGCGGACACGATGGGCCTTCCGGGGCAGGTGGGAAACCCGCCGGTCAGGACCTTCGGGCGACGTTCAGGGGGCGGCCGGGGGCATCAGCCCCAGGCGTCGGACTCCTTGGCCTGGAGCGCCGCCTCCGACTGGCACCACGACGCGTGATCGTGGCCCGGCCCGGCATCGCACTCGGGGCACGACTGCTCGTCCGCGCGGTCGATGAGGTCGTTGAAGCTCGGCTCCGACGAGCGCTTCAGCGCCCTGGCCTCTTCGAATCGGCGATGACGACCCTTTTTCACGGGCCACGCTCCCGAACAGCAGGTGAATCCGGAGGACGAGTGTAGCGCCCGACCAGGGGGTCTCCGCACGTCGGCGGCTTCTAGGGTGCCCGACCATGACCGAACCGTGGTGGAAGTCCGCCGTCGTCTACCAGATCTATCCGCGGAGCTTCGACGACACCGACGGCGACGGGATCGGCGATCTCCAGGGGATCCGGCGGCGGCTCGACCACCTGGTGTGGCTCGGCGTGGACGCCATCTGGTTGTCGCCGTTCTACCCGTCGCCGATGGAGGACTTCGGCTACGACGTGAGCGACTACTGCGACGTCGACCCGATCTTCGGCACCCTCGCCGACTTCGACGCCCTGGTGGCTGACGCCCACGAGCGCGGCCTCAAGGTCATCGTCGACTGGGTGCCCAACCACAGCTCGGACCGCCACCCGTGGTTCCAGGAGGCTCGGTCGAGTCGGACGAACCCCAAGCGCGACTGGTACGTCTGGCGCGAGCCGACGCCCGACGGTGCCCCGCCCAACAACTGGGTCGGCACGTTCGTGGAGGAGGCGCCGGCCTGGACCCTCGACCCGGCCACCGACCAGTGGTACCTCCACCTGTTCCTCCCCGAGCAGCCCGACCTCAACTGGCGGAACCCCGAGGTGGTGGCGGCGATGCACGACGTCCTGCGCTTCTGGCTCGACCGCGGCGTCGACGGCTTCCGCATGGACGTGCTCCACGCCATCGGCACGCACCCCGACCTGGTCGACGACGCCCCCGAGCTGCTGCCGATCCCCCACTCGGCCCTCAACCACCACGAGAGCACCTACGAGCTGGTGCGGGGCCTGCGCTCGGTGCTCGAGGAGTACCCCGGCGACCGCATGATGGTGGGCGAGGTGTTCCTGCTCGACACCGCCATGGTCGCCACCTACTACGACGGCGGCCGGGGCCTGCACCTCTCGTTCAACTTCCCGCCCCTGTTCGCCCCGTGGGATGCCGGCGTCTGGCGGGCCCAGGTGGAGGCGGTGGCGCGGGAGATCGAGCCCCAGGGATGGCCGAGCTGGGTGCTCTCCAACCACGACCAGAAGCGGCACCGCACCCGCTACGGCAGCGAGGCCCGAGCCCGGGCCGCCGCCGTGCTCCTCCTCGGCCTGAAGGGCACGCCGTTCCTCTACGCCGGCGAGGAGCTCGGGTTGGAGGACGCGGTCGTCCCCGCCGATCGGGTGGTCGACCCGGGCGGGCGAGACGGCTGCCGGGCGCCGATCCCCTGGGACGCTCCTCCCACCCACGGCTGGGCCACCGCCGACGCGTGGCTCCCGTGGCCGCCGGAGGCCGACACCCGCAACGCCGAGGCGCTCCGGGCCGACGAGGGGTCGATCCTCCACCTGTACCGCCGCCTGCTGGCCGAGCGCCGGGGGTCGGAGGCGCTGCGGGTGGGCGACCAGGAGCTGCTCACCGCTCCCGAGGGCGTCCTGGCCTGGGATCGCGAGGCGGGCGACGACCGGCGCCGCCTCCTCGTCAACTTCACCGATGCCGCGGTGGACGTCGAGGCGCTGACGCGCGGCTGGCTGGTGGCGGTCAGCACCGACGGCGCCGACGAGGGCGGCCCCGCCCCCACCGCCCTTGCTGGGGACCGGGCCGTGGTCCTCCATCCGGCCTGACGATCAGGCGGGGCGAGCGCGGTCTTCGAGGACGAGGTTGCCCTTGCCGTCGAAGGCGAGGGCGGCTTCGCCCTCCACCAGGCGGCGGATGCGCTCGCCCACGAGGTCGCCGCGCCAGCCGTGGGTGAGGCGTGACGCCGGGTCGTGGGCGAGGAGCGACTCGATGTCGGCGCGGGTGGCGACGAGCGAGGTCTCGATCTCGAGGTCCCGGGCCAGCTGGCCGACCCAGGCCGACACCAGCGACACCGCCGGGCGGAGCTTGCGGTCGAGCTCGTGGGTGGGGCCGGCGTATTTGGGCGCCTCCCGCTCACGTCCCTCGGCCACCGCGGCCAGGATCGCCTCGCCGTGACGGCCCTTGGCGTGGCGCTCGTCGACCCCGCGGATCTTGCCGAGCTCGGCCACCGTCTTCGGACGGCGCTGGGCGACGCCCACGATGGCAAGGTCGGAGAGGATGAACCGGACGGGCTGGTCGAGCTCGGCGGCGCGCCGCTCACGCCACGCCGCCACCGATCGCGCCACCGACGCCGCCTCGCCCCGCAGCGCCTTCGCCTCCTTGATCCGCAGCCACGCCTCCTCGGGCTCGCGGATGACGAGCCCCCGGGCCCGGAGCGCCTCGCACTCGTCGAGCGCCCACTGGAGCCGGCCCCGGGAGGTGAGCTGCTCGGTGAGCTGGTCGTGCAGGCCGAGCAGGAACTCGACGTCGGACGCCGCGTACGTGCACTGGTCGGCGCCGAGGGGCCGGCGCAGCCAGTCGGTCAGGCGGTCGCCCTTGGGCAGGTGCACGCCGTAGAACCGCTCGACCAGCGCGCTGAGCGCCGGCAGCGAGTGACCGACGAACCCGGCGGCGAGCTGGGTGTCGAACAGGTCTCGCGGCACCACGCCGCAGGCCCGCAGCAGCACCTCGAGGTCCTGGCTGGCGGCGTGCATGACGACGGTGGCGGGACCTTCGAGCGCGGCGGCGAACGGGGCGAGGTCGACCGCCAGCGGGTCGACCAGGGCCCGCTCGCCGTCGCCCCACGACAGCTGCACGAGGGCGAGCTGCGGGTAGTAAGTGCGCTCGCGGTGGAACTCGGTGTCGACCCCGAAGGCCGGCACGGTCAGGAGCTGGTCGACGATCTCGGCGAACGCGGGTGCCTCGTCGACCCAGCGGGCCGGGGGCAGGTCGGGCCGTGGCGCGGCGGCGCGGGCCACCTCAGGAACCGGCTTCGTCGCCCAGCACCACCCGGTGGCCGGCGTCCACCCAGGCCATGGTCCCCCCGGCGATGTTCACGGCGTCGATGCCCTGGGTGCGGAGGAACTCTGCCGCCTTGCGGGACCGGCCGCCGGCCTTGCAGATCACCAGCACCTCGCCCTCGGCGGGGATCTCGCCGACGCGGTCGACGACGGTGCCCAGCGGGATCAGCGGCGCCCCGGGCACGTGGCCCTCGACGTACTCGTCGGGTTCCCGCACGTCGATGACGGGCGTGCCGGCGGCGTGACGGCGGACCGCCTCGGCGATGTCGATCTCGGGGACGTCCACGGTTGGCTCCAGGCGCTCGGGTGCCCGGGCAGTGTACGGGCCGGCCTCGTCAGCCCGAGGACGGCGCCGGCAGGTCCTCCGGTCGGTCGACGTCGCGCAGGGCGGCGGCGGCCACCTCCACCTCGACCACCCCGACGCCGGCCGCCTCGGCCAGAACGAACGCGGCCTCGAGTCGCCGCTCCCCCGCGACGACGGCCCGATCGATCGTGGCGGCCAGCTCGACCGGCCACGCCGAGGGCAACGGCTGGCGGCGCCCGTCCACCGCCGCCGGCCGGACGACCACCGGGGCCGGTCCGTCGCAGCCGGCGGCCAGGAGGCTCCCGACCGTCGCGCCGTCGAGCCACGGCTGGTCGCACGGCGCCACCACCACGACGTCGGCCCCGACGTCGGACCCGTGGGCGAGCGCCGTGGCCAACCCCCCGAGCGGCCCGATCCCCGGATGGCGGTCCGCCACCAGGTCGAGCCCGAGCAGCGGCCCCCACCCCGGCTGACCGCCGACCAGCACCACCGATGCCGCCCCCCCGGCAAGGAGCGCATCGGCCACCCGCCGCCCCATCGGCACCCCATCGACCGGAACGACCGCCTTGTCCCGCCCCATCCGCCGACTCCCCCCACCCCCCAACACCACCCCGACCACACCCGACTCACCCATGGGACGGCTCATGGTTCAGGCGGGGGTGCCGGGGCGCACCGGAACGAGCGACGAGACGCACAAGACGCACAAGACGCATCGGTTGGGCGGGGGCGCCGGGGGCGCAGCGCCCCGCCCGGGGGGTGTGGGGGGCAGAGCCTGCGGAGCCCCCCACCGAGGGACGATCCGGCTTGCCGGTCGTCCCTCCGGAGACGGGCGGCGCAGCCGTTCGACAAACTCGAGGAACGGAGTGAGCGCAGCGAACGAGTGACGAGAACCGTCACACCACCCCGCCGTAGGTGGCGTCCTTGCCGGAGCCGGCCCGGCCGGCGGCGGCGGCGTCGCCGAGGTCGGCGAGGAAGCGGTCGACGATGCGGGCGTGGTACGGCGAGACCATCAGGTGGAGACCGCCCTGCTGGCGATCGAGGTTCCAGCCCCGCTCGTCCATCACGTCGCCCACGCCGCCGATGTCGGGGCCGCCCTCGTCGGCGCCGAACTCGAACAGCGAGAGGTCGGGCGGGTGGGTGACCCGGAGGCCGTCGATGGCGCCGATGCCGTCGCGCAGCCGCCGGGCGGTGTCCCGCACGACCTCGGCCAGGCGACGGTACCCGTCTTCGCCGAGGTGGTTGATCGCCGCCCAGGCACCGGCGATGGGTGCGGCCGAGCGGGTGCCCGCGGTGGTGCCGGATGCGTAGAGCCCGCCGGGCCAGTCGTCGTACCAGAAGAACTGGCGCTGGAGCAGGTCTCGGGACCGGTAGAGCACCACGGACGCGCCCTTGAACGCGTACCCGTACTTGTGGACGTCGGCGGAGATCGAGGTCACGCCCGGCACCCGGAAGTCCCACGGCGGCACCGGCTCGCCGAGCCGCTCCCACCAGGGCAGCAGCCATCCGCCGAGGCAGGCGTCGGTGTGGAACAGGATCCCGCGGCCCGACGCGAGGGCGGCCAGCTCGGCGATCGGGTCGATCACGCCGTACGGGTAGCACGGGGCGGAGCCGACGACGAGGCCCGTGCGCTCGGTGAGCGCGTCCTCGGTGGCGGCCACGTCGGCGCGTCCGTCGTCACCGACCGGCACCAGGACCAGCTCGACGTCGAGGTACTTGCAGGCCTTGGCGAAGGCCGGGTGGGCGGTGGCCGGAGCCACCACCTGGGGCTCGGCGATGCCGCGCTCGGACCGGGCCTGGTCCCGCGCCACCTGGACGGCCAGGAAGATGCTCTCGGTGCCGCCCGAGCTCATGGCGCCGGCGTCGGCGGAGGTGCCGAGGAGGTCGGCGGCCATGGCGATCACGTCGAGCTCCATCTGGAGGACGCTCGGGTACTTGAACGGGTTGAGGGCGTTGTCGTGGAGGTAGCGCACGCCCACCGCCTCGAGCAGCTCCTCGTGCTCGTGGTCGTCCACGTTGTAGACGAGGCTGAACGCCCGCCCACCCCGCCAGTCGATGTCCTCGGCGTGGCGTTGCTCGACGGTGGCGAGGATCTCGGCGGCGGGACGCCCCTTCTCGGGGATGCGTGCGGTGCGGTCGGCCATGGCGGGAACCTAGGCGCGGGGCCGCCGGCCCGCCGCCGGTGGCCGGTCGCCTGCGGAGGGCCGCTCGCTCGGGGTCGAGCCATCCGCTCCCCGACGGCCCGACCGGTGGGAGGTCGACGGTTCCGTGCCATCTCCTGTTGTTTCCGTCCCCACCGCCATCTACGGTTGCGGGATGTCCCGCTGCCACGTGCTCCTCGAACAGGGCGTCGCCTACGACCTCCTCGAGGCGCTCGAACTGGCGGCCCGCACCCTGCCCGACGTCGAGCCCCTCACCCTGTTGGCGCTCGACGCCCAGCGGGGCGCCGAACGCCTGTCGGCCCGGATGTTCCCCGACCTGCCGGAGGGATCGTGACCGTCGAACAGCGCCGCTACCGCCGTCTCCGCTGGCCGGTCGAGCGCCGCGGGCTGCACCTGCCCGATGCGGCGGTGATGCTCGGGATCCGGACCCGCGAGCTGCTGGAGCTGGTGGAGGACGGGGTGATCGCCATCTGGATCGACGAGGTGGAGCGAGGCAACCGGGTCGATGCCGAGGAGGTCGAGGCGCTGGCCCGGGCCCGTGGCCTCGATCCCGACGATCCGCCCGCCGGTCCCGACTGGTACCGACCTCGACCGGCCTGAGGGCGCCACCCGCCCGCTGCAGGCCCGCTCGTCTCAGGCGTCGACCGCCTGCCCGCACCCATCACCGCACTCGTGCCGACAGGCCGGCGCGTTCGCCGGGCCGACCGTGGTCACCGCGGCGGTGTGCAACAGTCGGCCGCCGTGACCGACATCCCCCTGCACGACCTCCTCGGCCTCGAGATGGACGTGCCGCCGCCCGGATCCACCGTGGCGGAGGTCCACCTGCCGGTGCGGCCGGAGGCGATGGGCCTCAACGGCCTCCACGGCGGGGCCATCGCCACCCTGGTCGACCTGGCCTGTGGTCTGTGCGCGGCGGTGGCCACCGGCTTCGACCCGGAGACCGAGTCCCTGGTCACCGCGGATCTCCACGTCCGCTACCTCGGCCGCCCTCGCACCGATCGGGTCACCGCCCGAGCCGAGATCGTCCGCCTCGGCACCCAGCTCATCGTCTTGGACTGCACCGTCACCGACACCGGCGGCCACCTCGTCGCCACCGCCGACTTCTCGATGATGCGCGTCCCCCGCCGCCGCCCCCTCGACGTCACCACGCCCCCCGACGCCTGACCCGCCGCCCCCGCTCGACCAACTTTGCGCGCAAACACACCTGGGTGTCGGGTTTCGGCGCAAAGTTTGCGCCCGGCGCGGCGGCTAGAGCTGTTCGAAGTTGCGGCGGAGCTCCCAGTCGGTGACCGCTCGGTTGAACGCCGCCCACTCCTGCTCGGCGCTGTTGAGGAGGTGCTGGTGGACCTCGTCGCCGAAGGCCCACTTGGCCACCTCGGAGGTGCGGAAGAGCTCGATGGCCTCGACGAGCGTGGATGGGATGCGCTCGACGTCGGGGTCGGCGTAGGCGTTGCCGACGAACGGGTCGCCGGGCTCCAGCTGGTGCTCGATGCCCCAGAGGCCGGCGGCGATCACGCCGGCGAAGGCGTGGTAGCTGTTCACGTCGGCGCCGGGGATGCGGGACTCCACCCGGTAGCCCTCCCCGTGGCCGACGCAGCGGAGCCCGCACGTGCGGTTGTCGAGCCCCCACGCGATCGCGGTGGGCGCCCACGAGTCGGGCTGGAAGCGCTTGTAGGAGTTGACCGTCGGGGCGAACAGCAGGGTGAGCTCGCGGGAGGCGTGGACCAGGCCGCCGAGCCAGTGGCGGAACACGTCGGAGAGGTGGTGGTCAGACTTCTGGTCCCACATCAGGCTCTTGCGCCCGCGCTTGTCCCAGACGCTCGAGTGCACGTGGCACGACGAGCCCACCTCGTCCATGGCGTACTTGGCCATGAAGGTGAGCGAGCGGCCGTGGCGATCGGCGATCTCCTTGGCCGCGTTCTTGTAGATGGTGTTGCGGTCGGCCATCTCCACCGCGTCGGCGTAGACGAGGTTGATCTCGTGCTGGCCCTTGCCGGCCTCGCCCTTGGAGAACTCCACCGGGACGCCCGCCGCGTTGAGGCCGTTGCGGATCTCGCGGATTAGGTACTCGTCCCGGCTGGTCTGGAGGATGTGGTAGTCCTCGACCACGTCGGAGTGCGGGACCAGCCCGTGGTAGCGCTTCTCGGCGGCCTCGGCGTAGGAGTCCTTGAACAGGAAGAACTCCAGCTCGGCGCCGATCTTGATCGTGTAGCCCTTCTCGGCGGCTCGCTCGACCTGGCGCCCGAGGATCCGGCGGGGCGACACCTCGATCGGCCCACGCCCGCCCTCCTCCACGAGGTCGCAGAGCACGAGCGCCGTCTTCTCCAGCCAGGGCACGAGCCGCAGCGTGGACAGGTCGGGCACCCCGGAGAAGTCGCCGTAGCCCTCCTCCCAGTTGAACGCGTAGCCCGGCAGCGGGTTCATCTCGACGTCGACGGCGAGCAGGTAGTTGCACGCCTCGATCGACCCCTCGGCCACCACGTCGAGGAAGTACCGCCCCACCACCCGCTTGCCGACGAGCCGGCCCTGGTTGTCCGCGAAGGCGACGAGCACGGTGTCGATCGACCCGTCCCCCACCATCGTCTTCAGCTGGTCGAGCGTCAGCACAGCGCGATCCACGAGTCATCCCTTCCAAGAGGTCGCCCGATCGTACGGCGGGATGGCCCCACCCCTAGACGACGCCAGGGGGTTCTAGCGGGCGGAGCCCGCACGGGGGGCGTGGGGGGCGGGAGCTTGCGGAGCCCCCCACCGAGGGACGATCCGGCTTGCCGGTCGTCCCTCCGAAGGTGGGCGGCGCAGCCGGTCGACCAACTCGAGGAAGGGATCGGAGCGAAGCGACGATCCCTGACGAGACCTACTCCGGCGTCGTGTAGGCCGCGGTGATGCCGCCGTCGATCAGCAGGGACTGGCCGGTCATGTAGCTCGACTCGTCGCTGGCCAGGAAGAGGGCGCCGTTGACCATCTCCTCGGCTTCGCCGAAGCGGCCCATCGGGATGTGGACGAGGCGGCGGTTGCGCTTCTCGTCGTCGGAGAGGTACTTGGCCAGCAGCGGGGTGAGGACGGGGCCGGGGCAGAGGGCGTTGGCCCGGATGCCGCGGCGGGCGTAGATGACCGCGATCTCGCGGGTCATCGAGAGGACCGCGCCCTTGGAGGTGGTGTAGGCGAGCTGGGGGGTGGCGGCGCCGAGGTGGGCGACGAAGGAGGCGACGTTGATGATCGATCCGTTGCCGCTCTCGAGCAGGGTGGGCAGCGCCGCCTTGCAGCACAGCCAAAGCCCCTTGACGTTGACGTCCATCGTGAGCTCCCACGTCTCCTCGGGCGTGGAGGTCACGTCGTCGTCGTCGGCCAGGCTGACGCCGGCGTTGTTGTAGAGCACGTGGAGGCCACCGAAGGCCGCCACGGTGGCCTCGACGGCGGCGGACACCGCATCGAAGCTGCGGACGTCGGCGGCCACGCTGATCGCCTCGCCCCCGGCGGCCGCCACCGCCTCGACCACCTCGGGGTGCTCCTCGACGTCGACCACCGCGACCTTGGCGCCCTCGGCGGCGAACCGCTCGGCGGCCACCCGGCCCATCCCGCCGCCGGCGCCGGTGATCAGCGCGACCTTGCCGTCCAAGCGGCCCATGTGCTCCTCCTCAGGGGGTGGGGCCCGATCGGGCCTCCTCGCGGTCGCCCGTATGATGCCCGTTCCGGCCGGGACCCCCGGCCACCTGCACCGGGATCGCCCGGCGCCACCCCGGGAGGACGTCTTGGCCGAGCAGTTGATCATCGCCGGAGCGCGTCGGGACGCGGCCGACGGCGCCACGTTCACGGTGATCGAGCCGGCCACCGGCGCGCCGCTGGCCGAGGTGGCCAAGGCCGGTCCGGCCGACGTGGACGCCGCCCTCGCCGCCGCCACCGCCGCCTTCGCCGACGGCCGGGGCGTGTGGGCCCGCACCAGCGCCACCCTGCGCGGCCGGGTGCTCCAGAAGGTGGCCGAGCTGCTGCGCGAGCGGGAGGACCTGTTCGCCACCACCGAGGCCCGAGGCGCCGGCCACCCGATCGGCGACGCCCGGTGGGAGGTGGGCGCGGCGGCGGGGACCTTCGAGTACTACGCCGGTGCCGCCAACAAGCACCTCGGCTCGGTGGTGCCGGTGCAGGACGCCGGGCTCGACCTCGTGCTCCGCGAGCCGGTCGGGCCCGTCGCCCTGATCGTGCCGTGGAACTTCCCGTTGCTGATCGCCTGCTGGAAGCTCGCCCCCGCGCTGGCATGCGGCAACCCGGTCATCCTCAAGCCGGCTTCGCTCACCCCGCTGACCGCCCTGCTCCTCGGCGATCTGCTGGTCGACGCCGGCGTGCCCGCCGACCAGGTGACCGTGCTCCCCGGCCCCGGCGGGGTGATCGGCGATGCCCTGGTGGCCGATCCCCGCACCGCCAAGATCTCCTTCACCGGCGAGACCACCACCGGCGCCTCGATCCTCAAGGCCTCGGCCGACCACATCGCCCGGGTGTCGCTGGAGCTGGGCGGCAAGTCGGCGGCCATCGTCTTCGCCGACGCCAACGTCCAGAAGGCGGCGGCCGACGCCCCGCTGTCGGTGTTCGGCAACGCCGGCCAGGACTGCTGCGCCCGGGCCCGGATCCTCGTCCAGCGCTCGGCCTACGACGAGTTCGTCGAGGCGTTCGACACCGCCACCCGAGCCCTGAAGGTGGGCGACCCGCTCGATGCGGCCACCGAGATGGGCCCGATGATCTCGGCCGGCCAGCGCCAGACCTCGCTCGACTACCTCGGCATCGGTACCGCCGAGGGGGCCCGCCTGGTGAGCGGCGGCGAGGTGCCCGAGGGCAACGGCTTCTACCTGACCCCGGCGGTGATGGCCGACGTCGCCAACGGGATGCGCCTGGCCCGCGAGGAGATCTTCGGGCCGGTGGCCTCGATCCTCCCGTTCGACACCGAGGAGGAGGCGGTCCAGATCGCCAACGACTCCGACTACGGGCTCTCCGGCTCGCTCTGGACCGGCTCGGCCACCCGCTCGATCCGGGTGGCCAAGCAGATCCGCACGGGCACCCTCTCGGTCAACACCAACCGCTCGGTGCGGTTCGAGGCGCCCTTCGGCGGCTACAAGCGCTCCGGGCTGGGCCGCGAGCTCGGCATGCACGCGATGGACGCCTACACCGAGGTCAAGAACGTGTTCTTCTCCGAGGAGGACTGAGGCCGGTGGCCCTCGGGGACCGACGCCGTCGGGAGGCCGTGCCCCGCACGACCCGACCGGCGCCGGACCCGGGTCGCGCCATCGCCCCCGTCCCGTTCGACCTGCCGGCGGACGCCCTGGCCGGCAAGGTCGTCGTGATCACCGGGGCCAGTCGGGGGCTCGGGGCGGGCCTGGCCGACCGCTTCGCCGAGCTGGGCGCCGCCCTCGGGCTGTGCGCTCGGACCGAGCCGCAGCCGCCGGCCGGGAGTCGGGCGATGTGCGGTGCGCTCGACGTCACCGACGCCCGCATGCTCGAGGGCTTCGGCGGCGCGGTGGCCAAGGAGCTGGGCCCGGTCGACCTGTGGGTCAACAACGCCGGCGTCCTCGACCCGATGGGGCCGAACCGCACCCTCGCCCCCGCCGAGGTGGACCGGGCGCTGCTGGTCAACGTCGGCGGCGTGGCCAACGGCACCCGCACCTTCACCCGCCGAGCCCGCAGCTGGCCGCCCGCCTTCCGGGTCCTGGCCAACATCAGCTCGGGCGCGGCGTCGTCGAGCTACGAGGGCTGGTCGATCTACGGCGCCACCAAGGCGGCGGTGGACCGGTTCACCGAGGTGGTCGCCCTCGAGGAGCCCGACGTGCTGTGCCTGGCGGTGTCGCCCGGCGTCGTCGAGACCGACATGCAGGTCGCCATCCGGGCCGCCGACCCCGAGACGTTCCCGTCGGTCGAGCGCTTCCGCGCGATCCACCGAGACAACGCCGCATCGTCGCCCACCTGGGTGGCCGATCACCTCGCCGGCATCCTGATCGGCGCCCTGCGCCCGCCGTCGGTCGTCTGGCGGGTACCACCCGAACCCCGCTGAGCGGCCCGCCACGCCGCATCCGCCACCCGGCCCCGGCGCGAAGGTCGCCCGCCGCCGGTCGGGTGGTTCGGCGCCGGCTCCGGGGGTTCAGGCGAGGTCGGCGGGGGGCCAGGCCGGATCGCACTGGCGCAGGAACAGCTCGCAGCGCTCGGCCTCGTCGACCTCGCCGATGGCCGCCGCATCGGTCGCCAGGCCGTGGAGCGCCCGCAGGAACCCCCGGTTCTCCGGGTGCACCCAGCGCACGTAGCCGCTCCCCCGCCAGCCGTTGGCCCGCAGCCGGTCGAGGCCGCGGTGGTAGCCGACCCGGTGGGCGGCGTAGCGCTCGATCGGGTCTCGGCCGAGGTCACCCAGGTGGGCCCAGCCGGCGAGGAAGCGCGGGTGGGCGGCGACCACGGCGGCCACGGCGTCGCGCTGCTGGTCGATGGGGAGGACCAGGGCAGCGGCGAGGCCGTCCACGGCCGCCTCAGGCTCGGCATCGAGCACGGTCTCGGGCGGTCCGCTGGGCGTGAGGTGGACGGGGCGCTCGGTCATGGCGGCCACCGTAGGGCGGACGGGGCGGGCCGAGCGCGGGCGGCCTAGCCTGCGCCGCGGAGCACGCATGTCCGCCGAAGAGCCCTCGACACCCCACGAGGTCCCGCCTCCGGTCCTCGGCCTCCCGGACCCGCGCGCGTTCGGTGGCCTGAGCCCCCGCATGTGGGATCGGCTGGCGCCCTACCTGGGCGAGTCGGTCATCGTCCTCGACGCCCGCTGGCAGATCACCGCCAACCTCTCGGCGCCGATGGGCCTGCTCGGCTGGGGCGACCCGCGCGGCACCCACGTGCTCGCCCACGTCCATCCCGACGACGTCCTCCAGTACGTCGACGTGGTGCCCGGCCTGGAGCAGACCGATCCGGGCTGGGTCGGCGTCGGCCACATCCGGATGCGACGCGCCGACGGTCGCTACGTGCCCTACGAGGTCACGATGCACAACCAGCTGGAGGATCCCGACGTGCGGGGGTGGGTGATCCGCACCCGAGAGATGGCCGAGCCCAGCGAGCCGACGCCGGAGCTGGCCGACCGGGGGCTGGCCCGCAACCTGGCCGACGCCCTCCCGCTCGGCGTCATCGCCTTCGACGGCCGCGCCATCCCGATGTTCGTCAACCGCGCCGCGTGCGACCTGCTCGGCATCGACGACGAGGCGTTCGCCCACCACGGGTTGCGCCCGGTCCTCGACGACACGTCTGCCGACGCCCTCGAAGCCCAGGCGGCCGCCCTCGCCGCAGGCGCCGGTCCGGCTCGGGTCGCCCTGCGCCTCCGGGGCGACGACGATCGACGGTTCGAGGTGGTGCTGTCGGCCCGGCGCATCTCCGAGGTGCTCGAGGGCGGGTCGGCCGAGGTCGGGGTGATCGCCGGGGTCATCGAGGACGTCACCCACCACGTCCGCCGCCAGATCGAGCTCGAGGACCTCGCGGCGCGTGATCCGCTGACCGGACTGCGCAACCGGACCTGGTTGGTCGGCCACCTCGCCGCTTCCCTGGAGACCGGCCCGGTCACCGTCGCCTACCTCGACCTGTGCGACTTCAAGTCCGTCAACGACGAGCTCGGCCACCGTGCCGGCGACGGCGTGCTCGCTTCGGTCGCCGAGTCGATCCACCGCACCTTCGGTGAGGGCAACGTCGCCCGCGTCGGCGGCGACGAGTTCGTCGTCCTCGGGCCGGCCGGCCTCGTCCTCGACCACGGCGAGGTCGCGGATCGCGCTCGCCGGGCGGTGGCGGAGAGCGACGGCGCCGTGGCCCACGGCATCACCGCCAGCGTCGGGGTCGTGACCGCAGACATCGGCGCCGACGCCCACCTCGTGCTGGACCGAGCCGACCAGGCCATGTACGCCGACAAGCGCGGCGACTGACCCGTCGGCCCGCCCGCCGATCGACCCCGCCCGGGCCCGGACGCGCCACGACCGGGCCGCGGGCCCGGTCGTGGTGGTGCGACCCCGGGGGCGGTCGCCCTCGATCAGGCGTTGATCGAGGAGCCGACCTTGTTGAACTTGGAGGAGGCCGACTTGCCGAGGAACGACACGGCGACGATGCAGACCACGGCGATCAGCGCGACGAGCAGTGCGTACTCCACGAGGGAGGCGCCGCGCTCGTCGTCACCGAAGCGGGCCCGGAGGTAGGCGGCGAGGATCTCGTACTGCTGGACCATTGGGGAATCTCCGTCGGGTAGGGCCGACCTGGATGCCGGCTCGGGGTGCTCCCCCTTCCGTCGGCCGCACGGGGGACACCCTGGATGGTCCGTTCGACCCTTTGCCACGGTCCGTGACTCGAATCGGCACTCCGGGTGACCGACCGGCTGGAACCGTCGCGAACGTGGCGCGGAAACCCACCTCAGCGTCGGGTTTGCGCGCAACGTTCGGTTCGGGTGGCGCCGGGAACGCGAAGCGGCCGGGCCCGAAGGCCCGGCCGCTTCAGATGATCGTGGTCCCCCTGGGGGGAGGCGATCAGGCGTTGATCGAGGAACCGACCGTGTTGAACTTCGACGAGGCCGACTTGCCGAGGAACGACACGGCGACGATGCAGACCACGGCGATCAGGGCCACGAGCAGCGCGTACTCCACGAGGGAGGCGCCACGCTCGTCATCACCGAAGCGGGCACGGAGGTAGGCGGCGAGGATCTCGTACTGCTTGATCATTGGGGTGAACTCCTTGATGTGGTGGGTTGGGTCACCCCAGGACCGGGGTGGTGCTTCCTGTCACCACTCGATCGGCGCGAACTTCCGGGACCTGAATAGGTCGAACGGCCCTTCGATCCCGACGGGGTTCATGCGTCGAGCGCCGAGGAGCGGGCCTCCCGGACGAGATCGGCCACCGCGCTCGGCGTGGCCAGGTGGCCGCCGTGGCCCGTGGCGGGCAGCTCGACGAACCGTGCGTCGGGGAGGTGATCGGCCAGTTCCTCGGCGGCCCGGCGGTGCCACCACGACGTGGTCTCGCCGGCGGCCACCAGGGTCGGCGCTCGGACCGCCGACGGATCGAACGGCGACGACGCCACCTCCATCGCCGCCAGGTCGGCGCGCAGTGCCAGGCCCTCGGCCCGCCGGTCGGCCCGGATGCCGGCGCCCAGCCGCTCCCAGATGCGGTCCCCCACCGCGCCCCGCATGAACGCCTCGGCGTGGTCGGCCGGATCGGGCGGCGGCGGCCGGTCCGAGCGGGGCCACCACGGCACCCACGGCGTCGGCGGCTCGTACACCAGCAGGGCCGCCACCAGGTCCGGGCGGCGGGCCGCCGCCACCAGCGCGACGACGCCTCCCACGCTGTGGCCGAAGACGACCGCCGGCCGATCGCCGATCACCGCCAGCAGGTCGTCCACCTGGCGGGGGAGATCGCCCGGGGCGAGGCGACGGGACCGGCCGTAGCCGCGACGGTCGTAGAGGACGAGCGGCACCTCCTCCAGTCGGCGAGCCACCCGGCCGAACGACGACGACCGGTCCATCGCCCCGTGGACCACGACGACCCGAGGCTCGCTCCTGTCGCCCGGACGCTCCACCACGTGCAGCCCGTCGGGCACCGCGTCGACCACGACGCCGCACCCTACGGGGCCACCGTCGGGGATCCGGGCGGTCGGGTCCCCCCTACGATCGCCGTCCGTGGAGCTCTGGTTGATCCGACACGCCCTGCCCGTCCGCATCGATGCGCCGGCACACGACGACGGCACCCCGGCGGACCCCGGCCTGTCCGAGGAGGGCCGGGACCAGGCCGAGCGCATGGCCTCCTGGTGGGGCCGGTTCGGCGTCGACTCGGTGGTGTCGAGCCCGCTGGCCCGGGCCCGGGAGACCGCCGCGTCCCTCGCCGCCGCGGTCGGCGTCGCCGAGGTGCCCACCGACGATCGGCTCAAGGAGTTCGACTCGCACCTGCCGAGCTACATCCCGATCGAGGAGCTGCGGGCCGACCCCGTGCGCTGGCAGGAGGCGGTGGACCTGTGGCTGTCGCCGGAGGCCGAGATGGAGCGCCAGGCGTTCCGTGAGGTGGTGGTGGCCGGCATCGACGCCCTCGCCGCCGCCGCCCCGGGCGAGCGCATGGCGGTGGTCTGCCACGGCGGGGTGATCAACGCCTACCTCTCCACGGTGCTCTCGCTACCCGGCACGATGTTCTTCGAGCCGTCCTACACGAGCGTCAGCCGCGTGTTCGTGGCCCCCACCCATCGCATGGTCATCAGCGTCAACGAGTCGTCCCACCTCGACCGGCTGGTGCTCCCCGCCACCGCCCGCTGACCGACCGAGCTACGGCTGGACGATCACCAGGCGCTCGCGGGTCATCTCCCGCACCGCGAAGTGCGGGCCCTCCTTGGTGTTGCCGCTGTCGCCGATGCCGCCGTAGGGCATCTGGTCGGTGCGGAAGGTGGGCACCTCGTTGACGAGCACCCCGCCGAAGTCGAGCTCGCGGGCGGCCCGGAGCGCGGCGGCGAGGTCGGCGGTGAAGATGGCGGCCTGGAGCCCGTACCTCGTGTCGTTGGCCCGGGCGAGGGCGTCGTCGAGGTCGGTGAAGGTGGCGATGCCCACCAACGGGCCGAACACCTCGTTGCGGCTCACGTCCATGTCGGCGGTGACACCGGTCAGGACGGTGGGCTCGAGCAGGCGACCGTGGCGGCCCCCGCCGGCGGCGACGCCGGCGCCCGCGGCGACCGCCGCCTCGATCCACGACGCCACCCGATCGGTCTCGCCCGGGTCGATCAGGGCCGAGACGTCGGTGGCCTCGTCGAGCGGATCGCCCACCACCAGCCCGGCCACCTGCTCGGCCAGCGCGGCGGTGAACTCGTCGGCCACCGAGTCGTGGACGTAGATGCGCTGGGTGGAGATGCACGACTGCCCGGCGTGGCTGAACCCGGCGACCGCCACCTTGTCGACCGCCGCCCGCCAGTCGCCGGAGGCGTCGATGATCAGCGGCGCGTTGTTGCCGAGCTCGAGGCCGACCTTCTTGGAGGCGGCCTTGGCGGAGATCGCCCACCCGACCTCCGGTGAGCCGGTGAAGGTGACGACGGCGACGTCGGGATGTTCGACGAGCGGGTCGCCCACCGCGCCGCCGGGGCCGGTGACGACGTTCAGCCAGCCCGCCGGCAGCCCGCACTCGTCCTCGAGGATCTGCTGGAGCCGGATGGCCGACCACGGTGTCTGGCTGGCCGGCTTGAGCACGACCGGGCAACCGGCGGCGATGGCCGGCGCCACCTTGTGGGCGACGAGGTTCAGCGGGAAGTTGAACGGCGAGATCGCCGCCACCACGCCCCGCGGCACCCGGAGGGTGAAGGCGAGCTTGCCGTCGCCGGGGGCGGCGCCGTCGATCGGGATCATCTCGCCGGCGAGGGTTCGGGCCTCGACCGCCGAGTACCGGAAGGTGAGGACGCAGCGCTCGGCCTCGGTGCGGGCGGTGCGGATCGGCTTGGCCGCCTCCTCGGCGATGATCCGGGCCAGCTCGTCTCGATGGGTGGCCACCGCGTCCGCCGCGGCCTCCAGGATCTCGGCCCGCCGCCACGGTGCCAGCGGCTCGGCGAGCACCGCCTTGGCGGCGGCCACCGCCGTCTCCACGTGCTCGGGTCCGCACTTCGGCACCACCACGACCTCGTGGCCGTCGAACGGCGACGACACCACGATCGACTCGGGCGTGGTCACCTCCTCGCCGGCGATGCGGACGGGCAGCTGGGCGGTCATGGCGACACCTCGGAACGTGGCGGACGGCGGGGCGCGGGCTCGGCCCCGGCGCCAGTATCCCCGGTACCCTGCCGCCGTGCCGTCCAGCCGCTGGCCCTTCCTCGACCATCCCGGCCCGCTCCCCTTCGCCCACCGGGGCGGCGCCCTCGATCAGCCGGAGAACACGATGCCGGCGTTCGAGGCGGCGGTGGACCTCGGCTACCGATACCTGGAGACCGACGCCCACGTCACCGCGGACGGCATCTGCCTCGCCTTCCACGACGACCGCCTCGACCGCGTGACCGACCGCACCGGCATGATCGCCGAGCTCCCCTACCGGGAGGTCCGCCAGGCCCGGGTGGACGGGCGCGAACGGATCCCGCTGCTCGAGGACCTGATCGCCGCGTTCCCCGAGGTGCGCATCAACATCGACACCAAGGCCGACGAGTCGGTGGAGGCGGTGGCCGCCGTGGTGCGTCGCACCGACGCGATCGATCGGGTGTGCGTCGGCTCGTTCTCCGAGGACCGCCTGACCCGGATCCGAGCCGAGCTCGGGCCCCGCCTCTGCACCTCGCTCGGCCCGAAGGAGACCGCCAAGCTGCGAGGCGGGTCGTTCGGCCTGCCGGGCGCCGGCCACCTGCACGGTGCCTGCGCCCAGGTCCCCCACCGGGTGAAGGGGGTGACGATCGTCGACGAGCGCTTCGTGGCCAAGGCCCACGCGCTCGGCCTCCAGGTCCACGTGTGGACGATCGACGACGAGGCGGAGATGCACGAGCTCCTCGACCTCGGCGTCGACGGACTCATGACCGACCGCCCCGGCGTCCTCAAGGACGTGCTCACCAGCCGCGGCCTCTGGTTCTGACCCGACCGGCCTCCGCCCGGGCGGGCCCGACGATCAGGTCGGGTCGACGAAGGTGGCCGGTCGGCCCTCCAGCTCGGCGGCGACCGCTTCGAGCTGGTTCGGCGAACCGATGACGCCGGTCATGAGCCGGGTCTCCTCTTTGTAGGACTCGGCCAGCGGCCGCGTCCCGGAGGCGTTCAGCAGCGCCTTGATCCCCCGGATCGCCATCGGGTTCTTGCCGGCGATGGTGGCCGCCAGCTCGAGGGCCTCGGCCCGCGGGTCGTCGGCCAGCCGGGTGGCGACCCCGAGTTCCTTGGCCTCGGTGCCGCTGAACTGGCGACCGGTGAAGGCCAGCTCTTTGGCGACGTCGAGCCCGACGAGCCGCGGCAGGGTCTGGAGCCCGGTCATGTCCGGCAGCAGGCCCCAGCGGATCTCCATCACCGACAGGCGGGCGTCGGGGGCGACGATGCGGATGTCCGCACCGAGGGCGATCTGGATGCCGCCGCCGAAGGCGACGCCGTGGACCGCGGCGATCACCGGCACCGCCAGCTCGGTCCAGGCGTGGGCCACCTGCTGGGCCACGTTGGCGATCCGGCCGTCCGACCGGCCGCCGAGGATCGAGAAGTCTCCGCCCCCGTCGCCGAGGAACGAGGCGATGTCGAGGCCGGCGCAGAACCCGCGGCCCTCGCCGGAGAGCACGACCACCCGCACCGACGGGTCGGCCGCCACCGTCTCGGCCGCCTCGACGATCCCGTGGAACATCGCGGCGTCGAGCGCGTTCAGCTTGTCGGGCCGGGACAGGCGGACGTCGGCCACGCCGGCGCTGACCTCGATGGTGACGCGATCGCTCATGGACTGCTCCTCCTCGGTGGGAGCGCCAGTCTGCCGGACCCGCCCGAGGCGGCCCGCCGGCCGGTCCGCCTGTGCGCTTCCTGTGCACGAGGGTGTGCACGAAGCGGCCTCCTCTGGGGACGACGGAAGAACCTTCGGGGACAACCCTGGGGATCGCGAAAAACTCCTTGACCGCCGGTGAACGCCAGGCGCATGGTGCTCCCTGCCAGGCCGCACCGAGCGGGACGGCACCGGGCACGAAGCCCACGGGAGCAGCCCTCCGGTCCTCCGGAGACGCCGCTGCCGGGGGTGGGTCCGGAGCCGAACCGAACGGAGCACCTGGTGCCGGAACGGACACCGGCCCCCACCGCCTCCGGGCGGAGGGAGCGAGGACCGGGACGGGTCGCCCGAGCGGCACCGAACCGACCACCTCCGGGTGGGAGGGGCGGAGCCGAGCGGGCCGCCGGAACGGCACCGACGTCGAGCACCTCCGGGTGCGAGGCGCACGGAGCGGGCCGGCACGCCGGAACCGACCCCGGCCCACCGCCTCCGGGCGGAGGGCAGGAGCACGGATCGGCAGCCCCCACCGGCGCCATCACCTCCGGGTGACGGGCGCAGGAGGAGGCGCACCGCACGATCGTCGACACCACCGCCTCCGGGCACCGGTGCAGGGATCGAGCATCGGTCGGCCCCGAGGAGCTGGCTGGCTTCGGCCGGTCGGTTACTCGGGGCCGCCACCGTTTTCAGGCCAGGATCGCCGACCGCCCGCCCGTGACCCGGCACCCGAGGGTCGCCGTCGGCGGCGTCGATCCGTGCCGGGCCGTGCGCCCGGCGGCCGACCCCGAGGCGGGCACCCAGCGCCACCGCCGGCGGGGTGGATCCGTCCTCGGTCCGGCGGGGCCGACCGGGGTGCTCAACATCGCCAGCGCGCCGCCGACAGGAGGCCGATCCGGGATGTCCGGTTTCGCCCTTCAGGAGTGGTCGACGATGCACCGATTCCGCGCCATCCCCTGGCGTCGCCTCCCGCTGCGGCCGATCGCCGCGGTGGCGGCGATCGCGATCGTGGCGGCGAGCGCGACCGCCTTCCTCGGCGGGAAGGACGAGGCGACCGGACCCGGGGTGAGCCTGGCCGGCCAGCCGGTGGAGAGCGGCCTGCCGGCCAACGCCCAGCCCACCCGCGGCGGCCAGCTCGTCTACGGCCTCGAGGCCGAGAGCTCCGGCGGGTACTGCCTGCCCGAGGCCCAGCTGGCGATGTCGGGCATCCAGGTGGCGCGGGCGATCTACGACCCGCTGGTCACCCCCGACGCCAAGGGCGGCTACGCGCCGTACCTCGCCAAGTCCGTCACGCATGACGACAGCTACACCACCTGGACGATCACGCTCCGCTCGGGGGTCACCTTCCACGACGGATCGCCCCTCGACGCCACGGTGGTCAAGAACAACCTCGACGCCTACCGCGGCGCCTATCCCGCCCGGTCCGCGCTCCTGTTCACCTTCGTGTTCCAGGACATCGCGTCCGTGTCGGTGGTCAACGAGCTCACCGTCGCGGTGAAGACCAAGGTGCCGTGGGTGGCCTTCCCCGCCGCGCTCTACGGCTCGGGCCGGATCGGGATCATGGCCCAGGCCCAGCTCGATGCGTCCAAGACCGCCTGCGAGACGAAGCCGATCGGCACCGGCCCGTTCCGCTTCGTGAGCTGGACCCCCGACGTCAGCCTGCGGGTGGCCCGCAACGCGGACTACTGGCAGGAGGCGCCCGACGGCAAGCCCTACCCGTACCTCGACGGGATCGACTTCCGGCCGGTGCCCAACAGCGACGAGCGCCTCGCCGAGCTCCAGGAGGGAGAGCTCAACATGCTCCAGACCTCGGTGATGTCCGACATGGCCGACAACCTGATCCGCCAGCGCGACGAGGGCACGATCAACCTGCTGGTCTCCGAGGAGCACACCGAGACCAACTACCTGATGCTCAACGTGTCGAACCCGCTGCTCGCCCAGCGCGACGTGCGGGTGGCCATCGCCCACGCCATCGACCGCAAGGCGCTCAACCAGACCGCCAACAAGGGCTTCGCCTCCCTGGCGACCGGGCCCTTCGCACCGGACGTGCCGGGCTACCTCGAGGACAACGGGGCGCCGAGCTTCGACCTCGCGTCGGCCAAGACCGCCGTGGCCGCGCTGCGGGCCAAGGGGCAAGACCCCACGCTGCGGCTGCTCACCTCGACCGCCCCGGCGTCGATCCGCATCGCCGTGCTCGAGAAGCGGATGCTCGAGGCGGCCGGGTTCACCATCGAGCTGGAGACCGAGACCGAGGCGGACCTGATCGATCGCGTCATCGCCGGCGACTACGACATCGCCGCCTTCCGCAACCAGCCCGGCGACGATCCCGACAGCAACTACCACTGGTGGTACGGCGCCGGGAACCCGGTGAACTTCGGGCGCTTCGACGATGCCGACATCAACGCCGCCCTCGACCTCGGCCGGTCCACCGCCGACCCCGAGGCCCGGGCCAAGGCCTACGAGGCGGTCAACCGTCGCTTCGGCCAGCAGGTGTGGAACGTGTACCTCTGGTACGCCTCGTGGGCGGTGGCCGAGGCTCCCGACGTGCACGGCATCCTCGGCCCGGCGCTGCCCGACGACGGCGGTCCCGCCACCGCTCGAATCGTGACGGGCCATCCCGTGCTCGGCATCTGGATCGACCGCGACTGACCCACGGGTCAACCGCTGTGCCCTCGGGCACACGGGCCGCGCGAGCCCGCTATGGTCTGGCCACCCAGCCGCCGACGTCGTCCCGACGCCGCGGCCCGGGGCACCCGCAGCCAGCATCGACAAGGGGACCCGCATGCGAGTTCGAGCCCTTCCCACCCGCCGCCGCGCCACCGCCCGTGCGGCGGCCGGACTGCTCGCCATCTGCCTCGTGGCCGCCGGCTGCGGCGGCGCCAAGGAGAGCTCGAGCGGCGGGAGCGACGGCGGCTCGTCGGGCGGCGGCAAGACCGAGGAGCTCGGCCTGACCGCGGCGGCCGGCGAGTCCGGCCTCGACAAGGCCGGCGACCCCAAGCGCGGCGGCAAGATCGTCTACGGCCTCGAGGCCGACTCCAACGGGGGGTACTGCCTCTCGGAGGGCCAGCTCGCCATCTCCGGGATGATGATCGTCCGGGCGGTGTACGACACGCTCACCATCCCGAACTCCAAGGGCGAGTTCGTGCCGTACCTCGCCAAGGAGATCACCCACAACGACGACTACACGCAGTGGGACATCAAGCTCCGCGAGGGGATCAAGTTCCACGACGGGTCCGACCTCGACGCCACCGTGGTGAAGAACAACCTCGACGCCTACCGGGGCACCTACCCCGGCCGCTCGTCGCTGCTGTTCGCCTTCGTCCTCAAGAACATCAAGGACACCACGGTGGTCGATCCGCTGACCGTGCGGGTCACCACGGAGGTCCCGTGGGTCGCCTTCCCGAGCTACCTCTACAGCTCGAGCCGGCTCGGGATCATGGCCCAGGCCCAGCTCGATTCGAAGGACGCCTGCGGGACCAAGCCGATCGGGACCGGCCCGTTCAAGTTCGTGAGCTGGGAGCCCAACACCAAGCTGGTGGTCGAGAAGAACCCCGACTACTGGCAGATCGCCCCCGACGGCAAGCCCTACCCCTACCTCGACGGCATCGAGTTCCGGCCGATCCCCGACGGCCAGGTGCGCAACCAGGCGGTCCAGGCCGGCGACGTCGACATCATGCACACCACCAACGGCGAGGACATCAGCGGTGACCTGCTCAAGGGCCGCGACGCCGGCAAGCTGAACATGCTCGTGTCCGAGGACATGGGTGAGATCGCCTTCGTCCAGCTCAACAACACCACGCCGCCCTTCGACGACATCCGCATGCGCAAGGCCCTCGCCATGGGGGCGGACCGCAACCAGATCAACGAGACGATCAACGCCGGACTGCCCACGGTGGTCAACGGCCCGTTCGCCCCGGACTCGGTCGCCTACCTCGAAGACACCGGCATGCCCGGCGTGGACGTCGCCGAGGCCAAGAAGCTCGTCGCGGAGTACAAGGCCGAGGGCAAGGACCCGAGCTTCACGATCAGCGCCACCACCGACCCCACGGTCAAGCGGCTGGCCGAGCTGATCCAGCAGAAGGCCAAGGCCGTGGGCGTGGACGTGAAGATCGTCCAGATGGACCAGGCCGCCCTCATCAACGCCGCCATCGCCAAGAAGTACCAGGCGATGACCTTCCGCAACTACCCCGGCGGCGACCCGGACAGCCTGTACGTCTGGTTCTACAGCTCGAACAAGACCGCCGACGGCGGCTCGACCCCGAACCTGGTCAACTTCGCCGGCATCGACGACGACGAGGTCGACCGCCTGCTCGACGAGGGCCGCAGCGAGCCCGACCCGGCCAAGCGCAAGCAGATCTACCAGGACCTCGAGAAGCGCATGGGCAGCCAGGTGTTCGACGTCTGGGCCTGGTCCCAGCCGTGGGCCGTGGTCGAGCAGTCGCACCTGCACGGGATCCTCGGGCCGAACCTGCCCGGTGCCGATGCGTCGGAGGCCACCGCCGACGGCGATGCCGACCTGACGCCGAGATCCGGTCTGGCCACCGGCCACTCGCTGATCGGCCTCTGGCTGGACAACGCCTGATCTGCCTCGTCATCACCTCCACCCCCGTCAACCCCGTCGACGCGGGCCCCACCGGGCCCGCAGGAGGAACCAACCCATGCTGCTAGGCCTCGCTCGTCGGGTGCTCCAGCTCGCGGTGGTGTTCGTCGTCGTCACGTTCTTCACCGTGTTCCTGATGTCCCTGGTCCCGGGCAAGCCCGAGACCGTCGTCATCCCGTTCGACGCCTCGCCGAACCAGCAGCTCACGAAGGACTTCCGCCGCGAGAACAACCTCGATCGTCCGCTGCCGGTGCAGTGGGCGAAGTGGGCCGGCAAGTTCCTGACCGGGGACCTGGGCTACGAGTACTCCTCGAGCGACAAGGTCCCGGTGAAGGACCAGGTCTTCAAGGCCGCCCCCACCTCGGCCCTGCTGATCCTGTACACGCAGGTGTTCTCGCTGATGATCGCCATCCCCCTCGGGGTGCTGGCCGCCTATCGGGCCGGCGGGTTGATCGACCGGGTGATCAACACCACCGCGTTCGCGTTCATCTCGTTACCGAACTTCGCGATCGCCCTCACGCTGACCTACCTGCTCGGGCTCAAGCTCGGCTGGGTGCCCACCCAGGGCTACACGGCCCCGAGCGTGAACCTGGTCGAGCACTTCAAGTCGATGGTCGTCCCGGTGATCGCGCTGTCGCTCGGCCAGATCGCCGTCTACATGCGGCTGCTGCGCTCCGATCTCGTGGCCACCCTCCAAGAGGACTTCATCCTCATGGCCAAGTCGAAGGGGATCTCCAACGCCCGGGTGCTCTGGCGCCACGCCCTGCGCCCGTCGTCGCTCACCCTGCTCACCGTGGCCGGGCTCAACGTCGGCACGCTGATCGGCGGCACCGTGGTGGTCGAGTACCTGCTCGGCATCCCGGGCATCGGGCTCCAGCTCGGCCAGTCGATCTTCGCCCGCCAGTACGTGAAGCTCCAGAGCCTCGTGGCGCTGATCGCCATCGTGTTCGTGTTGATCAACTTCCTGATCGACTTCCTGTACACCGTCCTCGACCCCCGCATCCGGGAGCGCGCCTCGTGAGCACGCCCGTCGTCCTCTCCCCCAGCCCGGCCGTCCTCGACGAGATCGACGAGGGGATCGCCAAGAAGAAGCTCGGCGTCGGCGCCTGGCTGGCCATCGGCTGGGTGAGCCTGCTGGTCCTGGCGTCGGTGCTGGCCCCGGTGCTCCCGCTCAAGGACCCCAACGCCGAATCGACGCCGATCCCCAAGCTCGCCCCCGGCCAGGGCGGGCTCCTGCTCGGGGCTGACAGCAACGGCCGCGACATGCTCTCCCGGCTGGTGTGGGGGACCCGCACCTCGCTGCTGGTGGCCTTCGCGTCGGTGGCGGTCGGCTTCATCATCGGCGGGTTGCTCGGCCTCTACGCCGGCTACTACCGCAACTGGATCGGCAAGGTCCTGGCCAGCTTCTTCGACATCCTGCTGGCGATCCCGGCTCTCGTCTTGGCGCTGTCGCTGGTGGCGGTCCTCAAGGGCGACCCCACATCCGACCAGGCGCTGCCCGGCGAGATCATCTTGATCATCGCCATCGGGCTCGTGTCGATCCCGCTGTTGGCCCGCATCACCCGGGCCAACACGCTGGCGTGGGGCCAACGGGAGTTCGTCACCGCTGCCAAGGCGCAAGGCGCCACCAGCGGGCGGATCCTGTTCCGGGAGATCCTGCCCAACGTGCTGCCGGCCATGGGTTACATCGCCCTGCTCGGCGTCGGCATCGCCATCGTGGCCGAGGGCGGGCTCGCCCTCCTCGGGGCGAGCGTCAACCCGCCGCAGGCCACGCTCGGCACGATGATCGACGCCGGCCGGGCCGACATGGGCGACGCGCCGTTCCTGATCTTCGAGCCGATCCTGGTGATCTTCCTCACCGTGATGGCGCTGAACTTCCTGGGCGACGTGGTGAGAGACCGCTTCGACGTGCGGGAGAGCGCGCTGTGAGCGGCGCCGACGAGCACGGCGATCTGGACGACATCTTCGTCACCGACGACGAGCCGGGCGCCGAGCAGGTCGAAGTCAAAGACGTGGTGGCGCTCACCGAGGAGGACCACGACCTCGACCTCCCCACGGTCGAGGTGGGCGAGGTCCTGCTCGAGGTGCGGGACCTCCACACCAGCTTCTCGTCGCCCCGCGGCACCGTGCGGGCGGTGCGGGGCATCGACATCGACCTGCGCCGTGGTCGCACCCTCGGGGTGGTGGGCGAGTCGGGCTCGGGCAAGTCGGTGCTTTCCCGCTCGATCATGGGGCTGATGCCCTCGAACGCCACCCGCACCGGCAGCGTCCGCTTCGCAGGCCAGGAGATCCTCAACGCCCCGCCCAAGACGATGCGGGGCTTCTGGGGCGACCAGATGTCGATGGTCTTCCAGGACCCGATGACCGCCCTGAACCCGGTGCTGCGGATCGAGCAGCAGATCACCGAGTCGCTCCACGAGCACATCGACCTCTCCAAGGCCCAGGCCCGCGACACCGCCCTCGCCCTGCTCACCTCGGTGGGCATCCCCGAGCCGAAGCGGCGCCTGCGGATGTACCCCCACGAGATGTCGGGCGGCATGCGCCAGCGGATCATGATCGCCATCGCCCTCGCCTGCGGCCCCAAGCTCCTCTTCGCCGACGAGCCGACCACCGCCCTCGACGTGACCGTCCAGGCCCAGATCCTCGACCTGCTCCAGGAGATGCAGCGGGATCGCCAGATGGCGATGATCCTCGTGACCCACGACCTCGGCGTGGTGGCCGGCCGGGCGCACGACATCGCGGTGATGTACGCCGGCCGGGTGGTCGAGCAGGCGCCGTCCCAGGCCCTGTTCGCCCACGTGCGCCACCCCTACACCGAGGCCCTGCTGCGCTCGATCCCCAAGCTGGAGATGGCCAAGCACACCCGGCTCGACGCCATCGGCGGCCGGCCGCCGGACCTCGTGAACCTGCCCGAGGGCTGCAAGTTCGCCCCGCGCTGCCCCTACGCCCAGGACCGCTGCCTCGAGGAGGACCCCGCGCTCGTGGCCGACCCCGACGACGCCTCCCACCTCGTCGCCTGCCACTTCCCGGTGCACGGCGTGGGCACCGCGGTGGACGCCCCGGCGCTGGCCACCAGCGGGGGGACGGCCTGATGGCGGGCATCGGCAACGCCCACCTGCGGCCCGAGGGCGAGGCGCTCCTGCGGGTGGAGGACCTCGTGGTCGAGTTCCCCGCCGGCGGCGGCCGGAAGGTCCACGCCGTCACCGAGGTCAACCTCGACGTGCTCGAGGGCGAGACGCTCGGCCTCGTGGGCGAGTCGGGCTGCGGCAAGTCGACCACCGGCAAGGCGATCATGCAGCTGCCGCCGCCCACCGGGGGCCGGGTGCTGTTCGACGGGACCGACCTCGCCACCCTCAAGGGCTCGGGCCTGCGCGACCTCCGGACCCGGCTCCAGATGATCTTCCAGGACCCGATCTCGTCGCTGAACCCGCGGCGCAAGGTCGAAGACATCGTGGCCGAGGGCCTCGACATCTGGAAGCGGGGCACGAAGGAGGAGCGGGCGACCAAGGTCGACGAGATGCTCCTCACCGTCGGCCTCGACCCGGCGGTGGCCCGCGGCCGGCGGCCGTTCCAGTTCTCCGGCGGCCAGTGCCAGCGCATCTCGATCGCCCGCGCCGTGGTGACCGAGCCGAAGCTGATCGTGTGCGACGAGCCGGTGTCGGCCCTCGACGTGTCGGTGCAGGCCCAGATCCTGAACCTGCTCGAGGACATGAAGGCCCGGTACGGGCTCACGCTGATCTTCATCGCCCACGACCTCGCAGTGGTGAAGAACATCAGCGACCGCGTGGCGGTGATGTACCTCGGGCGGCTGTGCGAGGTCGGCGATCCCGACGTCATCTACGAGCGGCCCGCCCACCCGTACACCGCGGCCCTGCTCAGCGCCATCCCCGTGCCCGACCCGTCGGTGCGGCCCGACGCACGCCAGACCCTGGGCGGCGAGATCCCCTCGCCGCTGTCTCCCCCGTCGGGCTGTCGGTTCCGCACCCGGTGCCCACGGGCCGACGATCGCTGTCGCGACGAGGTGCCGGTGATGGCCGAGGTCGGCCCGAACCACTTCGTGGCCTGCCACCACCCGCTCGCTCCGGACGAGACGGTCACGTCGGTGGCGGTGGGCTCGGCCGCCGGCTGACGCCGTGGCCCGCGCCCCCCGCCTCGACCCCGAGGTCCGGCGCGGACTGATCGTCGACGCCGCCGAGCGGTTGCTGGCCGAAGGCGACCCGCTGCTGGTCACCTTCGAACAGGTCGCCGCCGAGGCCGGGGTCTCCCGGGCCCTGGTGCACGCCTACCTCGGCGACCGGCGCGGCCTGATCGACGCCGTCCAGGTGCGGATCGTCGCCCGGCTGGACGCCTGGGTCGGCCACGGCCTCCGCCGGGCCACCGAGCCCCGAGGCGCGCTGCGGGCGATCGTCGACGGCACCTTCGCCTTCGTCGAGGCCGAACCCGACGGCTGGGGCGTGCTGCTCGGCAGCGGCGGCCTCGACCATCCGGCGCTCCACGGCGTGCGGGCCCGCTGGGCCGGTGCGCTCACGAGCACCGACGACCGCCCGAACTCGGCACCGCATGCGGTCGGTGAGGTCGCATCCGGTGCCGAGTTCGGGGTGGAGGTCGGTGCGCAGGCTGCGGTGGCCGGACTGCTCGGCGGCGTCGGGGCGTGGCGGGCCCGCGGGGTCGATCCCGACCTCGTCGTCGCCGCCCTCGGTCGGGCGGTCGGGCTCCACGTGGCAGGATCGACCGATGCACGCGACCCTGCACACCAACCGTGGTGACATCCGCCTGGAGCTCTTCGCCGACCAGGCGCCCAAGACCGTCGGCAGCTTCGTCAGCCTCGCCAAGGGCGAGCCGTCCTGGCGGGACCAGGAGATCGGCCAGAGCCGGGACACCCCGTTCTTCGACGGCGTGGTCTTCCACCGGGTGATCTCCGGCTTCATGATCCAGGGCGGTGACCCCACCGGCACCGGCACCGGCGGCCCCGGCTACCAGTTCGACGACGAGATCGCCCCCGGCCTGACCTTCGACCAGCCCTACGTGCTGGCCATGGCCAACGCCGGCACCCGCGGCGGCAAGGGCACCAACGGCTCCCAGTTCTTCATCACCGTCGGCCGCACCCCCCACCTCCAGGGCAAGCACGCCATCTTCGGCACCGTGGCCGACGATGCCAGCAAGGCCGTGGTGGACGCCATCGCCGCCACCCCCGTCGACCGCTCGGACCGTCCGCTCGATGCGGTGGTCATCGAGTCGGTGACCATCGACGACTGATCTCCCCCGCCGCCCGAACGTCGTGCCGCTCTCGTTCGTCATGGATGGGTTCGGCACGACGGTCGCGGCTGATGACGGAGAGGCCCGTCTGTGGAGCTGAACCTGCCGACGCTGCACGAGGCGATCGCCGAGGCGATCCCCGACCGCGCCTGCATCGTGTGGCGCGACCAGGCCTGGACCTGGGCGGAGACCACCGAGCGGACCCGGCGGCTCGCGAACCTGTTCACGGCCCACGGCATCGGGCGTCGACGAGATCTCGACGGGCTCCCCGGCTGGGAGAGCCCGCACGATCACGTCGCCTGCTACCTCCACAACGGCAACGCCTACCTGGAGACCCAGCTGGCGGCGTCGAAGGCCGGCGCCGCCGCCTTCAACGTGAACTACCGCTACGTGGCCGACGAGCTGGCCCACCTCTTCGACGACGCCGGTGCCGCGGCGATCGTGTACCACGGGGCCTTCGCCGCCACGCTGGCGCCGGTGGTGGACGGCCTGGCCCGCCGCCCGCTCCTGATCCGGGTGGACGATGGGACCGGCGACGACCTGCTCCCCGGGGCGATCGACTACGAGGAGGCGCTGGCCGCCGCCTCCCCCGAGCGGCCGGCGGTCGAGTGGCGGCCCGACGACCTGTACGTGCTCTACACCGGCGGCACCACCGGCCACCCCAAGGGCGTGCTGTGGCGCCAGGCCGACTTCCTGGTGGCCGCGCTCGGGATCCGCCGCAAGGACGGCACCGACATCGGGACGCTCGACGAGCTGATCGAACCGGCCCGGCGGCGCTCGCTGGCCACCCTTCCGGCGCCACCGCTGATGCACGGCGCGGCGATGTGGAACGCCATCAGCACCTGGATCAGCGGCGGGACGATCGTGATCCAGGACATCGTCGACCGGCTCGACCCCGTCGACGTGCTCGACACCTGCGAGCGCCGGTCGGTCACGTCCCTGCTGATCGTGGGCGACGCCTTCGCCCGCCCCCTGCTCGACGAGCAGCACCGCCGCCCGCGCGACCTCTCCTCGCTGCGCTTCGTGATGACCGGCGGGGCCATCCTCTCCCCCGCCCTGCGCCGCAACCTGTTGGACGCGGTGCCGGGCCTGCGGATCGTCGACGTGCTCGGGTCCTCCGAGACCGGCCGCCAGGCGGTGGCGTCGTCGACCGCCGAGGTGGACGACGGGCCCACGCGGTTCCGGCCCGGACCGACCACGGCGATCCTCGACGACGCCAAGGAGCACCTCCTCGCCCCCGACGACCGCTCGATCGGCTGGCTGGCCATGGGCGGACGCATCCCTCGCGGCTACCTCGGCGACGAGGCCAAGACCCGCGCCACGTTCCCCGAGATCGGCGGTGCCCGCTGGGCGGTGGCCGGCGACCGCGCCGCCTGGCGCGAGGACCGCTCGATCGAGCTCCACGGCCGGGAGTCGGTCACGATCAACACCGGCGGCGAGAAGGTGTTCGCCGAGGAGGTCGAGCAGGCGATCAAGCGCCATCCGGGCGTGTACGACGCGCTGGTGGTCGGCCGGCCCGACGAGCGCTGGGGCCAGGTCGTGGTGGCGGTGGTGGCGCCTCGCGCGGGTGCCGAGCTGGACCTCGAGGGCCTCCGCGAGGTGGCCGGCGCCCACCTGGCCCGGTACAAGCTGCCCAAGGCGCTGGTGCTCCGGCCGTCGGTGTCGCGCAGCCCGAGCGGCAAGCCCGACTACGCGTGGGCCCGCGACCAGGCCGTGGCCGGGCCCGACCAGCCCGGCTGAACGGCTCCGGCGTCCATCTGGCACGACGGGCAGGTCGCCCGGTAGCGTGACCAGCGGCAGGGAACACCTGTTCGGGCGCCCCACCACCACCCCGTCATGCTGCAGCGCTCGATCGTCCTCCC